>JGI12341J12878_1000009_pt1 | contig 110254 bp, 103 predicted proteins | sample Passage260B_FD_12878 | JGI IMG/M metagenome (IMG submission 12878)
GAAGTAGCGCTCGCCAGTGTCCTGACGGTTCTGCATGGTCAGAATCGGAATGGGTCAAAGAGCAGCTACAAGCCCATGACTTCAGTCGTGGGTAGTTGACACGTCATCAGGTTGATAAAATCCACCAGCGATTGCACCGCGTCGATTTCCACATGGGCCAGGTATTCCGGGCCGGCCGCCGCCGCAATGGTCAGCAGGTACGTCCGTCCATGCGCCCGCCCCAGCGCGTCCAGCATCGCCCGCACCGCCGCCAGCAGCCGTGTAAAATTCTCCCGGTCCTCCGCCCGGTACACGTTGCCCTCGCCCGGCTGGCCCGGATACTCCCAGTCGATATCCAACCCATCCAGCTCGAAGGCCACCAGCAACGAGCCCGCGCTCTCTGCAAAACGCCGGCGAGACGCTTCGGTCAACGCCGCGTCCGAGAAATAATCCGACCAGGTCCATCCGCCCACCGAGAGCAATAGCCGGGGGCCTTCCGGGCCCCGCATTCCCGCCAGTCGGCGCAATCGCACGCTGTCGTCGGACGTCTCCAGCACGACCCGACCGTCAGGGCGCACGTTCGCAAAGGCATAGTTCAGGTGGGTCAGGCCGGACAGTTCCAGCGTCGGCAGACTGTCCATCCGCGGTCCATACAGGTAGCCCACCACGCGAAAATCCAGAGCCGGCTGCTCCCGGACACATCCCCAGAGCAAACACACGACCAGGCATATCCATCCGATACGCATCGGTTGCGATCATTAAAAGGCAACAGGCCGATTTGTTGTAAAGTAGGTCAAAAACTACTTCTGTTGCAAAACATGCCGGTATTCTGGAACCGCTCCCCACAGGATATTTTCTCTCGTTGAGCTATTGAATGTGACAAGTTTTATACATAAATTCAGGTGCTGTCCCACCACGAAGCACGGAGCCTTCCCTTAGCGATGACTCGGGTTATGTTCACCAGCGGCCAGGGGGATCATGTCTTCGAAAAAAAAGGCCTTCACCAAAAAAGAACGCAATATTTTTCGTATTGACGTGCACGCCACCCACGGCTGGCAGGTCCGCATTCAGCGACAGAATCAGTCCTATACACAATTCTTCTCCGACAAGAAATACGGCTCTTCCGAGAAAGCATTCGAAGCCGCGCGGGCCTATCGCGATCAGCTGTTGCAGGAGCTTCCACCCCCGATCGATCCCACCGCTCGACTGCGCACGCCGGAGGTTCGGCAAAAAGCGGCCGCTTCGATCAACCGCTCCGGCGTGCTCGGGATCGGCTTCAGCGTCAAGGTGACGCGGCAGGGCATTCGTCGTCCCTATGTGCAGGGCTACTGGATCGATGCCAACGGCCGTCGTCGCGCCACCAGCCGGAGCATCGAAGCGCACGGGTTGAAGGGAGCGCTTGAGCTGGTCTGCCGCAAACTGTACGAGGTACAGGCGAACCGGGGCCTGAGTGTGGAAGAGATGGTGCGGCGTGCCCTGCCCACGCTGGAACAGCTTTACCGCCAGGCGCAGCGTGACCGATAATTTTTCTCGTCCGACGCTTAAGTTGCTCCGGCTTCCGGCCGATACATTTTCTGGAACACGCAAGGCCCGTGTTCTCGTGGATGGGGACGCAGCAGGTCCGCTCTCGCAAGGGGGCGGGCCTGCTGCGTTTATGGCCCGGACGGCACGGTCGCGAGGCTGCCAGCGATCACAGTATGCAGGGCCTCGGGACTCAGGTAGCGCTGCACGACCTCGTTGACCTGTCGGCGCGTGACGGCGCGGATTTCTTCGGGATAGCGGTCCAGGTAGCCGGGACCGAAGCCGCGCTCGATGTTGATCAGCAGCGCCGTGGCCAGCCCGGCCGTCGTGCTCAGGCCGGTCTGGAACAGTCCGGTCAGCGTGTCCTTCTTTTCGGCCAGTTCGTCCTCGGTCACGCCCTCCTCCACGAAACGCCGCACCTGGGCCAGCGTGGCGGCAATGCCTTCCTCCAGACGCTCCTGGCTGAGCGTTACTTCGATCTCGAAGTGGCCGTCATGCTCCGTCGAGATCCCTTCCAGCGCGGCGTGGATGCCGTAGGTCAGCCCCTGCTCGTCGCGCACGGTCGCCATCAGGCGGGCCGAGAAGTTGCCGCCCAGGACGTAGGTGCCCACGTAAAGCGGGATGTAGTCGGGATGCTGACGCCGGAGCGGCACGGCATGCCCCATGAGCACGTCCAGATTCTGCCGATCCGGCACGTGGATCTGCACGCGGTCCGGCGGCTGCGGGGCGGCGTCGGCCGCAAAGCGCGGCATCGCGCCATGCGGCGGCCAGTCGGCGAATGCTTCCCGCACCAGCGGCTCGGCCGCCTCGGGCTGCACGTTGCCCACCAGCACCAGCACCAGTTCATTCGCTCCGAAGTGGGCGGCGTGGTAGGCCCGCACGTCTTCGAGCGTCAGCGCGGCCAGGCGTTCCAGCTCGGCTTCCGGATCGCGCCGGTAGTTCGGATGCGCGGGCGGATAGAGACGCTGGCTCAAGGCAATACGGGCGCGCGCGCTCGTCTGCTCCAGTTGCTGCTGGAGCTGCGCCTGCACGTGCAGGCGGGCCTTTTCGAACTCTTCGGGATCGAAGCGGGGTTCGCGGAGCTGCTCGGCCAGCAGCGGCAGCACGTCAGACATGTGGCGCCGGAGCATGCGTCCGGCAAATTCAACGCGTGAGCCCTTGCTCGTAAAGCTCAGGTGGGCGCCCCGGTCTTCCAGCAGGCGCGCCAGTTCGAAGCGATCGCGGCGGCGCGTGCCCCGGTCCAGCATGGCCACCGTAAGCCGCTGCAGGAGCGTCTCGCCAGCCGCGAAGTCCGGCCAGGTGCGAAACGAGCCGCGAAGCGTCACCACCTGCTCCACGGGCGTCGGCAGCACATAGAGCCGGCAGGGACCGGCTGCGATTTCTATTACACGTTCGGCGAACGTCCGTGTCATGGCCTTTCAGGGGTTTTGCGGAACGTACCAGCCCACCGTACGCGCGGTCTCGATCAGGTAGGTCTGCGCCACGCGCTGCACGTCGTCGGGCGTGACGCGGCCGATTCGATCCAGGTAGGTGGCGTAGAGTTTCCAGTCGCCCAGCGCAATGGCCTCGTTGAGCTGGGCGGCGATCGCAAAGGGGCCGTCCCGGCCGTAGGCCTCCAGCGCGGTGAGCTGCTCGCGGGCGCGCACGACTTCCTCCTCGGTTACCCCCTCGCGGGCCACGCGGTCCAGCTCTTCCAGCAGCACGGCCTCCACCTCGGCGTGCGTCTTGCCGGGGGCCAGACGGGCCACCACGTAGAAAAGCCCGGGGTCGCGGTGCCGCTCGTTGGCCGCCACCACCAGCGTGGTCAGTCCCGTATCCGTCAGGCGCCGATAGAGGCGGCTATTTCGACCATGAGAAAGCAGCGTGGCCAGCACATCGAGCGCGTCGGCGTCCGGCTCCAGCCCGGCCGGCGTCTTGAAGGCCACCATGACCAGCCCGAGCTGGCCGGCCTGCCGCACCGTCACGCGGCGCTCGCCCCGCTGCACGGGCTCGCGCGTCCACACCGGCGGAATCGGATGCGGGGCCCGCGGAATGCGCCCGAAGTGCTCGCGCACCAGCGCCAGCGCCGCCTCGGGCTCGAAGTCGCCGATGATCGAGACCGTGGCGTTGTCGGGCCAGTAATAGGTGTCGTAGAAATGGCGGAGCGCCTCGGCCGTCATGTTCTCCACGTCGCTGCGCCAGCCAATGGTCGGATGGCGGTAGGGATGCGCCACGAAGGCCACGCTCCAGACCGCATGGTAGAGGTTCCGGAGCGGGTCGTTTTCGCCCCGGTCCATCTCGTTCAGGATCACGGTGCGCTCGGCCTCCACGTCTTCGGGGCGAATCAGCGCCCCGCGCATGCGATCCGCTTCGATCTCGACGGCCAGCGCCAGATGCTCGCGAGGCAGCAACGCGTAGTAGTTCGTGCGATCCAGCCAGGTGGTCGCATTTACCTGGGCGCCCACGCGCTGGAGCACCTGAAAGACCGAGGTCCCCCGCGCTTTGTTGAAGCGCTCGGTACCCTTGAACATCAGATGCTCCAGCATGTGCGTGGCGCCGGTCAGACCTGTCGGCTCATTCCGACTCCCCACGTGGTAGGTGATCATGAAGGTTACCACCGGCACCACGTTCTGGGGCATCAGCAGCACCCGGAGGTCGTTGGCGTCCAGGCGATAGGCTTCGATGCCGCCGACGGCCTCCTCAAAGGTAAAGCCTTCCACCCGGCGGCCGATCCGTTGAGCTACTTCCGATACAGCCATGCGTGTTACTTTGTTTGCGACACTTCAGTGGGCGTCCAGCCAGTTGTCGCCGACGCCGATATCCACCTCGATCGGCACGCCCTCCAGCGGCAGGGCCTGCTTCATCTCCTGCTCGACCAGCCGGCGCACCGGCTCCACCTCTTCGGGGGGCATTTCGAAGACCAGCTCGTCGTGCACCTGAAGCAGCATTTTGGCCTGATAGCCTTCCCGCTGCAGTCGATGGTAGATGTGCACCATGGCCAGCTTGATCATATCGGCCTGCGTGCCCTGAATGGGCATGTTCACGGCGATGCGTTCGGCCATCGAGCGCTCGGCCCGGTTACGCGAGTTGATGTTCGGTACGTAGCGCCGGCGGCCCAGAAGGGTTTCGACATAGCCCTTCTGGCGGGCTTCTTCGACGACGCGGTGCAGGTAGCGCGTCACCCCGGGAAACGCCCGCTGATATTCTTCAATAAGCTCCTGCGCCTCGCGCGTAGAGCAGCGAAGCCGCTGCGCCAGCCCCCAGGCCGAGATCCCGTAGGGAATACCGTAGTTGACCATCTTGGCGCGGCGGCGCTGCTCGGGCGTTACCTGCTCGGGCGGCACCTTGAAGACGCGGGCTGCCGTAGCCGTATGGATGTCCTGTCCCTCCAGAAAAGCCCGGCGAAGCGCCTCGTCGCCGCTCAGCGCGGCCAGAATGCGAAGCTCGATCTGGACGTAGTCGGCCGAAAGCAGCTTCCAGCCCGGACGCGGCACAAACGCCCGCCGGATCTCCCGCCCCATCTCGGTGCGTACCGGGATGTTCTGCAGGTTCGGGTTGCTCGAGGAAAGCCGCCCGGTGGCCGTTACCGTCTGGTTGAACGTGGTGTGGATGCGGCCGGTCTCTGGATGAATGAGCGGTTCGAGACCGTCCACGTAGGTGCTTTTGAGCTTGGCCAGATGCCGCCAGTCCAGGATCAGGCCGGGGAGCGGATGCTGCGTGGCCAGCTCCTGCAGCACGCTTTCTTTCGTGGAGGGTCTGCCGGTGCTGGTGCGCGCCCGGGGCTTCAGGCCGAGCTTTTTGAAGAGCACCTCGGCCAGTTGCTGCGGCGAGCCGATGTTGAATTCGACGCCGGCCACTTCGTAGATCTTCGCCTCCAGCTCGTGGAGCTCTTCTTCGAGTTGCTTCCCGATTTCCCGGAGCACCGCCCGATCGATGCAGATGCCCGTCCGCTCCATGTCGGCCAGCACCTCGATGAGCGGAAACTCCATCTCCTCGGCGATATGCCGGAGCCCGAGCCGGTCCAGTTCGGCGGCCAGCACGTCGGCCAGTTGCAGCGCAATGTCGGTGTCTTCACAGGCGTAGGGCCCCACCTCGTCGATCGACACGTCGCGCATAGATTTCTGGTCACGGCCTGAGCCGATCAGCTCCGTAATGGAGACCATCTGGTAGCGAAGGTACTGGCGGGCCAGTACGTCCAGGTTGTGCGGCTCTTCGGGCGCGATCAGGTAGTGCGCCACCATCGTGTCGAAGTACGGGGGCGGGACTTCGACGCCATGCCGCGCCAGCACCACCAGATCGTACTTCAGGTTCTGGCCGATTTTGAGTTGCGCCCCTCGGAGGATCGGTGCCAGCCGTTCGACGACCGCCTCGGTCGGCGTGCCGTCCGGCAGCGGCGTGGGCACGTAGTAGCCCTGGCCTTTCTCCCAGGAAAAGGCAATGCCCACCAGCGAGGCCCACATGGCCTCGGTCGAAGTCGTCTCCGTGTCGATGGCCAGCCGTTCGAGTCCGTCCAGCCGCGCCACGAGTTCGTCGAGCTGCTGGCGGTTGCGGACGATCCGGTAGTCCGCCTTTTCCGGATCGTACACCTGCAGCGGCTCGTAGGGCCCGAAGTCGAACTCCGGCTCGCCCTCCGCTTCAAGCGCCTCATCCAAGGCGGCTTCGCCGTTCACAATGCCGGCCAGTCCGCCTTCCCGGATGCGCTGCACCAGCGAGTCGAATTCCAGCTCCTGAAAGATCTGCAGCAGGCGCGGCAGATCGGGCCGGGCGCGATGGAACGCCTCCCAGCGAATGCGCAACGGCACATCGGTCCGGATCGTCACCAGTCGCTTCGAGAGGAGCGCTTCCTCGCGGTGGTTCAGCAGCCCCTCGCGGGCCCGCTTCCCTTTCACCTCTTCGGCATGCGCCAGCAGGTTTTCCACCGAGCCGTACTGCTGAATGAGCTGCACGGCAGTCTTTTCGCCGATGCCCGGCACACCCGGCACGTTGTCGCTCGGATCGCCCATGAGAGCCAGCACGTCGATGAACTGGTGCGGCTCCAGGCCGTAGGTCTCCCGGAAGGTCTCGATGGTGATCAGGTCGAAGGTTTCGCCACGCCGCGCCGGTTTGTAAATGGAAATGTGCGGGCTCAGCAGTTGCAAAAAGTCTTTGTCGGGCGAGACGATCACCACGTCGATGCCGTGCGCTTCGGCCCGACGGGCCAGTGTGCCGATCACGTCGTCGGCCTCGACGCCCGGTTCCTCGATGACGGGAATGTCCAGCGCCCGCACGATCTCCTTGATCCAGGGCAGATTGGCCAGCAGATCTTCCGGGGGCGGCTCCCGGTGGGCCTTGTATTCCTCGTAGAGTTCTTCGCGAAAGGTCCCCTCCTCCCCACCGGCGTCGAAGACCACGGCCATGTAGTCCATGCCATGGTCTTCGATCAACTTCAGCAGCGAGGTCGTAAAGCCGTAGGCGGCCGAGGTATTCTGGCCCTTCGAATTGACAAGCGGCCGGCTGATGAACACGTAGTGCGCCCGATAGGCCAGCGCCATGGCGTCGATCAGATACAGGCGCTGCATATCGGACGGCGGCCGATCGACTTCCTGCTCCGGGAACAGACTGAGCTGGTCTTCTTTTTGCACGGGCGTTCCGGATCGATCCAACGGAAACGTATCGCCAAAAGTTAAAAAGGTCGGGGAAAGTTAGTTCCTCGGAAAGCGTTATATTGGGGCTGATTTTTCGGAGCACACATTCGATGCAGCACAGCATGTCGGAGAAAACACCGCCTGTGAACCATCGGCCGGAGGTCGTGCTGGTGACCGGAGGGGCCGGCTTCATCGGATCGAACTTTCTGCTCTACATGGTGCCTCGCCACCCCGAAGTGCAGTTCGTCAACCTGGACAGTCTGACCTACGCAGGCAATCTGCTTAACCTGCGGGATATCGAAGACGCCCCGAACTACCGGTTCGTGCGGGGCGACGTGGCCGATGCGCCGCTGGTGGAGCGGCTGTTCCGGGAGCACGGCATTACCACGGTGGTGCATTTTGCCGCCGAAAGCCACGTGGATCGCTCCATCATGACGCCGCTGTCGTTCGTGCTGACGAACACGGTAGGCACCGTCACGCTGCTCGAAGCGGCGCGCAAGGCCTGGGGCGACCATGCCGATCCCGAGCGCTTTCGGTTCTACCACATCTCCACCGATGAGGTGTTCGGCAGCCTGGGGCCGGAGGGCTACTTCACCGAATCGACGCCCTACAACCCGCGCTCGCCGTATGCGGCTTCCAAGGCAGCCAGCGACCACTTCGTGCGGGCCTACTGGCACACCTACGGCCTGCCCGTGGTGATTTCGAACTGCTCGAATAACTACGGCCCTTACCAGTTTCCCGAAAAGCTCATCCCGCTGGTTATCCTGAACGCGCTGGAGAATCGCCCCATTCCCATCTACGGCAAGGGCGAAAACGTGCGCGACTGGCTCTACGTGCGGGACCACTGCACGGCCATCGAGCGCATTCTGCTTTCTGGACAGACTGGACAGACCTACCTGGTCAGTGCGGGCTGCGAGCGCAAGAACCTGGAGCTGGTGCAGCAACTGCTGGATCTGATCGACGAGGAACTGGGGCGGCCCGTGGGCCAGTCGCGGCGGCTCATCACGTTCGTGAAGGACCGGCCGGGCCATGACTTTCGCTATGCGCTCGATGCCTCCCGGCTACGAGAAGAACTGGGCTGGGCGCCGGCCTACACGCTGGAAGAGGGGCTGCGCGAAACGGTCCGCTGGTACCTGACGCACCGCGACTGGCTGGAGGCCGTGGCCGACGCGTCGTACCGCGCCTATTACGAAAAACAATACGCCTTGCGCTGAATGGAACGCCCGCTCAAAGGGATCGTGCTGGCCGGTGGTACGGGCAGCCGCCTCTATCCGCTGACGAAAGTCACGAACAAACACCTGCTGCCCGTCGGCCGCTATCCGATGATCTACCATCCGCTGATCCGGATGCGTCGTGTGGGCATCCGGGAAGTGGCCGTCGTGACCAGTCCCGAACACATGGGCGACGTGGTCAACCTGCTGGGCAGCGGCCGCGACTTCGGGCTGGACCTGACCTACCGCGTGCAGGACGAGCCCGGCGGCATCGCCCAGGCCATCGGGCTGTGCGAGCGCTTCGTCGACGGCGACCCGTTCCTGGTCATCCTCGGCGACAACATCCTCTCGGAAGACCTGCACGACGAAGTGGCCGCCTACCGGGAGCAACTGCGGCGCGACGGAGGCGGCGCCCGCGTGCTGCTGAAAGAGGTGCCCGACCCGGAGCGCTACGGCGTGCCCCGCATCGAAGGCGATCGGATCGTGGAGATCATCGAAAAGCCGGCCCGACCGCCCAGCCGTTATGCCGTCACCGGCATCTACTTCTACGATGCCTACGCCTTCGAGGTCATCCGCCACCTGAAGCCCAGTGCCCGGGGTGAACTGGAGGTGAGCGACGTCAGCAACGCCTACATTGCCCGCGGCCAGCTCTCCTACGGCATTCTGAAGGGCTGGTGGGGCGACGCCGGCACGATCGAGGGCTGGCACGAGGCCAATCGCCTGGCCCGGGATCTGGTCTATGAGGAACTGGAAAACCTGCGCCCGAACCGGCGATGAACTGGAAAGAAGGTCCAATCGAAGGCGTCGTCATCCGACCGCTCAAGCGCTACGAAGACGCCCGCGGGTGGCTGGCCGAGTTTTTTCGGCAGGACGAACTGGACCCGTCGCTCCATCCCGTCATGGGATATGTTTCGCTGACCCATCCCGGCATCACGCGCGGTCCGCACGAGCACCGGGAGCAGACGGACCTGTTCGTGTTCTTCCACGGGCATCTGCGGCTGTATCTGTGGGACGCTCGGCCCGACTCGCCTACCTACGGCCACCAACAGGTGCTCGACGTCGGCGAGGCCAATCCGGTCACCGCACTGGTGCCACCCGGGGTGGTTCACGCCTATCGCAACGTCGGCCAGACGCCCGCCCTGCTGGTCAACTGTCCGAACCGACTCTACGCCGGCTGGGGCCGCCGCGAGCCCGTCGATGAGATCCGCCACGAGAACCGTCCGGATCATCCCTTCCACATGGACTGACACGCATTCGGCACATTTTTTTCTGGTTAAATCCGCCGCCGTTGTCGAACCCGGCCGAAAGGTCGGCGTTCGTGCCCCGGAAATCATCCAACCCGATCAGGCCCGTGCATCTGCTGCTGTTCGACATCGACGGAACGCTGATCCGCACGCGCGGCTTCGGGCGCCAGACCATGGAAGCTGCGCTTTCGGAATGGCTGGGACGCCCGGTCACCACCGAAGGCGTCGATTTTGCCGGCCGCACGGATCCGGCCATTCTGCTGGACATCCTGAAGGCCAGCGGATTGCCCGAGCACACTGCCCGTCACCTGCTTCCCGAAACGCTGGAAGTTTACAGCCGCGCCATGATCCGGCGGCTCCGGCCCGAACATCTCGAAGTGCTGCCCGGTGTGGTCATGCTGCTGGAAGAGCTGAGCGAGTGGCCCGACGTTTACCTGGGGCTGGTGACGGGCAACCTGCGCCCGGTCGCCTTCCACAAACTGGCCATGGCGGGCCTGGCCGGGTATTTCGGGGAGGGCGCCTTCGGCTGCGATCATGCCAACCGCAACGAACTGCCCCCGCTGGCCATCGAGCGCATCCGCGAAGCCACGGGCTACCCGTTCACCGGCGCCGACGCCTTAATCATCGGCGACACCCCGCACGACGTCGCCTGCGCCCGGCATGCCGGCGCTTCGGTGGCTGTCGTCTGCACGGGTGGTTATTCGCGCGACGCCCTGGAGGCCTGCCGTCCCGATCTGCTGCTGGAAGATCTGAGCGATCCGGAGCCGCTTTTTGAACTGTTGACGCGACAGGCCCTTTCACGCAAAGCGTCGTAGCGTGCGCGCCACGCCTGCGGCATAGCCACTGCCGAAAAGGTTCAGGTGGTTGATCAGGTGGTAGAGGTTGTACAGCTCCCGTCGCTCCTCGTAGCCCGGCTCCAGCGGCCAGGCTGCCCGATAGGCCGCATAAAAGCGCGCGTCGAACCCGCCGAACAGTTCGGTCATCGCCAGGTCGGTCTCCCGATCGCCATAGTAGACAGCCGGATCGATCAAAGCGGCGCGACCATCGGCGGTCACCATGAAGTTGCCGCTCCAGAGATCGCCGTGCAGGATCGAAGCCGGCGGACGCGCCGGCAGTAGCTCCGGCAGCCTGGCTTCGAGGCGCTCCAGCCAGCGATCCCAGCTCCGCTCCCAGCGCCCCCGCTCGCGTGCCCAGCGCACCTGTGGCTCAATGCGGTGTCGCCAGAAGAAGGTCGGCCAGTCGTCCTCCCAGGTGTTTTCCTGGGGCATCCGACCAATGAAATTTTCCTGATCGAAGCCGTAGCGGGGCCCCAGATGCCGGTGCAACCGGGCCAGCCCTTCGCCGAAGTGTTCCCAGAAACGGGGGCCGGGACGGCCGGACTCGATCCATTCCATGATCAGGAAGCCGGGGCAATCCGACCGCGCCTCGGCCAGCGCCACGACCTCGGGGATCACCAGCGGACTTCCGGCCGCACGGAGTGCCTGCAGGCCGGCCGCTTCGGCCGCGAAGGTGCGGGCCACCTCGGGCGGGCCCCATTTCAGAAAGTACGGTCCCCGGTCCGTTTCGACCCGGCAGGTCTGCGCAATGCACCCACCCCCGACGGGCACGGCGCGACGGATCGGGCAGCCCAGTGCCTTCGCCAGTGCTTCCTGCAACGCGGCAGGCAGCGTCATCGCGACAGATCGGCCGTTTCCTTCAGCTTGTAGAGGGAAACAAGGTGCTCCAGCAGACGGCGCGCCGTGCGCTCCACGATCTGATAGACCTCCTCAAAGCCGCGCTCGCCGCCGTAGTAGGGGTCGGGCACTTCGCCGTCGCCGGGCTCCGGATCGAACGTACGGAAAAGCTCCACCTTGTGCCGGAAGCGCCCGTCCCGATCCAGCCGGAGCACATCTTCCAGGTTTTCCCGGTCCATGACGTAGATGTGGTCGTAGCGGGCCAGATCTTCCCGACCGAGCTGGCGGGCCACATGACCGCTCAGATCCACACCATGGCGCCGGGCCGTCCGCTGCATGCGCCGGTCGGCCGACTCTCCGACGTGCCAGGGACCGGTCCCGGCCGAGTCGATCTCAAAATGGGCCGATAGTCCGGCCTCGTCCACCAGCTTGCGAAAGACGCCCTCGGCCAGCGGACTCCGGCAGATGTTGCCCAGACAGACGAACAAAACGCGGATTGGCTGATGATTGGTCTGCGACATAGGCCCCCTGCGGTTACCTGACGACCATCAATGCGAAGGTTTGTGAACGTCTGACCTCTGGCAAAAGTGCCTTTTGCTTTAAAAATTGTAAGTTTCTTGATGGACAGGGTCTCCTGTTCTTTATTTCAAGCAAATAGCACACCGGGAGATCATGCAGTCTGCATTTGATTTTGCCTTCGAGCCGCGCGTCTGGCGGGTCGGCGAACTGGCCGAGGCGCTCTGCGAGACGGTCGAATCGCTCTACGACGAACTGATTGTCGAAGGTGAACTCTCGAATTTTCGGCGGCACCGGCAAAGTGGCCACTGCTACTTTACGCTGCAGGATGGCGAGGCGCAGCTTCGCTGCGTCATGTGGGCCAGCCGGGTGCAGCGGTTGTACTTCCGGCCGGAAGACGGCCACCAGGTACAGGTCCATGGCCGTCTGACGTTCTACAAGCCCCGGGGCGAGCTGCAGTTGATCGCTACCTCCATGACGCTTGCCGGGGCCGGCGCCCGCCAGCAGGCCTTCGAGGCGCTCAAGCGCAGGCTGGAGGCCGAAGGGCTGTTCGATCCGAACCAAAAGCGTCCGCTTCCACGCTTTCCTCGACGGATCGGCGTCGTCACCTCCGACAGCGGTGCTGCGTTGCAGGATATTCTCAGCATTCTGCGTCGCCGCTTTCCCGTCGTCGAGGTGCTGCACTGCCCGGTGCGTGTGCAGGGGTTGCAGGCGGCGCCGTCGATCGCCCGCGCCATCCGGCTGATGAACCGGCTACCGGAGGATCGCCGTCCGGACGTGCTCATTGTGGGACGCGGCGGCGGATCGGTGGAAGACCTGTGGGCCTTCAACGAGGAAGTGGTCGCCCGGGCGATTTTCGCCTCCCACATCCCTGTCATCAGCGCCGTCGGACACGAAACAGACGTATCGATTGCGGATCTGGTGGCCGACCGGCGGGCGGCCACGCCGTCGATGGCGGCCGAGATCGCCGTACCGGATCGAGACGAACTGGAAACCATGCTGACCCGCACCGTGCAGGTCATGCGTCAGTACCTCCGGCAGGGCCTCGATCGGCGGCGCCAGCGTGTGCACATGCTGTTGCACCACTACGGCCTGCGTCGCGTCCCGGACCGGCTGGACCTCCTGAAGACCGAACTGCAACGGCTGGAAGCGGCTCTGCAGCAACAGGTCCGGCAATTGCTGGAACGGCGTCGGCAGACGTTGACCCTGCTGCAGAGCCGCCTGCATGTCTTCGATCCGCAGCTTCCCCTGCAACGGGGCTACGTGCGCGTGCGGCGCAACGGCAGCCTCGCCACCCGTGCGCATCAGCTCCAACCCGGCGACGAGATCACGCTCGAATTCTACGATGGCCGGCACGACGCACGCATCACCTCCTGATCAGGTAAACCGCCGATGCGCTGGCGCACCACCGTCTGCGCTCGCGCTCTCAGCTCGGTGAATGAGGCTGGTCACGGGATGACGCGCCCATGCAGTCTGAGAAACCGTCCATAAAAAAGGCGACAGACCCGAGCGGGCCTGCCGCCTTTCCTGGTCTTCAGACATTGAGCCCGGGTTGCGCGATCACATCTGCCCGGCAGCCGCCGTATCCGGAGCCGCCATGGAGGTATCCTGCTGGAGGGTGTCCACGGCGGCCGGCGCCTCCTCCTGCTCGGTTGCCGGCTGCTCCGGCTGCTGTTCGGCCGCGCGCTGCCCACAGGCACTTACGGTCACCATAAACAGGGCGGCAAACAGAACATAGATCAAACGACGCATGGCTCCTAGGTGTTGGTTGGTGGGTGAGTTTCGTAATAAACCAAAATATACTGCATTTTCTCAGCAAAAAAAGAGTGGAATTACAATTTTTCGGTAGAACCGGGCTGAAAACAGGCCGACTTTCGATGAAAACGCCCGTTCTTGTCTCCTGGAGTGGTGGCAAAGACAGCGCCCTGGCGCTTTATCGAATCCTGCACGATCCGAACTGGCACGTGGTCGGATTGCTGTGCACGATCAGTCAGCCTTACGACCGGATCACCATGCACGGCGTCCGGCGCGTGTTGCTCGAACAACAGGTAGCCGCCATGAATGTGGCGCCGATGATTCCGATTTTTCTACCGCGTGATGCCTCGAACGAAGTGTACGAAGCGGCCTGGGCGAAAGCGCTGCGTCCGTTCATTGCGCGGGGCGTCCGGCATGTGGCGTTCGGGGACATTTTTCTGGAAGGCATCCGCGCCTACCGGGAGCAGCAGCTGGCAAAGCTGGACATGACGCCGGTTTTTCCGATCTGGACCGGCAGCCATAGGCGTTCCGACAGTCTGGCACTGTTGGACGAATTCTGGAACGTGGGCTTCCGCACGCGCATCGTGTGCGTCGATGCACGGCACCTCGGACCGGAATGGGCCGGCCGCGAACTGACCCCGGAGGCGATGCAGGAACTACCGGAAGCCGTCGATCCCTGCGGCGAGCACGGCGAATTCCACACGTTCGTCTTCGACGGGCCCCTGTTTCATCATCCAGTCTCTCACCGACTCGGCCGACGCGTCACCCGCCGGGGCTTTCATTTTCGCGATCTGATTCCTCTTCCATGAATTTGCCATAACGGACATCAGCGGCTGGAGTTTTCCGGCAAAAGCCCGTATCTTTTCGACGCATTGCCCAGCAAAAACGCGTCGTATCATGGAGGCCGTCGTACAGGATCGCACTACGGAAGCCCGCAAGCTGCTGGCTGCCGCACTGGAAGAATTACAACAGGCCCGCCGGGCGCTCGAAGCACAGCCCACCGACTACCAGAGCCTGCTCGAACATACCCTGAAAGCACTCAGGGCGGCTTTTCGGGGATTTCTGACCTGGCACGATGTGCCCGTCCCGGAGGATGCTACGCTGCGGCTGATGGCCCGCCCCTGCACGGACCTAGCCAGCAGCCTGCGCCTCTACTTCGATCTGCTCTTGCCGCTGGAGGCCGAGGCCCCATCGCTGCTGCAGAAAGACACGCTCTCGGTCAACGAACGCGAACGCATCCGCAACGCCTACTTTACGGCCCGCAACGCCATTGCCACCGTGCTGGGCGAACTTCCCGCCACGCTCCATCCCACCGCCTGAAACCCCTACACCGTCTGGGAATACATGGGCCGGTCGGACGTGGCCTGGAGATAGGCATCGAAGGCCATGGCCACGTTGCGGATGAAGAAACGGCCGGTTTCGGTGACCTCGATCACGTCGGGTCGGCGCACGACCAGCCCGTCGGCTTCCATCTCTTCGAGCTGCGTCAGCGCATCGGCAAAGTGCGCACGAAAGTCGATCCCGAAGCGCCGCTCGACCTCGAGAACGTCCAGCCGGAAGTGGCACATGAGCGCCATGATCACGTGCCGCCGGAGCCGATCCTCGTCGGTCAGCACATAGCCCTTCCCTACCGGAAGGTGCCCCCGATCCAGCGCGGCGTAATACTCGGGGAGCGTCAGCACATTCTGCACATAGGCGTCACGGAGCTGGCTGATGGCCGAAATGCCGAACGCGTACAGTTCGGTGCCGCCATGCGTGGAGTAGCCCTGAAAGTTGCGCTGGAGCGTGCCTTCATCGAGCGCGCGGCTGAGCGGATCTTCCGGCCGCGCAAAGTGATCCATGCCAATGTAGCGGTAGCCGCCCTCGGTGGTCAATAGCTCGACGGCCCGCAGGAAAAGTTGCAGTTTTTCGGCCGGTCGGGGCAGCCACTCCTCACGGATAAGCCGCTGGTGCTTTTTCTTCCAGGGCACGTGCGCATAGCTGAACAGCGAAATGCGATCGGGACCCAGCTCGATCACCTGTCGGATCGTCCACTCGAACGGCGTCAGGTGCTGGTGCGGCAGGCCGTAAATCAGGTCGTAGCTGATGCTCTCGAAGCCCAGCTCACGTGCCCAGCGCGTAACCTGGGCCACCTGCTCGTAGGGTTGCACGCGGTTGATGGCCTGCTGGACGGTGGGGTCCAGATCCTGCACGCCGAAGCTGATCCGGTTGAATCCGGCCGTCCGGGCCGCCTCCAGATGGGCGCGGGTCAGGCCGCGCGGGTCCGCTTCGATGCCGATTTCGGCGTCCGGCGCGAACCGGAAATGCCGCCGGAGCAGGTCCATCAGCGCCAGAATCTGCTCCGGTGCCAGGTAGGTCGGCGTACCCCCGCCCCAGTGCAGTTGCGCGACGGGCCGGTCGGGAGCTACCCACCGGCCGACCAGCGCGATCTCTCGCTCCAGGTACTCCAGATAGCGGGCGATCTTCTCCGGCCGGTGCGTGACGATCATGTGGCAGCCGCAGTAGTAGCAGAGCGAGCGGCAGAACGGCAGGTGCACGTACAGCGAGAGCGGCTCCGGATCGGGACGCTCGTTGTCGGCCCGGATCATCGCCGCCACCGTCTCCGGCGCCATCCCCGGCCGGAAGTGCGGCGCGGGTGGATAGCTCGTATAGCGCGGTCCGGGACGATTATACTTCTCCACCAGCGCCGACGACACCTGCATGTTCGTTCCGGATTCTGGATTTACGACAATTAACTCCGATACCTGTAACATACAACAGCCCGGCACCCTGGATTCGATGCCGGGCCGAATTCGTCAGATTTCTGCAGACGCCCCGTTGGCTACCCCGGCCGATTCGACCATCCGCTGTTCCACGCGCTTCTGCTGTAGCGGCAGGTACGCCTCGGCCAGTTTCATCTCCAGCAGCGACAGCAGGAAGGCGAGCGTCGATTCGGCGCCCTGGTTTTCGTTGACGCCGTTGGGTTGCAATCCGTCGCAGCAGCCTCCGGTAGATGGATCGTAAAGCGGCACGCCGAGCTGGTTGCGCCCCAGGAACCACTCGAAGGCCCGACGCGCCTCGCGGTACCAGAACGCGTCGTTCGTGATCCGATAGGCCTCCAGGCAGGCCGAGACCGTCGCATGCGCCTCGATGGGCTGCTGATCGAAATGGGGACGTTTCTTTCCGCGCGGATAGAACCCGTCGTTACCGATCGGCACGAAATTGCCCTGTTTGTCCTGCTGCACGCCGACCAGCCAGCGCAGCGACTCCAGCCCGGCCTCCAGCCATTCCGAACGGCCGGTCCAGTAGCCGGCCATCATGAGCGCGTGGGGCATGCGCGCATTGGCATAGGTCAGCCGATCTTCGAACCAGCGCCAGTCTTCGCGCCGATTTTTCTGGTAGAGCTGAAAGAGCCGATCGGCCAGCGTCTCACGGGCCTGGAGGGCCGTCCGGTCTCCGTAGAAGCGGCGCAGATATTCCTGCACGCCCAGAATCGTGAAGGCCCAGGCGCGCGGACTGGTAAACGCCAGCGCGGCGGGCATCGCCTCGTCGAAGAGGCGTCCGGCCAGTTTCCAGAGCCCCGGACGCCGCGAGCGCCCGACGACGTAGCCCAGTCCCCAGAGGGCCCGGGCGTGGCTGTCTTCCGAGCCGACGGCTTCGAGCCAGTGACGGTTGTAGTCCAGGAAGTTCCGAAAGCGGCCGGTTTCCGGGTTGAAGGCGTGCCAGAGGAAGGCCAGGTAGCGCGTGGCCAGCTCGGGCGCCTCGGTGGCCGCCTTGCCGCCCAGCTCTTCCAGCAGCACAGCCACGATCAAAGCCCGCGCGTTGTCGTCGGTGGTGTATCCCTCGTCGTAGTTGGGTACCGTGTAGGTGGCGTGTTGCAGGATGCCCGTGTCGTCGGTCATGCGCTTGAGGTGATCCAGTTTGAGCACGGGCAGTTCGTCCGGGCGCTGGTTGAGCGTCGGGATGGCCACGCGCGTGCGGGTGGTGCCAGCCGCGCGGGCCCGTTCGAAGCTCTCCAGATAGCGCTGCGCCACCACCGGCCAGATCATCTGGCGACCGTACAGGTAGGCCCGCTTCCGGATGGCATGGCGCTCGGCCTCGTCGTCCAGCAGCCGGTTGACCGCCTCGGCGATGGCCTTCGCGTCCCGGAACGGCACCAGGATGCCCCGCCCGTCGGCCAGCAGCTCTTCGGCGTGCCAGTAAGGCGTCGAGATCACCGCCTTGCCGCAGCCGACCGTGTAGGCCAGCGTACCCGAGGTGATCTGCTCCCGGTTCAGGTAAGGCGTCAGGTAGATGTCCGCCGCGCCGATGAACTCGACCAGTTCCTCCAGGCTGACGAACCGGTTATGGAAGATCACATGCTGCTCGATGTCCAGCTCCCGTGCGCGACGCTGCAGAAAGAGCCGGTAGCTCTCGCCTTCCACCTGGCGCACGTGCGGATGCGTGGCACCCAGCACGATGTAGACGACGTTCGGGTGCCGCTCCAGAATGGCCGGCAGGGCCTCGATCACGTATTCGATGCCCTTGTTGCGCGAAAGCAACCCGAACGTCAGCAGCACGATCTTGCCCTCGACCCCGAAGCGATCCTTGTAGAAGTTCGGGTCCACAAAGGGCACATCCGGGATCCCGTGCGGAATCAGATCGATTTTGCTTTCCGGCACGCCGTAGATCGTCTGCAGAAATTCCTTACCCCGCTGCGTCATCACAACCACGCGATCCGAAAGCGCCGTCAGTTCTTCGAGCACGGCCCGCTGCTCGGCGTTCGGTTCGCGCAGGATCGTGTGCAGCGTGGTCACGACGGGCATGCGCAGCTCGCGCACGAGCGTCAGCACGTGGCTACCGGCCGGCCCCCCGAAGATCCCGTACTCGTGCTGCAGGCAGACCACGTCCACATCATTGATGTTCAGGAACTCGGCGGCGCGCCGGTAGGCCGTCAGGTCCTCTTCGGGAATTTCAAAGCGCACCCGGGGCGGGTAGGCGTATCCTTCCGGACGATCGTTGATCGGGACGGCAAAGCAGGTGGTTTCGGGAGCGGCCGCCGCAACGGCTTCGCACAGGTCCGTGGTGAACGTGGCAATGCCGCACTGGCGCGGCAGATAGTTACCCACGAAGGCGATCCGCCGTATGCGAGCACCCTCCATAGGAAGCGACCCGGATGGTTAACAGGAAAAATAAAGTGTACTGAGAAGTGATCGCCCGCTTTTTGCAAACGTTCCTGAAGAAATGGCAAAACGGCCGGCACCGAGCCGGCCGTTGCCACATGGTAACAAATCGGACTAAGCTCAGACCAGCCGCGCGTGCAGTTCGATGACGGGTACCGCAGCCAGGGCCTTGGAGACCGGGCAGCCCGCTTTGGCCGCCTCGGCATGCTCCAGAAACGTCTGCTCGTCCAGGCCCGGGGCCTCGACTTCCGTATGCAACTCGATTTTGCTGATGCGCGGCCCATCGTTCGTCATCTCCAGATGCACGCGCGCTTCGGTCTGCACGCGCTCGGGGGTGTGTCCGGCCTGGGCCAGCCGATTGGCCAGCGCCATCGAAAAACAGCCGGCATGCGCCGCGGCGATCAACTCTTCCGGATTGGTGCCCTCCCCTTCCTCAAAGCGCGAGGCAAACGAGTAGGGCCCTTCGAAACTGCCGAAAGCCATGCGGCCGCTTCCTTCCCGAAGATTGCCGTTCCAGACGGCTTGCGCTTTGCGTACAGGCATAGGTCTGTCGTGTTGGTTCAGGGTGATGCTCTGCGCAAAAATAAACCTCCCGGCCACAAAAGCAAGGTGTGTACGGAAATGTTACACCCTGTTCCCGTTCAGAAAAGCCGATGGAAATGGGTGCAAAGGAAGCAGCTGTCAGTCCGGATGCCGGCAGCAAGGCGCGGCCCCGACTTCAAAGGAGCTGAATCCATGCAGAAATTACGGTGGGGAAGGGGGCCGCTGTGCCCCCTTCCCCACCCGAACGACAGGCTCAGGCGCCGGCTTGCTCGCGCCGGTCCACCGGCATGGTTACCGGGTTGCGATGACACCGCATGCACTCGTAATGCCCGCGCCAGGCGTCGGCATACCAGGGTGTGGTTTCCCCGCAGACCGGGCAGAATCCCCAGTACGTGTAGGCCGGCAGAGCCATCACGTGCGCCAGCTGGAGCAGTTGCCGCTTCAGTGAATGCATCAGCCGTTTCATGGCGTCGTTTTCCCTCCCGAAATGGTTGGTGGAACAACCGAACGCCCCGTTCTACGAAAGGACGAAGCCCCGGATTCTTCTTCCGGAAGCAGTAAGCGTTTTCGACATAGTTATTTAACAGAAGCGTTTTCGCACAGAAAATCCAGAAACTATTTCGCAAACCCGCCATTGATCGGCGTAAACCGCTTTCGAAATGGCGTATCCACGGCTGACGGACGACGGGCGGTGCGTCGTGCTCGACCTGCACGGCGTGCGCCTGGCGGAAGCGCGCCCGCTGGTGTTACGTGTGGTGGCCGAGGCCGCCCGCCGGGGCCGCGCGCAGGTGCGCCTGATCCATGGATCGTCCACCACCGATTCAGAGGATGCACGCCCGACCATCAAACGCATGCTGCACGAGATGCTCAAGACCGGAGCCTTTGCGCCGCACATCACGCAGGCGCTCCCTTTACAGAATGAGCTGCTGCTGGCCCTGGATCTGACGGCCACGCCCGACCCTCGTCCGATCCGTCTTTCCGAATGCTGGCCCCGTTAGCCATGGTGCGGATTGGCCTGACGACCGGCTTCGACGGCGAGCGTCAGCAGGTGGACCTCGCCTACGTGGCTGCGCTGGAGGCGGCCGGAGCCCTGCCCGTGCTGCTGCCGCTCACGCAATCGGCCGAAATCGCCCGCCATTTTGCCGGGCTGCTGGACGGTCTGGTCGTACCCGGAGGACCCGCCGTGACCGACGGCCTGATCGGCGAACTACCGGAGGATCTGGATCCGCCGCAGCCGCGCCGCACCGCAAGTGACCGCCTTTATCTGCAGGCGTTTCTGGAAGCCGGCAAGCCCATTCTGGGCATCTGCTACGGCATGCAGTTGCTGAACGCCGTGCTGGGCGGCACCATCTATGCCGACGTGCAGCGCCAGCTCGAAGGCGCGCGGGCCCACAGTCCCAAACGGGGCGCCGAGCAGCATCCAATCGAAATCGCGCCGGAGTCTCACCTGGCCCGTCTACTGGGGCGGACAACCTGGACGGTCAACACGCGACACCTGCAGGCCCTGGCCACGATAGGCCGTGGTCTTCGCGTCAGCGCCCGGGCACCCGACGGGGTGATCGAAGCCATCGAATCGCCCGACGGTCGCCTGCTCGGCGTGCAATTCCATCCGGAGCGTATGGGATCGGAAGGCTTACCGCTCTTTCGCCATCTGGTCAGTCTGGCCGGAAAATTTGCGTCCGGTAACGCCGAACGCTTCTGATCGGTACGGCTTTCGCCGATACATAGCGCGGAGCCCTCTACAGAGACAAGTACGACAACGCGTCCTTCGCCATGGAGCAGCAACGTGCCTGGTGGCGCCTGTTTCTGATCGCGCTGACGCTGGCCGTGTCGCTCAACCTGCCCCGGCTGGCCGCCGCGCTTCGGGCGTACCTGGCCCCTCCGCCGGAGCCGGTCGCGGCAACCTCCCCGCCGGCGCCTCCGACGGAAACGCATGCTGCTATTACGCTTGGCAGCTTCGCCGCCGATCTGCACCCTGACGTCCGCTACGGCCCGTATTTTACCGGGGCTCTGACCCCGGCGGATCGTTCCATTCCCGTCGCCCCGCTGCTGCCCGACTTTCAGGCGTTGCTGACGCAGTACACGCTGCGCCAGGCGGTGGACGACAACTTTACGATCCGCGTCTACGATGGAGCGCGCGGCGAACTGCTGGTTCGCTACGAGCTGATCGACGAACGGCAACGCTATCAGGAAACGGGCGTCATCGACTGGGACGAGGTGGACCGTCGGCGCCGGGAAATCACCCGGACGTTGCTGGACAACTTCGTCGCCCGGGGCTTTTCGCGCGAGGCGCTCGTGGTGCGCTGGGGCCGGGCCAATCAGGTACAGGAGGCCTACCTGCGGGCGGCGCCCTATCTGGAGTATGAAATCCGGCTGGCGCGTCTGCTCGATCTCAGTCTGCTCAGCACAACCGTAAGCGTCGTCGAAACGTTCAGCAACGACCGGCTGGTCTCTCCTGCCGGCGCCCGCAGCCGCTACCAGCTCATGCCCTACCTGCTTCGCCAGTATGGCATTCACCACTACACGCTGTGCACGGCCGCCGGCAACCGGATCCGGGTCCTCGAAGAATGGCACCCGCTGCTGACCATGGAGCCGGCCTTTCTGGTGATGCGCAGCTACGCCAACGCCGTGGGCCACGAAGTACCGGGACTCTCGGCCTATCACACCGGCCCGGCCAATCTCTTCCGCATTTACCGCCAGTTCCTGACCGAAGGCATCGCCTACCTGAAACCCGGTACCACGGTGCTGGACGCCTACCTGTGGGCGCTGACCGAAGGCTTCGACGAACTCGCTCGTCAGACCAGTTTTCGCAGCTACTCGCGAGGTTATGTACCCTCGCTTTACGGCACGCTGCGTGCCCTGGAGCATCTGCCACTGGATACCAGCCGCACCGTCCAGGCCGAGCTGGTCCAGGTGGTCTCACCGGAACCTTTCTACCTGAGCGACCTGCTTGCCCTGCTGCATGCCGCCGGCGCCGACACCCTGGACTGGCGGATGGCAACGCCTTCCGCCAGCCTCTACAATCGATTCCGCCTGCTCAATCCACATTTCGAATTGCCCGCCGCACCTGATAGTGTCGGTGTTCCTCTGGCGGGAGATGTTCGCTTTGCAATAACGGACAACACGCCACCCATCCGCTTCTTCCTACCCCTCGGCACCATTCAGCGCCTCCAGCGCCTCGGCTTCAACGGCCTGCACCTGCTGCAGCGCTTCGACCACACGAGCTTCACGCGCAGTGAACAGGAGTACACGCCCTGGGACCAGGCCTACGCGGACCTGCTCGAAGACGTCCGACACTTCGGCTTTACCTTTGCCAACCGGGCCCGACTGGACTCGCTCGCCGCGCGCTTCGAGCAACTGGCCGAGGAAACGCCCACCCCGTATCGCCAGCGCCAGCTTCAGATCATCCGCACACACGTGCGCCTCTGGCAATTCGGCGCCTGGGAAAAGCTGGCCCATGCCGCCGAAGCCGCTACCGGCCGCCTGCGCCTGCCGGTCCGGCCACCCGAGGTCTCCGAATCCGACTGAATCGATCAGTCACCGGCCTGTGGAATCCCCGTCTGCTCCCACAGCACGGCCGGATCCCAGGGACCCTGTTGCCGACTGGTCGCCCGTACGGCCGCCACCTCTTCGGGCGTTACCGGATCGGCCTGGTTGCCGAAATTCTGCCGGATGAACGTCAGAACCGCCGCAATCTGCTCGTCCGTCAGAAAATCGTGCGCCGTCATCACGTTGTTATAGACCTCCCCGCCCACCTTCATCTCGCCCTGCGCACCGTGCAGCACCAGTCGAATGAGCCGCCCTTTGTCGCCCTGAATCCACTCGTTGGGCGTCAGCGGCGGATAAATGCCGGGCACCCCCTGACCGTTGGGTTGATGACAGGTGGCGCAGTAGTTCTGAAAAACCCGCCGGCCGAGTTGCAAGACCTGATCCTCCGACGAAGCCGACGGCGTCTGTCCTTCCGAAGCGCAGGCGGCCAGCACAGCCAGCCCTACAAGCACAGCACTCAACGTACGCATACGACCGTCTGGTTTACAGCTTTCGAACCGGATCGCCCACATGAACGACGCCACCCTTGCGTACCGTGAAAAGCGCCCCCCGCAGGCCGGTCTGCGCCACCGCCTCGAAGGCCTCCGGACTCGTACGCGCCCGAAACGTGGCGCACGGCTGATGCAGCCGGTCACTTCGCTCCAGCACCACCTCGCCCACCAGCAGCCGATCACCGGGTCGGAGTGCCCGCAGATCGATCCCCTCCAGGATCAGATTGTCGCCCGGCACCTCCGGACGCACCCGCAGCGCGCGCAGCACCTCCAGACTCATGGCGCTCACTTCGCGGCCCGGCGCGTGCCGCCTGGCATGGTCGCCGGGACACCCTACTCCCTCCTCCAGCGGCAATTCCGCCCGAAGCAGGTGCACGCCCGGTTCCGGGCTCTCCACCAGATAGGCCACCCGACCGATCGGATCGAAACGGAGTGTCTCCAGCGCCTGCAGGTAGGCGGCAAGCCGTGCGTCGTCCATAAGCGTAGGCGAAGTTTTGTCGTAATGTAGGATACACGGAGAATTGACGGGCCGAGGCGGTGCCGTTTTCCCGAATTGTTTAACTTGAAGCAGATTCACCGTCAGCAAGCCACAGAGGGATCGTGGCCGAACCGACCTTACCGCTTCCTCCTGTCTTTTCGGCCCCCGACCCCTGGATTCCCGAGCCGCTTGCCAATCCGCCGGTGGTCTCCTGCGCCGCGGGCTTCGAACCCGTGGTTGCCGAAGAACTACACGAACTGGGTTACACGGCCCATTACCTGAAACCGGCCAAGCTGGTAGTGCCCGCGGCGGGTCCGGAGGCCTGCCCGGCGCTGAACTTCTATCCGCACACCGTCCATCGCGTCTATCTGCTGCTGGGACTGGGGCGTGCACCGACGTTGCAGGATGTGCGGGCGCTGGCGCAGGCCGTTCCCTTCCACGCCTATCTCCATCCAGAGCAGCGCTTTGCCGTGCGGGCGCAGCGCCACGGATCTCACGACTTCACGTCGATGGACGTTGCCCGTGAAGTAGGTTCGGCCGTGGTCGAACGCGTGCAGGCGCACACCGGACGGCGCATCCGGGCCGATCTGGACGCGCCCGACGTAGAAATCATGGCCGAACTGAGCGACGACCAGCTCCTGCTTCTGCTGAACACGTCCGGTTCACCCCTGCACCGGCGGCACCACCGGGCCTTTCAGCATTTTGCGCCCCTGCTGCCCACGCTGGCGGCCGCGCTGCTCCGGCTTTCGTCGTTCCCGAACAACGTGGATCTGCTCATCGACCCGATGGCGGGCGGCGGTACGATCCCCATCGAAGCGGCCCTGCTGGCCCGCAACGTGGCCCCGGGCCTCCTGCTGCCGGAAGGGCAACTGGCGCTGTTTCGTCTGTCTTTTCTCGACCACACTGCGTGGAGTCGGTTGCGTCACCGCGCGGAACGCCAGGTGCGTCCCCGCTCGCCCGTTCCGATCCTGGCGGCCGACCGCTACGCCCGCAACATTCGGGGCATGAAGGCCAATCTGGAAGCCATGGGCGTGGCGGCCGACGTGACCGTCTGCGCCGGCCGGGCCGAGCGCATGGCCTACCTGGAACAGCAACCACCCGGACGCCGGAGCATTGTTACCAATCCCCCTTACGGCCTGCGTCTGGGCGATCCGCGGCGCATCGATCGGCTCTACCACGACTTTGCCCGCGCCTGCGCCCGGCACGGCATTGCCGAAGTTGTGGCGCTCACGCCCCGCCGTGATTCCTGGCTCGAATCCTTCACGCAGGCCGGTTACTGTCCGACGCTCGTGCAACCGGTGCGCTACGGTCGTCTGGAAGCCTTCGCGCTGCGCGTCGAGCCGGCATAAACAAAAAAGGGTGGCCTGAACGCCACCCTTTCGGCGATACGTCACGCCGTCTGCGCCGACGGCTCCGGCCACAGGTGCCGGATCGCCTTGGGCAACATGGCCCGCACGTCGGCGAGCTCACCGGCGCTGATGTGCCGGTTCAGCACCTCGAAGACGACCCGCGCGGCCTGCTGCGGGCTGATGGTCAATCCGATCTGGTGCAGCTCTTCCTGAACGGGCATCAGGAAGTCCTCTTCGTGCCGCAGACGCAGCGGCTTGTCGGTGGGGTCCCAGCCTTCGAAGAAAATACCGCGCACCAGCAGCGGAAGCTGAGCGGCAAACTGAGCCGCCTCCTCCACGGTCAGCCGATCCCGCAGCTGGTGCAGCACGGCCCGCAGCACGTGATAGGCATAGCGCCGGGCCGTCTCTTCAGGATGCGGGCTGTTGCCCACATGTTCGTCCAGGTGCAGCGCCTCGCGAATCTCCTTCAGCCAGGTGTTCGTCTTCTGGATCGTGCTGTCGAATACGTCCAATCCGGTCATCGACATGGCGCACCTCCTGGTTTTTTGGTTGACACGCTGTCACCCACAGGCTCCGGAGATCTGCAGGACAAAGCGCGTTCCGGTCTGTCAGGCCGACAGCACCGGGACGGAACAGGCCGGCCAGTAAACCTCGAAGGTGCTGCCCTTGCCGGGGCCCGGGCTCCAGGCCCGCACCGAGCCGCCGCAGGCTTCCACGATGGCGCGTACGATGGCCAGGCCGAGTCCGGAGCCGGGCCTGCCTTCGGCCGAGCGTCCCCGGTAAAAGCGGTCGAAGAGATGCGCCGCTTCCGCCGGATCGAAACCGATCCCGGTATCCGTAACCCGCAGCCGGATCTGGCCGTCGAGCCGATGCACTTCCAGACGCACCCGGCCACCCGGCGGCGTGTACTTACAGGCGTTGGAAAGCAGATTGTCGAGCACCTCGTCCAGATATTCCGGCACCACGCAAACCCAGGCCTGTCCGGGCAACACCGCCTCGAAACGCAGCCCTGCCTGCTCGAAGCGGGCCTGCCAGTCTTTCAGGTGCGACTGACAGCGCTCGACCAGATCGGTCGGGCGGGCGCGCTCATGCGCGTCGGTGCGCTCGAGACGGGCCAGGTGCAGCAGGCCGCGGACAGTTTCCGTCATGCGCTCGACGTCGCGCAGGGCTTCTTCGAGCACTTCGCGATAGTAGGCGGCCTGGCGGGGTCGCCGGAGTGCCACCTCCAGCTCGCTGCGCAGCGCCGAAAGCGGCGTCAACAGTTCGTGGGCCGCGTTGTCCGTAAAGCGCCGTTCCCGCTCGAGCGAGGCGGCCAGGCGTGCCAGCAGGTCGTTGAACGTCTCGGCCAGCTCGGTCAGTTCGTCCTGCACCCCGCCCGGGACGGGCAGGCGCGCCGCCAGGTTGTCGGCGCCCATCTGCCGGGCGGTCGCCGTCAGCAGCGCTACCGGCTGCAGAGCCCGCCGAGCCAGCCAGTAGCCGCCCAGGGCGGCCAGCAGCACGCTCAGCACGATCCCCAGTCCCAGCACCAGGCCCAGATGGTGCAGCTCGCGGTGGAGCGACCACTCGAAGCCTGTCACCTCCAGCCAGCCGAATAGCAGACCTGCCTCATCGAAAAGCGGCGTGTAGCGGGTGCGCGCTGGCTTGCCTTCCCACGTGTGGCTGTAGACCTGCACATCCAGGACGGGCTGCACGCGCACGGGCAGCGAATCGTGCCGGGCGAAATTGGGACTCTCGTAGACCACGCGACCGTCGGGGCGCAGCAGCCGCACATACGTACCGTAAATGCCGTCGGTCTGATAGGCCACGGAGCGCAGCGTATCGAGCGCCACAAACACAGGCACACCGGCCCGCTCCTGCACGAACGGCATGAGCTGGCGCGTCTCGTGGATCAGATGCTGGTCGAAGTCCCGATGCCGGGCCATGTGGAAGCTCACGTAGCTGAAGGCCGCAAACAGCCCCAGCAGTACCAGCAACGTAACGGCATACCAGAGCGCCAGCCGTACGGAGATCGACCAGCGGTGCGGAAGGCGACGAAGCCACGTCATGGCGTTTCCGTGGCGGACGGTTCAAGCCGCAGGGCGTAGCCGACCCCCCGGACGGTTTCGATCTGCAGCGCCGGAGAAGCGTCGCTCAGCTTCTGGCGCAATCCGGAAACGGTCACGTCGATCGTGTTGTCGCTCACGTAGAATGGGTCGCCCCAGACCTGCTCGGCAATCCGCGTGCGCGAGAGCACCTCGCCCGGATGACGCGCCAGAAAGCGCAGCAGATCGTACTCCTTGGGCCGCAGCGGCAGGACGTACTCACCCACCCGGACCTGGCGGCGCCGCTCGTTGATCTCCAGCGGCCCCAGGCGGATCACGTCGGTTGCCTGCCAGACGGGCGAACGGCGCAGCAGCGCCCGCAACCGGGCCAGCAACTCCTCGAAGGCGAAAGGTTTTCCCAGATAGTCGTCGGCTCCGGCGTCCAGTCCGGCCACCCGGTGTTCGAGGTCGTCCAGCGCCGTCAGCATCAGAATCGGCATCTGATAGCCGGCCTCCCGCAGGCGCCGCACCAGCGTCTGGCCGTCCATCCGGGGCAACCGCCAGTCCACGATCAGCGCATCGTAATGGCTGGCCTGCACACGGGCCTCCGCTTCCACCCCGTCGGCCACCCGATCCACCTGGTATCCTTCTTCACGAAGCCCCCGGGCCAACGCCCGCGCCAGCCGCTCATCGTCTTCCACCAGCAGAATCCACATGGTAGCCGCGCTTTTTGTTGCATGAAAGACCCGTCCGGACGTTCAGTTTCTTCCTTAAAAGGTTTTAAGCCACGGCCCAGTCAGGTTTTAGATCCCGGGAAAAAAATTACGGCCGGTTAACTGAAACACCGATCCACCGAAGCCAACATGAAGCGCTTCACACGTCGTGACTTTCTGCAAACCCTGGCGGTACTGGGCATTTCGACGGGGATCGAGGCGCTCCTTCCGGCCTATGCGCGCTCGCGTCCGCGCGTGCCCGCTCCCCGTCGGCCACGCCGAAGCCCGGTAACCTACGACCTGACCATTGCCGAAACGCCGATCCGCATCGGCGGCCGTAAGGCGAAGGCCACCACCATCAACGGCACGGTGCCGGGGCCGCTGCTGCGCTTCCGCGAAGGCGACGAGGTGATCATCCGCGTCACCAACCGCCTGAAAGAAGACACCTCCATCCACTGGCATGGCGTGCTGGTGCCTTTCGACATGGACGGCGTGCCGGGCGTGAGCTTTCCGGGCATCAAACCCGGCGAAACGTTCACGTACCGGTTCCGGCTGCGCCAGCACGGCACCTACTGGTATCACAGCCACAGCGGGCTGCAGGAACAGACGGGCATCTACGGCCCGCTCATCATCGACCCGGCCGAAGAGCCTTATCCCTACGATCGCGAGTATGTGATCGTGCTGAGCGACTGGACCTTTGAAAACCCGTACCGCGTGCTGGCCCGGCTCCGCAAGTATCCCGGCTATTACAACTTCCAGCGGCGCACGCTGGCCAATCTGTTCGAGGAAGCCCGGGAAATGGGCTTCTGGAAGGCGCTGAAGGATCGGCTGAGCTGGGGCCGCATGCGCATGGGCGCCACGGACATCGTGGACATCACCGGCGCCACCTACACGTACCTGATGAACGGCCACGCACCGGAAGACAACTGGACGGCGCTGTTCCGGCCAGGCGAGCGCGTGCGGCTGCGGTTCATCAACGCGGCGGCCGGAAGTATCTTCGACGTGCGCATTCCGGGACTCCCGATGACCGTGATTCAGGCCGATGGCCAGTACGTGCAGGCGGTCACGGTGGACGAGTTTCGCATCGGCATTGCGGAAACCTACGACGTGATCGTCGAGCCGCAAGAAGAGCGGGCCTACACGATCTTTGCCGAGTCGATGGATCGCAGCGGCTACGCCCGTGCTACGCTGGCCCCACGCGAGGGCATGGAAGATCCCATCCCGCCACTCCGGAAGCGCCCGCTGCGCACGCACGCCGACATGGGCATGGTGCACGAGGGACACGAAGGCCACGCGGGCATGCGTCACGAGGCCATGGCCGCCCCCACCGAACACCAGGGGCACCGGATGCCCGCCGACACGACCGGACATCACATGCGCGGTGGGCACGACCACCATGCCGGACATGCCATGATGGCGGGTATGATGGGCGGCGTGGGCCAGCCGCCGGGCATGCCACCGGAACCGAAGCCTCACGGCGACGACACGCACGGCCCGGGCAACGCGGCCGTGCCGATGATCACGCGCAGCCGCCTGCACGAGCCGGGTGTGGGCCTGGGCGAAGACGGCTGGCGTGTGCTGGTCTATACCGACCTCAAGAGCCTGCACCCCCGCGAGGACTTCCGTCCACCCACGCGCGAGATCGAGCTACACCTGACCGGCAACATGGAGCGCTTCCTCTGGGGCATCGACGGCAAAACCTACTCGGAAGCGCCCGAGTCGATTCGTCTGCGCTACGGCGAGCGGGTGCGGCTCGTGCTCGTCAACGACACGATGATGGAGCACCCCATGCACCTGCACGGAATGTGGATGGAACTTGAAAACGGCCACGGCCGGCACATTCCACGCAAACACACGATCCTGGTCAAGCCGGCCGAACGGCTTTCCGTGCTGATCACGCCGGACGAGCCCGGCCCGTGGGTGTTCCACTGCCACATCCTCTATCACATGGAGATGGGGATGTTTCGCGTCTTCGAAGTATCCGAACCGGAAACGGCAACCCGAACCTCATCATGATGCGTCGGACAGGAGTTTTTCTGTTGCTCACTGCGCTTGCGGTACTGCCAGCCCGACAGCTCCGGGCGCAGGCGCAGCCGCTGGTCCGCTTTATGAACGAGCACACGCTGGCCTTCGTGCTTTTCGACCTGCTGGAGACCTCGCCCGCCCTGGCCGGTCGTCCGGTGCAGTGGGACATGGACGCCTGGCTCGGGAAGATGTACAACCGGCTCTGGATTCGCAGCGAAGGCGAACTGCTGACCGCGCAGCGCGGCGGCGAAGCGGAGTTTCAGGGGCTCTACAGCCGGGTCGTGGCCCCTTACTGGGACCTGCAGTTCGGTGCCCGCTTCGACGTGGCCTACGGCGAGCAGACCCGCACGCGCGCCCATCTGGCCCTGGGGCTGGAAGGCCTGGCCCCCTACTGGTTCGAGCTGGAACCGACCCTGTTCGTCAGCCAAGACGGAGACGTCTCCGCCTCACTGGTGGCCTCGCATGACCTGTTCATCACCCAGCGGCTGATTCTGCAGCCCCGGCTGGAGGCGCTGGCCGCCGTGCAGGAGGTGCCTGAGTGGGGCGTCGGACGCGGCCTGAACCGCGTGGACTTCGGCCTGCGGCTGCGCTTCGAGCTGGTGCGCGAGTTTGCCCCGTACATCGGGTTCAACTGGAGCCGCCTCTACGGAAGTGCGGCCGACCTGGCCCGTGCCGAAGGCGAAGCGACGCGGACGTCCGGGTTTGTAGCCGGCGTGCGGCTCTGGTATTGAAAAAATGCCGAGATCGGGAGCCTCTGCCCGACTTTGGCCGTAATGCCTGCAACCCTGCTTCACCTTACCCCCGAATCTCATGCGCATCACCCGCAAAACCTACGTGCTGGGCTTTCTGCTGGGCGCAGCCCTGGCCGCCATTGGCCTGGCTGTCTACAGCAGCCAGCAACAGGCTTCGGCCCGGCCCACCCTGACCGTGTTCAAGAGCCCCACCTGCGGCTGCTGCGGCAAGTGGGTGGAGCACATGGAAGCCGCCGGCTTTAACGTGCGCGTCGAGGACGTGCAGGACCTGAGCGCGATCAAAGCCCGCTTTCACATTCCCGGCACGCTCCATTCCTGCCATACGGCCATCGTCGAAGGCTACGTGATCGAAGGCCATGTGCCGGCGGCCGACGTGTGGCGCCTGCTACGGGAAAAGCCGGACGTAACCGGCCTGGCGGTACCGGGCATGCCGATCGGTTCGCCCGGCATGGAGCAGGGCTTCCGCGTTGATCCCTACGACGTGCTGGCGTTTACTACGGACGGTCAGACACGGGTCTTCGCCCGCTACGGACAGGAATAGGCGATGCAGGAGGGCCTGCCGCTCAGTCCATCGCTGCTGTACGCGCTGGCGGGGTTGCTGGTGGTCGGTGGCCTGGCGCTGCTCTGGCTGGCGCCACGCCTCAGTCCGCGTCGCCGTCTGGAAGGCGCGGCGGCCTGGACCGGCGCGCTGTTCGGCGGCGTGGTGATGCTCTCGGGACTGGCCCTGGGCGCGCTGGCCTACCTGCGCCAGCAGCAGCCCGAGATCGTTCAACCGCCCGGGGTGGTTGGGCGCCCCGCACCGGAGCTGGTCTTTCGTCTGGTGGAAACCGACGAGCCCCGCACGCTGGCCGACTACCGGGGAAAGGTGATTCTGCTGAACCTCTGGGCCACCTGGTGCGGCCCCTGCCTAGCCGAAATCCCCGAACTCAATCGCTTCCAGCAGGCCTATCGGGACCAGGGCGTCGTGGTGATCATGATCTCGGACGAACCCCGCCAGACCATCCTGGAATTCACGAAAGAACGCCCTCTGGAAGCCGTCAGTGGCTACCTGCCTGAAGATGCCCGCTGGCCCTGGCCTTACAACCGCGTCGAACAGGCCCGCCCCACCACGTTCGTGATCGACCGCGACGGCATCATCCGCGAGACCTGGCCCGGCGCCGCCGACTTTGCCCAGTTCGAAGCAGCGGTTTTGCCCTATCTGGAATAAGCGGGTTTCCACTCTTTGCCAAACGCCTCGGAAAGCCCCGCTTCATGCATAGAACAGAGCCTGTTTGTAGAACTTATCCGGCAAACAAGGGAAGATCTGGTACGCCGGCGCTTCGCGCTGCGGGTCGGAAGCACGGGTTTGTAGTAAGCCACGAAGGCGTCAGCCGAAGTGGCGGTTCCCGTTCGGCACTTCGCTGCGCTCCGTGCCTGACTACGAACAGAGTCTGTTTGTAGTGTGAGCCGCGAAGACGTTTAGCGCAGGGACGTCTCATACGATTTCCGGAAAATCATAGTGCACGTGAGAAAGCACGGGCGCACACTGCGGTGCGCCCCTACCAGATACCCTATCCCGTAGGGGCGGACCACTGTGTCCGCCCTGTCATACCCGCCAGATCGCGTTTGTCACACGGGGTGTGGCACCCTCATACACCGAAGATCCCATATCATTCGGACGTTAGCGCACGATAGCGAAGTGACCTCCCTTTCTGCCTGCTACGCGTTCCTTAAGCACCCATTGCAGAGCACCCTTCAACCGTAACCGCTTCGTTACGCGCCTTAAAAGCTTTTCAGCCGCTGTTCAGCCGTTCTAAACGAAGTGTCCGGTAGTTTGCGTGCGTATCCTGAACGTGCAACCAACCCGAGGAGGCAACGCCATGGCAGCCTTTGTCAAACGACTGGTGCTGGGCCTGACCTTGCTGAGCATGCCGGCCCTGGCCCAGCAACACGGCCATCCCATGATGCGTCCGGACACCGCCCGCGGAATGATGCAGGGCGGTATGATGGGCCAGATGGGCATGATGTCCATGATGCAGATGATGCCCCGCATGATGGGCATGATGCAGCAGGGCATGATGATGCAGAACCCGCTGCACCGCGCTACCATAATGGCCTTCGTGCTTCCGGCCATGGCCGACACGCTGGGCCTTTCCGAGCAGCAGCAGCGCCAGCTTGGTGAACTCAAACAACGCATGCTGCAGGCGCATCGCGCCCGCCAGCAGGAGATCCGGCAGCACCAGCAGGCCCTGCAGGCGCTCTTTCAGAACGAGCAGCAGCCCGATCCGACCGCCCTGCGCGAGCACCTGCAGGCAATCGCCCGGCTGGAGGTAGATGACCGGATTGCCCCCTACGAAACCTTCCGCCAGATGCTCCAGGTGCTCAACGACACCCAGCGCGAGCGCCTGCGCGGCATGCAGCCCCATCAGCTGATGGCCTACATGATGCGGCTGCCCATGATGGAGATGATGCCGATGATGCACATGATGCACGGCGGCGAAGGCATGATGCGCATGATGATGCAGGGTGGTATGATGGGTCAGATGGGCATGATGCCCATGATGCAGATGATGCAGGGCGGCATGCCCATGCACCCACCCGCCGGAAGGGCAACACGGGCACGATCAGGACGGCCATCGCCACCATAACCCTCGCTGATTAAACGAATCGGACCATGTACGGACCGCACATGTTCTGGGGCATGCACTGGGGGTGGTGGATCTTCTGGATCGTGGTGATCATCGCGCTGGTCTGGCTGCTCAGCCAGCGCCGGACCGGCGCGCCGCCACCACCCCGGAAAGAATCACCGCTGGAACTGCTTCAGCGCCGCTACGCGGCGGGCGAAATCTCGACCGAAGAGTACGAGGATCGTCGGGCCCGCCTGGAACGCGACCGGCTTGCCTGAACCATGCCGGGGAGGGACCGTAAAATCTCAAAAAATGACGCGATCGCTATGGAAATGCAGCCGGTTACTCCCGAAATGCTCAAGCAGGCGCTGAAAGAAGCGCTCGAAGAAGTCCTCCAGGAAAAGCGCGCCTTCCTCCGTGATCTAATCGAAGAAGTACTGGAAGACGTTGCACTCTCGCGGGCTATTCAGGAGGGACTGGAAAGCGAGGAGGTATCTCGTCAGCAGATTTTTGATCTGCTGAAAGGCGGTGATGCATGAAGGTTGCTTTCCGCAAAAGCTTTGAACGCGATCTGCGGGCGCTCCGCACAGACCCTCGCCTGCTTGCGCGCATTCGGGAAATCATAGAGGCCGTCGAAGCGGCTCCGACGCTCCAGTCTGTACCCGGCCTCCAGAAGCTGAGCGGCACACCCAACTACTACCGCATACGCGTGGGCGACTACCGGATCGGGCTTGCGCTCGAAGACGACATGGTCGTCTTTGTTCGCTGCCTGCACCGGAAAGACATCTACCGATACTTTCCATGAGCCTCCTCACCCAGAACCGGGTATCCGCCGAGCCGGAGGCCACGGCGTTTGCGAGACGGGCCTACGACCGCGTGGCCGCCTGCTACGATCTGCTGGAGCTGCCGATGGAATGGCTGGCCTTCCGGCGCTGGCGGCGTCGCCTCTGGCAGGGCGTCCGGGGGCCGCGCGTGCTGGAAATCGGGGTGGGCACCGGCAAGAACATCCCGTACTACCCGCCAGAGGTCACGGTGACGGCCATCGACCTGTCCCCCCGCATGCTCGAGCGGGCACGTCGCCGGGCCGCCCGCTTTCCGGACCGGAGCGTCGAGCTGCTGGAAATGGACGCGCAGGCGCTGACCTTTCCGGACGACACGTTCGACGACGTCGCCGCTACGTTCGTCTTCTGCTCCGTTCCCGACCCGGTGCGAGGACTCCGCGAGGCGCTGCGCGTCACCCGGCCGGGTGGCCGGCTCCACCTGCTCGAACACATGCGCGTGCGCTCCGAACGTATCGGCCGGTGGATGGATCGGCTCGATCCCCTGATCTATCGCCTGACGGGCGTCCACATTGCCCGTCGCACCACGGAAAATGTACGGAAGGCCGGCTGGGTGCTGGAACAGGAAGTGGATCTGACGCCCGGCGGCCTCGTTCGTCATCTGGTAGCCCGTAAACCAACCAACCAGCAGGAGCCATGAGCGAAACGAAAACGGCCTACTACTTCGCCCGCACGCTTCCGGTCAGCCTCGAAGAGGCCGAAGCCCGCGTGCGCGAACTGTTGCAGCAGGAAGGGTTCGGCGTGCTGACCGAAATCGACGTGCAGGCCACGCTGAAAAAGAAGCTGAACGTCGACGTGCGGCCCTACAAGATCCTGGGCGCCTGCAATCCGCACTTTGCCCACCAGGCCCTGCAGGTCGAGCCGCACATCGGCACGATGCTGCCCTGCAACGTGATCGTGCGCCAGACCGACGACGGCCAGACCGAAGTGGCTGCCATCGATCCGGTGGCCTCCATGCAGGCCGTCGACAATCCGGCACTGCGCCCGATCGCCGAGCAGGTGCGCGAACGCCTGCAGCGCATCATTGAACGACTCTGACCACCGATGCCCGACCGCCGCACGTTTCTACGCGCGTTACTGGGCACGACGGCTACCCTGGCGGTGCCCGGTCTATGGACGGCCGGGTGCCGCCGGGAGCCGGCCGACGCCGCCACTATCGCGCCCTCGCTACGCCGAGATACACCGACCGGTCCCACCCGCACCGTTCGACTTCGAGCGGAGGAGATCGAAGTCGAGGTCGCACCGGGGCACGTCTACCGCACCTGGGGCTACAACGGCGCCTTCCCCGGGCCGGAGCTTCGGGTGCGCGAGGGCGAACAGCTGCAGGTCGTGGTCGAGAACCACCTGCCTGAAGGGACTACCATCCACTGGCACGGCGTGCCGGTCCCCAATGCCATGGACGGCGTGCCCGGTCTGACGCAGGACCCCATCGCACCGGGCGAGACGTTCACCTACACGTTCGTAGCCGCACCCTCCGGTAGCTATCTGTATCACAGCCACGTGGGCCTGCAGCTCGACCGCGGTCTGCTCGGCGCTTTGATTATCGAAGAAATAACCCCTCATGTCTCCTACGACCGGGAGTACACGCTGGTGCTGGATGATTTTCTGCCCGGAGAACCCCGGCCGCTCACCGCTGCGACGCCCGGTATGCGGGGCCGGGGCATGATGGGACGCGGCATGATGGGCGGCATGATGGGCGTGCAGGTACCCCCGTACGCCGGCTCGCTCATCAACGGCCGCCTGCCCGAAGCGGCTCCGGTCTTCGAAGTGCGGCGCGGCGAGCGGGTGCGCCTCCGCCTGCTGAACCCCTCCGGGGCCAGCACCTTTCGCTTTGCCATCGACGGCCATGCCCTGCTCGTTACCCACGCCGATGGGCGCCCGGTCGAACCCGTCCGCGTCGACAACCTGCTCATCGGCATGGGCGAACGCTACGACGTGGTCATCGATGCCGACAACCCCGGCCGCTGGGCCGTCGTGGCCGTTCCGGTCGAGGGCACGCACCCGCCGGCCCGGGCCGTGCTCCACTACCGGGAAAGCCGGGCGCGCGGCCTGCCCTCCGGCCTGCCCGAAACACTCCGCGGCCGTCCGCTCGACTACAGCGATCTGAAATGCCTCGAAATGCTACCAGCACAGCGGCCGGATCGCTCCTTTGATCTGCTGCTTTCAGGCGGCATGATGATGAATCCACGCTGGGCGATCAACGGCCAGGCCTATCCGGACGCCGAGCCGCTGGAAATCGCCCGGGGCGAGCGCGTGCGTTTCCGCATGGTCAACCACAGCATGATGCTGCACCCGATGCACCTGCACGGCCACTTCTTCCGCGTGGGCGACGCCCTGAAAGATACCGTGCTGGTGCCGCCGCATATGGGACGTGTCGTGTTCGACTTTGTGGCCGATAACCCCGGACGCTGGTTCTTCCACTGCCACAACCTCTACCACCTCGAAAGCGGCATGGCCCGCGAAGTCCGCTACCGCGCCTGATCAGGTCCATGCCGCCGCTTCGGGCACACGAAGCGGTGGAAGCGCCGCCTCGATGTCGGCCCGATGCGGCTCCAGCCAGGGCGGCAGCACAAGTTTTTCGCCCAGGTGGGCCGGATCTTCGTCGCGGGCGAAGCCGGGCCCGTCGGTGGCCAGCTCAAAGAGCACGCCGCCCGGCTCCCGGAAATAGACCGAGGTGAACCAGAAACGATCGATCAGCCCGGTCGGCCGAAGGCCCGCTTCGGCCAGCGCCCGCCGCAACCCATCCTCTTCGGCCACGTCGCGCGTGCGCCAGGCCACGTGATGCACGCCACCCCGCCCGTCTCGCCCCGACATGGCTCCGGGCAGCACCTGCACGTCCACCAGCTGGCCCGGGGCCCCATCCTCGACGGCGTACCGGTGCCAGGCGCCCTCCTGCGCAAGGCGCCGGAATCCCAAGAGTTCGGTCAGCACCTGCTCGGTGGGCGCCAGCTCCCGCTCCCAGAGTTGCACCGAATGGAAGCCCCGCAGTTGATGCGGCGGTGGTACCGGACTGTCGTCCCAGGGCACAAAAGGCCGCGCCTGCTCGGTGGCCACCAGCGCCAGCCGGAGTCCGTGCGGATCCTGAAGGCGCAGCACCGTCTCGCCGAAGGGCGAGGTGGTCGGCTCGAAGGCCACCCCGTAGCGGGCCAGGCGCTGCTGCCAGTATTCCAGGCTCGCGGGGTGCACGGCGAACGCCACCGTCATCACGCGCCCGGTCCCCTCCCGCGCAGGCGGCAGGTCCGGCCACGGGAAGAACGTCAGGTCGGTGCCCGGCGTCCCGGCCCCGTCCGCATAGAACAGATGATAGGTGGTGGGATCGTCCTGATTGACCGAGCGCTTCACCAGCCGCAGCCCCAGCACCCCGACGTAGAAGTCGAGGTTCTCCTGAGCCGGACCGCAGATTGCCGTCACGTGATGAATGCCGTGCACGCCCATGATGCTTTCGGAAACGCCTGGTTTTCCCGGTTAGAACCGGCCCGCTATAAACTTGTTGCAACAGAAAAGTTACAACACGATCAGGTGGCGGCCGTGCCGGTCCACGAGGGCGGATCGCTGGCCGGGAACGATTCCTCGCCGGCCTCCTGCACTTCGTCGAGCGGTTCCTGGCCGGGCAGCGTGATCAGCAGAGCCCGGCAGGCCGTCGTGCCCGGAATGCGAAGGCAATGGCCACTGCCTGACGTGTCCTCGAAAAGCACGGCCTCGCCCGGACCGAAACGCCGCGGTGATTGATCGGGTACGACAATTTCCACTTCCCCTTCCAGCACCACCAGCAACTGCCGCTCACCGATCGGACGCCAGTCGTGGGCATGTCCGGCCGGCGCTTCCAGAAACTGAATATGCCTGGCCGGCCAGCGCTTGGAGAGCAATCCATCCGCGCCAGCATCCCGAAGCTTCAACTCCCATCGACCAAAGACGGCCCGCCCATCCGGGCCGGCATAAACGCGCGTGATCTGCATAGCCTGCCTCTTCCATTGTTTTCGCAGCAACCTCCTGAAGATCTTACGCGCAACCCGAAGGCAGGTCAACGACGCAATTGCTACAGATAGGATAAAAAAGTCCGGGGTGCCTGCCCTGGCGCTACGCGTAGGAGCGTCGGAGGGGGAGCTCGGGCACGAACCAGGTGGCGATCAGTCCGGCCAGAACCAGCACCAGCACGTAGCGATAGATACGGCCGATAGCTTCGGCGAACGCCCGACGCAACTGCTGGAGCACCTGCTCCCGAGCCTGGTCGATCTCCCGCTGAATCAGCGCCTGCAGGGCCTCGGTCGAAACTTCGTGGCGGGCCGCCTCCTGCAGACGGGCTTTCACGGTAGGCGGGAGCGGTGCAGCCTGAAGCGTCCGCGCCAGCCGGCCATCGTCGTGGGCTGCCAGTGCGGTTTCGATCTGCACGGCCAGTGAATCGAACCGGGCCTGAATGGCCTCCAGCCCGCCCCGCTGTCCTTCCTGAAATCCGAGCTGTGCGGTCGCCTCGTGCGGCACATACGCCGCCAGCGAAGCGGCCAGCACGGTACCCATGACGGCCGTTCCCACCACCCCGCCGATCTGACGGGCAAGCATGGCCGCGCTGGTGGCCTGTCCCAGCCTGCGCACGTCCACGGCGTTCTGAATGGCCAGCGGAAACAGCGGCATGGTCGGTCCCAGTCCCAGCCCGCACAGCGCCAGGTAGAGCGCCACAAGCCCGGGCGGCGTCTCCGGCGTGAGCGTCGTCAGCAGCCCCACGGCCCCCAGCACGAGCAGCTCACCGCCCAGCATGAAGCGCCGGTAGTGTCCGAAGCGCGAGACCAGCTGACCGGAGACGGTCGAGCCCGTGGCCACCCCCAGCGAGAAAGGGACCATGCTGAGCCCGGCCACCGTGGCCGAAACGCCGGCCACGTTGATCAGAAACAGCGGCGCAAACAGTACGATGTTCAGAAAAGCCGCACCCATGAAAAGCAGTGCAAGCACCGACGTCGTGAAGACACGCTCGCGGAACAGCCCCAGATCCAGGATCGGCGAAGGCGAGCGCCGGGCCTGCCGCACGAACAGCACCAGCAGCAGCGCGGCCAGGATAAACAGGCCGATGGTCTCCGGCGCGTCCCAGGGATGCGCCTGTTTGTCGAGTTGCAGGGCCAGCACGAGCGCGGCCAGCGCCCCGGAAAACAACAGCGTCGAATTCCAGTCCAGCGCGCGATGTGTGGCCGGCGGCTGAAGCGTCGGCATCTTGCTCCAGATGAAGCCGAGCGCCAGCAGGCCGAACGGAAGGTTCACGTAAAAGACCCAGCGCCAGCCTTCGATGCCCGGCACCAGCACGTCGCCGTGGTCGGTCAGCACACCTCCAATGAACGGCCCCAGCACACTCGCCAGCGCAAAGACGGCCCCCACGAAGCCCTGATAGCGCCCGCGCTCGGCCGGAGGAAACAGATCGGCGATGATGATGAAGGCCAGCGAAAACAGGCCGCCGCCGCCCAGCCCCTGCAGTGCCCGGAATACGATGAGCTGATTCATCCCGTCGCCCAGAAGCGGCAGCGGACCGAACTCCCCGGCCAGCCCGCACAGAAACGACCCGCCCAGGAAAATACCGATGGCCGCCAGTTCGATGGCTTTGCGGCTGTAGAGATCGGCCAGTTTGCCGTAGATGGGGGTGGCGACGGTGAACGTGAGCAGGTAGATCGTAACGATCCAGGCGTAGCGGTCCAGTCCCTGCAGGTCGGCCACGATGCGCGGCAGGGCGGTGGCGACGATGGTCTGATCCAGGGCCCCCAGAAACAGCGCCAGCAGCACCCCGGCCAGCGTGTAGCGACGTTCGGGCGAAGCGAGCAGGTTCACGGCGACGCGTTCGGTTAGCAGCCGACTGTCGATAAACGCCCGAGCGCCCGCGTGATTCCGACCGACCTGTTGTTTACCCGAGTTTCACACGGCGCAGCAGCTGAGCTGGCGCACATCCTTCGTGAAACCCAGCGCGGCCAGCTTGACGGCTTCGGACCAGGTCAGATAGGGATGGAAGCGGCGGGCCAGCTCCGAGACCGGGATCTCGTAGCGCAGCGCCAGCGACAGTTCCATGAGCAGCTCGCCGCCTTCAGGCGCCACGATCCGCGCGCCCAGCAGCCGGTCCGTGGCCGGATCGCGCAGCAGCTTGACGAACCCGCGCGTGTCGCGACCCACCAGCGCCCGGGGCACCTCCGAAAGCGGCAGCACGGACGTTTCGTACGCGAGGCCCGCCGCCTGCGCCTCGCGCTCACTCAGGCCCACCCCGGCCACCTGGGGATCGGTGAAGACCACCCAGGGCAGCGCGCTGTAGTCTCGCACCTCGTGCCGATTCATCAGGGCATTCTCGGCGGCCAGTTGGCCTTCGTAGGCGGCCGTGTATACGAACGGCGGATTGCCGATCACGTCGCCGGCCCCCAGCACGGTCGGCACCGCCGTCCGCAGCGTATCGTCCACCTGCAGAAAGCCCTGCCGGTCGGTAGCTATGCCCAGCGCTTCCAGACCCAGATCGTCCGTGTTGCCCCGGCGGCCGGTCGCCACCAGCAGGTGGGAGCCCGCCAGCCGATGCGTCGCGCCCTGGTGCTCGTACGCGACCACCACGCCCCCCTCCTGCCAGGCCACCTGCACCACCCGCGCTTCGGTCCGGATCTCAATGCCTTCCGCCTGCAGGAAGGTCGTCAGCGCTTCGGCCACGTCGGAATCTTCCTGCGGAAGAATCTGCGGCAGCAGCTCCAGCACCGTCACCCGACTGCCCAGCCGGGCAAAGGCCTGGGCGTTTTCCAGTCCGATGTAGCCGCCGCCCAGTACGATCAGGTGCGCCGGCAGCACGGACAGACGATACAGCGTCTCGTTGGTGAGATAAGGGCCGTCGGCCAGTCCCGGAACGGGCGGCAGCGCCGTCCGTGCACCCGTCGCGATCAGCACGGCCCGGCCCGTGATCGTTTCGTCGCCCACCTGAATGGCGGTCGGACCGGCCAGCCGCGCCCGCCCTTCACGAAAGACGATCTGCCGGCCATCGATGAGATCCAGGTACTTGTGCTGACGCAGTTCGTCGGTGAGCGCCTGCACCTGGCCGATCACGGCGCCGAAGTCCTCCACCTGACTGGACGAACGAATCCCTGCAAAGGGATGATGCGCCGCCCGGTGGTGGGCTTCGGCCGCCCGAATGAGCGCCTTCGAGGGCACGCAGCCGACGTTCACGCACGTGCCGCCCGGCGGCAGGCCGTCGTTGACGATCAGACTACGGAAGCCCAGCTCCCGCGCCCGCAGCGCCGCCGCGAACGCCGCCGAACCGCCGCCGATGATCAGCAGATCGTAATCGACCTGATCCGAACCGCCCCTGGCCGGCGTTTCGCTACCGATCTCACGCACCACCTCCCACGTTTCCAGCTGGTACCCGTGGCCGGCCTGTGCCACGGCCTCCCTGAGCGCCTCGGCATCGACAGCGTCGCCTTCCCAGGTTACCACAGCCCGGCCGCTCTGCCAGCCGGGCACCTGCGCGCGCACCACGCCGGGCACGCGTAGCAGCGCCTGTTCGATCGTGCGCGCGCAATGCGCGCAGGTCATTCCCCCGATACGCAGTTCCAGGATCTTTTTCATAATCATACTCCATTTTTCAGTTTTGCATCGAATCCGGCGCCGCGAATGGCCTCGATGAGCTGCGCCACCGAAACTTTCGCCGCGTCGAAGCGCACGCGCGCCTCCGGCGGCTCCAGCGTCACTTCGGCCGCCTGTACGCCTTCGACGCGCCGCAGCGCATAGACCACGGCCTGACTGCACGCCTCGCACGTCATGCCCTGCACTTCCAGCACCACCTCCTGCACCGGCTCGCTACGGACCTGCTGCGCCATCGCGGTCGGATGCGTACGCCCGATCAGCGACGGCGTCGCCAGCAGCCCCAGCACCAGCACCGTACCCAGTCCCAGCAGCAACCGGCGCGTCTTCGGGCGCAAGCCGGTCTCGCAGTCGCAATCAGGCTCCGGCAAGCGCCGCGCTTCCCGGTACCAGGCCAGCCCCAGGGCCCCCAGCGCCAGCGCCACAAAAAACGGCCGGTAGGGCTCCAGCGCCGAAAGCCGGCTCACCCAGGCGCCCCCCACACCGACGGCCACAGCCGCCAGCGGGCCGACGCAACAGACCGAAGCCAGCACGCCCGCACCTATGGCCGCCAGCAGGCTCGAACGGGCAATTCGGTCCGGCTTTTCCGTCCTGTTCGTGCTCATTGCGCTTCCCCCTTCAGGTTGAGGTTCAACTGAATGCGATCCAGCTCCAGCTCGTCGAACAGCCGCACAAGGAGTCGGGCAAACGGATTGGCCGTACAGACCCGGTAGTAGATCGTCTGCGCCTCCCGCCGCGCTTCGACGAGTGCCTTTTCGCGCAGGATCTTCAGGTGCCGCGAGACGGCCGGCTGCGAGATCTCGAAAATGTCGGCCAGGTCGCACACGCACAGCTCCCCGGCCCGGTGTAGCACGTAGAGCATGCGCAGCCGCGTCTCGTTGCCGGCCGCCTGCATGAAGGCCGCCAGTGCCACCAGGTGATCGTTCCCGAGCGCCTCTTCGCGCAATCGGGCCAGCTTCTCCGGATCGACGGCCACCCGCACGCACGTGCGGTCGGTCACCTCGCGCCGCTTCATGATTCTTAACAGATTGGTTAATTAACTTTATTGTTATATAACAGACAAAACACACATTGTCAAGATCCCTGAGCCCAGATTTGAAAGAGGGCGCCACGCGCGGACGGGAAAAGCCTCAGCTTGTGCATGAACGAACAGGCTTTGCAGAAGCGGTGTCGTCCCGCTGGTGCGCAGACCTGAGCAACACGGTGCGCTTCGAAAAGAAATCCAACAAAAAACCCCGGCATGAAGCCGGGGTTTGGGAGCCAACGGCCGGACTCGAACCGGCGACCTGCTCATTACGAGTGAGCCGCTCTACCAGCTGAGCTACGTTGGCTCGTGAGACGTGAGTAATTTAGCGAGCCATTTCACGCCGCGTCAAGCCGCAGGATCCCATCCAACGGCCGCCGACGCCGACCTTAACATTTCTTCAAGCAGGCTTACTGCTGTACGGTTTTATCCAGCGGCAATCCGAGCTGCTCGTAGAGTTGGCGACGCCCCTGTTTGTCGGCTTCCAGCACGCGCCGGGCCAGCCGGAACACCCGTGCGGCATGTTCGCGAGGGACGACCACCACGCCATCACCGTCGGCCACGATCACGTCGCCGGGACGCACCAGCGCCCCGCCGATCTCGACGGGCCGGTTGACCGATTCCAGTTCGTTGCGGCCGGGGCGAATGCCGCGTCCGCGCTGCAGCGGATCCATGTAGAGCGGAATCTGCTGCTTGATGATCTCGTCGGTGTCGCGCACGCTCCCGGTGGTCACGATCCCCCGCGCGCCCCGGGCGTACCAGAGCAGCGAATTGTACGATCCGATCGAGCCGGTATCGCCGTTGCCACTGGCGTCGATGACGATCACCGTGCCGGGCCGGATCAGGTCCACGAACGGCTCGGGCGACAGTTCGTTGTACCAGCGGCCGCTCCAGCCGTCAAAAACTTCCTCGGGGATCGGATTCGGGACAATTTTGTTGGTCGGCACGTAGCGAACCGTCAGCGCAATCCCGCAGAAGCGATGTCGGAAATCCTCCAGATCGCGCCAGAGCGGCTGAATGCGTGGATCGACCAGTCCCACATTGCGCAGACCGACCATGTCCATGGCATCGACCACGTCGGCCACGCGCAAACCTTCACAGAGCGCCAGCAGCGTCGAGTCGCTGACGGTCGTATCTTGTGGGGCCGCAAACAACAGGCTCAGCGTAAGCAGCAGCGCGTTCATGGCGTTTCATTGACGGGTTGCCGTTTACCAGACAATACATAAAAACGATGGACAAAACAAGCCCCTTTGCGATCCATCCGGCGCTGGACGAGCTGCGTGCGCACCTGGCGCGCATCATGGACCTCCGGGCGGCGGCCGCCCTGCTGGAATGGGATCAGGAGACCTACATGCCCGCCGGAGCGACCGCCGTGCGGGCCGAGCAGCTCGGCACGTTGCATCGCCTGGCGCATGAATGGTTCATCGCGGAGCGGACGGGCGAACTGCTGGAAGCGGCCGCGGCCGCCGTGCAGGGACTTCCGCCGGAGCACCTGGCCGTGCGGCTCGTCGAGGTCGTACGCGAGGATTACGACAAGGCGCGGCGGGTGCCGCCCGAGCTGGTAGCCGAACTGGCCCGCACCGAGTCGGAGGCCCGCGAGGCCTGGAAGCAGGCCCGCCGGGAAAATCATTACGCCACGTTTGCGCCCTATCTGGAGCGGCTGCTGGCGCTCAACCGGGAAAAGGCCGAAGCGCTGGGCTACGAAAAACACCCCTACGACGCGCTGCTGGACCAGTACGAGCCAGGCATGACGACCGAGGCCGTGCGCGTCCTTTTCGAGCAGCTGCGCGCCGAGCTGGTCCCGCTCGTTCGGGCGCTCGCCGACCAGCCCCGGCCCGAAGCGGCCTTCCTGCACCGCTACGTCGCGCCCGAGCGGCAGTGGGCCCTGAACCGCCTGGTGCTGGAAGCGATCGGTTTCGATCTGCAGCGCGGGCGGCTGGACGCCTCGGTCCACCCGTTCAGCACCGGGATCGCCATTGCGGACGTGCGGCTGACCACCCGTATCGATCCGCACGACTTCGCCAGCGGGCTGTTTGCCACGTTGCATGAGGCCGGCCACGGCCTCTACGAGCAGGGGATCGATCCCGTGCTCGAGCGCACACCGCTGGCCGACGGCGCCTCGCTGGGCCTGCATGAATCGCAATCCCGGCTCTGGGAAAACCTGATCGGCCGGAGCCTGCCCTTCTGGGAGCATTTCTACCCACGGCTCCGGGAACACCTGTCGGGCGTGCTCGACGACGTATCGCTGGACGCCTTCTACCGGGCCATCAACCGGGTGGAGCCCTCGCTGATTCGCGTCGAGGCCGACGAGGTCACCTACAACCTGCACATCCTGCTGCGCTTCGAGCTGGAGGTCGCCCTGATCGAGGGGAAGCTTTCGGTCCGGGATCTTCCGGCCGCCTGGGACGAGGGCATGCAGCGCGACCTCGGACTACGGCCGGAGACGCTTCGCGAAGGGGTGTTGCAGGATATTCACTGGTCACAGGGAGCTTTCGGGTACTTTCCGACCTATACTTTAGGGAACCTGATGTCGGCCCAGCTCTGGCGGGCCATCGAGCAGACCATCCCGGACGTAGCCGCCTCCATGCAACAGGGAGATTTTCGCCCGATTCTTACCTGGTTGCGCACGCAGATCCATCGGCACGGCCGCGCCTGGAAGGCGCCGGTCCTGCTTGAGCAGGCCACGGGTCATCCGCTCGATGCGGAACCCTGGCTGACGTATATACGCAAAAAGTACCAGGCGCTGTATCCCGCAGCGTCCGTATCTTTGTCGTAGTTCAATCACAAGCCGAGAGAGCCTCTATGGAGATCCCGGAAATCGCCTTTGAGTACTACAGCGAAAACCATGAACTGACCGACGCGCTGAAGGCCAAGGTGGAACAGCGCATTCAGAAGCTGGCGAAAAAGCATCACGACATTACGGGCGTGTCGGTCGCCATCCAGCGGGTCGAGCATGCCCACACGCCCCATGCTTATCGGGCGCGGGTGGTCGTCTACCACAAACCCGAGAATGTTGTGGCGACCGAAGTAGCCCCGACCGTGGAGGAGTCGCTGCTCCGCGCGCTGGATTCGGTCGAACGTCAGGTGCGCGAGCAGCGGCGTAAGCTGCGCGAACAATGGAAGCGCCCGTGAACGCAAAAAGGGGCGGTTTCGTAACCGCCCCTTTTCATTTTACACGCACATCTACAAGCCGCAGATCTATTTGGAAGAAGGGCGCGTAGCCCGGGGCGTTTTGATCAGCCGTCCGCCGCGCTGGCGCAGCAGGTCTTCCCGCAGGAAGATGAGCAGATAGTCGCGGGCCACCTGGCTTTCGATCCCGGCCTGTTCGGCCCGATCGAAAAACTCGGCAAAGCTCAGCTCGTCGGGCAACTGTGCCAGGAAGGCCATGGCCTGCTGAAGCACCTCGGCCGACAGTTCCGGCAGCCCCTCTTCGGCGGAAGGTTGCAGCTCCTGAAACAGCCGATACAGCGTTACCTCTTCTCGAAGCCGCCGATTTTCTTCCCGAAGCCGTTCGTTTTCCTCGATCAGGCGCTCAACCTCCCGCTGAAGCCAGGCTAACCGTTCCTGTACATAGGCAATGAAGTCTTTCGGGTCCAACGGCATCGAGAGCGATTCCCCTCCGGGGCTACTGCGTACAAGATCCGGGCTGCGCGCCATCGGAGTCTTTCATGCTTTACAGACAGTGTCCGAAAAGTTCGGCTCGGTTGACAAAAACTGTTGGCTCAGCAAACATGCGCCATTGGCGCATCCCTTGAAATAAGCTCTGGCGCATTCTTCCGCACGTACCCGACTTTCCAGATTTAAGCACGCCAGCATTTATCGGGAAGCTTTTCTCTTTCAAAACGGTGCTGGCGAAAGTCGACAAAAGCGCGCCGGGCCGGTTCGTAGCAGCGCTCTTCGACCTGCACGGCGTCGGCTTCAACACGCAGCACGTTGTAAAAATTCCGGTTCCGATGCGGGCCGCGTCCCCGGCTGCTCGTGGCCGTTCCGGCACTGACGATGACCACGCGGTGGCCGTCGGGCTGCACCACGACCGGCTCCACGTGGGCCACGTGCAGGTGCCCGCACAGGATGAACTCGATCCCGGCGCGGGCTATCGCTTCCAGCGCCCGGCGGGCGCCCCGCGCCACGTCGTGCGGTCCCACCGCCTGCAGTTGCACCAGGTGGTGGTGGATCACCAGCATACGCACGGCCGAAGGCGGCACCGTGGCAAAGAACGTCGGCAGGTATGCTAAATCTTCGGCGGAAAGGCGGCCGCCTTTAACGGTGGCCCCGTGTGCCGTGTTCAGGCCCAGCACGGCCACCGCATCGTGAACGAATGCGGGCCGCAGATCGTCCGTGATATACCGTCGGTAGCGGGCCAGCGGCCGCACCAGTCGGCTCAGCGGTCGCCACCAGGGATAGACGTCGTGGTTGCCGGGCACCACCAGCGTCGGCGCGGGCAGCGCCTCCAGAAACGCCCGGGCGGCCCGGAACTGTCGCGGACGTGCGCGCTGCGTCAGATCGCCGCTGACGACCACCAGATCCGGACGCTGGCGACGCACTTCCGCCAGCAGATCCTCGACGACGGCGCCGGAGGCCAGTCGCCCGAAGTGCAGGTCCGAAAGATGTACGATCACCATGGTCCGAAAAACAGACAGGCGGCCCGGTGGACCGCCTGCCCTGAACGCATGGCTACGCCTGCAGGTGCCCGCTTACAGCAGCAGGTTCAGCGGCTCTTCCAGGTACTGCTGGACGGTCTTGAGGAAGCGGGCGCCTGTGGCGCCATCGACGATCCGGTGATCGCACGAGAGCGTCAGCCGCATCCGCTTGCCGGGTACAATCATCCCGTTCTTCACCACGGGCACATCGCGGATGGCGCCGATGGCCAGGATGCAGGCGTTCGGTGGATTGATGATGGCCGTGAATTCCTCGATGCCGTACATCCCCAGGTTGCTCGTGGTGAAGGTCGCCCCTTCCATTTCCTGGGGCTGCAGTTTGCGCTGGCGGGCTTTTTCGGCCAGCGCCCGGGTTTCCTCGGCGATCTGGCCCAGTCCCTTCTGGTCGGCGTTGCGGATGACCGGCGTCACCAGTCCGTCTTCCAGCGCCACGGCGATCCCGATATGAATCTCCTTCCAGCGCCGGATTTCGCCTTCCTGCTCCAGGTAGGAAGCGTTGATCTCGGGATGCTGGCGCAGCGCCAGCGCGCAGGCCTTGGTGATCAGGTCGTTGAAGGAGATCTTGGACCGTTCCTGCGCTTCGGCCAGCTCGTTGAGCTGCTGGCGGAAGGCGATGGCTTTCTCGACGTCCACGTCGACGGTCAGATAGAAATGCGGCGCCGTGAATTTGCTCTGCGCCAGCCGCCGCGCGATCGTGCGGCGCATCGGCGTGATGGGCACCGACTCGTAGGGCAGCTCGGGCGCCGGCGTGGGCGTCGGGGCCGGTGCAGGCGCGGCTTCGGGTGTCGGTGCGGCCACTTCGACGGACGGACGCTGACGGGCCAGCGCCGCCTCGATGTCGCGGCGCACGATACGCCCCTCGGGTCCCGTGCCCTGAATGGTGCGCAGGTCCAGCCCGTACTCTCTGGCCAGCTTACGCGCCAGTGGCGAGGCCTTGATGCGCGTCTCGGCGCCGTCGCCGGCCGTCACCGCGGGAGCCGGAGCGCCATCCCCCGCGCGGGCCGGCTGCTCGGCCTGCGGCGCCGCTTCGGCCGGTGCAGCCTCCGGCGCCGGCTCCGCCTGCGCGGGCGCCTCTTTCTGGCCGCTGTAGCGCTCCAGAATCTCCGAAATGTCTTCGCCTTCTTCCCCCAGCACGGCGATCAGGCCACCGATGGGGACCGATTCGCCTTCTTTGACCACTTTCTTCAGCAGGACCCCGTCGTCGTACACTTCGAGGTCCATCGTGGCTTTATCCGTTTCCACCTGAGCGATCACGTCCCCGGCCGACACGCGCTGCCCTTCTTCCACCAGCCACGCCACCAGCACCCCCTCCTCCATCGTGTCGCTCATCTTGGGCATTTCAATGGGAATCGCCATGGCCGTCTTCTATCGCGTTGATTTGATGGTTTCGGGGGAATCAGTCCACGTACATGACCTTCTTGCAGGCCTCGTAGGCCGCGTCGGCGCTGGGCATGTAGTACTCCATCAGGTTCTTCGCATAGGGCGCCGGCGTGTCTTTGGCCGTCACGCGCAGCACAGGGGCGTCCAGGTAATCGAAGGCCCGCTGCTGAATCTGGAAGGCCACCTCCGACGAGACGCTGGCAAACGGATTGCTCTCGTCGATGATCACGCAGCGGTTCGTCTTTTTGATGGACTGCACGACCGTGTCGAAGTCGAAGGGTCGGATCGTCCGCGGATCGATCACCTCGGCGCTGTAGCCTTCTTCGGCCAGCCGGTCGGCCACCTCGAGGGCGATCCAGTAGCTCTTCGAGTGCGCCACGATCGTCACGTCCTCTCCTTCCCGGGCGATGCGGGCCTTGCCGAGTGGAATGAGGTATTCTGGATCCTCGTTGACCTCTCCCCGCATGCTGTACATCAGCTCGCTTTCCAGAAAGATCACCGGGTCGTCGTCCCGGATGGCCGACTTGAGCAGGCCCTTGGCGTCGTCCGGGTTCGAAGGAGCAACGACCTTCAGGCCCGGGAAGTAGGAATAGATCGACTCGGTCGAGGTGCTGTGCGTGGCCGCCAGCTGACCGGCCGCGCCGTTGGGCCCCCGGAAGACGATCGGGATCTTGAACTGACCGCCCGACATGTAGCGGATCTTGGCCGCGTTGTTGACGAGCTGGTCGAAGGCCACAAAGGAAAAGTTGAACGTCATGAACTCCACGATCGGGCGCAGGCCGTTCATTGCGGCCCCGATGCCCAGTCCGGCAAAGCCGGCTTCGCTGATCGGGGTGTCGATCACCCGTTTGGGGCCGAAGCGCTTGAGCATGCCCTCGCTCACCTTGTAGGCCCCGTCGTACTGTCCGACCTCTTCGCCGATGAGAAAGACGCGCTCGTCGCGCTCCATCTCTTCGATCATCGCGGCCCGGATGGCCTCGCGAAACTGCATGATGGCCATGGTCTATCGTCTCGGTTAGGTTCTCGGGGATACACGAAGTCAGGCCAGGAAGGGATAGTCCGGCTGCACGTACACGTCCTCGTAGATGGACTCCAGCGGCGGGAAGGGGCTCTTCTCGGCGAACTCCACGGACGCCTGCACCTCTTTCTTCACCTCGTCGTCGATGGCGTCCAGCTCTTCGTTCGTCGAGAGGTCGTGCTGGAGCAGGTAGCTCTTCAGCCGGATGATCGGATCTTCTTTCTTCTTGGCTTCCAGTTCTTCTTTGGTGCGATACTTGGCCGGGTCGCTCATCGAGTGCCCGCGGTAGCGATAGGTGCGCACCTCGAGCACCGACGGCTGATACTCGCGCGCCAGCGCCACGTACTTGCGCAGGGCCTTCATCACGCTGAAGACGTCCATGCCGTCCACCAGCGCGCCCGGCATGTTGTAGCTGGCCGCGTAGCGGTAGAACTCCGTGTTCGCAAAGGCCCGCCAGACGGCCGTGCCCATCGCGTACTGATTGTTCTCGATGATAAAGATGATGGGCAGCTTGTAGAGGGCGGCCAGGTTCATGGCCTCATGGACGGTGCCCTGCCCCATGGCGCCGTCGCCGAAGAACGTCAGGCACACACCACCGTCCTCTTTGTACTTGTGGGCGAAGGCGATCCCGACGCCCAGCGGCACGTGTCCCCCGACGATCCCGTGGCCGCCGAAGAACTTCTTTTCGGCCTTGAAGAAGTGCATCGAGCCGCCTTTGCCGCGCGAGCAGCCGTCGATCTTGCCGAACAGCTCGGCCATGCACTCGTTGGCCGTCATGCCCAGCGCCAGGGCGATCCCGTGATCGCGGTAGGCCGTGATGACCGAGTCGTGTCCGACTTTGATCGACCAGGCGGCGCCGGTCGAGACGGCCTCTTCCCCGATGTACAGGTGCAGAAAGCCGGCGATCTTCTGCTTGCCGTACATCTGGGCCGCCCGCTCCTCGAAGCGGCGCTGCAACAGCATGTTACGGTAAATGGCCAGGAGATCTTCCCGGCTCAATCCCAGCTCCTCGTGCGTGTAGGCACCGGCCGGATAGGTTTCGAAAGTCTGCTCAAAGTGAATGGGCCCGGACGGCACCTGCAGCTGCACCGCCTGCCCGTTGGGCTGGCCGGCGGCCTGATCTACCTGCTTCGCCTGCTGCTTCTTTCTGGTCTTGCTGGCCATAGCAACGTGTCGTTCGTGGTTGTACGTGGCTTCTATTTTACATCCGGCGGAAAATCGCCGGAAAAGGTAGCTTTTAAAAATACAACAAAGCGGCCGCGAAAGCGCATTCGAATTGCTGCTTTTTCTTGAGAGGACCGTGAACTTGAAAAGAAACGTGCCGGGGTCTTTTTTGTGCCCGTCGTAGTTTAAGGGACCGTTTTTTGTTCGGGCAGCTCATAAACAGGGAAAGCATTGTGACCGCAACGCGCACATCCGGCCACTCGGACACGCTCGTGGTCATCCCGACCTACAACGAGGCGCAGAACGTCGAGCGCCTGCTACCCCGCGTGCTGGAGCTACCCTGTCGGGTTTCCGTGCTGATCGTGGACGACGCCTCGCCCGACGGCACCGCCGAACGCGTGCGGATGCTGCAGGACCGCTACCCGGGCCGCCTCTTTCTCATCGAACGCACCGGCAAGCTGGGCTTGGGCTCGGCCTATCTGGCGGGCTTCCGCTTCGGGCTGGAACGCGGCTACACCTATCTGGCCGAAATGGACGCCGACCTGTCGCACAACCCGGACGACCTGCCCCGCCTGCTCGAACCGCTACGTCGCGACGAGGCCGATCTGGTCATCGGCTCGCGCTACATCGGCGGCGTGCGCATCATCAACTGGCCGCTCTCCCGCCTGATCCTCTCCTACAGCGCCAGCCTCTACACCCGGCTGATCACCTGCATCCCCGTCTACGACGTGACCTCGGGCTTCAAGTGCTACCACCGGCGCGTGCTGGAGGCGATCGACCTGGACCGCATCCGCTCCAACGGCTATTCGTTCCAGATCGAAATGAAATACCGCGCCTGGCGCAAGGGCTTCCGGCTGCTCGAAGTGCCGATCATCTTCACCGATCGTCAGGAGGGTTCCTCCAAAATGAACAAGGCCATCGTCTGGGAAGCGGCCTGGAAGGTCTGGGAACTGCGCCTGCGCGACCTGCTCGGCCTGCTTTAAAAAATGCGCATACCGTCCCGTCGCACCACCGCTTTTTGTAGTTTAGTCCGGAGCGGATCTGCCAACCACCATTCCTGCACGTGCCATGCGACGCTGCCTGCTTTTCCTCTGCGGGCTCTGGGGGCTCCTCGGAGTGGCCGTGGCCCAGGTGCCCGTCCGGCTACCCGAGACGCTTCCCGTAGCCGAGCTGCTGCGCTCGGGTCCGATGAACGGCTACGCCACGCAACGCGAGGTCGTCGTCTGGCTGCAGACGTGGGCGCCGGCTCAGGTGCAGCTGCTCTACCGCGAAGAGGGCCAGCCCGAAGACAGCGCACGCATCACCCCGCCGTACTTTGCCGGCCCTGAGACGGACTACACCGTGCACATCTCCGTGCCCTATCTGGAGCCGGGCCGCCGCTACGTTTACGACGTGGTGCTCAACGACACGATCCTGGCGCTCCCCTACCAGCCCCGCTTCCAGACGCAACCGCTCTGGCAATGGCGCACCGATCCGCCCACGTTCACCGTGGCCGCGGCGTCCTGCTTCTACGTGAACGATCCACCCTACGACCGGCCCGGCCAGCCCTACGGCGGCGACTTCCAGATCCTCACGCACCTGACGCGCCTTCGCCCCGACGTGATGATCTGGCTGGGCGACAACACCTACCTGCGCGAGGCGGACTTCGGCAGCCCGACCATGATGTCCTACCGCTACGCGCACACCCGCAGCCATCCGTTGCTGCAGGAGCTGCTCGCCACGGCCCACCACTACGCCATCTGGGACGACCACGACTACGGCCCCAACGACGCCGACCGGAGCTATGTGCTCAAAGGCGCCGCACTGCGCCTCTTCCAGCAGTACTGGGCCAACCCGTCCTATGGCCTGCCCGGCACGCCCGGTGTCTTCACCCAGTTCACCTGGGGCGACGTGGACTTCTTCCTGTTGGACGACCGCTTCTATCGGAGTCCCAACGACGCCCCGGACGATTCCACCAGGACCATGTGGGGCGAGGCCCAGCTCACCTGGCTTATCGACGCGCTCACCTACAGCCGCGCTCCCTTCAAGATCGTCGCCAACGGCAACCAGATCCTCAACCGCTCCACCCGCTTCGAGTCGGTGGCCGCCCGCTTTCCGCGCGATTACGAGCGGCTGCTCCGGGAAATCGTGCGCCGCGGCATCTCCGGCGTGGTATTCCTGAGCGGCGACCGCCACCACACCGAGCTGCTGCGCTACGAGCCGGAAGGCTTCTATCCGCTCTACGAGATCACCACCTCGCCGCTGACGGCAGGCCCCTCGAACGTGGAAGAAGATAATCCGCTGCGCGTCGAAGGCACCCTGCTACGCGAGCGCAACGTGGTGCTGCTCACCTTCTCCGGGCCACGCACCGACCGCGTGCTGACGATCACCGCCTACGACGCCCAGGGCCAGGAACGCTGGCGCCACACGATCCGGGCCCGGGAGCTGCGACCGCCCCGACCGTGAAGCTTCTGCCAAACCGGACGAAAAAGCCTTTTTTGTGTTAATTTAGACCGGTATTCATTCCCCGAAAAACCGAAAAACAGGGATCATGGCACAACCGGTATCGACAGAAGCGCCTGCTTTCGAACACCTGACGCCCCCGGCCGAAGGGGTCCGCATCCAGAAACGTCCCGACGGCACGCTGGAGGTGCCGGATCAACCGATCATCCCCTTCATCGAGGGCGACGGCACCGGGCCCGACATCTGGCGGGCGGCCAAACTGGTCTTCGACGCGGCCGTCGAGAAAGCCTACGGCGGCCGCCGCAAGATCGTCTGGTTCGAGGTCTTCGCCGGCGAGAAAGCCTACAACCAGCTCGGCACCTGGCTGCCCGAAGACACGCTGAAGGCGATCGACTACTATCTGGTGGCCATCAAGGGACCGCTGACCACGCCGGTGGGCGGCGGCATCCGCTCGCTGAACGTGGCGCTCCGCCAGCAGCTCGACCTGTACGCCTGCGTGCGGCCGGTGCGCTACTTCCCGGGCGTGCCCTCGCCGGTCAAACACCCCGAACTGGTCGACATGGTGATCTTCCGGGAAAACTCGGAAGACGTCTATGCGGGCATCGAATTTCCGGCCGGCTCGCCCGAGGCACAGAAGCTCATTCGCTTCCTGCAGGAAGAACTGGGCGTCACGAAGATCCGCTTCCCGGAAACCAGCGGCATCGGCATCAAGCCGATCTCGCGCGACGGGACGCGTCGGCTGGTACGCGCCGCCATTCGCTACGCCATCGAGCGGGGCCGGAAGAGCGTCACGCTCGTGCACAAAGGCAACATCATGAAGTTCACGGAAGGTGCCTTCCGCGAATGGGGCTACGAGCTGGCCCGCGAGGAGTTCGGCGCCCGTCCGCTCGACGGCGGCCCCTGGCACGTGATCGAGCACGACGGTCGGGAAATCGTCATCAAAGACGTGATCGCCGACGCCTTCCTGCAGCAGATTCTGACGCGCCCGGCCGAGTACGACGTGATCGCCACGATGAACCTGAACGGCGATTACATCTCCGACGCGCTGGCGGCGCAGGTGGGCGGCATCGGCATCGCGCCCGGGGCCAACATCAACTACGAGACCGGCCACGCCGTCTTCGAGGCCACCCATGGCACGGCGCCCAAGTACGCGGGGCAGGACAAGGTCAACCCCAGCTCGGTGATCCTCTCGGGCGAGATGATGCTGCGCTACATGGGCTGGCACGAGGCGGCCGACCTGATCATCCGGGGCATCGAGCGCACGATCGCGCAGAAGCGCGTCACCTACGACTTCCACCGCCTCATGGAAGGCGCCACGCTGCTCCGGACGAGCGAGTTCGGGCAGGCCATCGTGGAAAATATGGACTGAACCGAAGGCGGGGCGGCCAGAACGGGCCGCCCCGCCTTATCTTACAGCATGCCCGATCGCATCACCGAACATCTGGACGAAGACGGCCGGCGCTTTGTCATTCGCGCCCCGGCCGAAGCGGACGCCGACGACCTGCTGGAGGCTTCCCACCATCAGTTCATTCTGACCCACTGGGAAGAGTTGGCCGCCGCCTCGCTGACCGGCTATCGTCAGGCTGGCCGTGGCGTGCTCGTCGTGGGCGAGGCCACGCCTCCGCGCAGCCGGGCGCTCCGCCACGGCTTCATGATCCACCGCCTGGCTTACGCCCCGCAGGACGTCCTCACGCCCGCCCAGGAGCTTCCCCCGCTACGGTGGCTGCTGGACCAGCTCGACCGGTACGATCCCAACCAGACCGTGCTCCTGCTCTTCACCACCGAAGACGACTCGCACGCCTACGCCGTGGAAGGCGAGCCACCCCCACCCGACGCCCTCCGCTTCGTCCAGGCTTCCAACAATTGAAAACATTCCATCCCGTAAAGGCACCATTCCACCATCACGTCGTAGCCTGCTCCAGGCGGGTGCGGGCCCCGTAATCATTTTTTCGAACGCACATCCCTACTACAAACGAAAAAACGCCCGTGGCATTGCGCTGCGGGCGTTTTCGAGGGACCATCCGGTAGTTCAGGCGGTAGCGACCATGGCTTCGTCCGGGCGTGCGGAGGCCGTGCCGGCCACTTCCTCGAAAAGCCGATCGTAGGCTTCCACGTGCCGCTTCCAGTCGAGGTGCGCCGGGATTTCGCGGAGCCGTTCCGGCGGCAGCGGCCGCTCCTCGCCCTTCAGCAGGGCCGACAGCAGCCGGTAGAGCTCTTCCTCGTCCTCGTACAGCGTGGGCGCGTGCAACAGGGGCCGATGCAGCGGCTCGGGGATCAGCTCCGGATAGCTCAGCCGGTTGGGAAGCAGCGGATGGCAGCCGCAGTAGATCGCTTCGAGCACCGCCACCCCGAAAAACTCGTGGCGGGCCGTCGAGACGATGAGGTCGGCCCGATGCAGCAGGCGGCTGTACTCCTCGAAGTCCTCGGCATAGCCGTAGTGCAGGATGCGGTCGGCGTAGCGCTCGAAGGCCTTGTCCAGCTCGTAGGGCTGTTCCTCGAAGCGCTCGCCGGCCAGAATCAGCCGGAAGCGGTGGCCGGCATCGTCCAGCCGATTCATCACGCGCAGGAAGACTTCGGGCGCCTTGTCGTACTCCCAGCGCTGGTTCCAGAGGATGATGGGCGGCGGCATGCCCGGTCCCCAGTAGCGCGGCCGCCGATCCCCTGCGTACTGATCGTGCGCCGACAGGTCGATGCCCGGATAGAGCACCGAGGCCTTCGCCCGAATCTCCTGCACGGCGTCCAGGTGCGTGTAATCCGGAAAAGCCCGGAGCAGCTGCGGCAACGCCTCCAGAAATTCCTCCATGTGGAAGCGCGTGTTGAACAGCACCCGATCGGCCGCCAGGCACGACAGGTAGTTGATGTACCCGAAGGCCGGATCCCGCTCTTTGCCCTCGGGCAACGGATAGGTCAGTGCATTTTCATGAAAGTAAAGGATGACGGGCACGTGGGCCAGCTTGCTGCGCGTCAGCGACAGGAAGGCGGGCAGGTTCACCATGTTCGTGGCGAAGATCACATCGGGCCGAAAGCCCTCGTCCCAGGCCTGCAACGCCTTCCGGGCCATGGTGACGGCCCCGCCGTGCATGCGCCAGCGCCGGTAGCGCGGCGCCATCGTCACCGCGTGAAACCGGTGCCGGCTGTGGCGCATCAGCCCGTCCAGAAAATTCCTGTGAGACCCTCCGTACCAGGGCTCCAGTGCCAGAATGTTCAGCATGCATCCTGACGGTTTTTTAATGGCTCTGTTGCTGTGCCAGCTGTTGCCGGAGCATTTCTTCCTCCTCCTCGGTCGTCGGCCGCACGATCGAGACGGCCCGCACCTGGAGTTTTTCGCGCAGCACCGGATCGCGCACCTCCTCGGCCGTAACGAACGCTTCCTCTCCGGGCTTGAGCCGAATGGTGCGCGTGCTCATGGGAATTTCAACCGGCACGTCGTTCGTGTTCTTGATGATCATGCCGCGACGTTTACGACTGGCCATGCTGCCCTCCCCGGATGGTTTGTTTGCGGGCACATGCGTGGGGTATGTTCTTTAAAGTATACAATATTTCCGACGCCGATGCGAACCGTTCCGGCCACCCCATGACTGTTTTACCGGATTCTTACAGGCGGACGCTTCGCCGTCTGGGACGGGCACTTCGCGAACTGCTCTATCCGTGGCACTGCCTGCACTGCGGCGCACGGGCCACGCACCCGACGCTTCCACTCTGCACGAACTGCCTGGCCGCGCTTCGCCGGGTGCCGCCCGGCGAGCCGCTTCGTCGCCTGCACCGGTTGCCGGAGGCCATCGGCTGCTTTCGCGCCGCCTACAGCCTGTGGTACGAAACGCCGGAGGGGCCCTTTCGCCCGCTGCACCATGCCCTGAAGTACGGCAACCGGCCGGTCTATGCGCAGCGGCTGGGGCGCCTGCTGGGCGAAACGTTCCGGGACGAACTGCAGACGATCGACGTGATCGTGCCCGTTCCGCTGCACCGCCGCCGCTTTCTGGAGCGTGGCTACAACCAGAGCGCCTGGCTGGCCCGGGGCATCGGCGACGTGCTGGAACGCCCGGTCGCCCCCGAACTGCTGGTGCGCGTGCGCGCCACGCGGAGCCAGACCCACCTGGGCCGCGACGCGCGTCGTGCCAACGTGGCCCGCGCCTTTGCGACGCCCTACCCGGAGCGTGTGGCCGGACGCCACGTGCTGCTGGTGGACGATCTGCTCACCACCGGTGCCACGGCCGCCTGGGCCGCCCAAGCCCTGCACAAAGCCCACGCTTCCGGCGTCACGCTGGTTACGCTGGGCCTGGCGGCATGAAGCAATTGCAAATTGCCGGACCTGATGTGTGATTGCAGATTCACCGGCGAATGACAGCGCAACATCCCATCTACCGGACCATGATTCGCGGGCACGAAAAGCGGACACAGTGGGCCGTCTCTACGTGTTGGAAATGCCGTCAGTTGTGCGACAGGGATGCACTAATACGATTTTCGGGAAATCATGGTGCGTGTAAAAAAGCACGGGCGCACACGGCGGGGCGCCCCTACCAGATCCTTGACGTTTTTCCTGCCCGTAGGGGCGGCCCCCTGTGTCCGCCCGATCATCCCCGCCGGATCACCTCCGCCAAACGGGGTGTAGCCCCTCATGCACCGGTAAATCGGCAATCCCATATAAGGTGTGCGCTCGTGCTTTCAGCCCGGGGCATGAAGCGTGGTTATGGGATACCGCGCATATGCGCCATGATGTCCGGGATCAAGCAACCCACTCGCCACACAACACCTCCGTTTGACTCAAAACCAGCTCCACAGCCTGATCCTGTTTGTCGGGCGGATAGCCATATTTGCGCAGGATACGCTTGACGAGTACGCGCAACTGGGCGCGGGCGCTCTCGCGTCTATTCCAATCTACCGTTACACTTTTGCGTACGCTTTCGACCAGTACCTGGGCGATCTCCTTCAAGGTTTCGTCTCCGAGCACTTCTACAGCGCTTTCATTTGCCGCCAGCGCATCATAAAACGCCACTTCATCTTCGGACAGGCCGAGCTTTTCACCACGGCGCGTGGCTTCTCGTACCTGCCTGGCAATGGCGATCAGTTCTTCGATCACCTGCGCGGCTTCGATGGCGCGATTGTGATATTTGTTCACGGCCCGCTGGAGCAGTTCCGAGAACGCCCGTGACTGCACCACGTTTTTGCGCAGGCGAACCTGGATCTCATCCTGAAGGAGTTTTTTCAGCGTCTCTACGGCCAGATTTTTCTGCGGCAAGCTGCGCACTTCTTCAAGAAACTCATCGGAAAGAATGGAAATGTCGGGCTTTTCCAATCCCGCCGCCGCGAAGATATCCACCACCTCGCAGCCCGAGATCGCCCGGGAAACGAGCTGCCGAACCGCCGCTTCAACCTCCTCCGGGGCGCGCTCCGCCGAACTCACCGTAGCCTTGATCAGAGCCGCCCGAATCTCCTGAAATAGACCCACCTCGTCGCGAATAGCGAGGGCCTCCTCGTGCGGCACCGCCAAAGCAAATGCCTTGGACAGCGCCGCCACGGCCTGCAGATAGCGCTTCTTACCGTCCTCCCGCCCCAGAATGAAGTCCATGGCTTCGGCAATGCCCTGCAGGCGCTCATCGGGAGCAGCAGCCAGCAGGCGCCAATAGTCGAATCCGTGCAGGATGCCGCAGACGACCTCGTACTTCTCCTTCATCACCGCCACGGCTTCGGCCTGATCAATGGCCGCCTTGCCCCGACCGCCGCTTTCAGCGTACACGGCAAGCGCCTTCTTGAGGGAATCGGCAATGCCCAGGTAGTCCACCACCAGCCCGCCGGGCTTGTCGCGAAAGACGCGGTTCACCCGGGCGATGGCCTGCATCAGATTGTGGCCGCTCATCGGCTTGTCGATGTACATCGTGTGCAGGGGCGGCGCATCGAAGCCGGTGAGCCACATGTCGCGCACGATCACGAGCTCCAGTTCGTCATCCGGATCCTTGAAGCGGCGGGCGATGAGGTCCCGGCGCTGCTTACTGCGAATGTGCGGCTGCCAGTCCAGCGGATCAGACGCCGAACCGGTCATCACCACCTTGATCTTGCCCCTGTTGTCATCGTCGCTGTGCCAGTCGGGCCGAAGGGCGGTGATAGCCCTGTACATCTCCACACAGATGCGCCGGCTCATACAGACAATCATGCCCTTGCCGAGCATGGCTTCACGACGGCGCTCCCAGTGCTCCACCAGGTCTTTCGCCACGAGCCGGATGCGCTTCTCCGCACCCACCAGGGCTTCCAGAGAGGCCCACTTGCTCTTCAACCGCTCCCGCCGAACTTCGTCTTCTTCGGTTTCGGTGATCTCCTCGAAGGCTTCGTCCAGGAACGGCTTTTCCGCCTCGTCCAGCTCGATTTTGGCCAGCCGGCTTTCGTAGTAGATGGGCACGGTGGCCCCATCTTCCACGGCGCGCTGAATGTCGTAGATAGAAATGTAGTCGCCGAAGACGGCCCGGGTGTTGCGATCGTCCTTCTCGATGGGCGTCCCGGTAAAGCCAATGAACGATGCGTTGGGAAGCGCATCGCGCATGTGGCGGGCGAAACCGTCGATAAAGTCGTATTGACTGCGGTGGGCTTCGTCGGCGATGACAACGATGTTGCTCCGCTCCGAAAACGTCGGGTAGCGTTCCCCTCTGGTTTCGGGGAAGAATTTCTGGATGGTGGTGAAAATCACGCCACCAGAGGCAATTTGGAGGAGTTCTTTCAGGTGCGCCCGGCTTTCGGCTTGCACGGGGGTTTGGCGCAAGATCTGACGGTTGGCGCTGAAGGTGGCAAAAAGCTGATTGTCCAAATCGTTGCGGTCGGTTAGCACCACGATGGTGGGGTTTTGCATGGCGGGGTGCCGGATGATTTTGCTGGCGTAGAAGACCATGGAAAGGCTTTTGCCCGAGCCCTGGGTATGCCAGATGACGCCCGCCCGCCGGTCGCCGAACTTCGGGCGATATTCGGCTTTGGGTTCCCGGACCGCAAACGGATCAGCGGCCGCTGCTTCTTGAAAGCGAGCGTATAGCGTGCTGGCATCCGATTCAATGCCACAGGCGACGAGTGTGGAAGCGAGCGCCTGATTGACGGCATGGTACTGGTGATAGCCGGCGGCCTTCTTGGCGATGCCGGCTGTGCCCTCGTCCACCTGCTCGAAGGTGATGAAGTTGAGCACGTAGTCGAGAAAGCGCCGACGCTCGAACATGCCACGGATCAGGGTCTTCATCCCCGGCTGCACCACACCTTCGCTCTGCTTGTCGTTTCCCGGCTCGCGGTAGAGGTCGGTCCCGTCGATGGTGCGCCAGGGCATGAATCGGTCCCAACCGGACGTCAGCGTCCCGAAGCGGGCCTGCATGCCGTCGGAAATGACGAGGATCTCGTTGTAGGTAAAGAGCGAAGGAATCTCCTGCTTGTAGGTCTGCAACTGATTGAAGGCCGCCCGTAGCGTGGCCTGCACCGTGCCCGGGTCTTTCAACTCGATCACGACCAGCGGCAGACCGTTGACGAAGAGCACAATATCCGGCCGCCGCTCGTGCTTGTTCTCGATGACCGTGAACTGGTTGACTGCCAGCCAGTCGTTGTTGTCCAGGTTTTCGAGGTCGAGCAGCCACACCTTGCCGTGCTTCTCCCCTTCCGGTCCCATCCAGGAAACATCCACGCCGTCGGTGAGCATCTGATGGAAGCGGCGGTTGTTCTCGATGAGCGCCGGACTCTCGGGCGTGAGCACCTGGCGCAGGGCCTCTTCGATGGCCACGGCGGGCCTGTCCGGATTGATGCGCTCCAGCGCCTCCCGCAACCGCCCCTTGAGCACCACATCGCCGTAGGTTTCACGTTCCGGCCGTAAGCTCTCCGGGGCGAGGTCGGGGCCGTATGCGGTCTGCCAGCCCAGCGCCTGGAGCTCGTCCAGGGCCATTTGTTCAACGTCCTCTTCCACAAGATTACCCATGGCCATTCCCGTTTTCGATTTCACGGCGCAACCAATCCAGCAGCGGCTCAATCGCCTCCTCGTCCAGGCCATCGATAGCGGCAATCTGGATCAGGCGTTTCAACGTCACACGCACCGCCGCCCGTTTTGACTCGCGCCTGCTCCAATCCACGACTGCGAGGTCTTCCATTTCGTCAAGCAGCGTGTTGGCGAAACGGTGCACCTGCTCTTTCTGGTCGCCCCTGCCACCCAGCAGCCGATGGACGACGAACTCGTAAAGCAGATGTACCTTCTCCCGAAACCGCCCCTGATAATCGTCAAGGAGCTGTTGTCTTACTGGCTCGGCGACGGGTTCCGACGGTACCGCTGGCTCTTCTTCTGAAACAAATTCGCCCGATTCCCCTGCTTCCTCCTCGATCAATTCCGTACTTTCCTCCTCCTCGGCTGGCATTGCCCCTTGTAACACATCAAGCACGCTTATGTAGGCCTGCCGGTCCAGGTGATACAGCAATTCGCTGGGCGGCACCCGCAGTTCGATGGCTTCCTCTTGCGTTTGGGTGCCTGCCCAAATCCGCACCACCAGCACCCCATCCTCCAGGTCCACCTCGGCATCCAACGTGCAGCCTGCATCGATGCGCTCGTTGAGATGCCGAAACCGCTCTGGCGGCTCTCTGGTGGTCCGAAGATTGGGCTCCCTGCCGTCGTAGGCACTCAGAATGAGCGCAATGACCGAGTCGGCCGAGAGCAAATATACCCTCATATGCCGGTTTGCAATCGCGTCGAGAAACGCATCCCTGCCATGCGCGACGCTTCCGTCCTGATTGCGATACTCGTTCAATGCCTCCGCCAATCTGTTGTGCGCCGAGATCACCCTACCCAGAGGCCCCACACCCCGCTGATGGCGCAGCCCCAGGGCGTCCAATACGCGGGCAAGCAACTCCGTTGTCGTCGGCGTGGAGGAAGCCGGTCCCTCTGCACCCAGCTCGTTGAGCACCGTCCAGCAGACGCACTCCAGGAAGGACTTGATCAACTCAATGACGCTGCTCCCTTCTCCTTCCCAGGCGCGGGCGAGGTCCCGATAGTGTTGTTGAAGATTGGGGGCATCCGGCCAGCGCTCGACAGCCGCGCGAAAGGCCGGGGCGATGTCGTCGAGACGGTTGCCACTCATGTCTACTTTCTCTCCAGAACGAATCGAGCTCGCTCGTGCCGCAACATTTCGAAGGGTGTCATCACCTTGATGCCCAGTCCCACGCACACGTTCGGAATCTTGACCTTATTCCGCGTGTCGGCAGGCTTTTCATGCGTTACAACGACAAAACCTCCGGCCAGCGCATGAGCGATAAGCCAGTAGTCCGCCACCTGGAAAAAAGCGTTCTTGGCAGCCGGGGTGTATTCGTTGCTGTTCACCCATTCGCTCACCGCACCCATCGCTTCGAGAACAGTCGGATCTGGTTTCAAGAAGAATCCATCCCGCTGAGACGACACCCAAACCGCCAGTTCATCGTCGCCCGCCTCGAGTTCGTCCTTGACCTTCTCAATACTGAACACCTTGCCGGCCTGGTTGCTTTCGACCAGCCAGTCCCAGAAGGCTGGGCAGAAGTCCATGCCGTAATGCAGGTTCTTGGCCGCTATGAAGACGTTGGCATCCAGCAGGTATCTCATGCCGGAATCTCCAGACGTTGCGCCAGCTCATAAAAGGTCCGGCTTTTTCGCACGCCGAGAAGGCGAAACGCCTCGGTAAAGGGCGTTTGTCCCTCCAACGTGCTCACGATCACCGCCCTGGCGAATCGCTTGCCCACATGAGCGCCCAGGGTGTTGTAAAAATCTCCGCCCTTTCCTCCGGGCGAAAGCTGCTTCAACCGCTGCAACTCTTGTTGCCATGCGCTGTCCAGTGTTTCCCGATCGATCCACCCGGCATCAAACAGACGGCGCAGGATCACCAGGGTGCTGACCTTGAAGCGCCGCGCCAGCCGCTCCAGCGTCTCGGGTAAAGGTTCGCCTGCCACCAGGTTCGCTCGCACGGCTTCAAGCGGGGCAAGGAATTCCGCCGCCACCGCATTGCACCAGCGCTCGGTCCGCTCGTCGGGAAGAACGCGCGCGTCGCTATCGCTTACGCCAGATTGCCCCAACCAGAGGTGCGCCAGTTCATGGGCCAGGGTGAACATCTGTCCCGCCTTGCTGTCCCTGCCATTGATGAACACCAGCGGGGCCAGGTCGTCGGCCAGTGCGAAACCGCGAAACTCAGAGACATCGAGCGGACGGTGGGTGTTACTACCAACAATGCCGCTGACCATCACCAGCACCCCGGCATCCTCGGCCAGGCCGATGAACTGTCGCAACGCTTCGGTCCATGTCGTCATTCGGGACCGGGCTTCGATATCGAACCCGAGTTGTTCGCGCATCCGAGCGGCCACCTCTTCCGGTGCATCCTGAAGGGTCGCCGAGCCAACAAAAGCAACCGGCGGTTCACCATATAGCCGGACAAACTCCCGATACCAGGCCTGTCGCTGCTGGCAGATGTAGATTGTTTCCAGCAGATCGGCGCTTGGGGGTCTATGGCGTGCCTCCGGCGTGGTGCGAAAATCGGGGATTGGCAATGTCTCTTCCGGCGGTTCGGCCAGAAAGAAATAGCCGATAGGGGTATGGGTGGCGCGGGCGAAGTCCTCAAGCTGCCTGAGCGTGGGTTGTCCCTGCCCTTCTAACCAGTCCTCGAGCTTCTTGAAACGACGAGACAACTCCTCCGGCATGCGACCGGAGCGGCGCATGGCCCAATACAAAAGATCGGGTTTAACAGGCACCCGCAAGGTCATACCGCATCCTCCTGAATCTTCTCCACATCCGGCACGCGCAATTCGCCGGAAATCAGCTTGGGCAAAAGCGTGTCACGCAGGGCGGTTTCCTCGACGGAAGATTCCGCGAAAGTGGGCCGGATCGAGCACATATCAACGTTCCCCCGCCAAACTCGCCAAAGCAGCTTTCAGAACTTGAAAACAAACTTTAGCTGTGTGTATATCCGGCGCAAACTTTGAAGCCATTTGCTCGTAAGGGTGAATGAAATTTCGGAAGTCACGGAGCCCATGGCTGAACTTTTTTACGTCGAAGCTTAGCAATCCGACCTCATGGGCTACATCGATAAGTTGCGCAAGGCTCCATTGGCGATAGGGTTTTACCTTCCCTTCGGGAGTTTTGGGGCTGGACGATGCACGATTGAATTTCTCCGGGTTATTCTGCGCCGCACCGAGAAGTACGCCTTCGAGAATACTTCCGCAAAGAAAGATCACAGCAAGAGGACAACCGGCTGCCAGTGCCTTGCGTGCTTCTTCTAACCGGTCGGCAATGATGTCTACAACCCCTGCCTCGACTGGTAGTTTGTGCAAATCTGGGATGGTGAATTCCCGGCTTAAGAACTCCTCAACCGCTTCAGCGGCCGAAGTGGGCGTTTGACCTCCAGATAGACGAGCAACGATAGCTCTGCATTTCTTCAGCAATTCTTGGTTTGGCTTGCTACCATTGATTTCACACTGAGCGACATAAGAATCAAGCATTTCTGACAACACGTGCGCAACAACAGTATCTTGCTCTTGCTCCCAGAACGCTCGGAGTTTCTTGGCCTTTGATGTGCCGTATTTCGTATACCTCTGACTATGAATGTCAATTCCGTGGCGATTAAATAGCTCTGCGAATGTAGCGTCCGTATAGTCCAGTACGTACCCGCCGCTCATGCCGAATAGCGCCTCAAAATAGCGCTTTTCTACATCTGTTAGGCTGCTCATATCTCGGCATCCTCCAGAATCTTCTCCACATCCGGCACGCGCAACTCGCCGGAGATGAGTTTGGGCCGCAGCGTGTCGCGCAGGCGCTGCTCCAAGACAACCTGGCCGTAGCCCTGCTGCTCAGCCAAAGGCTCGTCCAGCGCGATCTCAGGGCCCCACCTCACCGTCCAGCCAAGGGACGCGAGCCAGGCAAAGGCCGTAGCTTCGGCGGCGAATTCGGTGAGGCGATCGGTCATTCCTCGTTCTCCTCCACTGTCTGTCTGTTCACAAGTTCGACCATCGCATCAAAATGAGCCTTGTCTTGGGACTCAATGAGATCAAAAAGATCCTTGAGCACAGCCCGTGCCTCAGCAAGAATGGATGGGTCGTGCTCAGGCTCGCCAATAGCGTCGCTGTGGGAATGCGTATGCAGGAAACGAAGAATTCTCTGCTTCTTTGCATCATCAAAATCTATACGTCTCATCTGCGACGAAAGATTGCCAGAATCCGTCGGGTCCCGAAAAGCAAGAAATGTCTCCAGAAGGCGCCTGGCCATATTGGGAAGTACGTAGTTCTCTTCCAAACTTGTGGGCCCGGATTCATGTGCGGCTCGATAGATGCGCGCGAACAGGTAGTGGTATTCTGAATTGTATTCCTCAAGCAGCGGATCGAGGTATCGGATTGTGGTGGACCTTCTGCCACTGTCGCGTGTGCAATCCATCATGTAGAAACGCGCAGGCCGCTGCGCTGGGTCTTTCTTTCTCTGCCCCTTCAAATGGTGAAACCAGTTCCGTACTTGACGAAAAAACGAGAAGTTGTGCGTGAAAATGAACAACTGCCCGGCTTCCTGGGTGCGTTCTCGAATAAAGCCGAAGGCAAGGTAGAGTGCGTTCGCATCAAGGCTCGACACCGGGTCATCCAGCACGACGACACCATTCGTAAGGTCAAATTGCCTGTCTTGCAGGGATTTGAGGAAGTACAGTAGGGCGATGGCTGTCATCTCGCCTTCACTGAGGGTCTCTACGGACTCGCCACCGCGTGTAATGACATACCCTGTGTCCTTCACTTCTAGTTGAAGCTCGTCGTGCCCCAGATACTTGCGCAGGTCTTCGTTAAGATCCTCTGCGGGGCGGCGATGTTCGACGATCTCCCGTTCTAACTGCGTAATGCGAGCATCGAGGCCATCCTGTTCTTTTTTGGCTTCGGCCTCCTCATCTTCTGCTTCCCTCACCTTATCTTTCAGGCGAATGAACTCTTCGAGGCTCTCCGCAATCATGTGCCGAGCCAACTTGTCGCGCGCCTCGTTTACGCGCTTGTCGAAGTCGTCGCACGCCTGATTGTGCTTCTGGATGGCGTCATTCACGCGGTCCAGAGCTTGTGCATCTATCCTTGGGGCTGAGAGGGAAAGCGATAAGGCCTTAAACGGCTGACGCTTTTTCTCGTTCAGTGCGTCAATTAGTTCGTTAAGAAACTTTCGCACACTATCAAGTGTCTGCTTAAACGCCAGAGCCGCAGTATCGTAATCCTTTGCTAAATCTTGGTATAGTTCAGCCTGATGGGGCAACCTAACCTCGGCAGCCTGCTTTCGGAGTGAATCCAGCCACTGGATCTTTTCGTCGATTTGTTGCAAGAATCGCTCGTATTTCCTGTTGAAGTGTGCTTCAAGAGCCGCTAATCGGTCTTTCGGCAAGGGCTGTTCGCAAAAAAGACATCGATCGGACTTTCGATCCCGGTGCAAAGCAAGACCTTCCCTCGTCCACTCGGCCAGCTTGGGGTCGTCCTTCAGCGCTTCAATCGCGGCCGAAGCAACAGTAGTTTGCAAGATCTTTGATATATCCTGAACAATCTTTTCCAAATTAGGAAGTGAATACCTAATCTCTTCCAGTTTCTCCTTCGGAGCTTCATGGATTTGTGCCAGGAGTTTTTCACGCTCATCATCGCTGAGGCGATGAGTGGAGCCATCTCCGGCAGCGGCCATCTCCTCGGCATCCTTTCGGAATTTGGACTTGTCGTAGTTGTTGTATCGATTCTTGCCGCTGGACCGGAGGGTATCCCTGATGACCGTCGCACGGTCAATGCAAAACTTGTCCAATTCATTTTCGGCTTTCTTCCGCGTGTTGCGCGCTGAATCCAGTTTCGACTGGGCCTCAGCGCGCTTCTTTTTCAGGCGCTCAACTTCCTTCTGTTTTTGGACACTTTTCTCCCCCAACACGAAGATCGGCGGCAGGGCGCCGCCGCCCACGGGAAAGACATTCTCGTTGATAAAATCTCTGTTGAACACCCTTATCGGCAGCTCAAACTCGGGGAATTGGTCTCCTGAAATCTCACTTTCATCGATCACAACCTTGACTTTCCCTTGAGGCTCTGTCCTCTTCTCCAGGCAGCGAAGTATCCGACCCAGCGTCGTCTTGCCGGTGCCGTTCCATCCGTAAATCAGGTTGTAGCGCCCAAACTCCGGCAAGTCCTTGGGCCATTGAAAATCGCGGAAAACCCCGCAGTCGCGTAAGAGTGATATACGTTTGATGCGGCTCATAATCCCCTCTCCTTCAAAAATCGTTCTACATCCGGCACGCGCAACTCGCCAGAAATCAGTTTAGGCAGCAGCGTGTCGCGCAGGGTGGCGAGGGTGCGGGATTCCAATTCATTCTCAATTCTTTTCACAAGTAAACTTTCAAAATGAGAATGAACTTTGCTCATCAGTGTTTGCTCTGGCACAACACACTTTGCCTCCGAAAGATGGTGCCGCTTGATATGCCCCATCGTTGTTGCCTTGCCAGAAGCGATATGAATGAATTCTGGCAGGTGTTCATCAATCCAATGGTAGTAGAACCACTTTGGGTATTCACTGGATGTCACTTTGAAGAGATGTTGATTCAAAGCGGCTCGGCCACCGCACCAAATCTTCAAGAGCAAAGATCCTGACCAAGAGAACACCACGTCTCCGTCATCAATGATGCAATCCGGGCGGATGTTGGTGCTTGCCCATTCGTTGCCATCTGCCCGACCACTTCGCAGTTGGGCAATCTTAACGACCGGCAATTTTGGCTCGCCAGGCTTGGGACGATATTTCTGTAAGGCAAGCCCATTTTGAAAATGCGCAATTTCATCCAACGCCTTCACCTCCCACCCCTCCGGGATCGGCCCCAGTTCCGAATCCACGAAGCGGTCCGGAAAGAGGCGCAGGATGTCCTCGGGCAGGCCGAGGGCGTTGTCGGGGCGCGGCATGCCGCGCCCGTACCAGGCGGCGCGTTCGGCGAACTTTTCGGGGATGGGGTTGCCGGCGCGCAGGGCGTTGACCACCACCGGGTCGAGGTCCACGAACCAGGATTTGAAGAGCGCCTGGGCCATGGCCTCCAGCGTCTCGTTCATCCGCCGGTTCAGCTCGATTTTGTCGTCCAGCGTGCCCAGGATGCGGGCAATGGCGCGTTGTTCTGGGAGAGGGGGGACTGGTACCTCAAATCCAGCCAGAGATTCTGCAGGAACTCTTTGCCTACCAGAGCTACCTGTCATTTGGGCTATAGCAAATGAGCGAAATTCACGCCATCGAGTTAAATAAAAAACAAAGTCATTGTCGGTTACACCTTCCTTTCCGCGAATAACAATAAACTCGGTGGAGCCAAAGGCGGGCCCGAAGTATTCATCGTCCGGCACATAACGTGCAATCTTGCCATTTTCCAAGCAGGGAGTTATTCTTGCCATCAAAGTGTCATAGGGCTCAAATCTCGAACCTCCACCCGCGAACTCTCGCAGTCTAGAGGGGCCTACAGTTGGTCTGGAAGGGTCAACGGCCTGCATGTCTACGTATGGATATGTTTCTCCGCGCTTTAAACTAACAGACGGATTGACGACCACCGCTTCTGAAAAGGGCATATACTGCCACTTATCCCCCATAGCCCAGCACCTCCAGGTTTTTCTTGATTTCCGCTTCCAGCCGGTGGGCTTCCTCGAACTGCTCATAGAGCGTGGCCGTGAGTTCTGCCATCTTCTCCTCGAAGGGCACGCCGTCGTCTTCCTGCTCCTCCACGCCCACGTAGCGGCCAGGGGTGAGCACGTAGTCGTGCCGGCGGATGTCCTCGATGGTGGCCGACTTCCACCAGCCGGGCCTGTCCTCGTAGCCCTCCCCCCGCTTCCAGGCGTGGTACACATCGGCGATCTGGCGGATTTCCTCCTGGGTCAGCTCCCGGTGCACGCGGTCCACCAGGCGGCCCATGCGGCGGGCGTCGATGAAGAGGGTTTCGCCGGTGCGATCGCGATAGCCTCGCTTCGGGTCGGCCTTCTTATTGCGGGTGAGGAACCAGAGCGAGACCGGAATCTGGGTGGTGTAGAAGAGCTGTCCCGGCAGGGCGACGATGCAATCCACCAGGTCGTCCTCGATGATGCCCTTGCGAATCTCGAATTCGGCCTTCGTGGATGTAGAGAGCGAGCCATTGGCCATCACGAACCCGGCGATGCCGTTGGGGGCCAGGTGATAGATGAAGTGCTGGATCCAGGCGTAGTTGGCGTTGCTCGCAGGCGGTACGCCATATTTCCAGCGCGGGTCGTCCGTGAGCCGCTCCCCGCCCCAGTCGCTCATGTTGAAGGGGGGATTGGCCAGGATGTAGTCGGCCTTGAGGTCCTTGTGCAGGTCGTTGTGGAAGGTGTCGGCATGGTGCGGGCCCAGGTCGGCGTCGATGCGGCGGATGGCCAGGTTCATCTTGCAGAGCCGCCAGGTGGTGGGGTTCGACTCCTGGCCATAGATGGCGATGTCGCCGAGCTTCCCCCCGTGGGCTTCCACGAACTTCTCCGACTGCACGAACATGCCACCCGAGCCGCAACAGGGGTCGTACACGCGCCCGCGGTACGGCTCGATCATCTCAACCAGAAGTTGCACGACGCACTGGGGCGTGTAGTACTCGCCGCCGCGCTTGCCCTCCTTCTCGGCAAATTTGCCCAGAAAATATTCGTACACCCGCCCAAGCGGGTCTCGGACGCTGTATTCCTGCGCCTTCAGGTTGATATCGCCGACAAGCTTCACCAGCTCACCCAGGCGCACCTTGTCCAACGTCGGGCGGGCGTAGTCCTTGGGCAACACCCCCTTGAGCGACGGGTTCTCCCGCTCGATGGCCGCCATCGCCTCGTCGATGACCTGGCCGATGGTGGGCTGTGGCGCAGCCGCCTGAATTTTCTCCCAGCGCGCCTCGGGCGGCACCCAGAAGACATTGGCGGCCAGGTACTCGTCGCGGTCCTCGGGGTCGGTGAACTCGGTGTCCTGCTTGGCCTTGAGCTCCTGGTACTTTTCCTCGAAGGCGTCGGAAATGTATTTGAGGAAAATCAGCCCCAGCACCACGTGCTTGTACTCGGCGGCATCCATATGGCCGCGCAACTTGTCGGCCATCTCCCAGAGCTTGTTCTCAAAGCCCAGATTGGCGCCGTTTGTTTTATTCGTATCCATAAGCTATTTGATCGATGCAGAAGGTACGGCTGTGAAAGGATGAAAAAAAATGCATTCTTTTAACACTTCCAGATTGGTCAGGATTCCACCCCGGGCAAAAACAGTTGCTGAGCACCTGTTCATCGTGATAAAGTATGCTATCGGATTCAGCACAAACCTCCTGGGTACTTTTCTATGCTTTGCTGCATGATTCTAAATTACAAAATCTATAAGCCCGATCAGTTTCTTCACCGAAACCGCCGCAAATCCACCTGTTGCATGCAGGCGGCCGCTTCGTCGGCGTCGTTGGTCGCCACCACCACCATCCGGCCTTTCGCGCGGGCTTCTTCAAGCAATGCTTCAACCAGCTGGCGGCCGGCCTCGTCCAGGTTCGAGCGCGGCTCGTCCAGGAGCCAGAGCGGCGGATCGACCAGCAGCGCGGCGGCCAGCCGGAGCCGCTGGCGCATGCCCGAGGAGAAAATCGCCACGGGCTCGTCGGCGAACGCCCGGAGCTGCACCCGCTCCAGCCAGCTTTCCACGAGGCGGCGTTCGTCGTACAGCCCCCGGGCCCGGGCGATGAACGTCAGGTTCTCCCGCGCGGTAAAGCCGTCGTAGAGCTGCAGGTAGGGCGCAGCCAGCCCCACGTAAAAAGGGCGATCGGCGGGCTCGACCTGGCGACCGTCGACCTGCAACCGCACCGCGCCCTCCGAGGGACGCAGCACGCCCGCCAGCATGCGCAAAAGCGTCGATTTGCCCGAGCCGTTCGGGCCCGTCACGGCCAGCGTCTCTCCGGCCGCCAGCGTGAATGAAAGGCCCGCAAACAGGCGCCGGTAACCGAAGCGCTTGCCGAGCGCGATCACTTCCAGTCGGTCCATGCCTGCAAGATAAGCAACCGGAACGCTCCGAAACGCATCGCCGCGCCCGCGGTATATCCTTTTGCTCAAGTTTTACTTCAGCCGTGGCGAACACGACGCACCTGTACGACGATGTCGCGCTGTTCGGCCGGGATCCGGCGCCGGGTCTGCTGGACGTGCAGCCGCTGCTGGACGGCGACGCCGACACCCCGGCTCGCGTGCGCCTTTACTGGCGCAGCGCGGACGGTACGCTGCGCGTCGAAGAGCAGCCGTTCTATCCGTTTTTCCTGCTCGCCGACATCCGGTTGCTCCGGGGCTATCCGCGGCGGCGTTTTCGCTTTCGCCCGCTGGCGGGAAGCGAACACTTCCGCTATCTGGTCGTCTTCGAAAGCTGGACCGCCTACCGCGAAGCGCTCCGGCACATCGAGCAGGCGGCCGCCGGTGCCGAGCGTCCGCCCGTCTATCAGATCAACACTCCGGCCCAGCAGTACCTGATGCAGTCGGGCCGCACCTGCTTCAAGGAGATGACGCTCGACGACCTGCACCGCCTCCAGCTCGACATCGAGGTCTACACCGAATCGGGTTTCCCGAACGCGGAGCGTCCCGAGGATCAGATCGTGCTCATCGCGTTGCATGACAACCGCCGCTGGCATCGCGTGCTGGACGTACGCGATGCCGGCTCCGAAGCGGCCCTGCTGCGTCAGTTTGTGGACGTGCTGCGCGAGCGGGACCCCGATGTGCTGGAAGGCTACAACCTGCTGGCTTTCGACCTGCCCTATCTGCAGCGGCGCTGCCAGCGCTACGGCATTCCCCTGCAATTGGGCCGTGACGGCAGCGAGCCCCGCACGTTTCCGTCCAGCATCCGCTTTGCCGAGCGCACGATCGACTACACGGCCTTCGAGATCGCCGGCCGGCACGTGATCGACGTGTATTTTCAGGTGCTGGCCTTCGACGTGTTCAAGCGGGATCTTCCCGACTACACGCTGAAGACGGTCGCCCGCTACTTCGGCCTTTCGACGCGCGATCGCACCTACATCGCCGGCACCGAGCTGTCCCGCACCTGGGCCGAAGATCCCGATCGCGTGCGCGCTTACGTGCTCGACGACGCCATCGAAACGGAGCGGCTGGCCCGCATGCTCTCGGGCTCGGCCTTCTACCTGACGCAGATGGTGCCCATGCCCTACGGACAGGTGGCGCGCACGGGCCCGGCCGCCAAGATCGAAGCGCTCATGGTGCGCGAGTACCTGCGGCGTCGCCACAGCGTCCCCTGTCCGCAATGGGGCAGCCAGGCGCTGGGCGGCTACACGGACGTCTTCGTGACCGGCGTGGTCGGCCCCATCGTCTATGCCGACGTCGAAAGCCTCTACCCGTCCATCATGCTCACCTACGGCATCCAGCCGCGCACCGATCGACTGGGGCTGTTTCAGCAGCTGTTGCGTCGGCTGACCGAGCTGCGTCTGGAAACCAAGCGCCGGATGCGTGAAGCCGAGTCCGAAGCGCTGCGCCGCGAACTCGACGCCCGGCAGAACTCCTACAAGATCCTGATCAACTCCTTCTACGGAATGCTGGGCTTTTCGCTGGCGGCGTTCAACGACTTCGAGGCGGCCGATCGCGTGGCGGCCACCGGCCAGGAGGTGTTGCGCCGGCTCATCCAGGCCATCCAGCAGGCCGGCGGACAGGTCGTCGAGGTGGATACCGACGGCGTGCTCTTCGTGCCCCCGCCGGACGTCCGGGACGAAGCGGCCGAACGCGCCTTCGTCGAGCAGCTCGGCGAGGCCCTTCCGTCCGGCATCCGCGTGAGCTACGAGGGCCGTTTCAAAAAAATGCTTTCCTACAAAAAGAAAAACTACGCGCTGCTGGGCTACGACGGCAGCCTGAAGTTCAAAGGCTCCTCGCTGATTTCCCGCTCCGTCGAGCGATTCGGCCGCCAGTTCGTGCGCGAGGCCATTGCGCTGCTGCTGGAGGAAGACGTTCAGGGACTGCATGAACTCTACCTGCGCTACCGCGCCCGCATTCTGCAGCACGACTGGGAAAGCGTCCACGACTTCGCCCGCACCGAGACGCTGAAAGACACGCTGGAAAACTACCTGGCTGATGTGGCGGCCGGGCGGCGTCCCCGCGCGGCCGCCTACGAACTGGCCCTTCGCCTGCGCGAGGCCGGACGTCCTGTGCGCAAGGGAGATCGCATCACCTACTACATCACGGGCACGCACCCCAACGTGGCCGCCTACGAGAATTGCCGCCTGGCCGAGGAATGGGATCCGGCCAATCCGGACGAAAACGCGGCGTACTACCTGCGGCGTCTGGACGAATTTGCCCGCAAGTTCGAGCCCTTCTTCACCCCGGCCGACTTCCGACGCATCTTCTCCCCTGACGACCTGTTCGGCTTCTCGGCCGAGGGCATTCGCCCGATCCGCCGGGTACGCGCGCCTGAAGAAGTGTTTTCATCCACCCCGTTTTGAAAAAATCCGGGCGCCCTCCCGCCACGAAACCATTCCCGAATCCATTGCGTTCGGACCGCGATTCTGGCACGTAAACCCGCCGGGAAATCCTTGGACGAAACGGCTCAGCCTCTGGAGATCGACATCGAAGCCTGGACGCCCCGGGCGGCCGAAGCACTCTACCATGTCCCGGCATGGGGCGCGGGCTTTTTCCACGTCAACGAAGCCGGACACGTGGCCGTCCGGCCGCTGGGTCCGGAAGGTCCCTCCATCGATCTGCTGGAAGTTGTCGAGCGCCTGCGTGCGCAGCATGTGCATCCGCCTGTTCTGCTGCGCTTTCAGGACCTGCTGCGCACCCGCGTCCAGCAGCTCAACCGGGCGTTTCGCCGCGCCATTGCCGAGACGGGCTACGCCAACACCTATCGGGGCGTCTATCCGATCAAGGTGAACCAGCTCCGCGAGGTTGTTGAAGAAATTCTCGAAGCCGGAGCGCCTTTCTCGTTCGGGCTGGAATGCGGCTCCAAGTCGGAACTGCTGGCCACGCTGCCCTACCTGGACCGGGACGACATGCTGCTGATCTGCAACGGCTGTAAGGACCGGGCCATGATGCAGCTCATCCTGGCGGGGCAGCGCCTGGGCAAAAAGGTGATCCCGGTGATCGAACGCATGGCCGAGTTCCGGCTGCTGCTGGAGGCGCTGGAAGATCGCTCGCTACCGCAGGCCGGTGTGCCGGCCATCTTCGGCGTGCGCCTGCGGCTGTCGGCGACGGGTGCCGGGCTGTGGTCGGAGTCCGGCGGCGAAACGTCCAAGTTCGGCCTGTCGCTGTCGGAGCTGCTGGGCCTGCTCGATCACATCGGCGATGGCCATTCGGGGGTGTCGCTGCAGCTGCTGCACTTTCACATGGGGAGCCAGATCGCCCACCTGGCACACATTCGCGAGGCGGTCACCGAGGCCGCGCGGATCTATGCCCGGCTGCGCAAGCGTGGGCTGGGCATCACCTACTTGGACATCGGCGGCGGCCTGGGCGTCACCTACGAGGCGGGCAACCCGGACGCCCCCGGCAGCATCGACTACTCGCTGGGCGAGTACGCCCATACGGTCGTGGCGACGGTGCAGCAGGTCTGCGAGGCCGAAGGCGTCCCGCCGCCCGTTCTGATCTCCGAAAGCGGCCGGGCGCTTACGGCCTACCATTCGGTCTTCGTGACGGAGGTGCTCGACACCCGTTCCCGCCACTACGAACTGCCCGCCTGGGCCAACGGGGGTATCCATCCCCTGCTGGAGGAACTGCGCCGGCTCTACGACGCGGCCTCCTCCGAGCCGCTGTCCGCAACGTACGAACAACTGGAAGCCGTGCGGCAGCAGGTCAACCGCTCGTTTCGTGAAGGGGCCCTGTCTCTGGAACAGAAAGCGGAAGCCGAACAGCTCTACTGGGCGACCTGTGCCCGCCTGTGTGAGCGCCTGCCCCGCTCGCCCGAAGCGCTGGAGACCCTCCCCGAAAACCTGCGCCAGCTGCCCACCCGACTGGCCGATCATTATCTGTGCAACTTCTCCGTCTTTCGTTCGCTGATCGACCACTGGGCCATCGGCCAGCACTTCCCGATCATGCCCATTCACCGCCTGGATGAACCGCCCACACGCCACGGCATCCTGATCGATCTGACCTGCGACTCCGACGGTCAGGTCAGCGATTTCGTCACCCCGGTCGGCGAAAAGCACACGCTTGAACTCCATCCGCTGCGCCCGGACGAGCCCTACTACCTGGGCTTTTTCCTGATGGGTGCCTATCAGGACATCATGGGCGATCAGCACAACCTTTTCGGCCGCGTCACCGAAGCGCACGTCTATCTGGACGAAGACGAGCCGGGGAATTTTTACATCGAGCTGATTCTGCCGGGCGCGACCGTCGAAAAAGAACTGGCTCAGGTGCAGTACTACCCGAACGACCTCGAGCGTCGCATGAACCGGCTCATTCAGGAGAAGGTGCGCACCGGTGCGCTGCGGCCACGGGAAGGCGTGGAATTGCTGGAACTGTACCGGCGCGTCTTTCGCACCTCCACCTACCTGGAGCCCTGAACGCTACGCGGCGCGGCGGCGTCCCTGGCGCAACAGATACAGCGCAATGCCGAGCAGATGGGCCGGATGCACCGGCCGCACCAGACAGGCATCGGCGCCCATCTGGTAGGCTTCAGCAATCACCTGCGGGTTGTCTTCCTGAAGCACGACCAGCAGCGGCACATCCGCCAGCGGCCACTCCCGACGCAACTGCATCAGGCGCGTCCAGTCCGGGTATGGCTGGCGAGCCTCCAGCACCAGCAGCCGTCCGGAAAACGCGCTGTGGATTTCCACAAGCGAAGCCACCCAGTGCGCATCGGACACCTGCAGGCGCTGCACGACCGGAAGCGTCTCGGCGGTTTTTTCCTCAACAGGTACTTTTTGCAACTGCACCTGCAGCCGCTGGATCACGGCCAGCAACTCATTCAGCAACGACCGAATCGGTTCTTTTTCGGCGGCGCTCCCGGCCGATGCCTGCGGGTTGACGGCTTTCATACCGGAACAGATGCTTGAACTCCTCGGAAGACTACTTCAAGTATCGGTTCAGAACCGGTGGGGATTAAGCCGCAGGCGCAAGCATCATGCCCCGGATGAAAAATTCATCCTCCGGCGGCGCGTGGAAGCGGCTCGGGCAGATCCGCGATCACGTAGGCCATGACGGCCAGCGCCGCAATGCACAGGTTCAGCTCGTGGGAATCCAGCTTGTCGATCGTATCGGCGTCGGTGTGGTGATACCAGAAGTAGCGCGTACCGTCCACGCGGAGCCCCATGCCGGGCACGCCTTCGCGCATGAGCGGCGCAATGTCGGCGCCCCCGCCGCCCTCCCAGATCCGATCGGCCCCGATGGGCGCCAGCAGTCGGGCGACGGCCCGAACGATGGCGAGCGCTTCGGGCGATCCGGTAAACCCGAACCCTTCCGGTTTGAAGACCCCGGCATCTGACTCGATCGCCAGCACGTGCCGGTCCAGTTCGTCCCGGTAGCGATCCCGGTAGGCCAGCGCGCCCCGGAGCCCGTTTTCCTCGTTGGTCCAGAGCACCACGCGGATGGTCCGGCGCGGCCGCAGACCCAGGCGTTTCAGCAGCCGTACGGCCTCCCAGGCGGCCACACAACCGCCCGCGTCGTCCATGGCACCCTGCCCCACATCCCAGGAGTCGATGTGTCCGCCCACCACCACGATCTCTTCGGGACGCTCCCGCCCCACCAGCTCGGCCACCACGTTGCGCGACGGCACGTCGGGCAGCGTCTGCGCCTCCATGTAGAGCCAGAGCCGGGGGCGTTGGCCGCGGTCCTGCAGGCGTTGCAGCAGCTCGGCGTCCTCGACGGTCAGCGCGGCGTGCGGAATGCGCGGCACGCCTTCTTCGTAGCGCATGCCGCCGGTATGCGGCGTGTAGAGCGAGTGCGGCGTCACCGACCGCACCAGGCTGGCCACCGCACCGGCCCGCGCCGCGGCTACCGCCCCCAGCACCCGGTAGCGCACCGTCTCGCCGTAGGTGGTGAAGGGTACGTTGAAGACGACGATGCGGCCGCGTGCTTCGTCCCGACGGGCTTCCAGTTCGTCGAACGAGCGCACGACCAGCACCTCGGCCTCGATGCCTTCCGGTGGCGTGGCCACGCTGCCGCCCAGTCCCAGCACGGCCAGTTTCTTCCGATAGGGATGGCGCAGCTCCAGCGCCTCGTTGCCCCGCACCCAGCGGGGTACCATCACCGTATCGCCCCGGACGTTTTCCAGGCCGTCCTGTCGCATGGCTTCCAGCACCCAGTCGATGGCCCGCTCCAGCTGGGGCGTGCCGCTGAAGCGCGGCCCGAAGGTATCGACCAGATAGGCCAGGCGCTCGAAGGCGCTGCTGTCGGCCAGCGCCGCTTCAATGATGCGCTGCGCAATGGCTTCGTAGCGTACCCGGAGCGTGTCCGGTAACGGTTGTGCCTGCCCTGCCCCGCCACTCAGGATAACCAGTGTTATCAGTGTTGCAATAACGGACCTCATGGCGACTTGACCGCAGGTTGCTTCCGAAATTATCGTGTAGCTTACGAAACCGCCTGCAGAAACGCCATGCCCTCGCCCGCCGCCGACAGCCTCTGCGGCCTCGACTTCGGCGCCCGCACCGCCGGCACCACCGTGCTGGTCTGGAACGGCCGCGACGGCCGCCTCCACCTGCGCGCCTGCCCGTGCCAGACCGACGCCGACGCCTGGCTCGAACGCCTGCTAATGCCTCGCCCGCCCCGCCTCGTCGCCATCGATGCGCCGCTCAGCCTGCCCCGCGCCTACTGCTGCACGGACCCCGGCGACGCGCCTGATTTCTTCTTCCGTGCGGCCGACCGCCTGGCCGGTGCCATGTCGCCGCTGTTTCTGGGTGGGCTAACCGCCCGCGCCGTCGCCTTGGCACACCGGCTCCGTCGCCTCGGCGCCACCGTGCTGGAAACCTACCCCCGCCTCGTGGTGCAACGCCGCCTGCCGGAAAACCTCCAGGCCCGTTACCGCCACGACGATCCGGAGACCTTCGCCCGCGATCTGCTTCCCCTGCTGCCGCAGCCCTGCGCCGAGCCTCCGACAAGCTGGCACGATGTGGACGCCCTGCTGGCCTGGTGGACCGCCTGGCGCTACGCCCACCACCAGGCAGCCAGCCTGGGCGACCCGGACGAAGGCCTGATCTGGTACTGAACGTCAGAAGTGAAACGTCACGCCGAAGCGCCAGATGAGCACGTTCGTCCGTGAGCGATACACGTCGTACACTACCCGGCCGTTTTCGCGTCGGATGGAGCCTTTGCGGAGATACTCGGCCTCCGAACCGTACAGGTAGCGCCCGCCCAGGTGAATCAAGAACCGCTGCGTACGCTTCGGCGTGGGCTTGCGATAGAGTTCGATTTCCAGACCGCCCCCGTAGCCGTAGCTCAGCGCCACGTCTTCGTAGTTGTTGGACGCGGCAATTTCTCGTTGCTGCTCGCTTTCGATTTTGGTACGCGTGTAGAAGTAGCGTCCGCCGATCAGCCCCTCCACGAACGGCCAGAGCCGGTCCAGCCCCGGCTGCAGACGCATCAGCAGGTGCCCCATCGCCATGTTGTTGACGGTCTCGACGTCCACCGTCACGTCCGGGATCGTCAGGCTGAACGGCTCGCGGCGGCGCTCCACGCCATAGATCATGAAGCCGGCCTCTGCCCCCAGAAACACCGGCACCTCCAGAAACCGCCAGCCGAAGTCGAAGTCCAGTCCGAAGCCGGCATTATCGACGTTCGTCCGGAATGCTCCCTGCGGAATGCCGGCCAGGAAATAGACGCTGCCCTGAAAGGCCGTCTGTGCCCGGGCGCCAGGCACCAGCATGAGCCAGAGGATCAGTCCTGCGAAGCGCCGCATGATCCATTGCCATTACGTGAAGCGAAACCGATCTGAAAATTAGTGCTGACCAGTGGCCGATCGTCATGCGCTTGCCGGCGCATCGCCTCCGTCTTCTTCGGCGCATTTCACCCGAAGCGCTCCAGTGCGAAAGCGGAACGGTGACTTCGGGCAAAGAGATCGTAGCCATCGGGGGTGTATCCCAGCAGGAGTTCGGCCAGCAGGCGTCCCATGCGAAAGCCATAGCCCATGCCGTGCCCGGTGAATCCGGCCGCCCAGTAGCTGCCCTCCAGGCCCGGCACCTGATCGACGACGGGCAGGCCGTCCGGCGAAAAGCCCATCGTGCCGCTCCAGCGACATTGGATCCGGAGCCCTTCGGTCTGAGGAAAGTAGGCGTGCAGGTAGCGTTCCAGGTCGGCCTGCAGCGCCTCGGTGGTGGCGTCCTCGTAGCCCACCTCTTCTTCCAGGTGCAGGTGTCGGGCGCCGCCCAGCAGCAGGGTGCCGTCGGCGAGCTGACGCAGGTAAAAGAAGCCGTCGTGCGAATAGACCGGGCACGGCACCCAGCGGCGGCCGGCCGGCTCGGTGGCCAGCATCTGCGCCCGTACGGGCCGCACGTAGGCGGCCGTCTCCGGCAGGAGTCGCGGCAGGTAGGCGTTCAGGGCCAGCAGCACCTGCCCGGCCCGCACCGAGCCGTAGGGCGTCTCCAGACGCACGCCATCGCCGCAGGGCTCCAGTGCCAGTACGGGGTGATGCGTCAGTACGAGCGCTTCGCTCCGGTCGGCCAGGTAGCGGACCAGCGCCACCGGATCCAGACAGCCCCCCTCGGGCAGGTACAAGCCACCCCGATAGCCGCGAGCGCGAAGACGCCGATTGATTTCGGCGGCGGATAGAAAAATCGCAGGGGCCCCGTCGCTCCGAAGCCACGAGACGGCCTCCTGCAGCCGCTTCTCCTCTTCGGCGGAGCCGGCCACGATCAGCGCTCCGCTGTCCTCCCAGTCGAAGGCTCTCGGGTCCAGCTCCCGCGCCAGCAGTGTGCGATTTTCCCGGGTGAACTGCCAGAGACGACGTGCTCGGGTCTCGCCATAGCGGCTACAATCTTTCAGGAAGTCGGCCGAGGCGCCGGGCAGAATAAAGCCCGCATTGCGCCCGCTGGCGCCGTCGGCCAGCGCCCCGGCCTCCAGCAAGATCAGCCGCAGCTGCGGCCGCAGCCGGTGCAACCAGAAGGCCGTGGCGCATCCGATCACGCCGCCGCCAACAATCGCGATGTCGGCCACCCGTTCGGCCGCCTGATGTCGCCGTTGCCAGAAAGATCGCGTCACGGCTCGCTACGTCTGCACGTCCACCACCAGTCGTCCCTGCGTCTTGCCGGCCAGCATGGCCTCGCTCCACTGCGGCACCTCGGAGAGCGGGATCACCCGGGTGACCCGATGCAGCGCATCTTTGGGCAGATCGTGCGTCAGGCGATGCCAGGCCCGTCGCCGCCGCTCCTGCGGACAGGTGTTCGAGTCGATGCCCAGCAGGTTGACGCCGCGCAGGATGAACGGGAAGACGGTGGTCGTGAACTCATGGCTCTGCGCCAGACCGCAGGCGGCCACGCTGCCGTGGCGTTTGATCTGGCTGAGCAGCGCCGCCAGCGTCGGACCGCCCACCGTATCGACCGCGCCAGCCCAGCGGCCCGCATCGAGCGGCCGCTTCGGCCCCTGTCCCAGCTCCTGGCGATCGATCACCCGGGCTGCTCCCAGCGCCTGCAGCAGGCCGTGCGCCGAAGCCTTACCCGTCGAGGCGACTACCTCATAACCCAGATGCGCCAGAATCGCCACGGCCAGGCTGCCCACCCCGCCGCTGGCGCCGGTCACCACGACCTCGCCCTGATCCGGAATCAGGCCATGCTCTTCGAGCGCCATCACCGAAAGCATCGCCGTAAAACCGGCCGTGCCGATGGACATCGCCTCCAGCGGCGTCAGGCGGCGCGGCAGCGGCACCACCCACTCGGAGCGCACGCGGGCCCGTGTGGCGTAGCCGCCCCAGTGCGACTCGCCGATCCCCCAGCCCGTCACGATCACCGTCTGACCGGGCCTGATGTCCGGGTTTTCCGATTCGAGCACCGTGCCCACCAGGTCGATGCCCGGCACGAAGGGATAGTCGCCCCGGATGATTTTTCCTTTGCCCGTGACGGCCAGTGCGTCTTTATAGTTCAGGCTGGAATAATGCACCTCCAGCAGCAGATCGCCTTCCGGAAGGCGATCCTCCGGAAGCGTCTCGATACGGGGTTGAATCGTACCGTTTTCGTTGTACAGAAGCAGTGCACGCATCGTTACCGACAGGTCTCGTGAACAGGTTCACCCTCGATGATCACGCCGCACACGTGCGTGGTGTACTCGAAGGGATCGCCATCGAACAGCACCAGGTCGGCGTCTTTGCCGGGCTCCAGCGAGCCCACGCGATCGGCGATCCCCAGGATCCGGGCGGCCTGGATCGTCAGCGCCTCCAGTGCAGCCGTGCGGGGCAGGCCGTTCGCCACGGCCATGGCCGCCTCGAAAAGCACCACCCGGGTTTTCGGGACATAGCTTTCAAAACCACTCTGGAAGGCGAAGGGAATGCCGGCCTCGTGCAGGCGGGCGGCCGTCTCCAGCGTTGCGTTGACCGTCTCGCCGCGCGGCCGTACCATCGTGGGATGCAGAATGACAGGGACGCCGGCCTGCTTGATTTCGTCGAGCACCAGATAGGCTTCGGCGGCGCCGTCCAGAATCAACCGGAAGCCGAACTCCCGCTGCAGCCGCAGGGCGGCCATGATCTCGGGGACCTGCTGCGCCGTGATCATCAGCGGGATTTCGCCGTCCAGCACCCGCACGAGCGTTTCCATGCCCAGGTCCGGCTCCGGTCGCCGCGCCGGGTCCGAGGCCCGCAGCTTGCGCCGGTAGGCCTGCGCCTTGAGCAGCTCGGCGCGTAGCATGGCCACCGCTTTGGCCCGCGTGCCCGGGCTGCGGAAGTAGCGCTCGACCATGGGCCCCAGCGTGGCGGCTACCGTCGCCACCGAGTCGACGAGCGCTTCCTCCACGGTCTCGCCCCGCGTTTTGACCAGCATGGTCTGGCCGCTGATGACCGCGCCCGGGCCGTGCCCGGTGTGCAGCGTAGTCACGCCAAAGTTGCGTACCCATTCGACCAGCCGTTCCCGCGCATTGTAGGCATCGATGGCCCTGAGTTCCGGCTGGATGGGATCGGACGTGTCCAGCTGGTCCTGATCGTGGTCGTAGTTCAGAATGCCGGCCAGCCCCACCACGCTGTGCGCGTCGATAAGCCCCGGCGTTACGACCACGGCTTCAAGTACCCGATAGCCCTCCGGGATGCGCACCGTCTGGGCCGGACCCACCTGCTCGATTTTTCCGTCGCGAACGAGCACGACCCCGTTTTCGATCGGAGCACCGGCCATCGTGTAGACAGTGTCGGCCCTGACGGCCAGCTGCGCCCGGGCCGAAGAGACCAGCAGGCCCAGCGTAAGCAGAAAGCTCCAGATCTTCATAGGTCAACTTCTTCTGTTGTCAGTGCGCTTCATGGACGAACGTATCGCCATCCTCGAACACCCCGGCTCCCCCGACCGCATACTTACGGTCTTCCGGATCGGCCCGGTCGAACACCTTTTGCCCTTCCACCCAGGTCTGCTCCACGTGCGTGTAGATGCTGAAAGGATCTCCCGAGAGGATGATGAAATCGGCGTCCTTGCCGGACTCCAGCGAGCCGATCCGGTCGGCCAGGTCCAGCATCCGGGCGCCTGCCAGCGTGAGCGCCTCCAGCGCCTTTTCGGGCGACATGCCGGCCCGCACGGCCAGCGCGGCCGAACGCAGAAACCAGCGCGAATCTGTGATCAGATCGTCCGTGTGGATGGCCACATCGACGCCCGCTTTTTCCAGCACGGCCCCGTTTTCCATGCGAATTTCGGCGGCTTCCAGCTTGCCACCCGGCGCATCCAGGATGATGATCGAGCAGGGCACGCCGGCCGCGGCGATTTCGTCGGCCACCTTCCAGGCCTCGCTCACATGGTGCAGGACGACCCGAAAGCCGAACTCCCGCTTGAGCCGCAAAACGGTCAGGATGTCGTCGTGCCGATGCGTATGGAAGTGCACGATGCGGCGGCCGTCGAGCACCTCCAGCAGCGCCTCCATGTCCAGATCCCGCTCCGGCATCTTTTCAGGGTCGCCCTTCGCCTGCTCGATCTTGCGCCGGTAGGCCACCGCCTTCAGAAACTGCTGGCGGACCAGCGCGGCCGCTTTGGCCCGCGTGCCCGGAAACGGCGGATCGCCCTGCGGATTCGTGCCGTTGGCCATCTTTAACCCGCCGCAGACCTCCGTCAGCGGGTCTTTGCAGTAGAGCAGGTCTTCGATGGTGTTGCCCTTCCGGAGCTTCAGGTAGACCGTCTGGCCGCTGAGCAGATGCCCGGAGCCGGACATCACGTTGACGGTGGTGATGCCCCCGGCCCGTGCCCGCTGCACCGAGCTATGCCGCACGTCGATGGCGTCCAGCGTGCGCACAGCCGGATGCATGGGCGCCGAGCGGTCGCCTCCCTCCACGCGCCCGATGTGCGAATGCGTATCGACCAGCCCCGGCATGATCACTTTGCCGGTCACGTCGTAGACGGTGGCCTGCGCGGGAATGGTCACTTCGCCTTCCGGCCCCACCGCCACGATCTTGCCGTGTTGCACCACCAGCACGCCCCGTTCGATGGGCGGCTGGCTGATCGGATAAAGCCGCGCGCCACGAAAAACCAGCGGCTGCTCCTGCCCGTAAAGCGCCAGCGGAATGAGCGCGATCAACAACGTCAGATGAACCCGCATACGCCTGCCTGGATTGTGTGGAACGAATCTCGGTCTGAGCATGCCCTGAAGTTAGGCAAATTTTGGAAAAGACGCGCGTCGTTTGTTCAGACAGCAACTTTTCATCGAAGCCATAGTTTTTTCACAGAGGTTTTGCACTGGGTGAGGTGGTCATGCGGCGTGGGCCTACAGACTCGCTGCTCCCTCGAAGCCGACTCTTCGAGCGGCTGGAAGCGCGGGAGCGCACCTATTCGCTTCGTATTCTGATCGGTCTTGCTTTTGCGCTGTCGCTGTGCCTGCTGTTGACCCGTTTGCCCTGGTATCCGAAACCGCGGCCTATCGGGTGGCAACTGGTCGATGAAGATCGACGCCTGGCGTTGCTGGCCACGCAGCTCGAAGCCCGAGCCAGAGAAGACGCGGGCGTTCCCATCACGCGCTTTGCGCCTCCCGAGCCGGAAGAGAAAAAGGAAGGACGCGACACGTCCGAACTGAAGGCGCTTCAGCTGCGCAGGCGGCTGGAGCCTCCGGCCCGCCTGCAGGCGCGTGAGGTCATCTTTGAGAATCCCGAACAGCCCCCTCAGATCATCGGTGGCCTGGGTGCCTACTACATCCACATCGAGTATCCGGAAGAAGCCATCCGGGCCGGCATCGAAGGGCGGCTGGTGCTGCGCTTCGTGGTGGAGACCGACGGGCGACCCTCAAACATCCGGGTAATCCAACCGCTGCACCCGCTGCTGGACTCGGCCGCGGTGGTGGCCCTGAAGCGCGTCCGTTTCATTCCGGGCAAACAGAACGGCCAGCCGGTGCGCGTCCGCATGCAACTGCCCGTGCGCTTTCGTCTGCTCTCCAGTCCGGTCCAGGCCAACAACGACAACGGAGGCTGAAGCCGCCTACCAGCCGGAGACGACCACTTCTTCGTCGGTTTCCGGAGCTTCGGGAGGAAGTAGCTCGGCAAGGCGCAACGTTTCCTGGCCGACCTGCTGCCGCCAGCGTTCTTCCGCCCTCCGATTGCCCGACACCCACCGGAACGTGGCGCCGGTACCGTCTTCGTTTACCGTGAGCACGCCGAAAAGCTCACAGGAAGGCCGGAACCAGCCGCCTTCGCGCCAGCGGGCCGATACCTCCGCCACGTACTGCAGCGCCAGCGGGTTGAAGCTCCAGCTCTCCACACGGAGCCAGACCGGATACGGACGACCGCTGAGGTGCGCAACCACCTGTCGGAGCGCTTCGCTCACGAAGTGGGCCACCTCTTCCTTGCGCTCGGCTTCGGTCTTAGGCCGCAACCGTTTGCTGAGGGAGGCCAGCAACTCGGGCTGTTCCATGCCCCCGTACACCTCGAACGTCACGACGGCCGGACGTCCCGCCCGAAACTGCTGCTGCAGCGTATAGCGGAAATCCGGAAAATCCGGCAACGAGGCCAGCTCGACCACGCCCTCCCAGGTCCGCAGCGGAATCCGGAGCCGACTGCGGGGATCGGCTTCGGTACCCATCAGCAGATAGCCCTGAAGCACGCGCCGCACCGGAAGTGGCTCCCAGCCTTCGTCGTCGTAGCGCCGACGCTCCAGACGAGGATGCAGCCGGTAGTAAAGCCGGGCGGTCGTTCCCTGATAGGGATAGACGATCTCGGGCGCGACCACCACCCGCTTCGGAGAAGCATTCAGGCCGAGCTGATCGCACACCGAACGTCGCCCGAACCAGCCACACACTTCCAGCAGCAGGCGCTCACGATCGCCCAGCCGGGCATCCGGCACCGGGATCGCCGTCGCATTTCCCAGATACAGCGTGTCGTATTGTGCGTTGAGCAACAGGACCTGAATCGAATCGGGCACGACAGGTTCGGCCGAAGAGAGCCATCGACGCTTCTGGAACTGCACGTCGACCCGAACCGAATCCCATCCCTGGCGATGCACCAGCAACTGGGCCACGCGATAGGATTCCCTGAGCTGACAGCCTCCCACAAGGAAAGCCGCCAGCAGCAGGACTCCAACAGCACCGGCCACCTTTTTCAAGGGCATAGCGCCATGCCTGCGACTTTACGAGCCGGTTGCCTGAAAAACGACTCAGGCCGCCCGGTTCGCATGTCCGTCGGGTAGAATGCCACGGAAGTGCGCCCAGAACAGCGCGGCCGCGTGGATGCCGTGCACGATCCGGCCTTCGTCGGCCAGCCGCAGCGCTTCGACAGGACGGATCAGGCGTACCTCCATGTCTTCGCCCGGATCCAGCCGCGGCGCCGCTACCTGCCGCGCCCCGCGTGCCACAAAGATATGCGCCAGGTTCGTGTGTTTACTGGGCTCCGGAGCGCAGCGCCCCAGCGGCTCCCAGACCTCCGCCGCATAGCCGGTTTCTTCCAGCAGCTCACGCCGGGCCGCTTCCAGCGGATCTTCCCCCGGCTCGATGCCCCCGGCCGGCAACTCCAGGCTTACCACACCCAGCCCGTGCCGGTACTGCTCCACCATCACGAGTTGCTCGTCCTCCGTCATACACAACACGCACACCCAGTCGGGATACTCGATCACGTGAAACTCCTCGATCTCTTCCCCACTGGGCAGCCGCACGCGATCGACCCGGAGGTTCATCCACCAGCGGCGGAGCAGATACTCCTGCTTGAGAATTTGCCAGCGCTTCATCTATAAACGTCAGATCGGTCTCGCTGCTGTAAAACGGGTATCAAACGGCATACCGTCGGGCCATAACGCCCGTTGGAACAAAAAGATGCCGCGCGGCGGAACGCTTTCCATCAACCGGCATATCCCTTCTTTAAGAAATCTTAACAAACGGAGGCCGGTTATGAGAAGCCTGGACGATCTTCGCGGCTGGCTCGACGCACATCGGCTGGTGGGCTACGATCTGATTCGCATGTACCTGGGCGTGGCGCTTTTCGTGCGCGGCTGGCTGTTCGTGGCCGACTCCTCGCGCATCATGGCCTTCGTCGAGGGCCAGAACCTGGACTGGTTCCTGCCCATGGCGGCCGTCCATTACGTGGCGCTGGCCCATCTGGCCGGCGGGCTGATGCTGGCCGTCGGGTTGCTCACGCGCCTGGCAGCGCTGGCGCAGGTGCCCATTCTGTTCGTGGCGACCTTCTTCCTGCACCTGCAGGAAGGGTTGCTCTCGACCAGCCAGTCGCTGGAATTGTCGGCGCTGGTGCTGTTTCTGCTGGTGGTCTACAGCGTCTTCGGCGCCGGGCCCTACTCGCTCGATGCCCGGATGCTGGCGCGGACGCCGGCGCAGCTACTGGAGCCTCAGGGCGCCTGATCGGCCGGTTCGAAGACCAGCGCCGCCGAGTTAATGCAGTAGCGCAGGCCCGTGGGCGGCGGGCCGTCGGGAAACACGTGCCCGAGGTGTCCCCCACAGGCGGCACAGTGTACTTCGATCCGGTGCATGCCCAAGCTGTAGTCGTCCGACGTCTCCACGTGCGCCGGATCGATCGGTGCGTAAAAGCTCGGCCAGCCGGTGCCGGAGTCGTACTTTGCCTCCGACGAGAAGAGTGGCAATCCGCACCCGGCACACCGGTAAATGCCCGGCTCCTTATGATTCCAGTATGCGCCGGTGAAGGCCGGCTCGGTGCCATGCTCCCGCAGAATGCGGTACTGCTCCGGCATCAGCAGCCGCCGCCATTCTTCTTCGGTGCGCGTGATCTTCTGAACGGCCATTGTCCGAAACCGGTCGTTCTTAAGGACCCTGTCTTATCCATTCATTATTTCTTTACAATCAAACCACTTGCGTAATCTCTTTTTTTTCGCAAAATGAGGGTAGCAATGTCTTGATGCCCGTCGTAGCAGCCGGTCTTCAGCCGGGCCGTTCCTGTAAGATCGGACGCTCGGGCAGTAGTAAACTTTTCGGCCAGGAAGCAAACCATGCGCCTTCGATTGCTGCTCATCGGACTCCCGGGATGGCTCTCGGGGGACTGTGACTTCAACCCGAAGCCACCGGATCCTTTCTGGTCAGTCGCCTTGAGGTCGGACGGCTGGATTCCGGATGGCCGCCGGATTGTTCTGGCGAGGTACGTGCCCGCTTGGCATCTGTTGACGCTGTACCCTATGTCGGTCGTCAGACATCTGGTGCAGCGGCGGACCTGCACGGAAGGCTATCTGGCCGACACGTTGAAATCGCCCGGGATTGCCTGCGACAAAGGCAAACACACACACACACCGGTTACCCAGGAAGATCCCCGCAGCATAATCTGGCACTGAAACACCATGAGACGGACCGCCCAGACGCTCGGAGTTCCCGGACAAGCCGAGACATCACACAGCGTTGCGAGAGGCTTTCCTGAGAGGTTGTCCGGCCGGGTGTTTCCGCAACTCCGAAGGACCGGGCCTTTGTCCCTGTTGATGTTGATGCTCTGGATGAGCGGCGGCTGCGACCTGTTGCGTTCGGAAAAGGAGGAATTCATCATCCCTATCAAACCTGTGTTCGACTTCACCATCGACATGTACCCTGCCTGGGGCCCCGACAGCCGCACCATTGCTTATACTCACCGGCCTCAGACCCCCGAAGAAGCAGCCTTCGGCCGGGGTGATCAAATCTGGCTGCTGGACATCGAAACAGGTCGTCGATGTTTTCTGACGCTGGGATGGAAACCGGCCTGGAGCCCGGATGGTCGGCGAATCGCTTTTATTTACGGAGCTTATGAGGCGGCCAACCTCTATGTAGTCGAGGTGCTCTCCGGGGAGGTTACCGAGCTGACTACCGAAGGCGCAAGTTTCAATCCCTCCTGGTCGCCTGATGGGAAACGCATTCTTTACGATAGAGGGGGATACTATTATGAAATCTGGGTGATGAATGCCGACGGAAGCAATAAGCGAAAAATTACCCGGGGCCAGACCCCTAGCTGGTCACCCGATGGCTCGAGCATCGCCTACGTAACCTTTTTTGAAGATACAAGTCGCGGACATGTGGATGAGCTGGTCATAATGGACACCAGTGGGCAGCACGTGAGGCGCCTTACCTTCGACATACGCCAGGAAGATTACCCGAGTTGGTCGCCAGACGGCATGTGGATCATTTACAGGTCTATTGCTGAAGGCGTTGATCCTACGAATGGTCTCTGGATGATTCATACTATCTCAAAGCGCCGACGCTTTCTGGTACAAGGCGCACATGCTTCCTGGAGCCCCGACGGCCGGCAGATTGTCTATGATGGGCCCTACGGTGAGAACAGCGGGACGATCTGGATCATGAATGCCGATGGCTCTAACCGGCACCCTCTTACCCGGCCGGAAGACTACCAGCCCGGACGACCGGTAGCCTACTGCCCGGAGGTGTTGCCATGGCATGACAACTGAAAATAAAAAACCTGCGCCTGCTGTAGGGGAGCAGGCGCAGGGAAGTGCCCGCAATAACCAGCCCAAACTATAAACACGGGAGGACCAGTTATGCGTAGCTTCACATGTAATGCGCCACAGCGCGTAAAGATTCTGGGCCTGCTCCTATGGCTGATTGTTGGAACCGCGTATGCCCAGAAAGAAGCGGCAACCAGACTGCCAGCCGACCTCTTGGAACGATTGCGTAAGGAAAGGCCTGTGCGGATTGACCGTAGAGGTATTTCAGTTCCCTCTCCTGAAGGGGTTGCAGGAAAATACGTACCGAATGAGATCATTGTGCATTTTAAAACAGGAACACTTCGATTGCCAATACAACAGGCTCAAACTTCTATAGAACAGATTCGGGCGCCACAGAGCGTTATGCGTCAATTGCGGAATATGGGGGTGCAGCAGATACGCAAAGTGTTCCCCGCCTTCACACCAGCCGACACACTCCAGCTACTGGTAACCGGTGAACAGATCCAAGTAGCAGACCTTTCGCAGACGTTCGTTCTTACGTTTCCGGCTCCTGTAGACGTGCCTGCGCTTATATCTCGGCTTGAAACATTGCCTGAGGTCATCTATGCAGAGCCCAACCACATTTATCAATTGGCATATCAGCTTTCAGGGACCTCGGCACCTGTGCCACTTTCGAACCCTCAGCCTCTGCCACCACGCACACCCGCGGACCCGTACTTTACCAGTCAATGGGCCCTGAAACCGCCGCCCGGTATCAATGCCGAACAGGCCTGGGATATTCAGACCGGTAGCTGGAACGTCCGAATCGGCATTATAGACTCAGGCATTGATTACACGCACCCTGACCTGGGAGGGAGCTTTGGAGTTAAAGTAACAGGCGGATATGATTATGGCTATGGCGATGCAGATCCCCTTGATGATTACTGGCATGGTACCCACGTAGCTGGTATTGCTGCTGCTTTTACGCATAACCTGAATAGCGGCGGCCAGCGAGAAGGAATTGCCGGCGTAGCCGGCGGCTGGGGCTATGATGCACGTAACGGTAGCGGTAATAAGGGGGCTCAATTAATTGCACTAAAAATTTCCGGACCAACCGGCATTACTACTGAAAACGCCGCCCAGGCAATTGTAAGTTGTGCCAGTCCAAACCAGTACAATTGCCATGTGCTTAACAATAGCTGGGGAGGGTATCAGTATGACGAGACAATCCGCGGCGCGATAAATTATGCCGCTCGGTTGCGCCGTGTTTTTGTGGCTGCTAAGGGCAATGATAATACCACGCAACGCCATTATCCCTCTGATTACGACCAAGACTGGGTGATTTCGGTAGGCGCCACGAATAAATCCTAAATCCGGAGGTAGAGCTTCGCCCGGTGATCCTGGTTGGCCTTGGCCGTACTACGGCAGTAACTACGGTAACGGAATTGATGTAATGGCACCTGGAACGGCTATTTTATCTACCATGCCTACGTATAGAACTGCGGATATGATAGCTTCAGGTTTGCCTCCAAACTATGCGGGAGCAGGGAATCCCGAAACCGGACCACCCATTAGTGGTACGTCGATGGCGGCACCGCACGTCTCGGGTGTCGCAGCGTTGTTGCTTTCAGAAAACAGCACCCTCAGGAGATAGAAGGAATCATTCAAGCTTCTGCCAGAGATATACAAACTCCAGGATATGACGAAGAAACCGGCTACGGTATTGTTGATGCGCGCAGAGCCCTAGAGATGTTACGGCCACCCTGGGAGTTGGATCGCTATACAGCGCGAGGAGGAACGATCGTTAGCAGCACAGGTGTGTATCCGATCATCATTTTCAACACAGGCGGTGGGTTACCTTCTGGTATTTATTTCGTGAGACGTCATGAAGTACGAACCACTGTACAATTCCCAAAGACCTACCAAGAGAAGCCCTATGTATTTGGACGTGGTCCCGGCATAACCATAGGATGGGGTCCGGAAGCCCCCAACTACCAGACCGGTTTTGTACAGGTAGTTACTTCGTCGTACACCTCCGCAACCCTACGGACATACATTTACCAGGTCTGGGACGAGGCTGGATATTATAAGGGTTGGTTTCCGACTACCGCCAGCAATGTAGTGTTTGCCTATTCGGTTCTTGGAAAGCCGGAAGCACCCCCTCCGCCTCCTGCCCCACCGACGAATCTGACGGTCACCACTGGTCCGGTGGGTTCCCATCCGCAGTTGAACTGGACCGCCAGCAGCGGTGCCACCGGCTATTACATCTACCGATGCTCGAACCTCTACTACACCTGCTCGTCATTTTCTCGTATTGCCTCGACAACGGCCACTTCGTACATCGATCAGTCCAAGTACATTGGAAGCGGATGTCTGGGTGGTGGCGATGAGATCACCCACTATTACGTAACAGCTTACAACACGGGCGGGGAATCTGACCCATCGAACACGGCTACGACGTGCACCGACGCTCCGGGCAAGACGAACGCACCGCCGGTCCCCCGGGCGTTTGCGTTGCACACGAACACCCCCAATCCGTTCCAGGAACAGACCGAACTGCGGTTTGATTTGCCGGAAGCAACGCGGGTGCGTGTTGTAATCTACGATGTGCTGGGACGTGAAGTAGCCCGTCTGGTCGATGGCGAAATGAGCGCAGGCTATCATCGAATCGTCTGGAATGCCACGCATCTGCCCAGTGGCGTGTATGTGTGTCGGTTTGAGGCCGGCACGTTCCAGGCAACCCGGCACATGCTCTTGCTCCGGTAAAGGCCGGCTATCCACTCTGCTGCTACTAATCCGGGCGGACGAAAATGTCCGCCCGGATTTTTTATAACCTTCCCCCCAGATTCATCCCGGATTCACCACAACTTGCACCGAATAGCGCTTCCGGCGTATTCTTACTGATCCGGACAAAAAGAGCTAAAGGAGGCCGACTTGCCTGAAGCAGCCTTCGATCACCGAGCGCTTGTGCCGCAGCCGTTCCTTCGCACGGCGCAGTTCCAACGTCAACGCCTCCAGGTGGGCGCAGCAAAGGTTCTTCAGTTCGACCCGCTTCAGATGCTTGAAGATGCCCTCCTTCGGATTCAGCTCCGGGGCATAGCCCGGCAATCGCTCCACATGAATCCGCCCCTGCTCCTCGCTCAAAAACGCCCGAACGTGCTTTCCTCGATGCGCCGGGAGTCCGGTCCCAGACCACCAACAGGCGCTCTCCAACATGACGCTGCACGTGGCGCAGAAAACGCACTACCTCCTGGCCTCGGATGACCTCGCGCACACGGGCCCGGGTCCAGACCTGGCCGCGAAAGCCAGAGTGCTCAGGGCCCTGGACCAGGAGTCCGGCTAGTCGTTCAAGTTTATCCTGGGCCAGTCTGGGAGGGCGTCCCGTGCCTTTGCGGGTGCGTAGGGCTCCCTTGCCACCTTCGCGGGCGCGACGAAGCCATTGGCTGACGACGCCCTCGGTGACGCCGAGGGCCATGGCGATGGCTACTCCGGTCCAGCCTTCCTGGCTGAGTTCGAAGGCACGCAGGCGTCGGGCCTCGCGCCAGTTGTTAGGGGCGTCGTTTGCCATAGTGGGATCACAACCACCTTTAGGTAATTAAGTTTGGATCAGTAAGTGCGAGTTCAGGATAGCTACATAGCCAGAAGGACCGTCTCTGTCGTTTACTACGAGTGGCAAACATGCCAACACGAACGGCCGGTTGATTTTCAGAAATTTTCAGGTTTTCTGAACTAAAACGCAATAACGGAAAATTTGGCTTTATGGAGAGCTCCACCTTTCCCTTCAACCAGCCCGTGGTCTGGGAGCCGCGGCCGGAGTGGATCGCGGCCAGCAACCTGCAGCGGTTCATGAACCGCCACGGCATCGGTTCGCTCGACGAGCTGCAAGCCCGCTCGGTCGACAACCCGGAGTGGTTCTGGCCGGCCGTGCTGGAAGATCTGGACATTCGCTTCTACCGACCTTACACGCGCATTCTGGATCTGAGCGAAGGACCGGCCTTCCCGCGCTGGTGCGTGGGTGGCCAGCTCAACATCGTCCACAACCTGCTGGACAAATGGCAGGAGACGAACGCGGCCGAACGTATCGCGCTGCGCTGGGAAGGCGAAGAAGGTACGCTGCGCACGCTGACCTACGCGGGCCTGCACGCCGAGGTGTGCCGCTGCGCCCGCGCCCTGCAGTCGCTGGGCTTCCAGAAAGGCGACGTGGCCGCCCTTTTCATGCCGATGACGCCCGAGCTGGTCATCGCCTTCCTGGCCGTGATCAAGCTGGGCGGGATCGTACTGCCGCTCTTCAGCGGCTACGGCGCCGAGGCCGTCCGCACCCGCATCCGGGATGCCGAAGCGCGCTTTCTGTTCACGGCCGACGGTTTCTACCGGCGCGGCCGCCCGGTCTACCTGAAGCCCGTGGCCGACGAAGCGCTGGCCGACTGCCCGAGCGTGCAGCACGTGATCGTCTACCGCCGCATGGAGGCCGACAACGTACCGGTGCCCATGCTCCCGGGCCGCGACCACTGGTGGCACGAGCTGGTCTGGCCGCAACCGGCCGAGGCCGAGACGGTCCGCACCGACGCCGAAGACGTGCTCATGGTCATCTACACGAGCGGCACCACGGGCCGCCCGAAAGGGGCCGTCCACACGCACTGCGGCTTTCCGGTCAAGGCCGCCCAGGACATGTACCAGTGCATGGACCTCAAGCCGGGCGAAACCATGTACTGGGTGACCGACATGGGCTGGATGATGGGCCCCTGGCTGGTTTTCGGCACGCTGCTCATCGGGGCCACGATGGTGCTCTACGACGGCGCGCCCGACTACCCGGACGTCGATCGGCTCTGGGGACTGGTCGAACAGCACCGGGTAACGCATCTGGGCATCTCGCCCACGCTGATCCGGGCGCTGCGGCCGCATGGTCCGGAGCCCATTCGCCGCCACGATCTGTCGGGCCTCCGGGCGGTGGGTTCGACCGGCAGCCCCTGGGACCCGGAATCCTGGCTCTGGTGCTTTGAGTATGTGCTCGGCCGCGAAAAACCCATCCTCAACTACTCGGGCGGCACGGAGATCTCCGGCGGCATTCTCTGTGGCAACTTCTTCCGGCCGCTCAAACCCTGCGCCTTCTCGGGACCGGTGCCGGGCATGGCCGCCGACGTGGTGGACGAGCAGGGACGCCCCGTGCGCGAGGCCGTCGGCGAACTGGTCATCCGCAAGCCCTGGATCGGCATGACGCGCGGCTTCTGGCGTGACCGCGAGCGCTACCTCGACACCTACTGGCGTCGCATCGAAGGGCTCTGGGTGCACGGCGACTTTGCCGCCATCGACCGCAACGGCCTTTGGTACATCCTGGGACGCTCGGACGACACGATCAAGGTGGCCGGCAAGCGCGTGGGTCCGGCCGAAGTCGAGGCCATCCTGAACGCCCACGAAGCCGTGGCCGAAAGCGCGGCGATCGGCGTCCCGCACGAAGTCAAGGGCGAAGAAGTGGTGGCCTTCGTCGTGCTCAAACCCGGCGTTTCACCCTCGGAAGAACTCCGCCGGGAACTCATGGAGCGCGTGGTGGCGGCGCTGGGCAAGCCTCTGAAGCCCCGCGAGATCCGGTTCACCACGGCCCTGCCCAAAACGCGCAACGCCAAGATCATGCGCCGCGTGATCCGGGCCGCGTATCTCGGCCAAGATCCGGGCGACGTGAGCAGCCTCGAAGATCCGGCCGCCGTCGAGGCCATCCGACAGGCCGTCTGATGACGGGGCCGTTTCCTGCATCGCTTTGTGATGCCATTTCGGCGGACGCCTTCATGGCTTACTACACATATGCTCGTGGTCAGGCACGAAGCGTAAGCGAAGTGCCGCTAAACGCTATTACTTCGTGCCGACTCGCGGCTTTCCGCAAGGCCTTGCCCGGATCTCCCGACGGCGCTAACTTGCGGGGCGTGTCGTCATCCTGCCGAGAGTAACCATGCCACGTCCGGCCATAACCGTTGCGCTGTGGGTTCTGCTGATCCTGGGCGCGGCCGCCTGCCGCCGCGCCCCTTCGGTCCCGGAACCCGGCACCGACACCTATCAGGAAACCGTCACGGCTTTTTACACGGGACTGGCCGCCCTGCAGGCCGGCGAAGACCGGGGCGCCCGCACACTGCTGGAGCGGGTGACCGAGCTGGCCCCCGGCGAGCCGGCCGCCTGGGCCAACCTGGGCCTGCTCGCGTTGCGCCGCAACGACTTGGAGGCCGCCCGCCGCTACCTTGGCGAAGCCGCCCGCCTGGCGCCCGAAAGCGCCCGCATTCAGGTACTGCTGGCCCGCCTGGCCCTGGCCGAAGAGCAGCCGGACGCGGCCCGTCGTCACCTGCTCGCCGCTCTGCAGCACGATCCTTTCGACCTTGAAGCAGCCTACCTCCTCTTCCAGCTCCTTGAAGCCCACCCGACGCCCAGCGACACGTTGACGGCCGACACGTTGCTGGCCCGGATGTTACGCCACCGCCCTGACAACCAGGCGCTCTGGCTGGAGCGCCTGCGCCGGGCCGTCGCCACACAGGACGAACGGACGCTTCAGGAGACGATCGCCCATCTGCAAGCGCTTGTCGATACCTGGCCCGACGAGGCGCGGACGGTCTGGCAGGAACTGCTCGCACTGGCCCGCGAGGCCAACTGGACGGCGCTGCGCACTCAGGTCGCCTTCCTGCGCAACACGTTGCTCCAGCACCCGGCCTTTCGAGCCGATCTGGCCGAACTGCAACCACCACCGGAAGTGCTGAGCCCCCCGCTTGCCGAGCCGCTGCGTCTGGAGCCTCCCCGGGCCACCTTCGCCCTGCCCGACACGCTGATGACGTTTCAGCCCGAGCCGCTGACAGGCGGCCCGGCGCTGGCGACGCGCGTGCTCTGGAAAACCGCCGACGCCGACCCCTCGGTGCTGCTGGTGCGCACGCGCGACGTCATGTTCGACGACGGCACCGCGCTGCAACGCCCGGGTCCGTTACCGCCGACGGCCACGCCCACCCACAGCGTCGCCCTGTTTGACTTCGACAACGACTTTCGCATGGATGTGGCGCTGGTGGGCAGCGAAGGCCTTCGGCTCTACCACCAGGAAGCCAATGGCACCTTCACCGAAGTCGCCCTGCCCGCACCTCCGGCCGACGGGATCACCGGCCTCTGGGTGGCCGATTTCGATCTGGAAGGCGACCTCGACCTGCTCCTCGGCACCGCATCCGTTTTTTTGATTAGCAATAACGGAGACCAGACCTTCCAGATCCGACGTGTCTTCGACATCGCCCCCCGCCAGCTTGCCTGGAGCGATCTCGACGGCGACGGCGATCCCGACCTGGCCGCGCTGGACCTCAACGGCGCGCTCCACCTCTGGCGCAACGAACGCCAGGGCCTTTTCCTGAAAGATTCGACCATTCCCACCCGCTCCGGCTGCACGCTCGCCGCCGCCGACCTCGACCACGACGGCCTGCTCGAACTGACGCTGTGGAGCCCGGATGGCTCGCTCTACCAACTTGCCTACGCACCGCGCACCCGCTCCTGGGAAACCCGACCGCTGCCCGTCCGAACCCCCGCACTCGACGAAACCGCCTGCCGCCGGGCTCATCTCTTCACCGCCGACCTCGACAACAACGGCGCCCAGGACCTGATTGCGTCAATCCCCGGTCGGACCTGGATCTGGCTCACCGACACTTACGGCCGCCTGCGCTCCGAACCGCTCACGCTCGATGTGCAGGCCTTCGATGCGGCCGATTTCGACGGCGACGGCCGTCTGGACCTCGCCGCCGTCCACCCCGACGGCACGCCCGTCCGCCTCCGCAACCGGAGCGACGCGCCGTACGCCTGGACGCTACTCCATCCTCAGGCCGTCGTCGTGGGCGACCAGCGCGTGAACAGCTTCGGCATCGGCGGTGTCGTCGAGATCCGCGCCGGCACGATCTATCAGAAGCAGGTCATTCGGGCGCCCGTGGTGCATTTCGGACTGGGTCTGGAATCGCGCGTACCGCTGGCCCGCATCGTCTGGCCCAACGGCAACGTGCAGGCCGAATTCAATCTGGCCGCCAACGAAACCGTCCAGGCCACACAACGCCTGAAGGGCTCCTGTCCCTGGGTCTTCACGTTCGACGGCGAGCGCATGGTCTTCGTGACCGACTTCATCTGGGGCTCGCCGCTGGGCCTGCGCATCAACGCTCAGGAGACCGGCGACATCGCCCAGACCGAGGACTGGATCAAGATCCGGGGCGACCAGCTCCGCCCACGTGACGGCATCTACGACGTGCGCATCACGGCCGAGCTGTGGGAGACGCACTTCTTCGACCACGTGGCTCTCATGGTGGTCGATCATCCGGAAGGAACCGAGGTCTGGGTGGACGAACGCTTCGCGTTTCCGCCGCGTCAGCTCCGACTCTACCCCACGGGTCCGGTGCAGCCCATTGCCCGCGCCCGCGATCACCGGGGCCGGGACGTGACGGAAAAGGTGCAGCGTCGCGACGGCCGCTACTTCGACACGTTCGCCCCCGGTGCGTACCAGGGCATCGCCGAACCCCACTTCATCGAGCTGGATCTGGGCGAAGGCGTGCTGGCCGACCGACCGCTCTACCTGATCGCCTACGGCTGGCTGCGTCCGACCGACAGCTCGATCAACGTGGCGATCAGTCAGGGTCGCCATCCCCGGCCGCGGGGTCTGCGCGTCGAAGTGCCCGACGGCCAGGGCGGCTGGCGCGTGGCCTACCCGGACCTGGGCTTTCCGGCCGGCCGGTTGAAGACGATCGTGATCGACCTGACCGGCCAGCTCCCGGAGGGTGGTCCGTATCGCGTGCGGCTGCACACGAACCTGGAGATCTACTGGGACTGGATCGGCTGGGCCGAAGCGCGTCCGGACGCTCCGCTTCGCACCACGCGCCTGGCGCCCGAGCTGGCGCTGCTACGTTACCGGGGCTACTCGGCCACCGTGCAACCCGAACGCTCCGCGCCGGAAGTCCCGATCTACGATTCGCTGGCCGGCACGGCCCAGCGCTGGCGCGATCTGGAAGGCTACTACACCCGTTTCGGCGACGTGCGCGCGCTGCTGGCCGAGATCGACGACCGTTACGTGATCATGAACGCCGGAAATGAAATCGTCTTCCACTTCCCGGCGCTGCCCGATCCGCCCGAAGGCTGGACGCGCGACTTCGTGCTCATCGGCGACGGCTGGGTCAAGGACGGCGACTACAACACGACGTTCTCCCGCACCGTGCGGCCCCTGCCCTATCACGACATGCCCGGCTATGACACACCGCCCGGTCGCCTGTGGGACGACCCGGTCTACCGCCGTTTTCCCGAAGACTGGCTGCGCTTCCACACGCGCTACGTGGCACCGGACCGCTTCGACCGGAAGCTGGCGCTGACATCGCCCGATTAAGCCCGCAACGTCAGCCCCTGGTCAGGGAAACGCCGGTCAAACGTGAAAACCTGGCGTACGCCCCTGTGATGGGCTTCCGCCCATAACAGAGCATCGGCGATGGAAACGCGCCCGGATGGCAAACAGCGCATCAGCGCCTGCAAAACGAGCGACTTCGTACAACCAATTGGTTGCAGATTTTCTTTTTGCAGAAGCCAGATCAGACTTTCAACGACCTGCCGACGCGGCACGCCATAAACGGACAGCAGCACATACGCCGTCTCTGCAAGCACAAGCAGTCAGCTACCCACGACTGAAGTTGTGGGCTTGCCCTCCCGACCACCAGCCGGGATAGCACTAAGGGCCGGCTGACAACGGCCCGTGCCCTCAGAGCCCGCTCTTCGGGCAAGGTTCAGCGCCGCCACCACGTCCGCATTGTGCTGAAATCCACACGCCCGGCACCGAAACAGCCGCCCACTCCGACGATTGCGCCGATCGAGGTGTCCACAACGCGGACACGTCCGGCTCGTATACCTCGGGTCAACCACCACCACCCGCACCCCCTTGAGCCGCGCCTTATATTCCAGCAGGTGCCGAAACAAACCGTACGGCCACAACTGGTGCAGGTGGCGCGCCGCTTTGCCCTTTCGCCTTGTGCGTCCGCGAAGACCCCGAAGGTCTTCGATCGCCAGCACGTCACCGGGCGCAAGGCCGTCCACAATGCGGCGGCTCGCCTCATGCAACACCTGCCGCACAAAGCGCCGCTCCCTTCCCGAAAGCCGTGCCCAGAGGCGCTTGACGCTTCTGGTGCGTTCGGAAGGACGATCCAGCTTCGAGCGGATCTCGGCGCGTTTAGTGCGGTAGTGGAGCCGCTTCGTCTTGAGCGCACCTCCAGAAAAACGCGCGCCCGTCGAAAGCGCCGCCAGCAGGCGCTGGCCCAGATCGACGCCCACCACCCGGCCGGTCTGTGCGGCCTCCGGCGTCTCAATGCGAACGGTCAGGTGGACATACCAGTGCCCGCGTCGGTCGCGAAGCAGCCTCCCCCCCTGCACGCTGCGCGCCCGAGCAAGCCAGTAGCGATGGTATGGACTCAGCCGCATGGGAATGCGCAGCCGCCCACGCGTGGTCGAAAGGCTGACGCGTTCGCCGCGCAGCGAGAGCGTGCGCTGGTCGTAGTCGCAGGAGGTGGGGCGGTAGTGCTTTGCGCGATGGCCTTTACGATGGCCCGCGCGGGCGATGGCCCGAATGGCCAGGTTGGCCGACAGGCCCAGCGCGCGGAGCTGGCCGTAGACGAGTCGCTGAAGCTTGAACTTGCTGAAGGTCTTGCAGGCCCTGGCCACCTCCAGCGTCAGATTGCACGCCTGCGCGAAGCGCTCGAGGGTTTCCTGGAGGGCGTCTGCCTGCTCGGGCGTGGGATCGAGCCGTGTGCGGAGCGTCAACGTCTGCATGGCGGGGAGTGTTTGTGGGAAGGATATGATGCGGCGGTGTCAGCAGTATGTCACGGGTATGGGGCAATTCCTCCCACGGCTTCAGCCGTGGGAGGAATTGCCCAAGTCATCGTGAAACGCCCAGCACTTCATCACCATCCAGAATAGCTGCAGCACGAGCGGCCATCTCCTCGGGCGTTCCGGTCAGATAGCGCACCAGCACGCTGGTATCGACCAATGCACCTATCGGTTTTCTTTTTCCTGGCTGATGGCTTTCCATGCCTGCTCACGAAGGGCGGTCCAGTCGTCCGTTTCCGGCTGACGCTTGATGTGCGGGGCCAGCATACCCTTCAGGGAACGTCGATGCACAGGGGGTACAAAATACAGTTCAACATGATCTTCGACCAGCAATTGAACAACTTCCCAGCCAGGCGCAGTACCCAGTTTATCCCAAATCTCCTTGGCAATAACGACTTGCCCCTTTGGTCCAATCCTGTAAGTCATGGGCAAAAGTAGTTATACTTTGCTTTGGAGAGCATAACTACAGACACTCACTTCTTCAAGGTTCAAACCTGTTGCAGCCGGTCGTCGGAAGAGCAGCACGCGGGTTCGGTCGTGCGTGCGAGCGGCGATAATGCGCGGGCCGACGGCGATCTTCACGACTGCAGCAGGTCAACAGGTAAAAAGTCGGCCGGATCGCTTATTTTGACAGCGTGAACGTCAACTTCTGCAGAGAATCCAAAAAGCGCTTCCGCTTTGAAGCTCAAAATTTCGTAAACTGAAGCCAGGTTGTATCCTTCTCGAATGGCTATGAACATCTGCGTCTGCATCAAACAGGTACCAGACATTCAGGCGCCCTTTCGGATCGTGGACGGGCGCCTGCAGTTCGACGTCGAGCGCTACGTGCTCAACGCCTACGACGCCTCGGCCGTCGAAGGGGCCCTGCAGCTCGTCGAGCAGCACGGCGGTACGGTCGAGGTCGTCACCATCGGACCGGCCTCGGTCTCGGAATCGATCCGCAAGGCGCTGGCCATGGGCGCCGAGCGCGCCTATCACATCGAAGCGGATCCGTCCGACTGGGACTCGGCCACCGTGGCGACGGTCCTGGCCGCCTTTTTCCGGGACCGGAGCTACGATGCCATCTTCACCGGCAAACAGGCCCAGGACACCGACGCGGGCCTGACCGGCACCATGCTGGCCGAGCTGCTGGGGCTCCCCTACGTGAGCAACGCGGTGGGGCTGGCCTACGAAAACGGACGCCTGATCGTCACGCGCCAGGGCGACGCCGGCCGGGAAATCATCGAACTGGCGCTGCCGGGTCTGGTGACGATCTCCAACGACATGAACGACCCGCGCATTCCATCGATTCGGGGCATCATGCAGGCCCGCCGAAAGCCCATCGAGGCGCTCACGCTGTCGGACCTGGGGCTGTCGCCCGAGCAGCTCCGGCCCCGCACGCGCGTGACCGGCTACCGACCGATTCCGCCCCGTGCGTCCGGCCGCAAGCTCGAAGGCGAACCGGCCGAGGTGGTTCGTGAACTCGTTCGTCTGCTCCGCGAAGAAGCCCGCGTGTTGTAACCATGAGCACCTACCTCTGCCATATTCCCACGCAACAGGAGCGCCCCACCCGTGCGGCGCTGGAAGTGCTGACGCACGTGCGCACGCTGGCCCGCCGTGATGGGGCCCGACTGGCCGCCTGTGTGCTGCACCCCGAGGCGGATCGCTTCGTCGAAGCGCTGAAGCTCTACGGGGTGGATCAGGTCTATCTGGTGAAACACCCCGCACTGGACCGGCACCTGAACGCGCCGGTGCTGACTGCGCTGGCGGCCGTCTTTCGCGCGGCACAACCGACGCTGATGGCGCTGCCGTCCACCGAGTCCGTCAAGGACGTGCTGGGGGCGCTGGCCGCCCGCGTCGGAGCCGCCGCCCTGCCCGACGTGTCGGCGTTCGACATCGGCGCGTCCGTGACGGCCACGCGTCCGGTCATGGCCGCCCGTGTGCTGGCCGACACCGAAGCCACCACACAACCCGTGCTTGTCTCGGTGCGGGCCGGCACCTATACCGCACAACCGGCCGAAAGCCCCACCGAGCCCGAAGTCGTGGAGGTACCGCTCGACTTCGACACGGCCACGCTGCGGGCCACGCTCCGCGAGGTGATCACCGGCACGACCGGTCAGGTGGACCTTTCGGAGGCCGACATCATCGTGGCGGCCGGACGCGGCGTGCGCGACGAAGCCGGCAAACAGCTCGTCGAAGAACTGGCCCGCGAGCTGGGCGCCGCCATCGGGGCCTCGCGTGCCGCCATCGAGGCCGGTCTCTTTCCGGCTTCGCTCCAGATCGGCCAGACCGGCAAGGTGGTTTCGCCCACGCTCTACATCGCCGTCGGCATCTCCGGGGCCATCCAGCACGTGGCCGGCATGGCCGGAAGCAAGGTGATCGTGGCGATCAACAAAGACCCGGACGCCCCGATCTTCAACATCGCCACCTACGGGATCGTGGGCGACCTGTACCAGATCCTGCCCCTGCTCCTCGAAGAAATCCGCCGGATCAAGGCCGAAAGCTGATGGAAGCCGAACGCTTCGGGTGCATCATCGTCGGCGGTGGTATCGCCGGACTGAGCGCGGCCATGGTGCTGGCCCGCCACGAGGTGCCCTTCCTGCTCATCGAGCGCGGCGCCTACAGCGGCGCCAAGAACGTCTCGGGCGGCGTGCTCTGGGGCACCGACCTGGCCCGCCTCGTGCCCGAATACTGGAACGATCCGAACGCCGGCTTCGAGCGCTTCATCAACCACCGGCGGCTGACCTTCCTCGACGAACAGTCGGCCTTCTCGATCGACTTCAAATCGTCCCACTACGACACGCCGCCCTACATGGGGGTAACCGTGCTGCGGGCCATTTTTGACCGCTGGCTGGCCGACAAGGTGCAGGAGGCCATCGACCGGAGCGCCTGCGCCGAATCTTCTTTTCTGGCCTTCGACGTGCTCGTCGAACGCCTGCTCGTCGAAGATGGCCGCGTCGTGGGCGTCGAGGCCGGCGGCGAGCGCTTCTATGCCGACTGCGTGATCCTGGCCGAAGGCGTCAACAACCTGCTCACGCGCCAGATCGGTCTGCAGGCCGAGTACGTGCCCGCCGACCACATGGCCGTCGGCGTGAAAGAAGTGCTTCGCTTCGATCGCCGGGTGCTCGAAGACCGCTTCCAGCTCTCCGAGCGTAGCGGCATGGCCAACGAGTTCATCGGTGCCATCACCGACGGCGTCGAAGGGGGCGGCTTCCTCTACACGAACCGCACCACCGTGTCGATCGGGCTCGTGCTCGGGATGGCCGACCTGCGCCGCAAACGCAAAAAGCCCTACGAACTGCTGGACCGCTTCAAGGCGCACCCCGTGGTGGCCGACATGATCCGGGGCGGCGAAGTCGCCGAGTACTCGGCGCACGTGGTCTCGACGGGCGACATGCGGGCCATGCCGCGCGAACTCTACGCCGACGGCGTGCTTGTGGCCGGCGAAGCGGCCAACCTGCTGCTGAATGCGGGCAAGGCGATTCAGGGCATGGACTTCGCCATGCATTCGGGCATCCTGGCCGCCGAAACCGTGCTCGAAGCCCGACGCGTCGGCGACTTCTCGGCCGCCACGCTCCGCCGCTACCGCGAGCGCCTGGAGCAGAGCTACGTGCTTCAGAACATGCGGAACTTCCAGGCGGCCGTTCGTTTGCTCCACGAGCCGGTGATGCACGAACGCATGCCGCGCCTGGTGTGCGACCTGGGCCGCGAGTTCTTCCGCGTGGAAAACCGTCCGGCCCCGAAGCTGCGCCAGATCCTGCGCGAGGTGGTGCGCCGCCACAGCTCGCTGCCGGAACTGCTCAAACTCACCTACCGGGCCTGGAAAGCCCTCTGAGCCATGACGATCGCCGAACGCCTCGGAACCGTCAACTACCGCAACCAGGAGCGCCGGGACGCCCGGCCGCATATTCTGGTCGACACGAACATCTGCAATACGCGTTGCCCGCACAAGGCCACCACCTACGTGTGTCCGGCCAACTGCTACACGCTCGACGAGCAGGGCCACGTGCACTTTCAGTTTGAAGACTGCATCGAGTGCGGCACCTGCATGTACGCCTGCGACCAGGGCGCCGTCAGCTGGCACTACCCGGATCCCGAGCAGGGCCGCGGCGTGAACTGGAATTACGGATAAGTGCTGCGATCACAAAAAATTGGATAGACCATGGGCTCGTTTCCCTTCAACCCGGACGATGCGTTCCTCTTCGAATCGATGCTGAAGGAAGAGGATCGCCTGATCATGGAGACGGCGCGCGAGTACGCCCAGAGCCGCCTCGAACCCCGCGCGCTCGAGGGCAACCAGCAGGGCATCTTCCACTTGGAGATCCCCCGCGAGATGGGCGAGCTGGGCCTGCTGGGCGTGACGATCGACCCGAAGTACGGCGGCGGAGGCGCCAGTTACACGGCCTACGGACTGATCGCCCGTGAGCTGGAGCGCGTCGACTCGGCCTACCGCTCGTTCATGTCGGTGCAGTCGTCGCTGGTGATGTTCCCCATCGAGAAGTACGGCACCGAGGAGCAGAAGCGCAAATACCTGCCGAAGCTGGCCACCGGCGAGCTGATCGGCTGCTTTGGCCTGACCGAGCCCGACCACGGCTCCGATCCCGGCTCGATGGAGACAACGGCCCGGCGCGTCGACGGCGGCTGGATCCTCAACGGTACGAAAGCCTGGATCACGAACGCCCCCATTGCCGACATCGCGGTGGTCTGGGCCCGCGCGAAGGAGCACCCGGACGACGAGGGCGAGATCATGGGATTCATTCTGGAGCGCGACATGCCGGGCCTTTCGACGCCGGAGACGAAAAACAAGATGTCGCTGCGGGCCTCTTCGACCGGCGAGATCGTGATGGAGGACGTATTCGTGCCCGATGCGAACGTGCTGCCGGGCGTGCGCGGGCTGCGGGGACCGTTCTCGTGCCTGAGCAACGCCCGCTACGGGATCGCCTGGGGCACGGTGGGCGCGGCCGAGGACTGCTACCAGCGTACGCGGCGTTACGTGATGGAACGCACCCAGTTCGGCTACCCGCTGGCGGCCATGCAGCTCATCCAGACGAAGCTGGCCAACATGCTCACCGAGATCACCCAGATGCAGCTGCTGGCCTTGCGGCTGGGGCAACTGGCCGACGAAGGCAGGGTGACGCCCGCTCAGATCTCGCTGGCCAAACGCAACAACGCCGGCAAGGCGCTGGAAATCGCCCGCATGGCGCGCGACATGCACGGCGCCAACGGCATCGTGGGCGACTACCGGGTCATCCATCACATGGTGAATCTCGAGAGCGTCAACACCTACGAAGGCACCTACGACATCCACGGGCTGATTCTCGGGCGCGAGATCACGGGCATTCAGGCCTTCGTACCACGCGGCAACGACCTGTCCCCGAAGAAAAAACCTGCGCCAGCTACGGCTTCATAAACACCCGCGGCAATCGCTATCCGGTCAACATCCGGCATCGGACACCTGGAGACTTCGTCGGATGTAGCGACGGATCGCCGTTTTCGCACATGCAGACGTACGCTCAAGCAAAGCCCGAGCAAATGCAGGGACAGGCAAAGGTTTCCCGGCGCAATCTGCCTGGACGTCAAAAACAGTTTCGGAGAAGATCGCGATTTCGACCTGCTAATATGGGATCGCTGATGTACCGGTGCAGGAGGGTGCCACACCCCGTGTGACGGACGTGATCCGGCGGAGATGACAGGGCGGACACAGTGGTCCGCCCCTACGTGGTGGGTATGCGGCGTTTGTCCAGTAGGGGCGCACCATCGTGTGCGCCCGTGTTCTCTCACATGCACTATGATTTCCAAGAAATCGGATTACCAGCTCTCCCTCTTGTTTTTGGGACAGAGAAGCGATCAAGCAAATGCCCGACCCGCCGGTTTCTGCGCTTTATCGCAACAGGACAAACAGCGCCACGATCACTCCGATCTGCCCCGCCCAGAAAATGAACATCCAGCGCACCAGACTTGCATACCGCTCGCTGAGCGCTACCTTTATTAGGACTTACGCAGTTGACCGTGATGATGTAACTTTGGGGGGCACACTGGGACAACGCTTTAGTCTGGGAGGCCAACCGTGAACGCATCGAAAGTGGATGAGTTGGATTACATTCATTTCTTGGTTGCGGCCCAACGGGTCTTCACCACCACCGAAGCGGCTCGGATTCGGGCGGGGGAGCTCAACGCCCCAGCGCATGATGCCTATACGCGTCTGCTGAAGCGGATTCCGCCCGATACGGAAGCCCTGTGGCAGGAGGTGGCCCCCTTTGTCCAGCCAGACCGTGGCGTGTTGGTGGTGGACGATACCACGCTGGACAAGCCCCATGCTCGGAAGATGGCCTTGGTGAGGCGCCATTGGTCGGGCAAGCACAAGCGGGTGGTCCAGGGCATCAACCTGATCTCGCTGTTGTGGACCGAAGGCCAAGCACGCCTGCCTTGCGATTTTCGCCTGTACAACCGGGCGGAAGACGGCCTCTTTCGGGCCCTGCTGCAAACGGCCCATGCGCGAGGTTTTCAGCCCCGGTTGGTTGCCTTTGACAGTTGGTATGCCAGTCTGGCCAACTTGAAGTATGTGCGCCAGCTGGGATGGGAATGGTTCACGCGTTTGAAAGCCAACCGGTTGGTTTCGGTAGAGGGCGAGCGCCGGAATCGTCCGGTATCGAGTTGGCCGATCCCTGCTGAAGGTTGTGTGATGCATTTGAAAGGGTACGGCTGGGTGAAGGTGTTCAAGACGGTGACCCCAAACGGTCGCGAGGAATACTGGGCCACCAGCCGCCTGGATATGACCCTGGAAGAATCCGCCGCCTATGGCCGGCATGCCTGGCAAATCGAGGTGTATCATCAGGGGCTGAAGCAGTTCACGGGGATCGAACGGGGGCCATTTCGTGTGGCTGAAGCCCAGCGCAACCACATTGGTTTGGCCATTGGAGCCTTTTTGCGCTTGGAAGTGGCCCGTTTGCAGCGTGGTATCAGCTGGTTTGAGGCCAAACAGGCCATCCTTCGGGAGGCTATCCGTCATTACTTGGCCTCTCCCTCCCTGATCCTTCATTCAACTGCGTAACTCCTACTCAAAATTATGTTGTGCCTGCTGGCTTATCGTATCTCCTGTGCCTTACAGTAGGTCACAACTTGCGTGTCATCTTACGGGGCTGACCCCACAGGGAAAAGTCGCCCCGGGTGCCCCCCGAGCAGTGCTCAGACGGCCGGGTCGCTGGCCTCATCCACGGGTCGCTCCGCCGCGGAATCCGGAGCGGGCGTCGCCGGCCGGACTGCGGCTCCCGGCGCTTCATCGTCCCGGGCCGCCTCCGGGTCCGGAGCGTAGGTCAGCGTCACATACTCCGGGTCCTTACTCGGGGAGACCAGAAACGGACCGAGCCGGGCCGGCCGGTCCTCCGTCGCCCTGTCCAGCAACGCTCCCACGGGCTCGGTGGACCACGTAGGACCGGGGATGCCGAAAAAGCGGTGGAGCTGCCCCACCGTATGGTCCCTGCGGAACGCAAGCGTGAACCCGGGAGGCAGCGGCGGGGTTTCCGCATACGGATCGAACAGGCGGTCGATGAACGGCTTGAGGGGCCTGCGCATGGCGACGAAGACGTGATCCCCGGGACGCAGTGTCGTCGAGCCGCGCGGCATGATGACCTCCTCGCCCCGCACCACGAGCGTCACCACCACCCCTTCCGGCAGCGCCAGATCGCGCAGCATCTGCCCGGCCACCCGTGCCGAAGGCGCCACCGTATAATAGACGATCTCGAAGTCCACGTGCCGGAGCGCGTTGATCTCGACCGAAAGGGGCGGCGTGGAACCTGCCGGCTGCCCGAGGCCGAGCCAGCGGGTCAAGGCGGGAAGCGACCAGCCCTGCGTGAGCGCCGAGACGAGCACGACGAAGAACACCATGTTGAAAAGGAGATCGCCCCCCTCCACGCCCGCGATGAGCGGGAAGGTGGCGAGTGTAATCGGCACGGCCCCCTTCAGGCCGCCCCACGACAGAAAGACGATCTCCTTCGGGCGGAACCGGAACGGAAACACCGAGGCCACCACCGCCAGTGGCCGGGCAACGAAGGTCAGAACGAGCGCGACCAGCAACCCCTCGCCGGCGACGGCCACGAGGCGGCTGGGAAAACTCAACAGCCCCAGCATGACGAAGAGCACGATCTGCCCCAGCCAGGCCGCGGCATCGTGAAAGAGGAAGATCCCGCTCCGGAACACGGCGAGCCGGTTGCCCAGCACGATCCCGGCCAGATACACGGCCAGGAAGCCGCTTCCTTCGAGCACGGAAGCCAGGCCGAAGGCCAGCAGGCCAAAGGCGAGCGCGAGGATCGGATACAGGCCCGGATAGTCGAGGTTGATCCGGTCGATGACCCACGACGCGGCACGCCCGACGCCGAGGCCCACGAGCGTCCCGACCCCGAACTGGAGGATGCACAAGACGGCCAGCGCTCCCGCCGAGTCGGCCGTACCGGTCAGAAGTCCGATGAGGCCCACGGTGAGCAGGATCGCCATCGGGTCGTTGGAGCCGCTCTCCACCTCCAGCGTGGCCGTCAGCCGCTCCGGCATCCGCAGCCCGCTCGTCCGGAGGATAGAGAAAACCGCCGCCGCATCCGTGGACCCGACGATGCTGCCCAGCAACAGCCCGTGCAGCAACGGCACGTTCAGTATCCACGCCACGGCCAGCCCCGTCAGCCCCGCCGTCAGCAACACCCCCACCGTCGAGAGCACCAGCCCGGGCCGCCAGGCCGCTCGCAGCGAATCCAGCGACGTGCGAAGCCCGCCGTCGAAGAGAATCAGCGCCAGCGCCACACTTCCGATGCTGCTGGCCAGGCCGTAGTCCTCGAACGGCACGCCGCCCAGCCCCTCCGATCCGGCCAGCATGCCCACCCCCAGAAACAACACGAGCATGGGCATCCCGAGCCGCGCGGAAAGCTTGCTCGACGCGATGCCGATCAACAGGAGCACTCCGGCGAAAAGCGCAACCGTGCTTACGGAAAACATAGGCCTGACATCTTCCGGACAGGAGAAATTAGATGTCGACGCGGGCTCACCGACGTTGTTCCCACCGGTCCTGGCCGGCTGCACCCGGCGGCTTCTCCATCGGCGTGGAGCCGATGCCTCCCGTCATCGCAAACGGACCGGCGGCATACGAAACGGCCCCCGATCGGCGTTTTGCCAGCACTGCCTCCCGCTACGCTCACCCGACCCGTTCCGCCCATGCGTTTCCTCCAACCGCGATTCGCCACCCTGGCGGCCCTCGTGCTGCTCGGGCCCTGCCCGCTCCAGGCGGTGCGGGCTCAAGAGGGGCCGCCGCCGCACGTCCGCGAAGCCATCGACGCCGTGCTCGCCCTGCTCGGCAGCGAGGACGAGGCGGCGCTCGACACCTTCCTCACCAGCGCCGTGAGCCCCGCCGCGGACCGGGCCGCCCTCCGGGAGCGCCTGCGCACCCTGCGCGCCGGCGTGCACGGCCCCTTCGACGACGTCCGCGTCGAAGCCGAGCTGGACGGGCTGCGCCTGATCCTGACCACGGCCGGCGCAGAACATCACCTCCGGCTCGTCCTCGGGCCAGAAGGCATCACCGCCCTCCAGCAGCTGGCATCGCCCAGGGCGGCCTGTTCGACTGACGCTCCCTCCGGCAACCCACGGCACGCCATGAAACAGACCCTCCTCGACACCCTGCGCGAACAGGTGGTGCCGCTGCTGATCCCCTACGCCAGCCGCATCGCCGCCTTCGGATCGGCGGCGCGGGGCGACGACGGGCCGGACAGCGACATCGACCTCCTGATCCGCCTGCGCCCCCCGCGGAACGCCCGCCGCTGGGCCTGGCCTGGTTCGACCTGGAAGCCCGCCTGAGCCGGAAGGTCGGCCGTCCCGTCGAACTGGTGACCGAAGACGCGCTCAGCCGCCACGTGCGGCCGCTCATCGAACCCGACCTCGTGGTGCTCTATGAAGAGTGACGCCGTCTACCTGCGCCATGTCCTGGATGCCATCCGGCAGATCGAGGACTATGTGGAAGGAATCACTTTGACACTCTCACGGCTCTGGGCACGTGGGATTCCTGCTTCATGTCGACGCGTACGCGTCGAGGACAGTCGCCTTCGCCGATCAAAGCCAGCGGCCGCAAGGGCCGTCCGGCCGCGTCACGCGGCCCTACACGGCCAACATAGCCCTGAAGCGCGCGGGCTTCCTGCGCTTGCCATCCCGCACCCTTTCTCGTGACCTCGCAAGGCAAACTCAACGCCGGGTTCCCCCTGATCCCTGTATAGAATTAGGACTTACGCAGTTGACCGTGATGATGTAACTTTGGGGGGCACACTGGGACAACGCTTTAGTCTGGGAGGCCAACCGTGAACGCGTCGAAAG
>JGI12341J12878_1000026_pt1 | contig 80440 bp, 71 predicted proteins | sample Passage260B_FD_12878 | JGI IMG/M metagenome (IMG submission 12878)
TGGNTCATACGATCCACGAATGTGAATGATTTTGCTGTGGATTGGATTAGGGTGAATTCTACCAGTCCGACCGAAATTGTTGTGGAAGTAAAACTGAGAACCGCATCGGCTACATCTGGCGCAAAAGCAACGCTCGGAGTATACGCAGGATTTTAAATGCGGCCCCGCTTTGTGCGGGGCCTTATATTTGGGGGTGATGCGATGCCCACCGCACAGCAAATTCTAAACGACATTGATCTTCGTTACCGAAATACGTTTTCTGTGGCGCAAAAACTGGTGTGGATGAACGAAGAACAACGTGAACTTTTCGATGTTCTGGAGATTGATTCTCCTCCGTACGCTTTCAAAACGGTTGAGGGGGTAAATTTCTACCCCCTCCCCGATGACTTTGACGTGACCAAAATAAAAACGGTGACGTACCAGGTGAGCGACGACGATCCAGAATGGCGGGAACTTCCCTTTTACCGCAACGATGACAGACAATTTGCAACGAATGGTCCGTGGTACACCGTTGTTTCCGACACTTTTTACCTCCATGTTCCAGATGGAGTGCCGGACAATCGTTTGGTGTACATTTATTACGACAAGGACCCAACAGAAGTGACGGAAAATAACCTGGATCATCCGGTTGATTTGCCGGCAAAGTACCATGAACTCTTGAAGCTGGGAGTCCTAAAACGTATTGCGGCGGCTAGAAAAGACGTTCTCATGTACAACAATTACAACGCTGACTATGAACAAAAACTGGCCGACATTTTGTGGCTCAGAAAGATGAAGGAGCCCGAGTGGAACCAACCCATTGACATGATGCCGAAGTTGGGAGGATTTCACCACTACGTTCCCGCAAAGTTTATCTGGTGAGGTGTCCTAAATGGCATTTTGGCAACATCTCCCGGCGTCTTTGGACCTTCGCCGGGCCAACAACTTTTCTCTTGCGCTCGAAACGGGCATTAGCCCGTTTTTTGTGGATGAAAACTGCATGGTGGATGGATACGGATGGGATTTTGATGCGTATCCTGCGTTGCAAACCAGAAAGGGAAGAACAGCGCACGGGTCCAGTGGAAACGCCATTACAAGGCTCCTCACCAACTTCGGGAACGTACACCTTGTTCGTGCTGTCGGTACGACGTTGCAATACAACCCATCTGGCACGACATGGACCAACATCGCAACAGGCTTGACGAATACTGATTGGGACGCCACCAACTTTGACATTGGTGGTCCTGCGCTCATCTTGACCAACGGCGTGGATACGCCGCGTTATTGGAACGGTTCCACTCTGAATCAAATTTCCGCCATGCCCAAAGGGAAATACGTCACCGCCGATAACCGCCGCGTTTATACGGCCGGCGTGGCTGGAGACGAGGACGTGATCTTCTACTGCGCTTTTCAAAATGCGCTTGATTGGACCAGCCCCCAAAACAGTGGTGCTGTTCAGTTCTACACGGCCAACGGCGGTCCAATTACCGCTCTTTACGCCTACGCCGGTCAAGTGTGGGCGTTCAAAAGGGATTCGTACTGCGTCATCTTCCACACCGGGGACGCGCGGGTAACGCACCGCCTGGTGGAGGGGTCCAACAACATCGGATGTGTCAGCTACAAGACGATCAAAGAGGTAGGGGACTACCTCTTTTGGCTCGGTGAATCCGAAGTTTATGTTGCCGCTGGTGGACAAGCCAGATCAATCGGACATCCGATTCGCAAGTTCCTGGATAACATCAACAAGTCGGCTGTGGAAAACGCCTGCGCGTTCGTGGATGGGGAACGGTATTACCTGTGCATTCCGACGGCGAACAATACGCAGCCGGACACTTGCCTCGTTTACGACATCGGATTTGAACGGTGGCTTCCGTACAGCGTGAATCTTCCCGGCATTCGTTTTGGTGCTTACATCAACAACGTTGCCTACACCGGTGACGAGAACGGCCAAACGTGGCGCATGAATGACGGAACCACGGACGCCGGAACACCGATCCCGTGGCGTGTGCAATCCCGACCGTTTGACGACGGGATGAAAGAGGCGGAGAAAGAGCTTTGGGAAATGCACCTTCAGGGTATTTTCCCGTCCGGTACTACGCTAACGGTTGAGATTGCACCGGATGACATTGGTTCGATGTGGCACACAATCTCCTATGACCCTAATACACCGTCAAACGCCACGCAAAACCGCAACCTCATCGTTCCACTGGACACGGTTCCTTTGTGCCACTTTTACACGTACCGGTTGAGCGGAACCGGCCCTGTGACGATTCAAGAGGTTCAACGGTATTCCAGAATTCAACCTGTGCAGTACTGAGGGGGATTCGGATGCTGACCGAACAGGAAAAAGATACGATTCGCCGAAACAAAATCAGGGAATACGCGATCAAGAAATACACTCTTGAGCTTGAAAAAATCGCCCTGCAAGCCGCCGGAGACGAGGAGGGTGTAACTACACTCGACCGACGCATTGAGGCGCTACAGAAGGCGATAGCGGCCCTGGAGGGGGTAAAAACCGATGCCGATTCCGACACTACTCGGGCTTCCTCCCAAACCGACGTTTGATGATGTCGTTAACAAGCTAAATTCGCTGGTAAAAGAAATCAACCACCTGATGCTCACGCTGGACAGTCTGAACGTCGTTTCGCTGACGGCTGACCATATCGACACGGGTACACTGGACGCCAACTTGGTCACGATTCGGTCCGATCTTGCATCCAGTGCGTTCATTCGCATTGACGGAAGCGGTATGGTCATCAACAACGGCTCGTTTGATACGTTTGTTGTCAACACCAACGGACAAGTGACCATGACGGGGGCGACGGTGCAAACGGCGACCGAATTTCCGAAGGTTGTGATTGATCCGCCGAGTAATTTGCTGCGGGCTGCCCAAAGCTCAAGTTCATATCTGGAAATTCTAGCCCTATATCCCAGCGTTCTTTCACCCGCGTTGAGATTCATCAGCCCGACGAGAGCAAGCGCCATTTATCAAGACCAAATACAATTGTCCTTAATAACAGATGGAGATATACTTCTGTTCCCTTCAGGACATGTCAAACTTCCCAATTGGGGATCTTTATTGAACAGCGCTACAGGTCGAACTCTTCAACAGGAGTTGAATGATTTGAACGCGCGAATAACCGCGCTTGGTGGATAAAACCCCTTTCATGTGGTATATTGGTGAAAAATTACATGGAAGGGGAACGGAAGATGAAGAAGTTTGTCTGCGGCCTCTTGATCGGTTTCCTTCTCGCCATTCCGACTTACGCATTGGCCGAACAAGAATCCATGATCGGAAAGACTGTTGGGGCCGAATATCCCGTCATCATTGACGGAAAAGTGTTGGAAGTCCCGGCAATCGTCGTGGATGGGAGAAGTTTTGCTCCCGTGCGGGCAATTGGCGAAGCCATGGGTTTAAACGTGTCATTTGAAAATCAGACGGTAATCCTAACCAATCAAACTCCGCAGGAAGCGGAAAAAGGAGAGGGGGAAGGCACAGTGCCTGAACCACCCCAAACAACACAAGAAGTACCGGAATTCGGATATACGCTTGATAATATCGACCACGCCATCGAAAGTCAAGAAAGCATTATCAGAGCAGTGAAAGCAATGATTAATATGCAATACGAGAAGGAAAACGGACCGGACCAAGAACTACTGGACGCGCTTTATCAAGACCTTTCAGAACAAGAAGAACTTTTGGAACAATTAAAAACATTCAAACAAAAACTTATTGAGGAAGCAAACGGGACGCCTTAAACGGCGTCCTTCTTATTTTCCCTGAAAGTGAGGGATGTACATGGCTTCGACGACCGGATACGACCTCCCGATTCGGCAAGCGTTGCGTGAACGCGGAATATCGGATGCAGACATTGGTTACGACAAGGCCACGGGTTATGTGACAATCCGTGGACAACCTTTTATGCAACCGGCTCGCGTTTACATGGGAACGTCTTATGCCAATCAGCAGGACTTTGAGACGGCGTGGCAAAATTTCATGCGCAACCAGCAAACAACGCAACAGCCGCAAGTGAACGTTCCGCGCACCCAGACGCCTTCCGCCCAAAGCATTAGGCCCGTGGCGGATTACTCGTCCATTTACGACATCCGAAACCCATATGACCAGCGCGTGGCGGAGGCGATCAGTTCCCTTCAATCGTTGATTCAACAATTCCAACAACCAGTCAGCCTAGAAAGCATTTATGCGTCGCCGCAATATGCCGCATTCCAGGCGCAGGCGCAAAGACAGGCGCAACAGGGCATTCGTGCGGCGCAGGAGGCCCTTGGTGCAGCCGGTTTCGGACGTTCTACGCTGCTTGGCGAGCGGGCACAGGAGATTCAAAATCTGGCGAACGAGTATTTGCAAACGCAGGTGCTTCCGCAACTTATTGCAGCAGAGGAAGCACGAAGACAAGCACAACTTGAAAACGCGCTTGCATTCATCCGTCAACTTGCCCAGCAACAAGCGGTCATGGAAGGACGGTATGAAAGCGCAGCGGAACGCGCGCTGCGTGAGGCACAGCTTACGGGTCAGTATTTGCCCGCCGAAGCCAGGGCGCTTATCGATTCGCTTCTTGAACTCAAACGTCAAGCCGAATCTCCCGGAATCACACGGGAGGCCCGTGCCGAGCTTAGCCGTCAGGCGGATGTTATCCGTTCGCAACTGGCCGGAATGGGCGTGGACCCGTCTTTGTTTGGGGCAGACGTTACGGCGGATCAGGCAGCTGCAAACTTGGCTCGTGCTGGAATTCAGACGCTTGCTGCAAGACAACAGCAATTCGAGCAGGATGTCATCATGGCACAACTTACGGGACGCCTTCCTGATGGAACGCCGACCACGGCGGAACAACAGCGGCAGCTTGAAAACCTGTGGCGTATTGCAGAAGAGACGGGACGCATTCCCGACCATCTTGCCGATATGTACGGCATCCCGCGTGGTACACCTACGCTCGCGGGACGGAGCTTTGCCCTGCAAGCGCAGAACACGGCGTCGGATAACGCACGCGCCAACTTGGCCGCAAGATTCAGCCGTCTCATGGACATCTGGCAAGGAACCGGCGTTGCGCCACAAGGAATGGAAGATTTCGGCGTAAGGCCGGGAACGCCTTGGAGGCCGTACGAACTTCGGGAGCAACAACAAGCGGAAGAAGCCGCGCAAGTTGACGCAAAAACATCCGCTGATAATCTCAGTGAAGCAAAAGCAAACATTGAGGGATTAACCAAAGCTGAAGCCAAGCGATATGCTCAGGGAATAAGGGATTATTTGACAGACTCCGATTACCGGGAACTGATCAAATACATCGATGACAACTTCTAAGGGGGTGCCAAAGTTGCCTTTGCCGAAGCCGAGTGAAGTTCTCCGCCGAGAAGAACGGCGTTCTCTACCGAAACCTAGCGAGGTTTTGGGACGGGAACAAAGAACGTCTCTTCCGTCTCCAAGTGAAGTTCTCGGTTCTCGTGAAGAACGTGTCCGCGAACAAGTGCGGCAGCTTACGCAAGCCATCGCGGCGGAGAGACAGCGTCAAGAAGGCGGATTTGGCATCCCCCGCGCCGTCAGACAAACGCAACCGGGCGGCCCTGCTTCTGCTTTGTTTGCGGAAAGTCCGCTTGTGCAACGTGTACAAGAAGCGGTGGAACAAAGGCGAGAAACGCAACCTGCGCAACAACCAGAAGAACGGGAACCGGCATTGCTTCGTGCGTTGTCTCGTCCCGTTGAAGTGATTGAACGGTTGGCCGCACGCATTGTAGACCCGTTTGGTATCGGCGGAGAAATCATGGAACACGCGGAAAGACGCGGGATTCCTATTTTCGATCCTACCGGCATCATGCGAAGGGTTTATTCCGAACCCGAAACACCAGCGGAACGCGCTGCGGACATCGCGGGTCAAATCGTCGGTTATGCCATTCCCGGTGCGGCCATTGAACGTGCTGCGGCAAGAGCGCTTGCGCCTGCCATTCGCAGTCTCCCGCGTCCGGCTCAACTTGGCATTACCGGTGCCACGGCTGGTGCGACGGAAATGGCGATCCAGGAAGGTGTTGACGTTGCCGCGCGCGGCGAACAGTTTGACCCGCGCAGTGTCGCCATTGGTGCCGGGATCGGTGGAGCGGTCGGCGCTGCGGCACCGCTTGTAGGACGTGCTATAAGCGCCTTGGGTCGTCGATTGTCTCCGGCAAGGGAAACCGCCACCGAAGCTGTTGAACGCGCCACAGAAGCCGCAGAAGAGGCCCCGGCACTTCCCACGCCGGAAGAAGCGTTTCAACGCCGGACGCGCGCAGCTGTACGTGCGGAAGCCGCACCCGGCGAACGCCGTTTCATTCGTACGCTTGAAGAATCCGACAGACTTCAAGAGCCGGTGGAAGAAGCGCTTGCCGTTTCTCCCGCGCGGCAATACGAGCCGATCACGAACCGGGAGACGTTGGAGCGCGCAAACAGACGCATCGCACAAGGCGTCGATGAAGCCGAAGCGTATGTGCTTCGCGGCACCGGACGGCTCACGGCGGAACAGGTTGCAACGGGAATGCGGCTTATTGATGTGTTCCAACAGAACCAGCAGTATGAACGGGCTGTCACGCTCGTTGAACGCCTCGCAGAGCGTTTGACGGAAGCCGGACAAGCCATACAGGCGGTCAGCATTTGGAACCGCCTGACGCCCGAGGGAGCGCTTCTTGCGGCCCAACGCAAGGTTGCGGAAATCAATCGCAACCTGCCGAAGTATGAACGTCCGGTGGAACTGACGGCAGACGACGCCCGCGACATCATGACAGCGGCACAAGCGATCCAGCGCAGTGGTGCGAGCCGTGAACGTGCGGCACAGGTGATAGACATCGCGGACCGCATCCGGGCCGGTCAGACGATTTCGGATGAAGAACGGCAAATTCTGTCCGACTTCATCAAAGACCTCTCGCAATACGTTAAGCCCGGTAAAGACCGTCCGCCGCGTCCGGCGCGCATGCCAAAAGAGATGCAGGAACCGCGTATCCGCGACCGCGTGGTGGCGTTTTTCGATGCGCAGGAACAAGCGGCAAGGGAACGGCTTCGGGCGCGTGGCATCCGCATAAGCTCCATGCCTTTGGACGTGTGGGCTGACTATGCGATCATTGGCGCAAGCAAGCTGGCAAAAGGCGTTGTTCGTTTCGCCGACTGGTCGGAGGAAATGATCCGTGAATTCGGCGAGGAAATCCGTCCGTTCCTGCGTGACCTGTACGAACGGGCGCAGGACATCTTCACTGAGAACACGCGGCGCATCAGCCGGCAGGCGGTCAGCCGTGCGGAGCGGATTGCGGAAAACTACCTGACCAAGAACGCGGACCGTCTTCCGCCGGAAGATGTGGAATTCATCCGCATCTTGGCGCGCCAGGTGTCTGAACTTTCCGGCGAGGCGCAAAGGATAGCATCGCAGGACTTGCAAGCCATCCTGAACAGTTTTGAACGCGCCGGTGTTGGTCGCAAGATTGCGGCAGTGCAGTACATCAGCCTGCTTTTGAACCCGGTTACGCAAATCCGTAACATCCTTGGCAACGAATTGTTGTACCGGCTTGAACGCATCAGCCGCATTCTTGCAACGCCCATTGACATCGCGGCGTCGAAATTGACGGGGAAAGAACGCGTTGTCACTTTCCGCAGCGGTCCGCTGACGTGGGAAAACTTTTTCCGTCCGTCTCTTGATTACCTGCGCGGGCTTAGGGTTGGCATACAGGCCGGTTTTCGTGGTGTGAATGTCGAAGGGCTTACCACCACATACGACATTCGAGGACAGGCGTTTCAATCGAAACTGAATCCGCTCACGTATCTGGAAAAGACACTGAACGCCGTCTTGCGCGGTTTCGACTACGCCGCATACAACCGGGCCGTCAACCAGCGTTTGCGCGAAATGGCGTACCTTGATGCGATCAATCGCGGCATCACGGGGCGCGAGAACATTCAGCGACACATTGACCGGTATGTGGCGAACATCGACGACAATATTGCGGCGATTGCCAAGGAATACGGTCGTTTTGTAACGCTCCAAGACGATACCATGCTTTCTCGCGGCTTGATGGCGGCCAAACGGATGCTGAACCGTCTGACCACGTTTGGCGCAACGCAGGAATTCGGGGCCGGAAGCCTTATCATCCCGTTTGCACGGACGCCCGCGAACCTGCTTCTGAGGGCCTTGGACTACAGCCCGGCGGGATTCGTTAAGGCCATATATCAAGCCGGTCGGATTCTTTTGCAACGGGAAGTGGACCTCACCCGGGCCGACGTGATTCAGTCCGTGACGCGGGCGATCATGGGAACCGGTCTTACCGGCGTGGCCTATTGGCTTGCCGACAAAGGCGTGATTCGCGGATCGTCTCCGTTTGACCGTGACGTGCGCCAGCTTGAACGGCAGGCCGGCCTGACGCAGTTCCAACTGAATGCTTCGGCGTTTCAACGGATGTTGACGGCGCTTGTCAACGGCAACTTGCAGGACATCGACGAGGCGGCAAAACTTCGTCCCGGTGACATCCTGTGGCAGTACGAATGGGCGCAGCCGACCAGCGTGCCTATCGCCGTTGGTGCCAACATCGCGCAGGAACAGGCGAAAGAAGCGCTGGAAGTGGCGCTCGGGCGCAGAGAGCCGCCGGACCGGGTGGAACAAGTCAGCAACGTTGTTTTTGGCGCGCTGAACACGCTCATGAACACGTCGGTGCTGCGCGGGCTTCAAGAGGCGTTCGAGATTCCTTACGGAGAGGAAAACAAAATAAAGGCTTTCGCCATGAACGTGGTGCGGCAAATCCCGTCTCAGGCGGTACCGACGTTCGTGAGCCAAATCAATCGTTTCCTTGACCGTTACGAACGCGAAACATACAGCCCGGACACGATGGAAAGCCTGCTCAACGTCGCACGTGCGCGGATTCCTGGACTGGCGCAGCAACTGCCCGCGCGCGTGACCACGCTGGGTCAACCCGTCGAAAGGCGGCTTAACTTCTTCGAAGCATTCCTTCTTCCGTTCCAGGCTACGCGCTTTGAACCGACGGAGGAAGCAAAGATCGTCATGGACCTTCTGTCGACGACAGGGGACGAGCGGATCGCCCCGCGCGTGGTGCAGCGTTTTATCACGGGACGCGAGCGCGGTACAGGCCTCCAGCGGCGCGTTGAACTGACGGGCGAACAATTCGTCCGGTATCAAACCATTGTCGGTCGGGAAGTCGCCAAGCGCCTCGCACGCATTCCTCCGCATGCATCTACGGAGCGGAAGATCGAGCTTATCATCAAGGCGCTGAACGACGCGGGAGAAGTCGGACGCAGACAAATGAGACGCGAACTTGGACTGAGGCCTCGCTAATGCGGGGCCTCTTCATTTTGGGGGTGGTTCCATTGAGTGAAAGGGACGTGGGGGAAATCCTCCAGCGGCTTTCCAGGTTGGAAGGAAAGCTGGACATCATGCTTGAAGATCGGGAAGTCATCGCGCAGGCAATGGCAACAGCAAATGAGGCGTTACAATCCTCAAAATCCGCCCATCATCGGATTGATGAAGTCAAGTCGGACGTGTCGTGGGCTTGGCGAACGGCTGTTGGTGCCGTGATCGGGGCCATTATCAGCTTCATCATGCGTTTTTGGGAGAGGTGATACCATGGAAACCATCGCAACGGACATTCTGTCTCTTGCCGCCGTTGTCGCGGCGTACGTGGGTGTGGTGAAGGCGTATGGCGTTGATCCGAAGCACAGCCATGTCATCGCGCTTGTGATTGCGGCGGTGTTTGTGCTGGTTCCCGAGTTCATCCAACAAAAGCTTCTTGCCATTTCCATCGTCGGTCTTACGGCATCCGGTGCATACAACTACATCAAGAAGCGGGATGGTAGTCAATGAACATCATTCAGGACTTTATCCCCGTTGGCCGAAAGAACCGCCCCGGAAAGAAACTGAACGGTCCGAAATATATCACGATTCACGACACAGCGAATCCGTCCAAAGGCGCTGACGCGCTCATGCATGCGCGTTATCTGAAAGGCGACGATGCGGCAAATCGTCCGGCCAGTTGGCACTTCACGGTGGATGATCGAAACATCGTCCAGCACCTTCCTCTTGATGAAGTGGGATGGCACGCCGGGGATGGTTCCAACGGACCTGGTAACACGTCCAGCATCGCCATCGAGATTTGCGAAAACTCGGATGGGGACCGCGCGAAGGCGGAAGCAAACGCTGCGGAGTTGGTGGCATACCTGCTGAAACAGTTCGGGCTACCGATCGACGCGGTCGTCCAACACAACCGCTGGACCGGAAAGGACTGCCCGCGTATCATTCGGCATCATCCCGGCGGGTGGGAGGCGTTTCTGGCGGCTGTGCGGGAGCATCTGAGTCCGCCTATCCCTCCTGCCGATGAAGTGTCGGAATGGGCCGTCAAGGCACGTGCGTGGGTGATGGAAAAGAAAATCTCGGACGGCACGCGGCCCAAAGACCCGGTTACGCGGGAAGAAGTCTGGACGATGCTGTATCGCGCACTTGGAAAAGGTTGACAAGACGCGTGATACGCTATATGCTGAAGACGTCCTCAATCTTTCCTCATCCCCGCTGGTCGATTGACTGGCGGGGGGTTTTTATTTCGGAAATTGCTTATGACAAGTGTTTTGGTACAATCTTACCACAATTCATTTTTGTGTTTATATAAAGATGTAAGGTTGAACTAATAGGACCAACGAAAGAAGTGGTAACAATTGCTCTAAAAAAAATGAAGTAGAATTACGAAAATACTAAATACAAATAAAGGAAACGCAGGTAAGGAGGCAGGGATCATGCTTTTTGATTGGCTGGAACCAAAGATGGAGACGCGCATAATGGAAGTCTTGGAGCTTTGCGAGAAGGAAATCGATCCGATTTATAGTGAGTTTTCCCGTATTATCAATGAACTAAAGGGAAAACTGCAAACGGAGAAAGATAAAGAAAGCCTCCTTCGTTTGGAAAGCCTATTTGTCGATAGGTTATTCTTTGTTGAAATCGCATACAGGGAAGGATTTAAAGATGGGGTTGGGATTAGGAAGGACGTTGATAAAATGATCGTAAATGAATAAAGTGGTGCTGGTGGAGGGATTTGAACCCCCGGCCCGCGCATTACGAATGCGCTGCTCTACCTCTGAGCTACACCAGCACGTTTTTATCTTACACGGACTACCAGCTGAGCTACATCAGCGGACACACGCATTATAATATAGAGGCATTTGCGTCCAAAGTCAAGGGGATGCCGCAAAATTCCGCCCCCGGAAGCCGGAGGAAAGGGCGCCGAAGTCACCAAAACGACACAAATTGGGAACGGGGGCCGATTGAAGGGGCATGCGCTTTTCGATATAATGTTGACCGATGGAAATTGGGATTTTTCAAACGTCTGTTTTAGAAAGCGTTTACAAATATGACGGAGGTGTCAGCGTTGGTTGCGATCGTTCCCCTGGCTGCCCAATGGGCGACGGGCGATCTGCCGATGGCGGCGGCCCTTCTCATCGGCGTGGCGGTGGCTGCGGTCGCGGTCGCGGCTTTTCTGAGGCTGACACGAAGCGCCCGTCGGACGGCGATCGGGGAAGAGGGGCGAGACTCCCCGGCCGTGATCGATCCGGATCAAGATGTCGCATTGGAGCGGGAGTCCGCCCTGGAGAAAACCATTCCCCTTCGCGCCCTGTCGGTGGACTTGCCGCGGGAGGAGGGTTCCGGCGGCGGACGCGGGGAACCGCAGCTGTTCTGCCTGTCGGGGGACTTCTCCGGACGCAGGTTCCGCGTCGGCGAGCAGCCGTTGTCCCTGGGAAGGGATCCGACGCAGTGCTCCCTGGTGTTCCGGACGGACGCCGCGGAGATCAGCCGCAAGCACTGTTCCCTTTCCTATCATAAAGGCAAAGGGATTTTCCTGCTCCTCGACCACGGCTCGTCGAACGGGACCTACCTGCGCGACGGCCGGCGGCTGGAACCGCACAAGGTGTATGAACTCCGGCCGGGCGACCGGTTCTTCCTTTCCGGCAACCGGCACGAGTTCGAAGTGCGGATTGTGGAATGAACCCGTGTTTGTGTTATAATGGCGGAAAGCAATTCAAAACTCTGCGGAACGCGTTTCCGCCGGGAGGGGTTCACCCATGGCAAAGCGAAGCCACAACGAGGTGCAGGAAAGCCTGCTGGAACTGACGCGCATCTTCCGGCCCAAGGACCCGCGCAAGTTCGTCAGGGAATACATCCGGAAATACCGGATCACCGGAGGATACGAAGACGAACTGACCCTCTTGGTGGAGCGCGAGCTGAACCGCCTGAATTCCAACGCGACGTAAAAAATGAAACCGGCCAGGGACATGGTTCCTCGGCCGGTCCGTTTGTTTTGGGCGGCTATTGCGGGCGGCGGTTCGGAGGGATCGGGATTTCCGTTCCGCCGCCGAAAGTGTAATTCACCAGTTTGTTGAATCCGGGCACCAGCGGCGCCAGCGGCTTGCCGGACCAGTCCGCCTTGGCGTATTCCACCAGCTGGTTGACGAACTCGCGGTTGGCCGAGATGTGCACCTCGCGCACTTCCGGATGGCGCCTGCGGATCGTATCGCCGATCACCTGGCGGAGTTCGGGCGACAGGTCCGAGATCCGGCGGTGGGTGAAAAAGGAGTTGTACGGCGTGGCCATCTCGCGGTTGTTCCAGGTGCTGTCCCCGTTGTCCACGTTGTACACGCCCTCCGTGGTGCCGGTGTTGTCCTGCTCGAAGGTGTCGGTGCCGCCGCGGGACTTCGTGCCGGTGGCCGACCAGTCCGTCAGCAGCCCGATGTAGGCGTTCTTGTCGGTCAGCATGACGATGGCGCCGGCGACGCCGGGGAGGCGGGACACTTCGTAGGAAAGTTTGGGGCTGTAAACGAAATATCGGTTGTCATGCCGGCCTTTCTCCGAATTCGCCGAGGCCTTCGGTCCGTGGGAAACGGGACGGGACATCTTCGGATCGCCCGGCTCGCGGCTTCCGTAATCATAGTTGCTTTTCTGGAAATATTCCGTATAATTGCAACCCCCCAATGCGACGGCGGCGGCGATGACGGCGGCGGCCGCTCCAGCGCGTCCGCGGCGAAACGCGTTCATGGCGTCAGCACCTCTTTTTTCTTCGGGTGTGATTTTTGTCACTTAGTGTGCGCCGCGGATATGGATAATATGAAGGAAAAGCCATACATAAAAAGAGGCGGCGGTGGCAATAAATGAAGAACAGGTTCGGGAAGCGTCCGGTAAGCGTTTGCACAGGGGGGTTCCGGCGGGACGCGAAAATCCCGAAATCCCTTCATGCGAAAGGCGTTTGACGAAAAAGGTAACATTTTGTGAACTCCCCCGCAATCGTTGACAAATCAATGTGACAAAACTTATGATTTGAAAAGAATTGTGCAGAGGCGACGGTACGGACAACTGTGGAAACGGAGTTGATCGTGGAATGAATCGGTGGCACGCCGGAAAAAAACTCGCATTGGCGCTCATGTTCGGGTTGTTTCCGCTGCTTGCCGCCTGCGGCCGCGCGGACCTGTCGGTGCTCAATCCCCAGGGACCGGTGGCCCAGCGGCAATTCGACGTGCTCATGGTGTCCGTCGGCATCATGACCCTTGTCGTTGTCGTCGTATTTGCTTTGCTCATTTACGTGCTGGTGCGTTTCCGGCGCCGCAGGGGCGACAACTCCATTCCGGAACAGGTGGAGGGCAACCACAAGCTGGAAATCATCTGGACGGTCATTCCGATCATCCTGCTCATCATCCTCGCCGTGCCGACCGTCGGCGCGATCGGCAAGTTTGCCGAAGACTACTGGGACGACCCGAATGCCGTCCAGGTCAAGGTAACCGCCTATCAATACTGGTGGGAATTCGAATATCCGCAGTACGGCATCACCACGGCGCAGGAACTCGTGGTTCCCATCGGCAAGAAAATCGCCTTCGAGCTCGTGGCCGGCGACGTGAAACACTCGTTCTGGATTCCGGCCATCGGCGGCAAAATGGACAACAACCCCGGTCTCACCAACCGGTTTTACCTGGAATTCCCGACGCCCGGCGTATACCGCGGCAGATGCGCCGAGCTTTGCGGTCCGTCGCACGCGTACATGGACTTCAAGGCCAAGGCGGTGGACCAGGCGTCCTTTGACCGCTGGGTGGCGGCGATGCAAGGCCCGGCGGTGCTGCCGGAGGATGACAACATCCGGGAAGCGTTCGTCTCCAAATGCCTGACCTGCCACGCGGTGGGCGACCAGGGCGCGCCGATCGGGCCCAACCTGACGGGCCTCGGCAGCCGCGTCACCGTCGCGGGCATCCTGTTCAACGATACGCCCGAACAGGAATACGTCATCGATCCGGCGAAGACCGAGGAAAACATCAAGGTCTGGCTCGAAGACACGCAAAAAATCAAACCCGGCAACATGATGCCGTCCGCCGTCGATCTGCAGCTGACGCAGGAGCAGATCGACGGCATCGCGAAGTACCTGGCGAATTACCGGCTTGATTACGAATAATCCAGCAACGTTTGTCAACTAAAGTCAACGGAAAGGGGTACCAGCCGTGGCGGCACACGCGCATGCGGTCAAACGCTATCCCGGCTTTTGGGGCTGGCTGTGGGACTGGCTGACGACCGTCGACCACAAGAAAATCGGCATCCTGTACCTGGTTGCCGGCGGCCTCTTCTTCGTGTTCGGCGGCATCGAGGCCCTGCTCATCCGGCTCCAGCTGATGTTTCCCATGAACGATCTGATCAGCGAGGATTTCTATAACGAACTCATCACGATGCACGGCACCACGATGATCTTCCTGGCGGCGATGCCAGTCATCTTCGCGCTGATGAACGCGGTGGTGCCGCTGCAGATCGGGGCGCGGGATGTCGCGTTTCCGTTCGTGAACGCCCTCGGGTTCTGGACATTCTTCTTCGGCGGTTTGTTGCTGAATCTCGCCTGGCTGATGGGCGAAGTGCCGGACGCCGGCTGGACCGCGTATCCGCCGCTGGCCACAACGGCTTACAGCTCGCACCACGGCATGGATTACTACGTGCTCGGGCTGCAGATTGCCGGGATCGGGACGCTGCTTGGCGGCATCAACTTCATGGCCACGATCATCAACCTGCGGGCTCCCGGCATGACCTTCATGCGCATGCCGATGTTCACGTGGGCGTCCTTCATTACATCCGCGCTCATCGTGTTCGCCTTCCCGGCGCTGACGGTCGGCCTGGTGGCGATGATGTTCGACCGGATCTTCGGCGCCAACTTCTTCAACGTGGACGCCGGCGGCAACATCGTCCTGTGGGAGCACATCTTCTGGCTGTTCGGCCACCCCGAAGTGTACATCCTGATTCTGCCGGCTTTCGGCGTCATTTCCGAAGTAATCAGCACGTTTTCGCGCAAGCGGCTGTTCGGTTACAGCACGATGGTGTTCGCCACCATCCTGATCGCCTTCCTCGGCTTCATGGTGTGGGCGCACCACATGTTCACCACCGGCCTCGGCCCGGTGGCGAACGCCCTGTTCTCCATTGCCACCATGGCCATCGCGGTGCCGACGGGCATCAAGGTGTTCAACTGGCTGTTCACCATGTGGGGCGGCTCCATCCGCTTCACCGCGGCCAACCTGTATGCCATCGGGTTCATCCCGACGTTTGTCATGGGCGGCGTGACGGGGGTCATGCTGGCATCCGCGCCGGCCGACTTCCAGTATCACGATTCGTATTTCGTCGTCGGCCACTTCCACTACACCATCGTCGGCGGCCTGGTGACGGGCCTGCTGGCCGGCATCCACTACTGGTGGCCGAAGATGTTCGGGCGCATGCTTCATGAAGGACTGGGGAAACTGAGCTTCTGGTTCTACATCATCGGGTTCCATCTGACGTTCTTCGTGCAGCACTTCCTCGGCCTGCTCGGCATGCCGCGCCGCGTGGCCACCTATCTGCCCAACCAGGGCTTTGACACGATGAACCTGGTCAGCACCATCGGGGCCATCCTGATGACGGTCGGCATCGCCGTCTTCTTCGTCAACGTCGTGATCACGTCGCTCAAGCCGCGCCACGCCGCGAATGACCCGTGGGAAGACGGCCGCACGCTGGAATGGGCGATCCCGTCCCCGGCGCCGGAATACAACTTCAAGCAGATTCCGCTCGTGCGCGGCCTGGACGCCTGGTGGAAGGAGAAGATGGAGGGCAACAAGGAGCTGCCCCCGGCCGAGCCGCTCGGCCCGATCCATATGCCGTCGCCTTCCATCCTGCCGTTCATCATGGGCGTAGGTTTCTTCATCTCCGGCTTCGGCTTCATGTACAACCTGGTGTTCGCGGTCATCGGGCTCGTGATTGTGCTGGTCTGCATGGCCTTGCGGTCCATCTTTGACGACCACGGCTACCATATCGAACCGGAGGAGCCGAAGAAAGGGGAGGTGGCGGCATGAGCGCGCACGAACATCATGCCGGAGCGTTGCCTCCCGAACCGGAGAAAGCGACGCTCGAAGGACGCAACAAGATTCTGGGATTCTGGCTGTTCCTCGGCGCCGAGACGGTGCTGTTCGGCACGCTGTTTTCCGCCTACCTGGCGTTCCGGAACAGCGTTCTCGACGGTCCCAAGCCGGAAGAGCTGTTCCAGCTGCCGATGACCTTCATCATGACCGTGGTGCTGCTGGTGTCCAGCCTGACCAGCGTGTTTGCCGTGCAGGCGATGCACCGCCACAAGACGGGGCAGATGCTCGGCTGGATGGCCGTCACCATCGCCCTCGGCGCGGTGTTCCTGGGGCTGGAAATCTACGAGTTCAACGAATACGCCCATGAGGGCCATCGCTTCACCACCAGCGCATTCAGTTCCGCCTTCTATACGCTGGTGGGGTTCCACGGCGGACACGTGGCGTTCGGGATTCTCTGGATCGGCCTTGTGATCCTGCAAATCCTGAAAAAAGGGTTGACGGTGGTCACCGCTCCGAAAGTGTACGTGTCGGCGATCTACTGGCACTTCATCGACGTGGTCTGGGTGTTCATCTTCACGGTCGTGTACCTGATGGGGAAGGTGTGATCCTGTCATGACGGAAAACCATTCCGCTTCCCAGCCGCAAACGCAGCGCCACCGGGTGGAAGGACCGCAGAAGCACATCGTCGTCTTCGTGCTGTCCATGGTACTGACGATCATCGCCTTTGCCGCGGTAGCCGCGGGCAAGGTGAACAAGCTGTTCGTCATCTTCCTGCTGCTGGGCATGGCCATTGTGCAGGCGTTCGCGCAGATGGCGTTCTGGATGCACATGAAGGACCGGGGGCATTTCTTCCCGATCATCGGCATCGTGGGCGGCGTTTTTGTCGTGATCATGCTTGTGGCGCTGGCCCTGCTGTGGACCTGGTGGTAATCGCCGAAGCCGGAAGGGGTGGGAACGGTCGCCGCCCCTTTTGTTTTTTCGAGCCGTAACGAAAGGAGGAATCGCCGTGCCCATCTTCGAATATTTCTCGTTCGCCGACCTGTGGAGCCCGGTGTTCCTCGTGGCCGTCTTGGCGGTCATTTTGGTGTATGCCTTGGCGGTCGGTCCCTGGCGGCACCGGTTTCCGGGATCGGAGCCCGTTCCGGCGAAGCGCCAGACCGCCTTCGTTATCGGCATGCTTCTGCTTTACCTGGCCCAGGGCGGCCCGCTCAGCCTGCTCGCCCACATCATGTTCACCTTCCACATGACGAGCATGGCGGTGTCGTACATGTTCGCCCCGCCGCTCATCATCTACGGCATTCCGGCGTGGATGTGGCGCTGGGCGTTCGACCGGCCGTTCTGGCGGCCTTTCCGGTTTCTGATGAATCCGTTCATCTGCCTCGTGCTGTTCCTGCTGCTTTTTTCGCTGTACCATGTGCCGGAAGTGCACGACGGCATCATGGTCCGTTACGCATTGCACGCGGCGTTTTACGCCGTTCTGTTCGTCGCCGCCGTCATGTTCTGGTGGCACGTGGCAAGCCCGGTGCCCGAATGGAACCGGCTGACGCCCCTGCGGAAGCTCGGCTACGTGTTCATGAGCGGCGTGCTGCTGACGCCGGCCTGCGCGCTGATCATTTTCGCCGGCGAACCCATGTATGCGGTGTACAGCGATCCGCTGGTCTGGGTGCGCGCCATCGGGTATTGCGTGGCCGGCGACACGACGGTTCTGCTCCGGGAAACCGGGGGACCGGCGTTCTTCAGCCTGCTGGACCCCCTGGAGGACCAGCAGCTGGGCGGCATCGTGATGAAGCTGCTGCAGGAAGGGGTCAACGTCATCGCCCTGTACATGATTTTCACGGCCTGGTACCGCAGCGAACGGGACAAGGACGGAGAGGAAACGGACGGGCGTTTCCCCGGCGGGGTGCCGGGCGGTCTCGGAAGACTGGCTGGAGGGGAACCGCAAGATGGAATGGCATGAAGTTCTGCCGGCGGTGTGCACCGCGCTCATCGTGATCAGCGCGGTGCTGGTGGCGATCGGCTGGCGGCTGATCCGCCTCGGGAAGCGGGACGCCCACCAGAAGGTCATGATCACCGCCGCCGCATTTGCCCTGCTCTTTTTTGTGCTGTATCTGGCCCGGACGCTTTTTGTCGGCAATACCGCATGGGGCGGGCCGGAGTCGCTGCGGACGGTGTACCTCGCGTTTCTGCTGTTCCACATCGTGCTGGCCGCGGCCGCCGCGGTGTTCGGCATCACGACCCTCGCGCTGGCCTGGCGGAAACGGTTCGCCCGCCATCGCAAGTGGGGGCGCACCACTTCGGTGACCTGGTTCATCACCGCGTTGACCGGCGTGATGGTATACCTGCTGCTGTACGTGATGTATCCGGGCGGGCATACCAAGCCGGTGCTGGAAGCGATATTCGGCTGAGTCCGGTTTGGGACCGCCGGTCTTTCAAGGACCGGCGGTTTTTTGATGCATTCGTCCGCGCGAACCTCCCGCACCAGTACTGAAACGCCATGGACTGCTTTCCTCCCCCTGGAGAAACTTACTCCTTTGTCTTGTATCTGCATGGCATTCAGGTCTATACCGAAACAGGACAGAATCCCCGAATTTTTCCTTCTGATCGATAAAATATTACTCATATTTCAAATTAAAAATTTTAATATTGTCAGATATATGAGTCATATTTATAATTAAGACGTAATATAAAACGCACAAAAGGGAGATCATCGATGCGCATTGCCCTCAGCGGAACGGGAAGAATCGGAAGACTCATCATCCGCCGGGCATTCCGGGACGGTCCGATCCCGGGGGTCGAATGGGCGGCCGTCAATTCCACCTGCCCGATTCCGGTGCTGGCGCACCTGCTCCGGTATGATTCCGTGCACGGCCAATGGGAAGCGGACATTCAGGCGGAGGAAAGCCATCTCGTCATCAACGGCTGCCGCATCCCGGTCGTCTCCGAGCGGGATCCGGGGCTCTTGCCATGGAAGCGCCTCGGCGTCGATCTGGTCATCGACGCGACGGGGAAATTCGCGGACCGGCCGTCGATGTCGAAACACCTGTCTTCCGGCGCCCGTTACGTGGTCCTGACGTATCCGTCGAAGGAAGCCGACCTGACGGTGGTCATGGGCGTCAACCAGAACAGGTTCGATCCCGAATTGCACCGGCTAGTGTCCGCTGCCTCCTGCACGACGAACTGCCTGGCGCCGGTCCTGTACATTCTGGACCGGGAATTCGGCGTGAAAAGCGGCTGGATGACGACGATCCACGCGTACACGAGCGACCAGCGGCTGCTGGACAATCCGCACCGGGACCTGCGCCGGGCGCGGGCGGCCGCCAGTTCCATCGTGCCGACCACCACCGGGGTATCGCGGGCGCTTGCCGACGTGCTGCCGGGACTTGCGCCGCATATCGCGGGCATCTCAGTGCGCGTGCCGACGCAGGACGTTTCGCTGGTGGATTTGCAGGCCGCGCTGAACCGGTCCGTGGAACCGGAAGACGTGGAAGAGGCGTTTCGCAAGGCGATCGCCGAAGACATGGGACCTTATGTCGAATACACGAAGCTTCCGCTGGTGTCGGCCGACTTCATCGGCAACGAGAAATCCGCCGTCGTCGACGGGCTCAGCGTCATGACGCGGGGGAACGAAGTGAAGCTCCTCGCCTGGTACGACAACGAATGGGCGTATTCCTGCAGAGTGTTGGATCTGGTTCGTCATATCGCGAGCGCGGAAAGCAAGGTGGCGGAGGGGGGAGAAGCATGGCTCAGCCGGACAAGGTGACAACGGTGGCGGAAACCGGCGCCCATTTGGGCATCGTGGTCTGCAAATACTGCCACGAAGTCCTGTACACGCTGCCGTCCCGCAAGGTCAAGATCGTCTACGGCGTATGCGACCGCGGTTGCGCAAGCCCGAACAGAGTGGAGGATGAAACCGAATGACGCTCAAGATGGTGTACGCGTTCGCCGAAGGCAACGCGGAGATGAGGGAACTGCTCGGGGGCAAGGGCGCCAACCTGGCGGAAATGACCCGCGCCGGACTGCCCGTGCCGCCCGGTTTTACCGTGACGACGGAAGCCTGCCGCATGTTTTTCCGTTCGGGCTACCGGCTGACGGACGATCTGTGGCGGCAAATCGAACAGGCGGTGGAGGACCTGGAACGCAAGACGGGGCAAACGTTCGGCGACCCCGCGAATCCTTTGCTGGTGTCGGTCCGTTCCGGATCGGTCACGTCCATGCCGGGCATGATGGACACGATCCTCAATCTTGGACTGAACGATCGAACGGTGGAAGGCCTTGCCGCTCTCACCGGGGACGCGAGATTCGCGTACGACTGCTACCGCCGGCTGATCCAGATGTTCGGCGACGTGGTGCTGGGGGTCGAATCGTTCCATTTTGAGCGCCTTCTCAGCCGCCTGAAAAAAGACCTCGGCGTCGAACAGGACCAGGAAGTGACGGCGGAAGGCTGGAAGAAGCTGGCGGAAGACTTCAAGGCGTGCGTGCGCACCCAGGCGGGAACGGAATTCCCGCAGGATGTCCGCGAGCAGCTGAGGCTGGCGACGGAAGCGGTGTTCAAGTCCTGGAACAACCAGCGGGCCCAGGTGTACCGGAAGATTCACCGCATCCCCGACGATCAGGGCACCGCCGTCAACGTGCAGGCCATGGTGTTCGGCAACAAGGGCCAGGACAGCGGCACGGGCGTGGTCTTCACCCGCGATCCTTCCACCGGGGAGAAGGCGCTGTTCGGGGAATTTCTGCAAAACGCCCAGGGCGAGGACGTGGTGGCCGGCGTGCGGACACCGCTGGCCATCCGCGCCCTGAAGGACGAGATGCCCGCCCTGTACGAGCAGCTGGAACGGATGTGCGCGCAGCTGGAGCGCCATTTCCGCGACATGCAGGATATCGAGTTTACCGTCGAGAACGGCAAGCTGTACGTCCTCCAGACGCGAAACGGCAAGCGCACCGCCCAGGCGGCCCTGAAAATCGCCGTGGACCTGGTGTCCGAAGGCGTCATCAGCCGGGAAGAAGCGGTGCAGCGCCTGGACGTGTCGCACCTTGACCAGTTGCTTCATCGCAGACTCGACGAATCCGCGGTCACCGAAGTGCTCGCCGTCGGGCTGCCGGCGTCCCCGGGCGCGGCCGTCGGCATGGCGGTGTTCGACGCCGATACGGCGGAAAGCTGGCACAAGGAAGGCAAACGGGTCATTCTCGTTCGTCCCGAGACGACGCCGGAGGACATCCACGGGGTGGTGGCGGCGGAAGGCGTGCTGACCAGCCGGGGCGGCATGACCAGCCACGCCGCCGTCGTCGCCCGCGGCATGGGCAAGCCGTGCGTCTGCGGATGCGAGTCGCTGGCCATCGACCTGGAAGGACGGGAAATGCGCGTGAACGGGCGGACGATCCGGGAAGGCGACTGGATCACCATCGACGGCGCCAGCGGCCGCGTGATCGCCGGCCGGGTGCCGATGAAGGAAGCCGAAGCCTCCGGGGAACTGCTCCAGGTACTTCAGTGGGCCGACGAAATCCGGACCTTGCGGGTGTACGCCAACGCCGACACGCCGCAGGACGCGCAGGCGGCAAGAAACAACGGCGCGGAAGGCATCGGCCTGTGCCGGACGGAGCACATGTTCTTCGCCCCGCACCGGCTCGCCGCCATGCAGCGGATGATCCTGGCCGAGACGGAGGAAGAGCGCCGGGCCGCCCTGGACGAGCTGCTGCCGATGCAGCAGTCCGACTTCGAGGAAATTTTCACCGTGATGGACGGACTGCCCGTCACCATCCGCCTGCTGGACCCGCCGCTGCATGAGTTTTTGCCCAAGGTGGACGAATTGAAGGAAAAAATCGAACAGGCGGAGACGGCGGAAGAGCGGGAAGAGCTCAGCCGGATGCTGCGCAAGGCGAACGCGCTGCGGGAAGCCAATCCGATGCTCGGCCTCAGGGGCTGCCGTCTCGGCATCCTGTACCCGGAAGTCTATGAAATGCAGGCGGAAGCCATCTTCAAGGCCGCGTCCGTCTGCATCGACCGCGGGGTGACCGTGCGGCCGGAAATCATGATCCCGCTGGTCGGCGACGCGAACGAGCTCAGGATCATGCGCGAGCTCATCGAACAGGTGGCGGAACAGGTCCTCGGCCCCGACAAGCGGCGGGATTGCCGCTACACCGTCGGCACGATGATCGAGGTGCCCCGCGCCGCCCTGACGGCCGACAAGATCGCCGCGCATGCCGATTTCTTCTCCTTCGGCACCAACGACCTGACGCAGATGACCTTCGCCTTCAGCCGGGACGACGCGGAAGGCAAGTTCCTGTCGCAATATCTGGAGAAAAAAATTCTGGCCCAAAATCCCTTCCAGGTGCTGGACACGGAAGGGGTCGGACAGCTGGTGGAACTGGCGGTGACGCGGGGAAGAAGCGCGAAGCCATCGCTGAAAACGGGCATCTGCGGCGAACACGGCGGGGATCGGGATTCCATCGTGTTTTGCCACAAGGCCGGCCTGAACTACGTCAGCTGCTCGCCGTTCCGCATTCCGATGGCCCGGATCGCCGCGGCCCAGGCCGCCATCGAGGATCGGAAGCGCGGGGAGGCGGAGAACAAACGGGAAAGCAGGCAGGAACAGGCGCAAACCGTGTGAACGCGCGCAAACCGCGGGAACGAACGAACAGGCGCAAACGACGCAAACAAGCGCCAATGCAAACGAAGACAGTGTGAAAATGAGGTCGGATCGGTTAAAATTGGGGTGGGATTGCGTCAATGGACATCGTCACGGGGGAGGGAACGGCGATCGAACTGACACCCCGTCAGCTGGACATCATCGAGCTGGTCCGCAAGCACGCTCCGATCACGGGGGAACAGATCGCGGAACTGCTCGGCGTGACCCGCCCCAGCATCCGGTCCGACCTCGGGCTTCTTGTCATGCTGGGCTATATCGACGCCAAACCCAAGGTCGGCTATTTCGCGGGCCCCAGGATGGAGGGAGGACTGATCGACGCCTCCCGCGTGGCCGACATGCGGGTGGGCGATGTCATGGGCGCGCCGGTCGTGATGCGCGAAACGGCCACCGTGGGCGACGCGGTGGTGACCCTGTTCCTCGAAGACGTGGGATCTCTTATCGTCGTGGATGCAAACGGTTACTTGGCGGGGATCGTATCCCGCAAGGATCTCCTGAAGGTTACCTTCGGCAACGCCCAGGCGCCCTCCGCGCCCCTCAGCATGGTGATGACGCGCTTTCCCAACGTGGTGACGGCGTCGCCCGACGAAACCGTGCGGGAAGCCATGGGCAAAATGATTGTCCGGGAAGTGGACGGCCTGCCCGTGGTCCGTCCGGCCGCCGAGGGTGACGGCTCCAAGCTGGAAGTGATCGGCAGAATCACGAAGACGACGCTGCTTCGTCTTTTCTACGACGCGGTCAAACTTGGCTGAAGCCGTTCAATTCCAGACGTATCCGTGTTGTTTAAGCACCGCAAGGGCGTCCCGGATGTTCTGGTCCGGGAATTTGTCGCCCTTGATTTTTTTTACGCCTTCCACGATCGCTTCTTCCGTGAGGGGTTTGAGAATTTTCCCCAATTCTCCGGCCACAAAATCCGCTGTGGTGATGACTTCCAAATCATAAGGCGTCAGGGTGCCGAAATTCCGCAAAACGTATTCGATTTCCTGCGATTCCTTTTCAGACAGATGAGGATCTTCGATAAATTCCTGCAGCTCCTCGATCAAACGGACGCGGTGGTTCATTCCGTCGGGGACGATCTCCACGATCCCCTGAAGCTGCAAACTGTGTACGGTATCGTCCAATTTCGAACTATAGGGGCCGTAATAGTGAATGGAATAATGAAAATCGGGACGGACCCCTCTTCTTCCGATCAGATAAACCAGCTTCTGCAAAGCTTTTTTGCCCGGGTATTGCAATTTGAAATCGGACATTTTCCGAAGGACGGTGACGACCAGTTCAACATGATTCATGTTCCTTACCCTTTCTCCTTCATTCATTCGTCGGATTCCCTGTCTCTCATCAGTTTTTTAACCAACTGTTCAGCTTTTTCACTTATGTTTTCCTTTGCGTAGATTCTCATAATATTTATCGGTTCGGTCATTTTATTGATTATAGCGGATTGTTCGCTGATCGTGCTGGGTTTGTCGCTGTGACTCAAAATGATGGGAATCGCTTGTTCGCTGTCGATTTCATATTTCAGAGGTATTTTATGTGTCATTTTGTCCGCGGAATCGAACAGAAGCTGACCCTCTCCAAATTCCTCGGTCAATCTCTTTTTCGTTAAGTTATACCACCGTTTTTCATGCACATTGGAATGGGTCGGCGTCTCGTATACGTTTCTCATGATTTTCCGGTTGATGATTCGATCCGCGCAATCATGATGCTTTTCGTCCTGTTTTAACATCGCCCAGACTTTGGCGTCGTCCCATTCCAGGTATTCCTTCACCTCCTTCGGATAATTCCTTCCCGGAAGCCTGTCTCTCAAATAATCCACAAGCATCCGGTCCAGAAACCGTCTCGTTTTGTGAAAATAAACCTGGACAAACATGAAATATCGGGCGAGCACGAATTCTTCGAAGGCGTGGATGCCTCCTTTTTCAATGGCGAGGTAGACATGATTTCCTTGTTTGTATGCGGTCAGACAAGAGATCAGCCTGTCGATATCATATTTTCCGTAATTTACGCCGCAATAATGGGAATCTCTCAGCAAGTAATCCATTTTGTCGCAATCCAGTTCACTGTCCATAAACTTTCTCAGGAAAATGAAATCCGGGTTGCTGATGTTTTTCCCCCGGTAAACGGAACAAATAAGCTCGGGTGTGATATCGAAATCACGGCCATATTTTTTTGTAAATTCGGCGCCAATTTCCTTGATGTAATCCGCAATTTCGGTTTCCATCACAATGTTGTCCGTAAAATCTTCATGCTCCAACCCGTCGGGAAACACGGATTCGGAACCGTGCGAAAATGGTGCGTGACCCAAGTCGTGCGTCAAGGCCATCAACCGCAAAATTTGCTCATACCAATCGGTTTTTTCTCTCGGGAAAAGATCTGCGCATTTCGCGACTACGGACCGGAATGATCGGGTGACCAAATGCATGACCCCGATGGAATGGCCAAATCGTGTATGCTCCGCACCGTGGTACACCAAATGGGTCAGCGCCAATTGCTTGATTCCCCGCAGCCTTTGAAAAGGTCTCGAATCAATAATTTTTCTTTCCCAAGGCCGTACATCTATGTATCCATGCACAGGGTCGCGAAATTTGTATTCTTTCATGTCCGCTCACCTGGTTTTAAGTATACCAAACGTATGTTCGCATGTAAACAGTTTCCATGGGGATTTTGGATGACGGAATAATTTCCCGTTTTCGGAGGAACGATATTCCCCTGATGGAAATGTCAGGGGGAAGGTGGGGGCATGCGCTGGCTGGCGAGGCTGCTGGCTTCCCTGCGGCAGGCGTCCGGAACGGACGGGGAACGGGAAAAACCCGGGACGGCGGGGGTGCCCGCCCGGCGTGCGGATGCGGAGAGCCTCAAACGGGCGTTCCAAAACATCCACGACGCCGAATGCGTGGAAATCGAAAACGACCGGCTGGGCAAAGCAACCCTGCTGTACATTCGCTCGCTCATCGATATCCGGCAGCTGCAGGAGTTCGTCATCGCCCCCCTGCAAAACGCTTCGGGGGCCGATTTGCGGGATACGATCCACGCGGCGCATCTCACCGAAATGGACAGTCCGGAACAGGCGGAAACCGCGGCGTTCAAGGGAGCGGTGATCGTGCTCGCCGGCGGCCGCCTGTGGAGCATCTCCCTTGCCAGCTCCCTGAGCCGGGCGGTGGAGCCGTCCAAGCAGGAAGCCGTCATCCACGGGCCGCAGGACAGCTTCACCGAACAGGTGGAAAACAACCTGACGCTGATCCGCCGCCGGCTGGCCGCATCCAGCCTGAAATCGGAACGGTTCCTGGTGGGCGGCCTGTCCCATACCACCGTCATCCTGCTTTACGTCGAAAGCCTGACCAATCCCGAATTGGTCCGGATCGCGCGGGAAAAGACGGCCGCCGTCCGGTCGGACGCCATCTTCGATTCGTCGCACCTGTCGCAGTTCATGGAGGACCACATCCACAGCGTGTTTCCCCAGTTCCAGCAGACGGACCGCCCGGACGCGGCGGCGGCCGCGCTGGCCAGCGGCAAGGTGGTGTGGCTGGTCGAGAACACGCCTTTCGCCCTGATCGCGCCCATCACCTTTTTCGACCTGTTCCAGTCCCCGGAAGACTACATCCATCGCTGGCCGGTGGCCAGCTTCCTGAGGGGCGTGCGGTTTTTCGCCTTTCTGTTCGCCATGTTTCTCATCCCGTTTTATGTGGCCATCACCATGCACCATTACCAGATGGTGCCGCTGGACCTGCTTTTTGTGGTGCTGGAGTCGCGCAGCGAGATTCCGTTCAACCCGTTCTGGGAAGCGCTGTTCATGATGCTCGTCCTCGAAATCCTGAAAGAGGCGAGTCTCCGGATGCCGTCCAAATCCGGCCAGACGCTGGGCATCGTGGGCGGCATTGTCATCGGGCAGGCGGGGGTGGAGGCCAACATCGCCAGCAATCTTCTGATCATCCACGTGGCCGTGACGGCGATCGCCTCGTTTCTCATTCCCAACTATCTGATGACCAACTCCAGCAAGCTGATCCAGTTCGGCCTGCTCCTGCTGGCGGCGTGGCTCGGCCTGTGGGGCATCACCCTCGGCCTGATCCTGGTGCTCATCCACCTGAACGGCCTGACGTCGCTGAAGCAGCCGTATTTCGCCCCGCTTTCGCCGTTTTACGGCGCCGACTGGAAAGACACCATCGTGCGCCTGCCGCTGAAGCGGATGTCCCGGCGTCCCGCCTATCTGAAGCCCGCGAACCCGTGGCGGTTCGGGGCCGGCAGCGGCCGTCCGGAACGGAAGGGATGAGCCGCGGGATGCGGGCGGAAGAACGCGGGGCGGCCGGCGGCCTTTGGCCGGCTTCCCTTGGGTGGCTGTTTGTCAACCGGCTCCAGGTGGTGCTCTACATCCTTGTTTTGCCCCATGTGCTGCTGTATCCGTATATGATCTGGGCGATCGTGATCGTCGGCTTCCTTTCCCATTTCAATTTGCGTCTGCTGGCCGGATGGCTGCGGACGGAAGAAGCGCGCCTCGGATACGAAGGGTTCGTCCGGCTGCTGGGGGAACGGGCGACCCGGGCGCTGGCCGTTCCCGGCGCCGCCGCCCTTTTGCTGGACAGCGCGATCGTGACCCTCGACTATCTGGAAGTGGCGCATCACGTGCTGTTTCCGTCGGTGAGCAGGCTGACGCTGCTTCCCCTTCTGTGGCTGGTGTCGTTCTATCTGGCGGGGCAGGGGATGCTTCTCGCCGGAAGGTTTGTCGTCATGGCCTTCATCGGATCCGTATGGATCGCGGCGCTGTTCATCCAGTTTCTTTTTCCGCCCGCCGCGGAATATCGTTTATTGCTGCCGGTTTTTCCGAAAGAACCGCGCGGAGACCTGGCGCTCATCCTGCCCGCGCTGTGGGCCGCCCTGTCCGGACCCCAGTATCTCGCCTTTGCCGGCCGCCGGTTCGCCCCCGCCGGCCGCATGTTCCGCTGGCTGGCCCTGGGCAATGCGCTCACCGTCCTGGAATACATCGTCTTTTTCCTGGCGGTCACGCTGTCTTTCGGGACGGAATACATGCGAAAGATCGATTATCCCGTCGTCCAGCTGATCCGGTATATCCAGCTGCCGTTCTTCGAACGCCTGGAGACCGTCGTAATTCCGGCCCACATGATCCTCTACGTGTTTCTGGACGCGTTTTTCATCCTGTTTCTGCGCGACGCCCTGCGCGTGGCCGCCGGCGCGGCCCGGAAGCCGGAGCGTCCGGGTTGGCTGACGGCCGCGGCCTTCCTGTGGGTGGCTGTTGTCTACGTGATCGGCAGGTTTTTCTGGACGAACGAAACGCAGCACCGTCTCTGGATCCACGTGCACGTCTGGCTGGCCGGCGCCCTGTACGCCCTGGTTCCGTCGTTTCTGGCGCTGGCGGCCGCGCGGCGGAGAAGAAGGAGCGACAGAACGCTGACATGAGAGCCCTGGCCGCTTTGGCAACGGCGCTGATCCTGGCCGGCTGTGCCTGGATCGATCCCGCGACCAATGTGGTGGAAGAGATTTCGCCCACCATCCTGATGTATTTGCACCTGAACGAAGATTCCGAACTGGAAAGCACCATCGTCGTACCCGCCGTGAAAAACGAACAAAAACAGGTGCTGACCGCCAGGGGGAAAACATTGAAGGAAACCCGGCAGAAACTGAACTTCGGCTACAGCCGTGAGTTCAAGAGCGGGCAGCTGCGGATGCTGTTTTTGTCGGAAGAGCTGGCCCGTAAGGGGATCATCCGGTGCCTGAACACGCTGTTGCTCGACCAGGAGATTTCGGACCGCATGTACCTGGCCGTCGTGCGGGGGGATTTCACCGGCTTATTGCGGAAACAGATCCAGGAGCAGAAAAATTACGACCGGATCCTGTACAAGCGGTTCCGGCACTATGAACATCAAGTGACTTCCCAAAACCTGCATTTTTTCCTCAGGGAGTATTATTCGCCCTATGCCGATCCCCGGCTTCCGCTGTTCGAGGTGCGGGACGGGCAGCTGGTCTATTCGGGCACCGCCCTGTTTCTCGATGACCGGATGGTCGGGGCGATCCCGGGAGAAGCGGACGCGTTTTTTCAAATGATCGATAACGGCAAGGGCTACTTTCCCAACATCACGTCTCCGGAACACGACGTGGTGCTGGGCAAGGTGACCACGGCCCGGAAAATCAAATATGACGCGAAAAACGAGAGGATCGTGATCACCGTGCACCTCGAAGGGCAGGTGGACGAATACACGGGAGACCTGAATCTGGGCGACCCGCAAGAGGCGGAGCGGTTCATGCGCGGGCTGAAGGAAGACCTGGAAGCGCGCATCCTGGAGGTGGTCCGATCGCTGCAGGAGCTGTCCGTCGATCCGCTGCGGGCGGGACTGTCGACGGTGACCCTTTTTCGCGAGCGGTTTCCCGGCGGCGAATGGCGAAAGCGTTGGCCGGAGCTAACGGTCACCGTGCGGGTGGATCTCGGACTGTCCAATCTGGGCATGAGCAAGCCGGAGGAATGAAAATATGTTCTTTTGAAAAAAATGAAATTTTTTTTTATTATTGCCGTAATAGAAATGGGGTCGACAGGATCCTGTTCAGGCTTGGAAAAGGAGGAATCGCGGCAGGATGAAACCGCTCGTGATCGAGCAGGTCGTCAAGCAATACGGCGAGAAGATCGCCGTAAACAGTCTCAGCTTCGAAGTGTCGGAGGGTGAAATCTACGGCCTCCTGGGCGCCAACGGGGCCGGCAAGACAACCACGATGCGCATGATTCTGGGGCTCATCATGCCTGATCGCGGCGAAATTCGCTATTTCGGCAAATCCTACGGTTCGGAGCAGCTGCGCATGATGGGCTATTTGCCCGAGGAGCGCGGGTTGTATCCGAAGCTGAAGGTGTCGGATCAGCTCATCTACCTCGGGCAGCTCCGCGGCATGTCCCGCGCCGAGGCCGACCGGAGCCTGCGCGAGTGGCTGGNGAGATTCCAGGTCGAGGATTATTACAACCGGAGAGTGGAAGAGCTGTCCAAGGGGAACCAGCAGAAGATCCAGTTCATCGCCGCCGTCATCCACCGTCCGAAGATTCTCATCCTGGACGAAGCGTTCAGCGGCCTGGATCCGGTCAACGTCGAGCTGCTCAAGTCGGCGGTGAAGGAACTGCGCGACCAGGGCATCAGCATGGTGTTTTCCACGCACCGCATGGAGCACGTGGAGGAGCTGTGCCGCAACATCACCATCCTGGACCGGTCCCGGACGATGCTTCAGGGGTCGCTGCGGGACATCAAACGGAAGTTCCCCAGGGAGCGGGTGGTTCTGGAGACGGAAGGCGAAGTGCACGGGCTCGAAAGCCTGCCGGACATCCGCTCGGTGCGGCGCACGGAGACGGGATACGAGATCTTCATCGCCCGCGAGGACGCCGCCCAGAACATCCTGCGCCACGCCATGGCGCAGGCGCCGGTGCGGCGCTTCGAACTCATGGAGCCGACGCTGAACGAAATCTTCATCAAAACGGTGGGTGAGCGGAATGAATAGCCTGTGGACCGTGATGGCCTTCACCCTGCGCAACAAGCTGCGGAGCAAGGCCTACATCTGGACGACGGTCACCATTGCCCTCCTGCTCATGGTGGGAGCCAACCTTCCCTATATCCTGGAACGGCTGAACGCGGGCGGTTCCAACGAACCGAAACCCGTCGGATACATAGAAGGCGCCTATCCGGAAATCGTGCAAGGGCTGGAAGCTTTCTTCGCCAGGCAGGAAAATCCGGCCATCCGCCTCGTGGCCATTCCTTCCGGCGGTTCGCCCCAGGCCGACGAAGCGGCGCTGCGCCAGGCGGTGGAAGACGAGATGGTCAAAGGGTACCTGACGTTTGCGGACCGTCCGGAAACCGGGTTCCCGGAAGTGGTCTTCCATTCGTCGTCCCTGACGAATTTCTCGCTCGCGGACAGCCTGCGCGTCGGCCTGGAAAGCGTCAAGGCCGAAATGGTGTTCCGCAACGTGCAGCTGAGCGAAGCCGAGCGGGCCTTGCTGGCCGCGCCCGTCGCCGTGCACACTCTGCTGGTGTCGTCGGACGGGGAAGGGGGCAGAACCGCCGCCGATCAGGCCGTGGTCATGGCGCTGACGTACGCCCTCATCATTCTGCTGTTCATGGCCGTCACGATCACCGGCCAGCTGGTGGCCACGGAAATCACCGCGGAGAAAAGCTCCCGCGTCATGGAAATCCTGATCACCAGCGTGAAACCTCTCACGCAGATGTTCGGCAAGATCCTCGGCACGTTTTTCGCCGGCATCATCCAGATCGTCGTGCTGGTTGCGGTGTTCGTCATCAGCCTGTTGATGCCGCACAACCGGGGGGCGCTCGATGCGCTGGGAATCCGGCTTGACGCGGTGGAACCGCAACTTTTGGCGTATGCGATCTTTTTCTATCTGGCCGGATACTTTCTGTATGCGACGCTGTTTGCCGCGATCGGTTCCATCGTCAGCCGCACGGAGGAGCTGGGCCAGGCGACCACGCCCGTCATGATCCTGTCGATGGTCGGCTTCTATATCGCCATTTTCAGCCTGCAAAATCCGAAAAGCCCGCTGGTCGTCATCGGATCGTACTTTCCGTTCTTCACGCCGTTCCTCATGTTCGAGCGCATCGGCCTGGCCGATCCGCAGGCGTGGGAGATCGCGCTGTCCATCGGCATCCTGCTGGCCTCCATCCTGCTGTTTGGCTGGCTGGCGGCGAAGATCTACCGCGTCGGCGTGCTGATGTACGGCAAGCGTCCTTCGATCAAAGAACTGGTGAAAGCGATGAAGGCGTACAAGGTGTAAGGTGTTGGCGGTTGCGGGGCGTTCCGCCCGGGAAACGTGCCCGGCGCGGGCGCCCGCGAATATTGTATGTTCGGCGAATCATGTTTCTGGAAGACTTTCGAACGGCTTTATAAAATGAGAGTAAAACCCCATGCCCATTGAGCCTTGGAGGCGGAGGAACAGACATGAAAATCACGGACATCATCGCGCACACCGTCACCGTGCCGCTGGAAGCGCCCCTTCGGCACAGCAACGGCGTGCACTGGGGACGCTTCGTGCGCACGGTGGTGGAGGTGCACACCGACGAGGGGATCGTCGGCTGGGGCGAAATGGGCGGCGGCGGCGAAAGCGCCCGGCTCGCCTTCGAGGGCTTGAAATCGTATCTGATCGGACACGATCCGTTTGAGCTCGAGCAGCTCCGGTTCAAGATCTGCAACCCCACCGCCAGCCTGTACAACAACCGCACGCAGCTCCTGGCGGCCATCGAGTTCGCCTGCCTCGACATCATGGGCAAGAAGCTGGGCGTGCCGGTGCACCGGTTGCTTGGCGGCAAGCTGCGGGACCGGGTGCCTTTCGCGAGCTACCTGTTTTTCCGCTATCCCAACGAGCGCACGGGAGAAGGGGAAGTGCGCACCGTCGAACAGCTGGTGGAGCATACCCGGCAGCTCAAGGAGCGGTACGGGTTCACGACCCACAAGCTGAAGGGCGGCGTGTTCGATCCCGCCTACGAACTGGAATGCTACCGGGCGCTGGCGGCGGCGTTCCCGGAAGACCGGCTGCGCTTCGACCCCAACGCCGCCTACAGCGTGGAGCAGAGCATCGCTTTCGCCAAGGCCATCGAGGACCTGAACAACGACTATCTGGAAGATCCGACGTGGGGCCTGAACGGCATGCGGCGGGTGCGCGAGAAGACGAGGCTGCCGCTGGCGACCAACACGGTGGTGGTGAACTTCGAGCAGCTGGCGCAGAACATCCTGCAGCCGGCGGTGGACGTCATCCTGCTGGACACCACCTTCTGGGGCGGCATCCGGCCGTGCCTCAAGGCGGCGGCGGTATGCGAGACGTTCCAGTACAGCGTCGCCGTGCACTCTTCGGGCGAGCTGGGCATCCAGCTGGCGACCATGCTGCACCTCGGGGCGGTGGTGCCGAACATGCCCTTCGCCATCGACGCGCACTATCATCATCTGGCGGACGATATCCTGTCCGGCGGCAAGATGCCATACGAAAACGGCTCCATCGCCGTGCCGGACGGACCCGGGCTGGGCATCGAGGTGGACCGGGACAAGCTGGCGTTCTACGAAGAGGAATTCGCGCGGCTGGGCGGCTATCCGTACGACCGGGACCCGCACCGGCCCGGCTGGTTCCCGCTCATCCCGAACGACCGGTGGGCGGACCCCCGGAAGGTGCGTTGAAGGAGATCCGACCCGACAGATAAAAAGGGAAAGGACGACCGGAACATGCTGCTGCAAGGGAAAGTCGCCATCGTGACCGGCGCCGGCCGGGGCATCGGCGCCGCCATCGCGCGGGGATTCGCGCGGGAAGGCGCCGCCGTGGTGCTGGCGAGCCGCACGGCGGAGCAAGTCGGGGAACAGGCGGCGCGCATCCGCGCCGAATACGGCGGGCGGGCCCTGCCCGTCGTCTGCGACGTCGCCGACGAAGCGCAGGTGGAGGCGCTGGTGGAACGGACGGTGCGGGAATTCGGCGGCGTGGATATCCTGGCCAATTGCGCCGGCATCACCATGGTGGCGCCGTCGGAGGAGCTGACGCTCGAGAACTGGCACCGGTGCCTCAAGATCAACCTGGACGGCACTTTTCTGTGCTGCAAGCACGCGGGACGGCAGATGATCAGGCAGGGGCGCGGCGGCAAGATCATCAACATCACCTCGATCACGGCGCACGCGGCCATTCCGCAACGGGCCGCCTATGCGGCCAGCAAGGGCGGGGTGGCGCAGCTGACGCAAAACCTGGCGGTGGAATGGGCGCGGCACAACATCCAGGTCAACGCCATTTCCCCGGGTTTCATTCGCACGGAGATCGTGGAGGAGCTGATCCGGCACGGCGTCCACAACCCGGCCAGGATGGAGGCCCGGATTCCCGCCGGGCGCATGGGCACGCCGGAAGACATGGTCGGCCCCGCGCTGTTCCTCGCTTCGTCCATGTCGGATTACGTCACCGGCATCATCCTGAAGGCGGACGGAGGCTGGCTGGCCAACGGATACGTCTGATCGTTCCGTATTGACGGAAAAAGAAAGGAACGGTATGTTGGAGGAAAGCGCGGGGAGGTGAACCGCGGAAACGATGAGCCGTGCAAAGCGGAATGATCCGATGACGGAAACGGCGCCGGACCACGGCCGCCAGGCGCGGGAAGCGCCGCGGGGACGGGGCGCCGACGCGGCGGCGGGCGTCCCGGGAACCGTGTTCCGGATCCCGGCGATTTACCGGGCCTTGCTGGAGGAACATCTGGCCTATCGCCGCGCCGCGTTGTTCCGGGAGCTGTTGCAGGGAGACCGCGTCATGAGGTCTTCGGATTGGCGGGAGGAACGGGAACGGCTGCGCCTGCCTTCCCGCAGCGAGCCGTTCTGCGTGGCGCTGGCCGAAGTGGACGGATACGTTCGTCTGGCCGCCCGCTATTCGCCGCGCGACCGGCAGCTCCTGAAGTACGCGCTGACGAAGGCCGCTTCGGAACTGGCGGACGCTTCGGGTCTGAAGCTGTGGACGGAATGGCTGGAGAGCCGCCGGCTCGGCATGATGTTCCTGAGAAGCCGGTTCGGTCCCGGACGGCTGGAAGACGCCGCCGCGGTCTGCGAGCGGCTGCGCGCCTGGACGGCGCAACATCTGGGATTTACCGTCACGATCGGCGTCGGGGACCCCGTGCCGGGGCCACAGCGCCTCGCGGCGTCCTTCAGTCAGGCGGAAGAGGCCCTGCAGGCGAAGATCGTCCGCGGCACGGACCGCGTCATCCTGTACCGGGACATCCGGCACGTCCGCGCGGGATCGCCGCTGGGCGAACGGTGGCCGGAGATCCGGGACATCGCCGTCCTGTTCCGCAAGGGCGAGCCGAAATGGCGCGACGCGTTCCGGCGGTTGTTCCAGGACGAAAGGCTGCGGGACTTGAGCCGCGACGACGCCGTCACGCTGGTCAACATGCTGGTGGTGTTCCTGGACCGCGAGATGACGGAATTCGTGCCGGCGGATACCGCCGGATGGTGGAAGACCCGGACGGAACCGGCCCTGCGCGGGATCGCCGCAGGCATGGAAAGCCTGGCGGAAGCGCGGGAAGCCTTTCTGGCGGCGCTGCGGGAATGCGAGGAACAGCTGAAACGGATGCGGAAAGCGCGGCCGTCCGCCGCCGTTTTTGAACAGATGCGGGAATACATCGACGCCAACTACGCCAATCCGGACCTGTCCCTTGCCCACCTCGGCGGATTGTTCGGGCTTTCGCCGAAATCCGTCAGCCACCTGTTCAAGGAACAGTCGGGCGTCAATTTCGTCGATTATCTGGCCAGGGTCCGGATGGAACAGGCCAAGCGCCTGCTGCTGACGTCCGACGAGCCGATTCCCGGCGTCGCCGCGCGGGTGGGGTACGTTCACGCCGTCTCCTTCAACCGGATGTTCAAGAAAGTGGTCGGCATCACGCCCGGCGAATTCCGGAAACGGTATCGGATGAAAGGCCGGTTTTTTAAAGGCGGTACCTTGTATACAAGTATCCAAGAACAACCTGGTGTTCGGTGGGGGGTCCGGAGTGACCGAATTTTTGTCCCTGACGCCGTTCGATTCCCGGAAACCGTTGAGCGATCAGGTGTACGGCCGGATCCGGGAGGCCATCGTGTCCCTTGAACTGGAACCCGGACAGATGATCTATGAAAACGAACTGGCGGCGTCCCTCGGCGTCAGCCGCACGCCCGTGCGCGAGGCGATCCGCAGCCTGATGAACGAAGAGCTGCTGGAGGTGCTGCCGCAGCGCGGCACGCGTGTCGCCTATATTTCGGAGCGGAAAGTGCTGGAGGCGCAGGCCGTCCGCCTCCTGCTCGAGCTGGGGGCCTTCCGGATCGCCGCGCGCAACTGGAACGCCGCGGACCGGGCCGTTACGCGGGCCATGCTGGACCGTCTCCTGCAGGATCAACGGAAGGCTGCCGACACGGGGGACATCAGCGGGTTCATGCGCCTGGACGAGGAATTCCACCGCACCATTCTTGGCATTGCCGGCAACGCCACGCTGCTTGGCGTCGTATATTTCATGCGCGGCCATCTCAACCGGTTCCGCTATCTGGCGATCCGCGAGTACCGGCACATGCACCGCGTCGTGGAGGAACACGAGCGCCTGTACGAAGCGATTCGGGAGGGCGACGAGGAGAACGCCGCAAGGCATCTGGAAGCGCATCTGGGGAGCATCAAGCGGGAAGTGCCCGAGCTTCGCCGGGCCTACCCCGATTACTTTATCGATTGAAGAAACGGCAACCTCCCGCCGCCGGCGCCGCGGCCGGGAGGTGGTTCGCCGCTGGCATCCGTCAAAAATCCCTTTCCAGCCGCCGCATGAGGGCGGCCATTTCCTCGTCCGTCGGTTCCGCTTCCGCGTAGCGCGCCCGATAGTAAAGCTCAACGAGGAGGGGAATATCCCCGACCGCGGCCGCCGCCGGAAAAGCCGCCGCTTTCTCCGCCGTTTCGCGGGGGGTGAGGTGCCGCGGCGGCCGGAAGCCTTCCCGTTCCAGACGGCGAAGCCAGCGCCGGTACAGAAACCGCACGCGGGCGCGGTTGTCGGGCATGTCTTCCCAGCGTTCCTCCCGGCGTCCCTTGAGCCGCCTGAACAGCCGGCTTTCCCGCAGCTTGCGCGCGGCTTCCTCCCAGGAAAAGAGGGAAGTTTCCTCATCGACGTACCCCGGGTCCGGCTCCGGACGGGGCGATTTGTTTTGAAGGAAGGATAGCAGAGCCCCGAACAGACGGCGCAGCCACCCGCCGGCGCGGCGCCGGACGTGGAGGGCCAGGGCGGCCAGCCCGGCAGCCGCCAAAGCGCCGCCGAGGGCCAGGAAAAGGTGGTCGAGGAACCGGCTCCAGGCGGGTTGTTCTTCCGGCGGGAAAAAAGCCTCCGGGCGATTCGGCGAGGCGGAAGGTTCGGCCACGGGCGAAGTGTCGAAAACTTCGGGTTTTTGGGGACGCGGAAAGGCCTCCGACACCTCCCGCAGCGCGTAAAGGGCCGCATCCCACAACAGGCTGCCGAGCCCGCCCGCCAGGGCGAGGACGACCGCGAACAGACCGGCGATGAAAAAACGGTTGTGCCTGCGAACGGCCCGGGGGACCAGGTCGGGCCGGTCTTCCGCGTGGGCGGCCCAGGCCAGATGGGCGCGGTTGAGGGCAAAAACGGCCACGGCAAGCACCGCCGCGCCGCAAACGGTCAGGACACCCTGCAACGGGCGCAGTTCCGGCGCGATCGCGGACGCGATGCTCGCGACGGCGTAAATGCCCACGCCCAGGAAATACCAGGCCTCATATTGCGCGCGCGCGGCGACGGTGGCCCCTTGCAGGACGGCGCCCGCCGTCAGCGCAAAGACGGCGGCGTCTTCCGGCCACGGGCCGCCGGCGGCCCAGTGGCAGGCCCCTCCCGCCGCCAGCGCAAGGGCCAGGCGCTGCCACATCGGCCTCAGCCACAGACTGGCCGCCGCGCCCGCCGCGGACAACGGCGCCGCGAGAACAAGCCACACGCGTTCGAGACGATCCGGAACCAGATAGTGGTCGAAAAGCAAAAACACGGGAAGCAGCATGAACAGTTCGTACAAAGCCGCCGTGGCAAAACGGACCGCATGCCCCGCGCCGAGCGGCGCGCGGGGCCGATCGCCGCCGCTTTCGGTCAAGCCGCCGTCCCCGCCGGGGCCGGGCGCCGTAGAGGGGCGCTCCGCTCCGGGCATGGCTCCATGCACGGATTCGCGGAGGGGGCCGTGCATGGAATCGCGCACGGGTCCGGGTCCGTGCACGGGTCCGTCCACGGGCCTACGCGTGAGCCGGCGCATGGACCGCTTCCCCTTTCGGTTCCGGGATGAACATCCATTCGACGCCGTGACCGAGGGATTCCGCCCGCGCGGCGGCCTGCCGCAACGCTTCCCCCCGGTGGCAGGTGATGAGCAGAAAATCGAGGGAGGCGCCGTTCCGTTCCGCTTCCCGTTCCAGCAGCCAGGCCATGCGGCCCGTCGTTTCCAGTTCCAGTTTGGCCATCGCTTCCAGAAGGTCGGTCAGGTGCGCGGCGCCGCCTGCCGGCGGAATATGGACCGGCTCCCGGGGGCCTCCGGCCAGCCATCCGTTGCACAGAAAACCGGTTTCGATGCCGTGGCGCAGCGCGTAATCCGCGACGGACGCGGCGTAGCGGATGCCTTCTTCGATGCGTTCCGGATCGGTCACCGTTTTCCACATCGTCTCCGTCACTTCCAGGTTGAGGCAGATCACCAGCCGGTGATCCGCCGTGGGTTCCCGCCGGTGCACCTGCAGCCGGCCCGTGCGGGCGGTCGCTTTCCAATGCACGGCGTTCGGCGGATCGCCGGCCTGGTATTCGCGCACGCCGGACGCCAGAAACGGGTCTTCCACGATCCAGCGGCGGACCGGCAGTTCCCCGAGCCAGCCGTGGTTGGGCAACGGAAGTTCGTGCAGCGGGACGGCGCGCGGGTAGACAAGCAGCGTAAGTGAAACCGGGAATTTCCGCGCGGCGCGCACAAGGCCGAAGGGGTCGCCTGCCGTCATCGTGACGGATTCGAGACGGTACCAGCCGCGTTTCGCCAGACGGACCCGGTGGCGGCGAACGATCCGGCGATAGGGGCGCAGGCTGAACAGGCTGATGTGATGCTGAAAAAGCTCGCCGCGGGAAACACCGAAGTTTTCCTGCCGGCCGAAAACCAGGTGGCGGGACATCACCGACTCCAATTTGAGCCACGGCACGGGCAAAAGCTTGCGGTTGGCGATCCGCTCCACCATTTCGATCGTCTCCCCTTCAAACGCCGCCTCCCGCGAAAAATGCCGCTCATAGGTGACGTGACGCAGCGCCCGTTTCTCATACACCCTGGCGAGGACGAACAGAACGATCAGGCCGTACAGCACCATCCAATGGAAGGCCATGGATCCATCCCCCGCTTCAAGGCGAAAGGGATTCCGCCGGCACTTCGATTTCGGCCAGCACGCCGCGCACGACCTCTTCCGGCCGGGAAGCCCGGCCCGGGGCGGCGTAATGCAGAAGCAGGCGGTGCGCCAGCACCGGCACGGCCAGCCGCTTGACGTCGTCCGGCACGACGTGGTCGCGGCCTTGCACGAGGGCGTACGCCTGGGCGGCGCGCAAGAGCGCCTGGCTGCCGCGCGGACTTATGCCAAGCGCCACGTCGGGATGCCGTCGCGACGCTTCCGCGATGCGCACGATGTAGCGGACGAGGTCGGGATGCACCCGGACCGAAGCCGACAGGCGCTGCAGGTTGACCGCTTCTTCGGCGGAAAGCACCGGGGCGAGGTCGTCCAGCGGGTTGCGCTCCCGGAACCGCTCCAGAATGGCGACTTCGTCCTCAAAAGACGGGTAGCCGAACGAAATGCGCATGAGGAAGCGGTCCAGCTGCGCTTCCGGCAAGGGAAACGTCCCCCGGTGCTCGACGGGATTCTGGGTGGCGATGACCATGAACGGTTGCCGCAGGACGTGCGTTTTGCCCTCGATGGTGATTTGCCGCTCCTCCATGCTTTCCAGCAGGCTCGCCTGGGTGCGGGGCGTGGCCCGGTTGATCTCGTCGGCCAGCAAAATGTGGGTGAACAGGGGTCCGGGACGAAATTCGAACGCGCCCGTCTGCTGATTGAAAAAATAAATGCCGCTTAAATCCGAGGGCAGCAAATCCGGGGTAAATTGCACGCGTTTGAAATCGCATCCCAGGGAGCGGGCCAGCGCTTTCGCCAGCAGCGTCTTGCCCATGCCGGGCACATCCTCGAGCAGGGCGTGCCCGCCCGCCGCCAGGGTGGCCAGCAGCAGGTCGACCGCTTCTTCCCTGCCGACGATCACCCTTCCAATGTTGGCGCGAATCCGGTTGATCCGTTCCGATATTTCCGAGATTTCGGCCGGCCGCAATGCGCCATCCCCCTTCGCGGAACCTCACTTTTTTCAGTATATCACAACCTTGTCTGGGGCGCTTTGTGTGGTATGGTAACGATTGAAAGAGCCTCATCGGAGAGAAGATCATGCCGAAAAGGACGCTTGCCGCGTTGCGAGCCCTGTTCATGCTTGCGGTTTCCCTCGGATCCGTCGTAAGTTCGGCCAACCTTGCGCCTGTAGCATCGCCCGGCCTTTCCCCCGACGGTTCGGCCGGCCCGTCCGGGGGTCGTGTCGGACATCGGCCCGGGCCATCCGCCCGGCATCCCGCGCCCGGGACCATCCTTTTCAATCACAACGGGAAAATCATCCTGTGGAGCCACGAAAAAGGAAAAAACCTGGGTGGAAGAGTAGCGGGAATCGGGCGGAAATCAGGCGGAATCGCGCCGGCATGCTGTTGTTCGACGCCGATCATTTGTGTTATAGTACGATAGAAAACGGGGCGGGAGCGTATCCCGCCTTCCGCGATTCCGGACGAAAAGGAGGGCGAACGCCATGCCTGGCGACAAGGCGGAAGAACGTCCGTCCGGCGCCTGCGCCAGTTCCGCCGTGACCGGTCCGCCCGGGCCGTCCGCTCCTTCCGGCGTCCCCGGAGAAGCCGGCGAATCCGCGTCCTCCGGCTTGCCGGAGAAGTCCGGCAGGGCGCCCGGCTTGACGCATCTGGGCTCCGGAGAGACCCGGTACGCATTTTCCTACGATCCCGATTTGCTCGAGACGTTCGAGAACCGGCATCCGGACCGGGATTATTTCGTGAAATTCAATTGTCCCGAATTCACCACCCTGTGCCCGATCACCGGGCAGCCCGATTTCGGGGCGATCTACATTTCCTACATTCCGGACCGCAAGATGGTGGAGAGCAAGTCGCTCAAGCTGTACCTGTTCAGCTTCCGCAACCACGGGGGATTCCACGAGGACTGCGTGAACACCATCATGAACGACCTGATCCGCGTGATGGAGCCGCGCTACATCGAAGTGTGGGGGAAATTCATGCCCCGCGGCGGCATTTCCATCGATCCGTTCTGCAACTGGGGCCGGCCCGGGACGAAGTACGAGCGGATGGCCGAGTACCGGCTGCTGAACCACGACATGTACCCGGAAAAGGTGGACAACCGGTAGCGCGGGGAGCGGTTTTCGCCGCCGGAAAGCGCTTGGAGGAGAGCGGGACGCGGACGCATGGTTGTGTACCGCGGACGCCGTTTGCTTTGGGAGGAACGTCGGATGAAAGCATGGAAAACGGGCACGGTTGCCCTGTATCTCGCGGCCATTGTCGCCGCCAACGTCATGACGGCGCGCCTGGCCCCTCCGGCCATCGGGCCGTTCATCGTGCCGGCGGGGACGTTTCTGATCGGCGCCACGTTCGTGCTCAGGGATCTGGTCCAGAACGCCATCGGCCGGACGGCCACCTACTTCTGGATCGCCGTGGCCATGGTCCTGTCGGCGGTCACTTCCTACGCGTTGGGGGACACCCTGTGGATCGTGTTTGCGTCCGCGCTTACGTTTCTTTTTTCGGAGACCGTCGATACCGAGCTGTACACCAGGCTGAGGCTGTCCATGAGCCAGCGGGTGCTGGTGAGCGGCACGGTCGGCAGCCTTCTGGACAGCACCATCTTTGTGGTCGTGGGGCTGTCACCGCTGGGCGCAGGTTTCTTGAGCTGGGACCAGGTGGGCCGGGCGATCGCCGGCCAGGCGGTCATCAAGACGGCCCTGCAGCTCGTGGGCGCATTGGCGATTGGCCAGTTTGTAAGATTTAGCAGGGTTAATCATTATTCGCGTTAAATTTTCAAAAGCTGAATTTGAATCGCCGTCTCGACGGAAACGGACACAAGCGACGAGCAACGGAAGACAGGGATTTGCCAGCGCTTCACACGGGAAGGGAGAGGAGACGGCGTGCCCACGTCTACGGCGACCGGGGCGGGCGTCCAAAGGGCCGGTACCGCGGCGGGAAAAGCGGTGATTCCGGTCCTTTTGGCGATCAGCCTCGTCCATTTTCTGAACGACGTCATGCAGGCGGTCGTGCCGGCGCTCTACCCGATTCTGGAAGAGACGCTGAGCCTCACTTACGCGCAGATCGGATGGGTGGCGTTCACTCTCAACATGACCGCTTCGGTCATGCAGCCCTTCGTCGGCCTGTATTCCGACCGCCGGCCATCGCCTTTTATGCTTCCTTTGGGCATGGCGACGAGCCTGCTGGGGATGATCGGCCTCGCGCTGGCGCCCGGCTTCTGGACCGTGCTGTTGTCCGTGGTGTTCATCGGCATCGGTTCGGCCGTTTTCCATCCGGAAGGATCGCGCGTCGTGTATTTCGCGGCGGGCGGCCAGCGGGGATTCGCCCAATCGGTGTACCAGGTCGGAGGCAACGCGGGCGGATCGCTTGCGCCGATTCTGACGCTCCTCATCTTTTTGCCCCTGGGCCAGATCGGCGCCCTCTGGGGAACGGCGTTCGCGGGGGCGGCCATCGCCGTGCTGCTGGCGGTGGTCCCGTGGTACAGGGCCCGCCTGAGGGAATACGGGGAGCGGACCCGCGGCGGGGCGGGGCGGCAAGGCGCCAAAACGGCCGCGCTTTCGTCCGGTTTGGCCAACCATCCCCGCGCCGGACTTGCCATGGGACTTTTGCTGTTTTTCATTTTCGCCCGGGCCTGGTATCATTCCGGGATCGCAAGCTATTACCAGTTCTATCTGGTGGAAGATTACGCCCTGACCAAAGCCCAGGCGCAGATTCCCGTTTTCCTGTTCCTGGCCGGGGGAGTGATCGGCACGCTGTTCGGCGGCTGGCTTGCCGACCGGATCGGCATGAAGCGCACGATGGCCTGGTCCGTCTGCGCCTCCGTTCCGTTTGCCCTGCTGTTTCCGCACCTGCCGCTTTTCTGGATTTATCCCGTCGCTTTCGTGCTGGGTTTTACGATTTTGTCCACTTATTCCGTCAGCGTTGTGTACGGCCAGGTCATCATGCCCGCGAGGGTCGGCATGGCCTCCGGGCTTACGACGGGGCTGGCGTTCGGCCTGGGCGCCATCGGCTCCGTGGTGATCGGCGACGCCGCCGACCGGTATGGACTGACCGACGTGATGCTGGTCATGGGCTTCCTTCCCCTGCTTGGCCTGTGCACGTTGTTCCTGCCCTCCGACCGCCGGTGAAGGGCGGAAGGCGTCCCTCTGAGGGGTGGAGGATATCCCGCAAAGAACGACGGCCGGACCGGCCGCGGAGCGTGACCGCTCACTGCCGGATGCCGGCCTTTCTATTGCCCGTTCCGTTTGCGTCCGGGAATGACGGCGCCTGCCTTCAGCCGGGCGAAGAATCCGGAGATGGCCATTTCCGCCGCGCCCATCACCGCCGAGCGGTCGCCCAGCTCCGCAAACATCAGTTGCAGATGGCGCAGGGGAAAGCTCATGGTTCGCCGGACCACGGTTTTGCGCAGGGAATCTTCCAGCCACGGCCGGGCGCGGGTCATCCGGTTGCCGATGATGACGGCCTCGGGGTTGAACGCGTTCACGATGTTGGCGACGCCGATGCCCAGATATTCCCCCGCCTGCGCGAGCAGCGCCTGCACGTCCTCCCGCCCGGCGGCCGCCGCCGCAAGCAGCCCGTCGAGATCGTCGACGCCTTCGATGCCGCTGTGCTTCGCCCGCTCCAGAAGCGCCCGTTCCGAAGCGTAGGCTTCCCAGCATCCCTGGTTGCCGCAGGCGCAGGGCTTGCCGAAGGCTTCGACGGACATGTGGCCGATTTCGCCGGAAAATCCGGAAGCGCCCTTGTACAGCGACTGCTGCAGGATCAGTCCGGCGCCGATGCCGATGCCGACGCTGACATAGACGAGATTGGAAATGCGGCGCCCGGCGCCGTATTTCTGTTCGCCCAGGGCGCCCGCGTTGGCTTCGTTGTCGATGGTGACGGGCAGCCGGTACCGTTCGGCCAGCCGGTCCCGCAGCGGGACGCCGCGCCATTTCAGGTTGGGGGCGAGAAGCACGGTGCCGCTGTCGTCCACCAGCCCCGGCACGCCGACGCCGATGCCCACGATGCCGTAGGGAGAAGGCGGGGCGAGGCTGATGAGGCCGTCCACGCAGGCGTACAGCTCGTTCAGCACCGGTTCCGGTTCCGTCTGCCGCAGCGCGGTCACGCGTTCAGCGACGATGGCGCCCTTCAAGTCCGTCAGCACGCCGCGGATATAGTTGACGCCCAGATCGACGCCCACCGCGTGGCCCGCCGTGGCCACGAACTCGAGCAGCACCGGCTTCCGTCCTCCGCTGGACTGGCCCGTGCCGATTTCGCACACCAGCGAGCCGTCGATCAGCTCCTGCACGAGGTTGGACACCGTGGCCTTGTTCAGCCCGGTTCTTTCCGAGATCTGCGCGCGGGAGAGCGGGGCGCCCCGCAGGATCGCCTCCAGCACGATGGCCGTGTTGATGCGCTTGATCAGCGTCTGGTCTCCGGTTTCCGTCATCATGCGCGTTCGCGACTCCTTGCCTTTTCCGTGTACATGTCCCGGGGTTTCCCCGTTGATCGCGTTCCATGAATAATACTCCCATTCGATCGCCGGAATTGCAAGCGGGAAGGGCATCCGGGGACGCGATTTCGCCATCCGGGCATCAAGACTTTGTTTATTGCATAGACAAAGTAAGTGTCAAGCGTTATTCTATAGATAAACAAGAAAACGGTTTCGAAGGAGGACTGTCGCCCATGAGCTGGTTTCCCAACGTTCCGAAAATCCAGTACGAGGGACGCGACACCGACAATCCCTTCGCGTTCCGGCACTACAATCCGCAGGAAAAGGTGCTCGGCAAGACGATGGAGGAGCACCTGCGTTTCGCCGTGGCCTACTGGCACACGTTTACCGCCGCGGGGGCGGACCCGTTCGGGGTCGGCACGGCGGTGCGCAAATGGGATTCCCTTTCCCCGATGGACAAAGCCAAGGCCCGCGTGGAAGCGAACTTCGAGCTGCTCGAGAAGCTGGGCATCCGGTTTTTCTGCTTCCACGACGTGGACATCGCGCCGGAAGGAGCCTCGCTGGCGGAGTTCCACCGGAATCTGGACACCATCGTGGCCATGATCAAGGACTACATGAAATCGACAGGCGTCAAGTTGCTCTGGAACACCGTGAACATGTTCACCCATCCCCGCTACGTGCACGGAGCCGGCACCAGCTGCAACGCCGACGTGTTTGCCTACGCCGCCGCTTCCGTGAAGAAGGGGCTGGAGATCGGCAAGGAACTCGGCGCGGAAAACTACGTGTTCTGGGGCGGCCGCGAAGGCTACGAATCGCTGCTCGTCACCGACCTGGCGCTGGAAGAGGAAAACATGGCGCGCCTGCTCCGCATGGCCGTCGAATACGCCAAGGAAATCGGTCTCGACGCCCAGCTGCTCGTCGAGCCGAAGCCGAAGGAGCCGACGAAGCACCAGTACGACTTCGACGCGGCGACCACCATCGCGTTCCTGCAGAAGTACGGGCTCAAGGAGCATTTCAAGCTGAACATCGAAGCCAACCACGCCACGCTGGCGGGGCACACCTTCGAGCACGAGCTGCGCGTCGCGCGGATCAACGGCGTGCTCGGGTCCATCGACGCCAATCAGGGGGACCTCCTGCTCGGCTGGGACACCGACGAATTCCCGACGGACCTGTATTCGACGACCCTGGCCATGTACGAGGTGCTCAAGAACGGCGGCCTCGGCCGCGGCGGCCTCAACTTCGACGCCAAGGTGCGGCGCGGGTCGTTTGAAGACGAGGATCTGTTCTACGCCCACATTGCCGGCATGGACGCCTTCGCCCGGGGTCTCAAGGCGGCGGCCAAGATCATCGAGACGGGCCTGCTGGACAACGTCATCGAGCACCGCTACCGCAGCTGGCGCGAGGGAATCGGCGCGGAAATCCGGGCCGGCAAGCACGACCTGAAATCGCTGGAAGCCTACGCGCTGAAGCTCGATACGATCCGGAACGAGTCGCACCATCTGGAGCGGCTGCGGGCGCAGCTCAACGAGATCATTTTCAGCGTCTGAGACGGGCGCGGCGGATGCATGAGGGCTGGCGCGAATTGCGATCCGAAAGGAGGAGAGCGATTTGAAATACGTGATCGGGGTGGACCTCGGCACCAGCGCGGTCAAGGCGCTTCTGGTCGGGCGGGACGGCTCCGTGCGGGCGGAGGCGTCCCGGGAATATCCGCTGTACCATGAACGATCGGGCTGGAGCGAGCAGGAGCCGGAGGACTGGGTAAACGGCACCCTCGACGCGCTCCGGGCGCTGGTGGCGGAATCCGGCGTCGATCCGGCCGACATCGGGGGCCTCAGCTTCTCGGGGCAGATGCACGGGCTGGTGCTTCTGGACGAAGCGCATCGGCCCGTGCGGCGGGCCATCCTGTGGAACGACACCCGCACCACGGAGCAGTGCCGCCGGATCGAGCGGACCCTGGGGGACCGGCTGCTCGCCGTGACCCGCAATCCGGCCCTGGAAGGCTTCACCCTGCCGAAAATCCTGTGGGTCCAGGAGCACGAACCGGAGGCGTGGGCGAAATCGCGGCTGTTCCTGCTGCCGAAGGATTACGTGCGCTTCCGCCTGACCGGCGCCGTCCACATGGACCTGTCCGACGCCGCCGGCACGCTGATGCTGGACGTGGCCGGAAGGAAGTGGAGCGAAGAAGTGCTCGGGGCGTTCGGCATCCCGGCCTCCTTCTGCCCGCCGCTGCTTGAAGCCGGCGGATTTGCCGGGCATCTGAACGAAGAGACGGCGCGGCGCACGGGGCTGTCTGCGGACACCCGCGTGTTCGCCGGCGGGGCGGACAACGCCTGCGGCGCCATCGGCGCGGGGGTGCTGGCCCCGGGGCGGACGCTGTGCAGCATCGGCACCTCCGGCGTCATTCTCACGTATGAGGCCGACGCTTCGGCGGATTACCGCGGCAAGGTGCACTTCTTCAACCACGGGCAGCCGGGAGGGTTCTACGCCATGGGCGTGACGCTGGCGGCCGGCTACAGCATGAGCTGGTTCCGCCGGACGTTCGCGCCCGGGGAATCGTACGACCAGCTGCTGGCCGGCGTCGGCGACATCCCGCCGGGTGCGGGCGGACTCTTGTTCACGCCGTATCTGGTCGGGGAGCGGACGCCCCACGCCGATTCCGTCATCCGCGGCAGCTTCATCGGCGTGGACGGATCGCACACCCGGGCGCATTTCGGGCGGGCGGTCATGGAAGGGATCACCTTCTCCCTGAACGAATCGCTGGACATTTTCCGCCAGGCCGGCAAATCGGTGGACACCATCGTTTCCATCGGCGGCGGCGCCAAAAATCCGGTGTGGCTGCAGATGCAGGCGGACATTTTCGGGGCGCGGGTGCAGTCGCTGGCCAGCGAACAGGGGCCGGGGCTCGGCGCGGCGATGCTGGCCGCCGTCGGCTGCGGCTGGTATCCGGATCTCGCGTCGTGTGCCGAAGTGTTCGTGAAGCCGGCGAAAACCTATGAGCCCGACCCGGCGCGCACCGAAACCTACCGGCGGCTGTTCCGCATCTACCAGGACGTGTATCGCCACACCCGCGAACTGAACGCCGCCCTGCGGGAGTTCCGCCAATAGGAGAGGAGAACGGGGAAGAGCCGGTCGCCATCCCGTCCGGTGGATGGTGGCGGGCTCTTCTTTGTTTTTTGCAGTCGGAGAAACCGTTCCGGGGCATGTTGGTGCTGCATTTGGCGGGATCATGGTGTAATCTTGAAAAAGAAATGTCGAAACCGCGCAACAGGAGAAAAGGGAGGGGCGGACCCTGGAACAACGCGTAAGGACGAAGGTGGCGCTGGTGACCGGAACGTCGAGCGGATTCGGTCTGTTGACGGCCGTCCGGCTGGCCCGGTCCGGGTGGACGGTGTACGCCGGCATGCGGGATCCCGGCCGGGGCGGAGAATTGGCGGCCCGCGCGCGGGCGGCCGGCGTCGAAGCGAAAATTCGGCCCGTGCGCCTGGATGTGACCCGGGAAGACGAAATCCGCGCCGCCGTGGAGACGGTCCTGGCGGAATCCGGCCGGATTGACGCGCTGGTCAACAACGCGGGCATCGCAACAGGCGGCTTTGTCGAGGAAGTGCCGCTTGAGCGATGGAGGGAACTGTTCGAGACCAACGTGTTCGGCCTTGTGGCCGTCACGCGGGCGGTGTTGCCCGCCATGAGGCGGCAGGGCGGGGGCCGGATCGTGCTTGTGGGCAGCGTCAGCGGCCGCTTCGGTTTCCCCGGGCTCGCGCCCTACTCGGCTTCGAAGCACGCCGTCGAAGGCCTGGGCGAATCGCTGCGGCTGGAGCTGGCGCCGTTCGGCATCCATGTCAGCATCGTTGAACCCGCTTCGTACCGCACGCCCATATGGGACAAGGGACTGCGGGACGCGACGCTTCCCCCGGACGATTCCCCGTACGCGCCGCTGTACCGGAAACTGCAGCCGCTTCTCAGGAAATCCGCGGAAAACGGCGGCGATCCGGAGAAGGTGGCCGCCGTCATCGAGCGGGCCCTGACGGACCGCAGGCCGAAGCTGCGGTATGCGCCGAGCCGGCAGGAGCGGGCGGCGACGGCGCTCAAGGCCCTGGTGCCGTGGAGCTGGATCGAGTGGCCGATCCGCCGGATCCTGGGCAAGGCGGGCGAACCTCCGGGAGGCTGATCCGGCGCTGTCCGCGGGAAAAGTGATTTTTGCCGCAAGACGAGTACCACAACACGACAGTTTATGATATGATGGAAGCCAAATCCTTGACGGATGGAAGCAGGACGGCCGCGGGGATGCCCGCGGCCTGATTTTGTATGCGGGAGGCGGGCCCCATGATCCGCGTGTTGCTGGTGGACGACGAGGAAGACGCGCTCAATTTGCTGGAAATCTTGCTGGACAGGATCGGGGATGTGGAAGTCGCCGGGAGACACACGAATCCGGCCCGGGCTGTCGAGGCCTTGCGCGAATCGCCGGTGGACGCCGTGTTTCTGGACAACGAGATGCCGGGCATGTCGGGCATGGAAGCGGCGCGGAAAATGCGGGAAATCCGGCCGGAGCTGCCCATCGTGTTCACCACGGCGTATTCGGAATACGCGGTGGAGGCGTTCGAGATCCAGTCGACGGACTATCTGCTGAAGCCGCTGGCCCGGGCCCGGCTGGAAAACGCGGTGTCGCGCATCCGGCAGGCCGTATCCGGAACCCGCGCGGGCGGAGATCCGCCGGACTTCTCCATCTGTTGCCTGGGAGGCTTCTCCATCACCCTGCCGGGCGGCGACCGCCCCCTGACGCTGCCGTGGAAGACCAACAAGGAAAAAGAGATTTGCGCCTTCCTGGTCCACCACGGGGAGAAGCACGTGGACAGCGCCCTGATCATCGAAGCGGTCTGGCCGGAACACGATCTGGACAAAGCGAGAACGTACCTTTACACCTGCCTGTCCTATCTCCGCAAAAATTTCCAGCAGCACGACCTGCCCATGCGGATCGAAAAAAACGGCAGCGGCTTCGCCCTCCGGCTGAACGGCGCACCGGTGAACGCGCCGGCCTTCGAGGGACTTCTGGACGGCATCCTGTCGGCGGAGACGCCGGACGAACGGTTGTACGACCGGATCAACGGCATGTACCGGGGCGAATACATGGAAGGCTGCGACTATCCCTGGGCGGAATTCAAAAAAGATACCATCAACGCGAAATATCTTCGCGCACTTCGCAGCATGCACCATCATTTCCGGCGGCAGGGAAACGGGGCTCTCGCGGAGGACTGCCTGCGGCGGGTTCTCGCGATCGCGCCGGATTCCGAGCCGGACGGCCGCGAACTGATCCGGCTGCACCTGGAAACCGGCAACCGCAGCGAGGCGCTGCAAGTCTACCGCCAACTGGAAAGGTTCATGAACAACGAGCTCGGCGTCGGGCTGGAAGAGGAGACGGTCCGATTGTACCGGCAGATGGAAGGTTCGGGATGAGCGGACCATGAGGACGAAAATCGGGGCGGCGTCGGTCACGCTGGCCATACTGGCGATTACATACGGATTGTTTTTTCTCTATTTCTCCCGTGACACCCGTGAAATGCCCAAGGCGGAAAACGGATCCCTCGACCTGACCGGATGGCGGTTCGCGGAGGGCGGCGCCGTGCCGCTCGACGGCGAATGGGAGTTTTATCCCGGACGGCTCCTCGGTCCGGAGGATTTCGCCGCCATGGACGCCGAAGGCGGCGGCACGCCGGAGTACATACGGGTGCCGGGATCGTGGTCCGGCCGCATGGAGACGCTGGGCGCGGCGACCTACCGCCTCCGGGTCATGGTCGACAATGCGGATCTCATGTACGGATTGAAAACGTCGTCCATCCAGATGTCCAACCGCATCTTCGTGGGCGGTCATGCCGCGGGCCAAAGCGGGGTTCCGGGGGAACGGCAAAATTACGAAGCGGTTAACCGGCCCTACGCGGGCTATTTCACCCTGAAGCCCGGCTGGAACGACATTGTCGTGCAGGTGGCCAACCATGAATTTCCCGCCAGCAGCGGCATCAACGAGTCGATCTATTTCGGGCTGGCGGCGCAGATTTCCGATCTCCGCGACAAGGCGCTCACCCATGACTGGATCACGGTCACGGCTTTCCTTATCATGGGGCTTTATTTCATCGGGCTCTTTACCCAGCGCAAGAATGACGCGTCCCTGCTTGTGCTGGGTCTGGTGTGCGTACTCATTGCCGTGTTTACCAGCACGCGCGGGGAACGGGTGTTGTTTTCGGTGTTCGGCGATTTGCCGTTTTGGCTCTATCTTCGCGTCCAGATGCTTTCCGCGGTGGCCGGGGGGATGGGATTTTTCCTTTACGCTTACACGGCGTTCCGCCAATTCTGCTCCAAATGGCTGGTTCGCGCGGGTGTGGCATCCGGGGCGGCGCTGGCCGTCTGGACGCTGTTTTTTATTCCCTGGTGGGCCACGGGCGTGTACCGGCAGCTGGTCACGCTGTACGCCACCCTCCCGCTGGTCTATGTGATTTATGTGTTTGTCCAAGCGGCGTTCCGCAGAGTGGAAGGCAGCCTGCATCTGGCCGTGGCCGCCGTCGCGCTGAACGTCTATGTGCTGGTGCAGAACCTGAACGTGTATTTTGGCGTCCCGGTAAACGCGCTGCCTCCTTTTGAACCGTTCGTGCTGCTCCTCATGCTGGCTCTCCTCATGTCCCTCCGGTTCTCGAACGCGTTCCGCAAGATCGAGGAACTGTCCATCCAACTCACGAAATCGGACAAGCTGAAAGACGAGTTTCTGGCCCGCACGTCCCACGAATTCAAGTCGCCCCTGCACGGCGTCATGCACATCTCCCGATCGCTGCTCGAAGATTCCCGGAATCCGCCGACGGCGGAGCAGCGGGAGAAACTGCTGCTTGTGACGGGCATTACCGAAAGACTGACCCGGCTGGTTTACGATATCTTGGATCTTTCGAAACTCAAACAGGGAGAACTCGCCATCGATCCGAAACCCGTCGATGTCCGTTCGGCGGTGGAGACCCAGGTGCGCATGTATTCGTTTCTGGGCGAAGCCCAGAGCACCCGGCTGGTCAATCTGGTTCCCGACCGGCTGCCCTTCGCCCTGGCGGATGAAATCCGTCTGAGCCAGATCATCGGCAATCTCCTCGACAACGCGGTGAAGCATACGAAAAACGGGGACATCACGGTATCGGCGGCGGTCAAGGGCGACAAGATCGAAATTTCGGTTCGCGACACGGGCGAAGGCATCGAAGAGCGGCACCTCCCGCACATTTTCGAGGCCTTCCGGACCTTCGACGAGGCGGAAGATCACCGCGGCTTCGGGCTGGGCCTGCCCATCGTGAAGCAACTGGTGGAACTCCAGAAAGGCAACATCTCGGTCTCTTCGACCCGGGGCGCCGGCACGACGTTCACCTTCACGCTGCCCGTCGCCTCTTCCGGAGCGGGAGGAGGGAAAGCTCCGGGCGGAACGGGCGGAGGAAAGGCGCAGTCCGGCAATGGCGGATGGAGAGCGCCGGCCGGCATGGTTGGCGGGAGATCGTCCATCGGTGCGGACGGCGGGAAAACGCCCTCCGGAGCGGGCGGAGGCACAGCGGCGGCCGACACGGGCGGCGGGAACGGGGCGGCGGAGCCCTGGACGGCGGCTTACCCGGTCAGGACGCTGGATTATGAGTTCGAGACGCCGTATTTTTTGAGCCAGCGGGGCGAACACACCATCCTGATCGTCGACGACCAGTTTCTGAACCTGAAGGTGCTGATGGACGCGCTGGAGCCCATGGGCTATAACGTGATCGCCGTGAAGAACGGTTTCGAGGCGATCGAGATTTTGGGCAAACCGCTCAAAATCGACCTGGTGGTCCTCGACCTGATGATGCCGGGCATGTCCGGATACGAAGTGTGCCAGGAAATCCGCAAGTCCCATTCGCTGGCGGAATTGCCCGTGCTGATGGTGACGGCCGCCATCGGCGCGCAGGACAAGGTGGCGGCGTTCGCGGCGGGGGCGAACGATTTCCTGCCGAAGCCGTTCGATCTGGCGGAACTCAAGGCGCGGATCGGCAGCCTCCTGGCGCTCAAGGATTCACTGGCCAAGGCGGTGGATCTGGAAGTGGCGTTTCTGCAATCGCAAATCAAGCCGCATTTCCTGTACAACGTGCTGAACAGCATCGTGGCTTCCAGCTATACGGACGTGGAGCGGTCCCGCAAGCTCACGTCGGATCTGGCCGATTATCTGCGCGCCAGCTTCCGGTTCAGCCATACGGAAAAAAGAATTTCCTTCGAAGAGGAGCTCGACCTGATCCGCAGCTACGTCGAAATCGAGAAAGCGCGCTTCAAGGACCGGCTCCGTTTCGAGGCCGACATCGCGGAAGGCATGATGATGATCCATCTGCCGCCCCTCCTGATCCAGCCGCTGGTCGAAAACGCGATCCGGCACGGGATCGGCCGCTGGATCGCGGGCGGAACCGTGAGGCTCAAGGCTTATGAGGAGGACGGGGACTATTGCTTCGTCATCGAGGACGACGGGGTCGGGTTCGACAGCGGCGAGCCGCTTGCGCCGCCGGACGCCCCATCGGAGCGGCGGCAGGGAGTGGGTCTGGTCAACATCAACAAACGGTTGAAATACGAATACGGCACGGGGCTCAAGATCGACAGCGCCCCCGGACAGGGGACGAGGGTAACGGTGCGGATTCCCGCGGAGCTGGCCTGAACGGCCGGCTTATTTTTTTTTCAAATCGCACAAAGGTTTAAGGTTTTTTTAATGTCCGCTTCTGTAGGATGGGGGTGAATTCTTGCAAGGAGGAAAAAATGGATGACCATTTCATTCGGCAACTTTCGCTTCGCCGGGCCATCGGGCCGTCGCCGGATAACGGGGATGGCAGCGGCGCTTCTAATTTTGCTGCAGCTTGTCCTGCCGTGCGCGATGCCGACGGCCTGGGCCGATCCGGCGCTGGAGGGGGAGGGCACGCAGGCGAACCCGTACAAGATCTCGAACGCGGAAGAATTGATGGCGATCGCGGACGATCCCGGCGCGTACTATGAACTGACCGGGAACATCGATCTTTCCGGACATGTCCCGTGGAACCCGCTCGGAACGTTCAACGGACATTTGGAAGGAAACGGCCACAAGATTACGGGCCTGATGGTCAACACGACCGGGGACCACGCGGGTTTGTTCGCGAACATCGGCAGCGACGGGGTGGTCCAGAACCTGGTGCTGGAGAATGTGTCCGTCATTGCAAACGGTCTCTACAGCAACGCCGGAGCTTTGGCAGGGATGCTGCAAGGCTCCGTAAGCAACGTCCGCGTGTCGGGAGGAAGCGTTTCGGGAATTGCCTACCTGGCGGGCGGACTGGTCGGGTCGATGTTCACGGGAGCCCAGATTTCCAAAAGCTGCTCCCAAATCCAGACGGAAAGCCAAGAAACTCTCTCCAACGTGGGCGGACTTGTCGGATATCTAACAGGGGGCACAATATCGGAATCCTGTGTGACGGGCCCAGTCACCGGAGAGTTCGCGGTCGGCGGACTGGCGGGATACGCATTGAACGCCTCGATTGTCGACAGTTATGCGACGGGAACGGTGACGGGATCCTACGTTGCCGGCGGTCTGATCGGAATGACCGCCGGACCGGTGTCCCTGGAGCGCGTCTATGCGGCAGGGGCGGTAACCGGCGGGATGACCGTGACGGGAGCGCTGGTCGGCATGAAGTCCACTGACGACGATGTGAGTGCGGAGGATGCCTATTACGACGAAGACGCCACCGGCCAGTCCGACGCGGACGGCACGGCGTTGTCCAGCGAAGAAATGGGCGACGAATCCTCTTTCAACAACTGGGATTTCGACACGCTCTGGCATATGGACGCCCGGAACGGAAGACCGACGTTTCTCCGGGACGACAGCCTTGCGCCGGTCATGAGCGGAGCGGTCGTCTCCAATGACGAGCCCGGCAAAGTGGTGGTGGATTTCTCCGAAAAAATTCTGGCCGATGACGAAGCGCTGATCCGCTTCTCCGTCTCGGTGGACGGCACGGAAGTTGACATCGAAGACGCCCGGCTTGGGACGGACGGAAAACAACTGGTCCTGACGCTGGAGGAATCCGTGGAGTACGGCCAGGAAGTGAAGGTCTCCTACTCCGCATCCGCCCCGCCCGTCACCGACAAGGCGGGGAACCCGATGGCTTCGCATGAGATTGAGGCGGAAAACGAGGTGGAGGAACCGAACGATTCCGATCCTTCCGATTCCAATCCGTCCGATCCCGATCCGACCAACCTGGAAGTCGTTTCGGTTTCTCCGGAGGACAACGCGACGGGAGTCGCGGGGGTTACCCAGCTCTCCATCAGGTTCAATCAGCCGGTGGAAGCGGCGGCCGGCAAATTTATCTATATCATGAATGAGAAGGGCACCGTGGCGGAACAGATCGGGGCGAATTCCCCCAAAGTGCAGGTCGATGACAAGACGGTGACGATCCGGCTGAACGCGGAACTTGCGCCCCTGACGAATTTCTATGTCATTGTGGAAGCCGGCGCATTCGAGACCGCCGAGGGCGACGCGTTCGGCGGCATCTATAATCCCGCGGACTGGAACTTCACGACGGCCGCGGATCCCGACGCCAATTGGGTGAACGCCGGCAATCCGGGATTCACCGCGGGCGGGGCGGAATATCCCGATCTGAAGGCCGGCAAGGACGGCACGCTGTATGTGGTGTTCCGGGACTACGCCCATGACGGGAAAGCCACGGCCATGAAACTGGGCCCGAGCGACTCGGCGTGGTCGCTGGTCGGCGAGGCGGGCTTCTCGCCAGGGGAGATCGGAGCGCCGTCGCTCGTGGTGGACGGGAGTACGCTGTACGTCGCGTTTGCCGCCGTCGACGAAGATGACCTGGCCGCCATCTACGTCCTGCAGTATGCGCTGAACGGCAGCGGCGAGTGGGAGCCGGCAGGCGAAAGAATTCCGGTCGGAACACTCGAACCAAGTCTTCTGCTGGATCAGGATCCCCAGCCTTTCCTCCACGTATATCTGGGAGAGCTTTACGTCGCCTATCGCGACGGTTTCCCATGGGGCGGTCTGACGGTGCGGAAGCTGGCGGAAGGCGGCGTGTGGGAATGGGTAGGCCAGGCGGAGTTTTCTCCGGGCGATATTTTCGATCCGACCTTGGTTACCTTTGAAGATTTGCTGTATGCCGGGTTCCACGACTACGACTTTATCGGACATTTCAGCGCCACCGCCATGCGGTACGATGCCATGTCCGAAGAATGGAAGCCGGCCGGCGAGCGCGGCATCACCTCCTCCGAGGTGTTTTATCCCACCCTGGTAACGGACGGGACCCGGCTCTATTTCGTATATTCCAATAATGCCTACCAAGCCGCCGCGATGGGCTACAGCTCGGAAACGAATATTTGGTATGGGATCGGCGGCGGCGCGTTCTCCACAGGCCAGGCTTACGGAACGACCGCCTGGGCCGGGGACGGCGCACTGTACGCCGCGTTCACGGACGAGGGGCACGGCAACAAACTGGTCGTGAAGAAATATGCGGGCAGCTCCTGGGTGTCGGTGGGCAACGACGGATTTACGCCGGACGAGGCCTACAATCCGTCCCTGGTCGTGTTCAACAGCCTGTCCGGCAACGTGCCCTATGTGGCCTTTGAGGACGCAAACCGGGAAGGCAAACTGACCGTCATGAAGTTCGGCACGTTCAACCAGCCGCCCGTGGCGAAGAACGTCGGCATCGAGGGCGATCTGAAGACGGGCGAGACGGTGGAAGGGACGTACACGTTCACGGACGCCGAAGGCGACGAGGAAGGCGAGTCGCTGTATCAATGGTATACGGCGGACAACGAGGAAGGCGGGAACAAGACCGCCATCGCCGGAGCGACGGATCTGGAGCTGGATCTCACGCTCGATCTGCTGGACAAGTATCTCATCTTCGAAGTGACGCCGGTCGCCGAGACCGGAACGAGGAAAGGGGCCAAGGTTTCCAGCGCGCCGCAGGGGCCGGTCACGAAGCCGGACGCGCCGCCGGCGCCGAATGTCACGGCCGACGACACGCTGAACGTCATCGTCGGCGCCGATGAAACGATGGAATATTCCACGGACGGCGGCGCCACCTACACCCCCTACGACCCGGCCCATCCGCCGGTGTTCGCCGGCAACGTCACGGTGCTGGTGCGGGTCAAGGCGAACGAAACGACGGGCGCGCCGGTCGGCGCGGCCAAGACGCTGACGTTTACGGCGAATCCGGCTCCCGCTCCGAGTCCGGCTCCGTCACCGGCGCCGGCGCCGACGCCGACGGTAACGGAAGAACCGGCCGGCACCGGCGACACGGGAGTCACGGTGCTGATCAACGGCAAAGAAGAGAGCGCGGGTACGGCGTCCACGTCGGCGCGGAACGGCCAGTCCGTCACCACCATCGCCGTCGATCCCGCCAAAGTGGAGGCGAAACTGGCAGAGGAAGGCATGAACGCGGTCCTGACGATCCCGGCGCCTTCGGGTTCCAACGTGGTGGTCGGGGAGCTGAACGGCCGGATCGTGAAGAGCATGGAAGACCGGCAGGCCGTGCTGGAAATCGTGACGGATCGGGCCACCTACACCATCCCCGCGGAGCAGTTCGACATCGGCGCGATTTCGGAAGAACTCGGGGCTTCCGGTGCCCTTGAAGACATCACCATCCGGGTGGAAATCGGCGAACCGCCGGAGGCCACGGTCGAAGTGATCGAAAACGCGGCGGAGGATGACACGTACGCGATTGTCGTTCCCCCGGTCGAATTCACGGTGCGGGCGGAGTATGACGGACAGACCGTGGAAATCACAAAGTTCACCGCGTATGTGGAGCGCGCCATCGCCGTTCCGGACGGCGTCGATCCGGACAGGATCACGACGGGCGTCGTCTTCGACGCGGACGGCACGCCCCGCCACGTCCCGACGAAGATCGTGGTCATCAACGGAAAATATTGCGCCGTGGTGAGCAGCCTGACCAACAGCGCCTACGGCGTGGTCTGGAACCCGGTGGAGTTTGACGACGTGGCTTCGCACTGGGCGAAGGACACGGTCAACAACATGGGTTCGCGGATGATCATCGCGGGAACGGGCAACGGCAAATTCAGCCCCGACCGGGACATCACCCGCGCCGAATTCGCGGCGATCATCGTCCGCGCGTTGGGCCTCGGAGCGCAAGACGGTCCGTCCGCCTTCACGGATGTGAAGGCATCGGATTGGTTCAACGGCGCGATCCGCACCGCCGTCGAATACGGCCTCCTGTCCGGTTACGCCGACGGCGCGTTTCGGCCGAACGACAAGATCACCCGCGAACAGGCGATGGTCATCCTCGCCCGGGCGATGGCCGTCACCGGACTGAAGGACAGGTTGCCCGGCGGATTGGCGGAAGAGGTGGTGGGCGCCTTCGCCGACGCCGGCCAGGCGTCCGCCTGGTCGGTCCAGGGCATCGCCGACAGCGTGGCCGCGGGCATCGTGCAGGGCAGAAACGAAAACACCCTCGCGCCGCAGGCTTTCATCACCCGTGCGGAAGCGGCGGCCATGATTGAACGGCTCCTGCAAAAGTCCGACCTGATCTGACCGGGCCATATGAACGCGTCCAGGGGAGCTCCAGGCGTCCGTCGCTCCGGGGCTCCCCCTTTTTTATAAAATAAAAGAAACGGAAAGGAGCGCTCCTGCCTTGGAAGAGACGATCCTGTCCCTCAAAGGTGAAGGCGCAAGCCTCCGGATCCGGGGAGAGCGCGGCGGGAACGGATGGCGGTTTCGGCGGGAAGGCGGCGAATGGCGCGGGGATCTTCGGGATGCGCTGCGTTCGCTGGACCCGTCCTGCCTGGCGATGCGGCCGGTCGAGGTACACCCGTTTTTTTCCCATACGATATGGGAGTGGCTGAAGTTCGCATCGGCGGAAGGACGGCAAATCGATGGGGAAGACTGGGAGCGGCTCCTCAAGCGGGACAATCCGGTATTCCGCGCGGCGTCGCTCATCCGGGACGCGCGCCGCATGGTGCTCATATCGGGCGCCGGTCTGTCCGTGGACTCCGGCCTGAAGGATTTCCGCCCGCCAAGCGGCTGGTGGCGCAACATCGACCCCCGCACCGTGGCGACGGTGGATGCGCTGGAACTCAGTTACGATCTTTTCCACGAATTTTACTCCGAACGGATTCGCCAGCTGAGAAATGTCGTCCCCCATCGGGGGTACGCCATTCTCGCCGAATGGGAACGGCGGGGGTTTCTGGCCTGCGTATGCACCCAGAATGTGGACCGCCTGCACCATCTGGCCGGCAACCGGACCGTGCACGAACTGCACGGCACGATCCGCGAATTCCGCTGTCACGCCTGCGGCGCGCCGGCGGCGGAAGAAGCGTTTTTGGAGAAACGGAAATGCCGGTGCGGCGGCAAGCTGCGTCCCAATGTGGTGCTGTTTGGAGAATCGCTGCCTTCCGAAGCCTGGAACCGGTCGCTCGGCGCCATCCGGGAGGCCGATCTGCTGCTCGTCGTCGGCACCAGTCTGCAGGTTGCTCCGGTTAACCAGTTTCCTTTTCTGACCCGGGGGAAGCTGGTTTTCATCAACACGGAAGAAACGGGACACGAGGGCCGGTTCGATGTTTGCGTCAGGGGGCGGGCGTTGGACGGCCTGGAGGCGATCGAGGCCTGGCTGACGGGAACATGATGATTCATGGCGGGTCTGGCGGCTTATAAGCAAACTTTTATTTGTTTTAATCAGGTTTCATTTTGTTTGGTAATATAATAACCGAATTATGCATATCCGCCCGCGATTCGAAGACGGGAATGTCTGGCCTTTGCGCGGGCCGGCGCGGGGAGAGCGGACGGAAATCTTCGGCCGGCGCCTGGCGAAGGGCGGCATCCGGAGGCTGCCGGAGTCGGAAACCGGACTCCGGAGGACGACGGCCGGTCCTGACACGCCGTCGAGCCAAAGGGAGCAATCTGGCGGCAAGAGATTTGGAAATCCGGCAAGGAGACGTTGCTCATGTGGCTTTGGTTTGCGTTGGCCGCCGCCGTCGTTTTCGGGATCCGGGGAATCCTGTACCACTGGTCGGCGCAACAGCCGATCGACCGCAATCTGGTGCTGCTCGGAACCTTTGCCTTCGGAACTCTCGTGTGCCTGATTCTTGGCCTTGCGTTTCGCCAGTCCTGGACGGGCGGGTCGCTGTACGGCCTGCTCATGGGACTGTTTACGTTTGCGGCCAATCTGTCCGTGTACAAAGCCTTCGCCGACGGCAAATCGTCCCTTCCCGCGCTGTTTACGGCCCTCGCGCCCGTGCCGGTTTTGCTGTACGCGTTTTTGGTCTGGGGGGAAACCCTGAACATCCGGCAGTGGATCGCGTTTGTCGTCATCGTCACCGGTGTGGTGCTCCTTCGCTATTCGGGCAGGCAGTCTCTGCAGCGGTTGCAGGGGATCAAGTGGGGGCTTTCGGCCATGCTTTTTTTCGCCGCCTGCGATTTGGCCAACAAGCAGGCATCTCTCGCGGGAGGGGAGCCCTTCACGACGCTGACGTACATGTTTCTGGTCGCTTCGGTGATCTTCGGCATCTGGTGGCGGGTTGGACGAAACCGAAGGCGGCGTCCGGACGAGGAAGCCGGAGGCCCCCGTTCCGAAGCCGCCGCGGTGTCCGAAACGGCCCGGAAGTGGAGCGAAACAAAAACATTCCTGTGGGGCATGATGATCGGCCTTGTCAATACCACCGGCATGGTTTTGCTGTTTCAGGGCTTCAAGCTGGGCGTGACCGGGCTGGTGACGGCCGTCATTTCCACGAATGTGATCGTCATTTTGCTTTACGCGAGATTTGTGGTGAAGGAATCGTTCCGGCGGACGGAAATGGGAGGCGTCGTGCTGAGCATGTGCGGTGTGGCGGTGCTGCATCTGTTCGGATAAGGGAGCCGGGCCGGATGGTTCTTCGGACGGGTGTTTGAAGGAGGAAGGAAGATGACGGCCGCGGAATGGACGGGCGCCGAAGCCATGGTGGAGGAAGCGGGATATGAGCCGGGCAAGCCGGTGGTGCGCGGCGTCCGCTTCGGCATCCGGCCGGGCGAGCGGGTCGGGCTGCTCGGACCGAACGGAGCCGGCAAGAGCACGGTCATGAAAGGACTCCTGGGGCAGCTGCCGCATTGGAAAGGCCGGCTGCTCCTGGACGGCCGTCCCGCCGAAGACGCGGGACCTGGCGCGGTGGCCTACATTCCGGAACATCCGGTGCTCTACGAGCGGCTCACGCTGTGGGAGCATCTCGCCCTGGCCGCGGCTTCCGTCGGGATGCCCGACGAGGAATTCACGGAGAAGGCCGGGCGGCTGCTTGCGCGCTTCAGGCTGTACGGCGTGCGGCACCACTATCCGGTCCGGTTTTCCAAAGGCATGCAGCAAAAAACGATGCTGGTCATCGGATTCTTGCTGTCGCCCCGGCTGTATCTGGTGGACGAACCGTTTGTCGGGCTGGATCCGTTCGCGACGATGGAACTCATGGAAGCGCTCGACGAGGAGCGGGCGCGCGGCGCCGCGGTGCTGCTCACCACCCATGTGCTGGACGCGGCGGAACGGATGTGCGACCGCTTCGTGCTTATGCTGGACGGGCGGGTGACCGCGTCCGGCACGCTGGCGGACATCCGCGGCCAGGCCGGCAGCGGCCCGGAAGCCCGGCTGTTCGACTGTTTCCTGAAGCTGACGGAAAGGGCCGGAGCGGAGGGAGCCGGATGAGCGGGGAAAGCCGGCCGGCGAAAGGGGACGCCCGAGCCGGAGAGCAGGCGGATGATGGGGCGGTGCGCCGGGAGAAAGCGGAGGAACCGGGGCGGTCTGACGATCCGGAAGCGGCGGATTGGACGGGAGAAAAGCCTGAACGGCCGGACGATTCGCAAACGTCGGACCTGACGGAAGAACAAGAACCTGAACAGCCGGACGATCCGGACACGGAAGAGGACGAAGAGGAAGAGGCGGAAGCCCTGCCGGGAGATTTCACCCCCGCCGGGCTCATGCGGGAGCGCATCGCGGCCTACTGGTCCAGGGTGCTCCGCAGCTGGCGGACGGCATGGGACTGGACGGTGGGCGTGTACATCGTCGCGCCGTTCCTGTGGATCGGCGGCAATTTGTACGCCGAGTTCTGGCGGGAACCGCCCGCATGGGTGCCGGAAATGCCGCCGGCCGTCCCGTCGGCGCTCCTGGCCCTGGCCATCGCCGTGTTCACCTCGGGCCTGCGGACGTTCGCCGAGCCGGGGGACGGGCTGTTTCTCAGGCGCAACCGGGCGTGGACGCGGCGGATGATCGGGATCGGCATGGCTTACACCTTCACGGCGAAGCTGCTGGTGACGCTGGTTCTTTCCGCCCTGCTTCTGCCTTATCACCTGACGCTGGTCCGGTGGCCGGCCGGCTTTCTGCTGTGGCACGCGGCGGGGCTCGTCTGCGGCGGGTATCTGCTGGTGCTGGTGCGGGACGCGGCGTCGCGGCTGTGGTCCGGGTGGCGGCGAAGGCTCGCGCGCATCGCGGCCGTCCTCGTCTGGGCGGCGGCCTGGGGATGGACGGTGTCGGCGGCGGAAGGAAGCCCTGCGGTCATGTCCGCCGCCCTTGCGCTGCTGATCCCGGGCGGCGCGGCCCTTTCGGTTTTGCGGCTGCGGGCGCGGGGAACGCTCCTGCACGAGGTGGAAACGGAACGCAACGCCTACGCGGCGAGCATCGGCTGGATGCTGGCAGACGCGCCGCCCGTCCGCTCGCTGCCGCGCGGCCGGCGTCCGCTTCTGCTTCGCGGCTCGCGGCCCCTGCTTCCCGGCGTCTCCGCGCCTCACCGCCGGCTCGCGGACCTGTGGCTGAAGTCGCAGATCCGGCGATTCGAGACGGTTCGCGTCTACGGCGCCCTGTTCGGCCTTGGCCTCGCGGCCGTCGCGCAGACGCCCCTCTGGCTGTCCGTCGCGGTCTGGCCGGCGCTTGGCGGCCTCCTGGTGTCCTGGCTTCACCGGCTCATCGTGCAGTGGTACGACGAACCGTACCTGAAAATGTTCCCGTGGTCCGAGGAACTGGCGAAGCGAAGCGCCGACGCGGCCCGGATTGCCGCCGGCGCTCCGGCGTTCGCCCTGTGGGGGCTCGCCGTGGGCGTCAAGGCCGGACTGCTTTACGGCGGCTTCGCGTGGCTGGCCGCCGCCGCGGCGCCCGCGGCCGGCTGGTGGCTCTACCTTGCCATTGACGGATGGATGGCGAGCTTCATGGAGAAACCGGCCGCGGAAAAGAAAAAAGCCGGTTAACTTAGAACCGGGAAGCCAAGGTGTAGAAACTCCGGATCATCACAGTTTGACTAAGCGGGTCCCACTGCTGTTATAGCAATGACGAACTGTGGTTCAGCGCATAACATTTAGTTAGAAAGTTGAAAATATAAAAATTTTTTATAGCCTTGACGAGCAACAGGATTTTTAATCTGTTGAGGTGAATATTTACATCAACTTAGGCCTGTGCATTTTCCGGAGTGGAAATGCTAATGAATTCGACACGTACTTATGAATATAAAGACAAGGAAGAGTTTCTTAATTGGACATACCAAGATTCCGAATTAGTTATTGGATTGGTTGGCGCGGTTGGAACCGAGCAACAACGAATCGTTCAGATCATTAAAGATCGGCTGAAAGCCTATCGCTATGAAACTGAAGAAATCAGAGTGTCTCGTGACGTAATTGGAAAGATATACGAAATTTCCGATACAACAAATGAGTTTGAAAGAATAAGCACCACAATGGATTTAGGGAATTTGGCCAGAAAAGAATCAGGGGATAACGGGATTCTTGCTTTTGGTGTGGCCCAAGAGATAATGAAACGAAGAAAGTCGCCCGGACGACCTGAAAAGCGTAAAGCGTATATTGTGAATTCTTTAAAGCATCCCAAAGAAGTTGAAAGGCTAAGGGAAATATATACTTCCGGCTTCTACTTGTTTGGGATTCATTCCGATGAGCAAAGAAGGCTTGAGTATTTAGTCAATAACAAAAGAATCAAGGAGGAAAACGCCAAAAAATTAATCCAGAGAGACATGAATGAAGAAGAGGGGCATGGACAGCAAACCAGGGATACTTTTCAAATGGCGGATTTCTTTATCCATTTGGATAGGGATCATGATCAAGTCGAAAAAAGCATTTGGCGGATTCTCGATCTGATGTTTGGTCACCCATACATAACCCCTACTTTTGATGAGTTTGCCATGTTCATGGCCTTTATTTCCGCTCTTAGATCCGCAGACTTGTCCAGACAGGTAGGGGCAGTTATCGCAAAAGATGAAGAAATTATTGCAATGGGCGCTAACGACACTCCCAGATTTGGAGGTGGGTTGTATTGGCCAACTCTTGACAGAGAGACGAATTGTATCGTTGATGCACCAGATGGAAGGGATTATAAAAGGGGTTATGATTCAAACAAAATAGAGCAAGCAAAGATCATGAAAGATATAGCGGAAATACTCGGATTGGATGAAGAAGGTATTAAAAAATTAAAAAGAAGCAGAATTAAGGATATTACGGAATACGGTCGAGTTGTACATGCCGAAATGGAAGCCTTAATGATGTGTGCGAGAAATCAGGTTTCGGCAAGGGGAGCCACGATATACTGTACAACTTTTCCTTGTCATAATTGTGCCAAACATATCATATCTGCGGGAATAAAACAAGTGGTATATATTGAGCCGTATCCGAAAAGCAAGGCTTTTGAATTTCATGATGATTCAATTACGGATGATCCAAAGCAAAAAGATGGAAAAGTATTATTTAGCCCTTTTGTTGGAATAGGACCCAGAAGATTTTTTGAACTTTTTTCAATGTCCTTGAGTTCGGGGATCAAAAAGGTCAGAAAAGACAGTAAGGGATATATAATTGATTGGCAGCCTGAACAGGCGAATCTGAGATTGCAGTTGGTTCCATATTCGTATTTGGATAAAGAGATGTCGGCAACCAGCACTTTTATTAGAAAATGGAGTGAGAAAAATGGGAAAGAAGACCAATCATGAAGAGAATCAAAAAGAGAAATTAATCCCGAGAGGGAAGTTTATTTTAAATAAACATGATCCTTATTATGCGCAAGTCGAAAAAATGATAAACGAGTGGCCGGATTGGAAAAAGGAAATACACGAAAAAATGCTTCGCCTAACGACGTAGTAACTAGCCAAAACGAAGCTCTCGGGCGTCCATCGCCCCGGGGCTTCTTTTTTGTAGAATGAAGGCGGAAAGGAGTGCTCTTGCCTTGGAAGAAACGATCCTGTCCTTGAGGGGAGAAGGCAAAAGTCTGGATATATGGGGAGAACGCGGCGAGAAGGGATGGCGATTTCGCTTGGATGGCGGGGAGTGGCGGGACAGTCTGCGGGATGTCCTGAATTCGCTCGACCCGTCTTGCTCGGCGCTTCGGCCGGTTGCCCTGAATCCGATATTTTCTCGCCCGATATTGGAGTGGTGGGAATCGGTTTCCCGGCGAGTCCGTGGCGTCGACCGGGATGCTTGGGAGAGGCTTCTCAAATGGGAAAACCCGGTTTTCCGCGCGACCGAGCTGATCTGGAACGCTCGCCGCATGGTGCTCATTTCCGGCGCCGGGTTGTCCGTAGACTCCGGCCTGAAGGATTTCCGCTCCAGAAGCGGATGGTGGCGGGGCATCGATCCCCGCACCGTGGCGACGGTGGAGGCGCTGGAGAACAACTACGATCTTTTCCACGAATTCTATTCCGCCCGGGTCCTGCAGCTCAAAGAGGTGATCCCCCATCGGGGCTACCACATTCTGGCCGATTGGGAGAAACGGGGCATGCTGGCCTGCGTGTGCACCCAGAACGTGGACCGCCTGCATCACATGGCCGGCAGCCGGACCGTTTACGAACTGCACGGCACCATCCGCGAGTTCCGCTGCCACGCCTGCGGGGCGCCGCACACGGAAGAGGCGTTTTTGGCCAAACAGAAGTGCCCCTGCGGAGGGAAGCTGCGGCCCAATGTGGTGCTGTTCGGCGAATCCCTGCCCGCGGAGGCCTGGAACCGGTCCCTGGACGCCATCCGCCGTGCCGACCTGGTGCTGGTGATCGGCACGAGCCTGCAGGTGGCGCCGGTGAACCAGCTGCCTTTTCTCACCCGGGGGAAACTCGTGCTCATCAACGCGGAGGAAACCGGCTACGAGGACCGGTTCGACGTCTTCGTCAAGGGAAGGGCGCTGGACAGCCTGACGGCGATCGAGGAACGTCTGAATGCGATGTGAGGGAGCGTTGTACGGAACGTGTTCCCGAAAGGATGAGGCCTGGTGGATTACTCGAGGAAGGAAAGCTGGACCGTCGGCCTTCTGGAGAAGACGCTTGACCAATACGGGGCGCTGGCTCCGGAAGCGCGGGGGGACTTCGGGAAGCTCTGGCGGGCCAAGCTGGATTATGAAGCCAGGACGGGCATCCGGATTCGACCGTGGCGAGAGATCATGACAAAGGAGGAGCTGGACGAGGAAGGCCTTGCCTACGCCAGGGCTACGCTGGAGATCGAAGGGCTGATGCTCGCGCCGGAGCAGGAAGCGCTGGTGCGCCGGCGTTTGCGGGGGGAGATCGCGCACGAAACGTTTTTGAGGCTGGCGAAGGAGCTGGCCGTTTCGTCATCCGGCCAGTCGGACGGTTTCATCCGTTCGGAAGAGCTGGACGAGGTTCTCGGGCAAGCCGCGCGCGCGGCGAAGGAAGAGGCGTTCGCCGCCGGATTGCCCGTGAGCTGTGTCCGGAACGGCAGGCTGCTCCGGGAATATCCGGACGGCGCCGTCGAAGAGGTCGTTCAGGATGCGTAAGCCCCAGATGATGGTTTTTGCCGGCGTCAACGGCGCCGGAAAATCGACGCTGACCCGCTGTCTGGCCGGCCGGCTGTCGGAAGGGGAATTCGCGGTCATCGATCCGGACGCCGTCGCGCGGGAGATGAGCCCTTCCGATCCGGAAAAAGCCGTTTTCGCGGCGGGCAGGGAAGCCCTGCGTCTCGTGGACGCGGCCATCGCCTCGGGAAGAAACTTTACCGTGGAAACCACGCTGAGCGGCGGCAACGCCCTTCGCCAGATGCGAAAGGCCCGTGAAGCGGGCTTCCATGTGACGCTGTTTTACATCGCGCTGGCCAGTCCGGAGCTGAATATCGAGCGGGTCAGGCTGCGGGTCCGGCTGGGCGGGCATTTCATTCCGGAGGAGACCATTCGCCGGCGCTTCACGACCTCGTTCGAAAATTTGCCGGAGGCGATGCATCTGGCCCATGACGTTTTCCTTCTGGACAATACGGAAAGCTATGTCAAGCTGGTCGAGATCAGGCAGGGCCGGGTGGTGTTCCAGGAACCGGATCCGCCCGCCTGGGCCGGCAAGGCGCTTCTGGAATGGAATCCCGAGTTTGAGCCGATCACGCGGAAAACCCAGTCCGGCCATTGTTACCGGGGAACCCATGTGCTGATCAACCACGCGGACCTGAAGGACCAGGAGGCGCTGGACCGCTTCGAAAGCGCGGCCGTTTCCTTCCGGATCGCCGAACTTTACGGCATGGGCGTGACCGGACGCCTGGATTTTGAGCACCTCCAAGCCATTCACCGCCACATCTTTCAAGACGTGTATCCCTTCGCCGGCGAGATCCGGCAGGTGGATATCTCGAAGGGCTTTCCTTTCGCCCGGTTCCCGTTCATCGTGCCGGAAGGCCGGCGTCTCATGAGGGAGCTGGCGGCCGAGAACCGTCTGGCGGGGCTGGACATGGAGCGGTTTGCCGGAAGGGCTGCCCATTACATGGCCGAGCTCAACGTGCTGCATCCCTTCCGGGAAGGAAACGGCCGGTCGCTCCGGGAATTCATGCGGCAGCTTGCCCTGAACGCCGGCTATGACCTTGATTTCACCTTGGTGTCCGCCCGCAAGGTTTTCGAAGCGAGCGTGGCGTCCACCGCCGATCCGGAGCCGCTGGCGCAAGTGTTGCGGGAGTGTCTCCATCCGCAAAAAAAGGCCGGTCAGAATGCGGATTCCTGATCGGCTCTTTTGCCGTTCCGCCGCAGAATGTTCATGCCGGATTGAACTTGCCGGATCCTCCTTATGATCCGCGGGCGGCGCGGAAGTGATTTGATTTTGTGACAGGGCAAAAACGTTTGTTGGTTTCAACTGGTGAGGCTGATAACTTTTTGTATACCAATGATCACCATCCGCTCTGTATACTAGAGTCGTCGAATCCTACGGAAGGAGAGGGCCGGCTTGTTCGATCACGATGAGCTTGCGGAACGACGCCGAAAAAAACTGAAACTCATCCGGTTCGATTCCGACGGCCAGACGCTGGTCGAATCGGAGAAGCCCAGGGAAACCTTCGAGGATGTGGGCGGACTGGAAGATGTGAAAAAGAAAATCCGGATGAATTTCATTCTCCCGCTGAAGCAACCGGAGATCTTTGCCGCTTACGGAAAAGAAGCCGGCGGGAGCCTGCTGCTCTATGGACCTCCCGGATGCGGCAAAACGTTTCTGGCCCGCGCGGTGGCGGGGGAAATCGACGCCAACTTCCTGCACGTCGAGCTTCAGGCCATCCTCTCGATGTATGTGGGACAGAGCGAGCACAACCTCCATGATGTTTTTGAAAAGGCCCGCGAAAACAAACCCTGCGTCATTTTCGTCGATGAGCTCGACGCGTTGGGCGGGAGCCGTCACCTGATGCGGCAGCATCACGACCGCATGCTCGTCAACCAGTTGCTGCTGGAGCTGGACGGGCTTCAGGCGAGGAACGACCAGGTGTTCGTGATCGGGGCCACGAATACGCCGTGGTATCTGGATCCGGCGCTCAGGCGCCCGGGGCGGTTCAATCATCTGGTGTTCGTCCCGCCGCCGGAAGCCGCGGAACGGGAGACAATTCTTCGCCTCAAGCTGAAGGGCAAGCCGACGGATGCGCTGGATTTGGCCAAAATCGCGGCAGAAACGAAGTTTTTCTCGGGCGCCGATCTGGAGCAGGTGGTCAGGGACGCGGTGGAACTGGCCATGGAACGCACGCTCGAGACCGGCGAGCTCCAGCCGGTTACCCAGGAAGATTTGAAAAAGGCGCTCAAGGGGCGGAAGGCGACGACGCTGGATTGGTTCGCCACGGCGAAAAATTACGCCATCTTCAGCGATGTGAACCGGGACTACCAGGTGGTGCTGGATTACATGAAGCGCCACGGGATCAAATAGGCACGAGACAAGGAGGCTATATCATATTGGAGGAAGCGGTGCAGGCGGGCTATGCCAGGGTGAGGCAGCTTGTGCAGATGAACCGATATAAAGAAGCCCTGGCCGAAGCGGAAAAGCTGCTTCAAATGGATCCTGACGATCCGGATGCGTACTCCACGATCGGTTGGATTTATCTGTTGACCGAAAAATATGACAAGGCGCTGCATTGGTCCGGTGAAGCGCTGAAACGGGATCCGGACAATTCATTGGCGTGGTATGTGCGCGTGTGCACCTACCACGAGACGAATCGGGAAGACGAGTTCGAGGAGTCGCTGGCGGAGGCGTTGAGAGTCGATCCGTATGAGGATCACTATTATTTCCTCAAAGCCGCAAGGCTCACCCATAAGGGGAAGTTCCGGGAGGCGAAGGAATCCATTTTGCGCGCCCTGGAGCTCGCTCCGGAAAAGCCGCTCAATTTGGCCCTTCTCAGTTATATCGAGGCGCTGTCGGGCAACAATGAGGAGTCCAAAAGGGCCGATCGGGAAGCGCTTCGGCACGATGCCGAAGATCCGGTGGTCCTGATGCATCTGTCATGGGCGGCGAGCGAACGCGGGGAGTACGATCTGGCGGAGCAATACATGGCGGGCGCGGTGCGGCTGAATCCGGAAAACAGGCAGATCCGCGATGAGTATTTGGAAGCGCTGCAAAAGAACAATAAATTATATCGGTCATTTTTGCGGCCCATAAAATTTATCCGCAAATTTAAGCCCTGGCAGATTTTTTTGCTCTGGATGGCGGCATGGATCATTTTCAAACCGCTGGTGATCTTGTTTATCGTTCTATACGTCCTGGCGCATTGGATCACCAAGGGCATCGTTCACGTCCGCGTGTATGGCTGGAGGAGGCGTTGAGGAAAGCCGTTGCGGTGAACATGGCGTGACAGATATACGACGCTGATGCGGATCGCTTTGAAACCGGCGGGGAGCGCCGGTCGTTTTTTTTGCCGACGGAAAGAAGGGAAGGCGGATATACCCGGGGAAGGACAGAAGGATCTTCGGGCTTCGCCGGTCGCCGAAATTTTGCCCTCTTCCAGCCCGCCCGGATTCTCCATCAACAAATGCCGGTTTCTAAGGGTTTCGCATTACACATTTATCCAAATGGTGCATGAAATGAACAGCGGATGGATGGATGATTGGCTATACTTCCAATTGAAAGGAGGTGCCGGGATGTCATTTGCATCCGATTTTGAAAGCGCGATTGAATACATTGAAGAAAACCTGGCCGGCGATATTGACTTGAACATGGCGGCGAGAAAAGCGAAATGCTCCGCATATCATTTTCAGAGGATGTTTTCCTCTCTTGTCGGAATTCCACTGTCCGAATACATCCGCAGAAGAAGGCTGACACTCGCCGCATTTGAGATCCAGAATTCCGATGCGAAGATTACCGATATCGCCTTGAAGTACGGCTATGAGACACACTCGTCGTTTACCCGCGCTTTTCAGTCGATGCATGGTGTGACGCCTTCCAAAGCGCGCTCGGATGGCGTTCCGCTGACGGCGTATCCGCCGATTTCTTTCCAATTTGTTTTGAAAGGAGCCCAAGCGATGCAGTACAAAATTATTGAAACGCAGCCTTTTAAATTGTTCGGGATGGATGCCGTGCAAATCGACGGCTGGGATCCCGAGAGTTTTCTGGAACATGCGAACCGGGTGATTGAAAATGGCAGTCATGACGCAACGAATATCGCCGCGGGTTTTCCGGGCAACGCCCGGGAAATGATCGCCAGGGGCGAGTGGGATGTTTCAAAGATTCATTTGCTGCATGCCATTCATTTCTGGGATGAAGAAGGGAACAAATATTTCATGTACGGGTGGGAAGTACCGGAAACCGGAGTGGATGAACGGTTTACCATCCTGGAAGTGCCGTCGTCAACATGGGTTGTGGTGTCTGTTCCGTTGGACGGGGATCGTTCCGCAATCGCAAAATGTTTCAATGACCTGTATATGAACTGGTTCCCCATTTCCGGATATGAGCAGGCCCCGGGGCGTCCCGTCATGGAAAAGTATGATGCGAATCGCGCCGAGCTTTGGATGCCGATTGTGAAAAAGCAATAGGCGATATGATCAGCCTGCCGGCAAGGTGATTTGAGGACGATGTGATCATGGCGAGGGGATGGGTTGATGACGGTGGAACTGGAAAAGGTCGTCAAGGACCATCTGATGCGCAAGGCGGCCGAAATTCGGAGAAGGTTGCTCCAGTCGATCGATCAACTGAATGAAGAACAGATCAATTGGCGTTATAATGGCGAAAGCAACAGCATCGCAAATCTGATCGTCCACATCAGGGGAAATGTCCATCAGCGCATTGAGGCCGGGATATTCGGCAAACCCGACACGAGGGACAGGGAAGCGGAGTTTGATCCCGGCGTGCGGCTGACCGTGCCGGAAGCAAGGCGCCTGATCGAGGAATCTTTCGATCTCCTGGAAAGCGCGATCCGCGATCTGTCAGGCGACGACCTGCTCAAAGAGCAGAAGGTTCGCGGAAAGTCCGTGACCGTATACGATGTGCTGAGCCAGTGCATTGCGCATTTTTCGGAACATCTCGGCCAGGTGCTGTATGTGGCAAAAATGCTTTTGGGGGATACTTACGTCAGTACATCCATTCCCAAAAAAAAGCTAATTGGGAATGATGGTTTCCATTTCGATTCAGAGATGCTATAAAGGATATCGAGGACGCAGTCATGCTTGGTTCAGGCACAACGGAAACAGACCGCTTCTTGAGCGGGGCGGTCTGTTTCCGTTTGCGGGGCATTCCGATAAGCGTGGCGAACGCAATCATCAAGAAGCGGCGGGAATCGTGGGGAACATGGACAAGAAAAAGCCGGAAGCGGATCAACTGAAAAGCGGAGACCGGATCGTCGTCACCGTCAAACGGCTGGGGATCAACGGGGAAGGCGTCGGCTATTACCGGCGCAAGGCGGTGTTTGTGCCCGGCGCGTTGCCCGGCGAGGCGGTCAGGGCCGAGGTGGTCCGGGCACAGCCGAAGCTGATCGAAGCGAAACTGCTCGGCATCGAAAAACGATCGCCGTATCGGACGAAACCGTTTTGTCCGGTGTATGACCGGTGCGGCGGCTGCCAGCTGCAGCATATGGATATGGCGGGGCAATTGGACGGCAAGACGGAGATCGTCCGCGAATCCTTCGCCCGCTACGCGGGGATCGAGCGGCCGCCCATCCGTCCCATGGCCGGCATGGCCCACCCCTGGGGGTATCGCCACAAGGCGCAGCTGCAGGCGGGCATCTTGCGCGGGCGCACGGCGCTCGGCCTGTATTCGACGGCCAGCCGCCGGCTGGTCGACATTGCCGGATGCCCGGTTCAGCATCCGGACATCAACCGGGCCGCCGATGCGATCCGCGGCATCGTGGAGGAGCTGGGCATCCCGCCTTACCGGGAAAAAGACAAGACTGGCCTGCTCCGCACCGTGGCGATCCGCAGAAGCTCGCATACCGGCGAGCTGCAGGTCACCTTTGTCCTCGCGAAGGACCGCCTGCCGCAAGAGGAGCGGCTGATCGGGGCGATCACCGCCAAACTGCCGGATGTGGTCCAGATCGCCGTCAACATCCAGCCGAGGAACACGCCTCTGGTGTTCGGGGAGCGCACCCGCGTGCTGTGGGGCAAACCGTACATTGAAGAGCGGCTGGGGGATCTGTCGTTTCGCTTGTCGCCCAGGGCGTTTTTCCAGATCAACCCGGCACAGGCGGCGGTATTGTACGACTACGCCAAAGAAGCCGCGGCGTTGACCGCTGTCGAGCGCGTGGTCGACGCCTATTGCGGCACGGGAACGATCGCCCTGTGGCTGGCTTCGCAGGCGGCCGAAGTGCGCGGCATCGAGGAAGTCGCCGAAGCCGTGCGGGACGCGCGGGAGAACGCGGCTCTGAACGGCATCCGAAATGCGCGGTTCCATCAGGGAAAGGCTGAAGTCCTCCTGCCCGCCTGGGTCCGGGAAGGCTACCGGCCCGATGTCATCGTGGCCGATCCGCCCCGTACCGGCTGCGACCGCAAATTTTTGTCCGCCGTCCTTCGGGTCCGGCCCGGGCGCTTCGTCTACGTTTCCTGCAACCCCGCCACGCTGGCCAAGGACTGCAAGGTGCTCCTGGACGGCGGCTACGCGCTGGAATGGATCCAGCCGGTGGACATGTTTCCCCAGACGGCGCATGTGGAGGCGGTAGCATTGCTGGTCCGAAAAGCCTAAATGTGAAAACCTGGACCTTCGTGCGTACGTCATAGCCTTCTTCTCGATTTCTGCGCATAAGGCTTCCTTCCTCTCTTGATCCGCGCGAACATCATCCGGCGATTGTCGGGCCTGCCGCTCGAGGGCTTGTTTTTTTGCTGCAAAAGTCCGGGTTAATCGAATTTTAATGAAATCATGATGCCCTGTTCATCATTTCGCATGCGGCAATTAAGCTTTGGAACGGAAAATGGGAGCGGAGGAAGTTGAGATTCCGAGAAACAAGGGAGGAGCTCCCATGGGCGGAAGTCAGGCAACGCCGCTATTGGAAACGCGCCATCTCACCAAGTCGTTCCGCGGACGGAAGGTTATCGACGATCTGAACATCCGGGTGATGAAAGGGGATGTGTACGGTTTTCTCGGACGCAACGGACAGGGTAAAACGACGGCGATCCGGATGATGACGGGGCTCGTGTTCCCCGATGCCGGTGACGTTTTGATCAAAGGCATCAGCCTGCGGATGGACTTCAAGCGGGCCATCTCGCACGTCGGCGCCATCGTGGAAACGCCGGCTTTCCACGACTATCTGACAGGGTACGAAAATCTCGCCCTGATGGCCAATCTCGCGCCCGGCGTAAGCAAAAACCGGATCCGCGAAGTGCTGGACATCGTCGGGCTGGGCAGCCGTGCAAGGGACAAGGTGAAAACGTACTCGCTCGGCATGAAGCAGCGTCTCGGCATCGCCAACGCCTTGTTGCACGAGCCCGAGCTCATCATTCTCGACGAGCCGACCAACGGGCTGGACCCGCAGGGCATGAAAGAGATGAAGGAACTGATCCTGCAGCTGGCTTCCGAGAAAAACATCACCTTTTTCATCTCCAGCCATCTGCTCCATGAGATGCAAGATCTGTGCAACCGAATCGGGATCATCCAGAACGGCCGGCTGCTGATCGAAACGGAAATCCGGGAATGGAGCGGCGCGGCCGGCGATTTTTCGCTGGAAAAGTTGTATTTCGAAGCGACCCGCTTGTGAGGTGCGAACCATGATGCGTTTGATCGGAAACGAGCTCCGCAAGCTCTTCCGCACCCGGAAATTGTACGTGTTTGCCGCCGTCATGGTGGTCGTTCTGGTGCTGAACCTGTCCGGCTACAAGCCGGGCGATCCGATGGTGGTCTGGACCTTTCGGCACGGCCAGTCGGTGCCGCTCGGCACGCTCGATATTCTGGCGCAGTTCATGATCATCTTCATACCGGTCTATCTTGGCGACAGCCTGGCGAACGAATACAGGCGGGGCACGCTGAAGCTGCCCCTGCTGCGGCCGGTACGCCGAAGCGAACTGCTGGGCGCCAAACTGGCGTCGCTGTTTGTGTTCATTGCGATCATGACCCTGTTCTATATCGCTGCGGCCTATGCAGTCGGCACCTATTATTTGGGCTGGGGAGATGGAACGGAGGTTGCCGGAAGGCTGATCCCGTCCGCGGAAGGGATCCGGCTCACCCTGGCGTCGGCGGTGCTGCTTGCCATTCCGTACATGATCTACGGGCTGTTCGTGACGGCCGTGGCGGTGCTGACAGGCAGCATGAGCGTCACGATCATCGGCGCGCTGGTCGTCACGACGCTGGTCCGGCACCTCAGCCTCGGCTGGCTCGAATCCATGGCTCCCTACACGCTGAACGATCAGATGCTTTCCTATCACGAGGCTTTCATCGTCGATCCGGATTGGAACCGGGCGCTTCGGCAAACGGGCATTCTGGCTCTGTATGCGGCCGTGTTTGCCTTGTTTGCGTTCCGCGCTTTCCGGAAGAAGGACATTTTGCACTGATAGCGCATGCACGGGAGGGACGGGGGTTGGCGGGTCTGGTGAAAAACGAATGCTACAAAGTGCTTCGCCAGGGCAAATGCTTTTTGTTCATGGGGGCCGTGCTGGTTCTACAGATCTTGAAAATCTATCAAGCGCGGTTTACGCCCCGGACTGAGGACGGCGCCGAGCCTGGCGGACAGTCGTTTCCGCTTCATATGATCGGCGCCCAGTCGTTCGTCATGGCGCTGTTTGCCGCCGTGCTCGCCGCCGATCTGATGGCGGAGGAATTCCGAAGCGGCACGCTGAAGCTGATCCTGCTCAGGCCGGTCGATCGGCGCCGGATCGTTGCCGCCAAGGCGACGGCTCTGGTCGCCGCCGTTGCGGCGCTGACCGGCTTCTCGGCCGCGGCGGCGTATGTGACCGGCACGCTGGCGTTCGGCTGGGGGGACGGAGGAAGCGTCGCCGCAACGGTCGCAGCCGCCGTGGCCTCGATCGGGCCGTATGCGGGGTTCGGCATGCTGCTTCTTTTTGTCGCCCTGCTCACGGAGCACGCCGGCATGACGATCGGCATCGCGGCCGCGCTGTATCTTTTTTCGCCGCTCTTCGGGATTCCTCCGGAGTACTCCATCGTCCATCTGATGAATACGTTCCACGTCACGGTGGCACGCGCCGCCTCTTTTGGGGACATCCTCCCCGGTCTGGGCGTGATCGCGGCGTACGTCGTCTTTTTCCATGCGGCCGGGGTCATTCTTATAAAACAAAAGGATGTGCTGCTATAATCTAGGTGGAGGGGAGAGGATGACGCACGCGAGAGTGATGGTCGTTGACGACGATCCGGAAATCGCCGAGCTGATCCGGGACTATCTCGAAGCCGAAAGGTTTGAGGTAATCCTCTCCTTTGACGGCAAGGATTGCCTCCGGCTGTTCAGGGAATATCGCCCGCAGCTGGTGGTTCTGGACGTCATGCTGCCGGGACTGGACGGCATGGAAGTGTGCCGGACGATCCGAGCGGAATCAAATATTCCCATCATTATGCTGAGCGCGAAGAAGTCCGAGGTGGACAAGATTTTGGGGCTCGGGCTCGGGGCCGACGACTATGTGGTCAAACCGTTCAGCCCGGGCGAAGTGGTGGCCAGGGTCAAGGCGCAGCTCAGGCGATACCATCATCTCTCGGCGCCGGAAAGCCGCACCGATACCCTGAAGTTCCGCGATCTGGAGATCGACCTGAAGGCGTATACCGTGAGACGGCGCGGACGGATCGTGCCGCTGACGACCAGGGAGTTCGAAGTGCTGCGCTTTATGGCGCTGCATCCGAACCAGGCGCTGACCCGCCAGCAAATCTATGACAACGTGTGGGGCTTCAACGAATATGGGGACCTGGGCACCGTCACGATCCATATCAAAAAAATCCGGGAGAAGATCGAAGACGATGCGTCCAATCCCCGTTTCATCACGACGGTGTGGGGCGTCGGCTACAAGTTCGAGGGGGGCGGGCCGTGAGAATCGGAATCAAGGGCAAACTCGTGTCCGCTTTTCTCGGCATGCTCGTCTTCCCGCTCATGGCCGCTTCGGTGACGGCATTCAGCGCCCGGGAGGTGCCGGTCGGCGTCTCCATTCTGCAGATTCTGCTCGCGCTGGCGGTCCCTTTTCTCATAGGCGCCGTGGTGGTGGGATGGATCATCTCGAAAAATATTTTGCAACCCCTTCAGGAACTGCGCGCCGCGACCCACGACATCATGGACGGCCGGTTTGATTTTGCGCTGACGTACGACCGGAACGACGAAATGGGCGATCTGTGCGCGGCCTTCGACGTGATGCGCGACCGGCTCAAGGCGTCGCTGGAGAAGCAGGAGCAGCTGGAAGCGTCGCGCCGGATGCTGCTCGCGAGCATTTCCCACGACTTGCGGACGCCCATGACTTCCATCAAGGGATACGTGGAAGGCTTGCAGGACGGCATCATCCAGGACCGGGAAAAGTTCAGCCGCTACATCTCCGTCATCCGGCACAAGACCGAAAGCCTGGACCGCCTGATCGAGACGCTGTTCCAGCTGACGCAAATGGACCTGATCGACCCGGAAGAGTCGCTGCGTGTGCACGATTCGCGGGAACTGCTGGAGTCCGTCATCCATCCCTTTGAGGTGGAATTTGCCGATCAGCCCGTGCGGCTGGAAGTGGGAAGGCCCATTCCCTCGGTGCGGGTCCGGGCGGACGAAAGCGGCATCGCCCAGGTCTTCGACAATCTGATCGGCAATGCCAGACGGTATGTGGAGGACGGAGGCGTGATCGCCATCGAAGCGGCCGAGCATGGCGATGAACTGCGGATTTCGTTCCGGGATACGGGAACGGGCATCGCGGAAGAAGATTTGCCCCATATTTTCGAGCTGTTCTATCGGGCGGAGAAGTCCCGTTCCAGAAATTACGGCGGGGCGGGACTGGGACTGGCCATCTGCAAAAAAATCGTCGAACGCCACGGCGGCCGCATCTGGGCGGAAAGCGCGCCGAACGCTGGGACGACGATCCGCTTCACGCTGCCGATCGTGAGGGAGGGGAGCCGGTAACGCCATTGGCTTCGGGGTCGCGGTTGAGCCTTGTCAGCAACAACAAATGGCAACGCCGCCAGGGTGACCAGTTTTTTTTGTTTTTCACGGCCGATCCCTCCGACTTGGAACGGGACATCATTTCGCTGTTCCCTTGCGGAATCCCTTCATCCGGAAGCGGCATCGTTTTTGACTGCAAAGTGGGAGAACTGCTACAATGAACGAACGTCAGCTGGCTAAAGGTCAGCCGTTTCGTTTTCGACCGGCGGTGAAGGAGAAAAAGATAAACGAGAGAAACGTGACGGAAAAGCAAAAGCAGAACGCCAATCCGGACAGAATGGAAGAAGCAATCCGCACCGACGGGGAAAGGACATGACGGCATTCGGCGGAATTCAAAGGAATGGGTATGAGGTTTGGCGCCATGAATCAGGATCGCCGCAGCACCGGAAAACAGGAGACCCAACTTCGCAGAACGGCGCAGCGCGACGGCATTCCGATCCAGGCCGGGCAGGTCGTCGAATGCGAGATCGAAGGACTCACCCATGAAGGCGAAGGGGTCGGCCGCGTGGAGGGCTATGCCCTGTTTGTGCCCGGGGCGTTGCCGGGCGAACGGGTGCGGGCCGAGGTGGTCAGCGCCGGCAAGTCCTACGGGCGCGGGCGCCTGATCGAAGTGATCAAGCCCGGCGAAGCACGCGTGCAGCCTCCCTGCCCGATATATGACGCCTGCGGCGGCTGTCAGTTGCAGCATCTGGACTATGCGGCGCAGCTGCGCTGGAAGAGACGCTTCGTGGTGGACAGCCTTGTGCGGATCGGCAAGCTGAAGGTGGCGGGGAAAGGCGCCGGCAAGTCTGACGGTGCGGTTGTCCATCCGGTGATCGGCATGGACCGGCCCTGGCGTTACCGCAACAAGGCGCAGGTGGCGATCGGAGCGGGGAAGGCGGGCCTGATCGGAGGCTTCTATGAGCAGGGCAGTCACGACATTGTGGAGATGGACGCCTGTCTGATCCAGCACAAGGAGAACGAAGAGCTCGTCCGTGCCGTGAAGGAAGCCGCGAACCTGCTTGGAATTTCCGCCTACGACCGGAGAACGGGCCGCGGCCTGCTCCGCCATGTCGTCGTTCGCCACGCGGCGGCAACGGGCGAACGGATGGTGGTCCTGGTCACCAACGGCTACGACATTCCCCACGTCCGGGAGTGGATTCATCTCATCCGCGAGCGGGCGCCGGGGGTGACGAGCATTTGCCAGAACGTGAACACGTCCCGCGCGTCGGTGGTGTTCGGGGAATACACCCGAACGCTGTGGGGCGAGGACGTCATCTACGACGAAATCGCCGGCATCCGGTTTGCCATCTCGCCGCGGTCGTTTTTCCAGGTGAATCCCGTGCAGACGGAAGTGCTCTATCGCAAGGCGGTGGAGTATGCCGGGCTGACCGGGGAAGAGACGGTGATCGACGCCTGCTGCGGCATCGGCACGATCACACTGCTTATGGCGCGTCATGCGCGGAAGGTGTTCGGCGTGGACATCGTTCCCGAGGCCATCGAAGACGCCCGCCGCAATGCCAGGATCAACGGCATCCGCAACGCGGAATTTGCCGTCGGCGCCGCGGAAAAAGTGCTGCCTCGCTGGAAAGCCCAGGGCGTTCAACCCGGCGTCATCGTTGTCGATCCGCCGCGCAAAGGCTGCGACGCCTCACTGGTTGCCGCCATGCTGGAACTCAAGCCCCGGCGCATCGTCTACGTTTCCTGCAACCCCGCCACCCTGGCCCGGGATCTGCGGCTGCTCGAGGATGGCGGGTACCGGACCGTGGAAGTCCAGCCGGTGGACATGTTTCCGCACACGGGGCACGTTGAATGCTGTGCGTTGATAGAACGGAGCAAATAAGAAGCAGATGGGTTCGAGAATCTGTAGTAGATTCTCGGTGACCCGTCTGCTTTTATTTCAATGCGGTTAATCAGCCGATGAAGGCTTTCTGGTGTTAAATCGTTGAATGCAAGAAACCTTTGCAGCGATTCCTTGAATTCTTGAATCATTTTCAAATCGTCGCCTTTCCGCAAGGCTTCTTCGATTTGCATTTTTTGTTGCGTCAAAGTTTGGATTTCTTCGTTTACGCGAAGCATATATTCATCGTATTCGCTTTTGGACATTTCACCATCAAAATGCCTGTCATGGGCCAGTTTTTTGCGATTTTTCAGCTTTTCGAGCTGATTTTCGATGGATTTGAGTTGTTTTTCCTGAAATTTTCGTTGTTTTTCCATGTTTTCTTCCAGCTTTTTCATGACACTTTCGCTGCTCAAATGGGCAGCCATCGCACGAATATCCGCTAAAATGGCCTCTTTTAATTCCTCTTCCCGCACCAGATGGTCAGTACAAAACTGGGTGCCATAACGATTGTAACTGCCGCACAGATACCCTCGCACATGCTTTTTGTAGTGCATTCCCCGCCCGCAATCGGCACAAAACAGCGTATTGGTAAACAGGTGCACTTCCGCTTGCGGACGGATTCGTTTGCGTTGGGCAATCATCTGCTGGACCAGTTCAAAATCTTTTCTCGATATAATCGGTTCATGCGTGTTGCGAACGACGATATAATCCTTGGGATGACGGTACAAGCGATCTTTTACCGTCACGCTTTTGGTCGTGGAGCGGCATTGAACCAAATCCCCGACATAATGCGGATTGGTCAAAATCAGCCTGACGGTTGAACCGCCCCAACGGTCGGAAGCATTGTTTTTTCCTGCAATTTGCGATGGTGTCGGAATGCCTTCCTGGGTCAGCTCCCTGGCAATTCGGTCATGCCCTTTTCCCGACAAATAATCCCGAAAGATTCTTCGCACAATGTCAGGTGTGGCATCGTTGCGGACATACAACTTGCCGTCTCGCACTTCATAGCCCAGAGGCGGAACGGAACCCTTGAATTGCCCCCGTTGAGCCTTGATTTGGAAGGTATGCTTGACCCGTTCGCTGATTCGTTGGGATTCCTGCTCATACATCCACGCATACAGACCGAACATATGCGTATTGCCTTCCAAGGTGTTGATCGCATTGTCCAGCGTAATGATGTGAATGTTTTTGTTCAAAGCCAGATCGCGAATTTCATAAGAAAGCCGACCGTTGCGTGCCAAACGAGACAATTCCTTGGCCAAAATGCAGTCAAATTTGCGGGCGTTGGCGTCAGCAATCAGCCGCTGCAGCTCTGGCCGTTTGGAAGTCGTGCCCGACTCGATTTCCACATAGATGTCATGGACTGTCCAGCCTTTTTGGGAGACAAAGTTGATAAACAGATTGCGTTGGTTTTCCAGGGATGACTTTTGTTCTTCTTTATCCGTGGAAACACGTACATAAATGGCACATCTCATGCAGCATCAACCTTTCCTCCATGAGATGCACGCGGGGTCCACTTCGTTTTTATCGTAAGAATGAGCGAAAAATTTGTCAAATTCCTGCTCAATCATGTCTGAGTCAAGCTAGTGTGGGCACCTTTTTTGGATTCTGGATGCGGACTTGAAAAGAACCTTTCCCTTGTAAGCGCTTTTGGTGTTCTTCCTTATGGGAT
>JGI12341J12878_1000040_pt1 | contig 61970 bp, 56 predicted proteins | sample Passage260B_FD_12878 | JGI IMG/M metagenome (IMG submission 12878)
GTTACTTGGCATTTCGTTAACTCTTCGGAACCGCCTGGTGCGGACCCGCATGCCAGGTGGTGTGAGAGGACGGGGGCTAGCCGCCCCCTTCTACTCGATTTGCACGCGCGGCAAGGGCGGGACATATGCATGATGACAAAGACGATCCTTTGGGGCGGGTGGAAACATGAGTCCGGAAAAAGGCTGGGCCGGGTTTGCGGACCTTCCGGTATGGATCGAACCGGAACTGACCGGCGTCGTGCTGGCTTGCTGGTGCCTGGGATTCGCGCTGAAAAAAACGCCGTTCGTGCCGGACTGGACGATCGTCTACGCGGTCACGGCCCTGGCGGTGGCGCTGGTGGGGTTTTCGGAAGGCTGGTCCGTCCGGTCGGCGATTCGGGGCATCCTGTGCGGCGCGTTTGCGGTGTACGGGCACCAGCTGGTGAAGCAGACCCGATTCCGGGACTGAGGGCGCTACTCCAGGAGCCCGAGCGCGCGGTAGTCGTGGAGACCGACCACGCCGTCGACGGGCAGCCCGTTCTGCCGTTCGAAGGCCTTCATCGCCTGTTCGGTGGCGGGGCCGAAGCGCCCGTTGCACGCGCCGTGGAAAAATCCCGCCGCGCGCAGGCGATTCTGGATGAGCAGCACGTCTCCCCCGGCGTCGCCCTTGGCCAGGCGGCGGGGATCCCGGTGGGGTTCCCCGAGCACGTGCCCGAGGATGATCACTTTGGTGCCGATGCCGACGCGCTCGTACAGATCTTCCACGTCCCGGTTGCGCATGCGGATGCAGCCGTGGCTTGCCTCGGTCCCGATGAGGTGCGGCTTGTTGGTTCCATGGATGCCATACGTTCCCCAAGGGACGTTCAGCCCGATCCACCGCGTGCCGAATCCGGAACCCCAGTCTTTGGACTTGCTCACGACGCGGAATTCCCCGACGGGCGTCGGCGTTTCCGGTTTGCCCGGGGCGATCTTGTAGGTCTTGTACGGCACGTTGCCGATGTACAGCGTAAGCTCCCTGGAGCGCGGGTTCACCACGACGGAGGTGTCCTGGCCGCCGGCCGGCCACGGCTTCTCCGCCGGCGGAGCCGGTTTCCCGGACGGGACGGAAGGAATCATCCCGTCGGGTCCGCCGGGACCGGACGCGGGCAGCCACGCCAGCAAGGGGAGCAGGAGGAAGAGAGCCGTTTTCATGGCGCGTTCAGTTCCTGTTTCCGGTCTGTTTTCGTGCCGGGTCTTTTCCGTGACGCCACCAGATACCGTTGCTCGGAAAACGCAAAAATATGCGGGAAAAAGCCTAACACACCGGGGTTCAGATGTAAGCGGCTGTATGATATGATGAAAAGTGTCACTCTGCGGCCCAAGAGAGGTGAAATCATGTCCGAACCGGCAACCGCCGAACGGTCCTTGTCCAATCATTTGCTCAGGCGCGACGTGCGGTTTCTCGGGAACATTCTCGGGGAAGTCCTGCAGCATCAGGGAGGCAGGGGATTGCTCGACCGGGTGGAGAAAATCCGCGAAATGAGCAAGGAGCTGCGCGCCGCGTATTCGCCCGAACTTTTCCGGGAATTCATCGCCACGATCAAGGGACTCACACCGGATATCCGGCACCAGGTCATCCGGGCGTTTGCGATATATTTCCAGCTTGTCAACATCGCCGAGCAGAACCACCGCATCCGCCGCAAGCGCGATTACGAGCGGGCGTCGGGAGACACCGTCCAGCCGGGATCCATCGAAAGCGCCGTGCGCGACCTGAAGGAGCGGAATCTGACGGCCCAGGAAGTGGACCAGATCCTGCATTCCGTCAGCCTGGAACTGGTCATGACCGCCCACCCGACGGAGGCGACGCGCCGGGCGGTGCTGGACATCCACAAGCGGATCGCGGACGACGTGATGGAATTCGACAACCCGATGCTCACCTACCGGGAGCGGGAAAGGCTGCGCGAGAAGCTGCTCAACGAGGTGCTCACGCTCTGGCAGACGGACGAGCTGCGCCAGCGCCGGCCGACGGTGATCGACGAGGTGCGGTACGGACTTTACTATTTTGAAGAAACCCTGTTCGACGTGATCCCGGAGGTCTACGAAGAACTGGAGCGCTGCCTGTCCAAATACTATCCCGAGCGGAAGTGGCACGTGCCCGTTTGCCTCCGGTTCGGCTCCTGGATCGGCGGCGACCGGGACGGCAATCCCGCGGTGACTTCGGGGGTTACCTACAAAACGCTTCAGCTGCAGCGCGCCCTCGTCCTGCAGAAATACGAACAGCTGCTGCGGGATCTGATGCGGCGTCTCAGCTTCAGCGCCACGATCGTGAACATCACCGACGAGCTGCGCGAGTCCATCGAGCAGGATCGCCGGAACGTCAGGCTGACCACGGTGGAGCCGTGGACCAACGAAAACGAGCCGTACCGGATCAAGCTCACGTACATGCTGCAAAAACTCCACAACATGCAAAACGAATCCCTGCGGGAAACGGCCCAGGCCTACCGCCGGGCGGTGGAGTTGCTGGCCGACCTGCAGGTGATCGACCGGAGCCTTCGCCATCATTACGCCGATTTTGTCGCCGATGCCTATCTGAAAAAATTGATCCGCCAGGTGGAGTTGTTCGGGTTCCATCTCATGACCCTGGACGTGCGCCAGCACAGCAGGGAACACGAAAAGGCGATGGCGGAAATCCTGATGGCGGCGGGCATCACCGACCGGTACACGGAGCTGTCCGAGCGGGAGAAAATCGAGCTTTTGCACGGCCTTCTGGGCGATCCCCGGCCACTTCTGCACGAAGAGGCGGACCTGTCCGAACAGGCCCGGGAATGCCTGGAGGTGTTCCGGACGATCCGACGGGCGCAGCGGGAATTCGGTCCGGCCTGCATCCGAAGCTACCTCATCAGCATGACCCAGGGCGTAAGCGACTTGCTCGAGGTGATGGTGTTCGCCAAGGAGGCGGGACTGTACTATCGCCACGCCAACGGACGGGTCCAGTGCACCCTGCAGCCGGTGCCGCTGTTTGAGACCATCGAGGATCTGCACGCCGCCCCGGGCATCCTGCGGGATTTGTTCGCCCTGCCGCTGTATCGCGAGGCGCTGTCCGTGATGGACGACGTGCACGAGGTGATGCTGGGGTATTCCGACAGCAACAAGGACGGCGGCATGATCACCGCCAACTGGGAGCTGCGCGTCGCGCTCAACGAGCTGACGAGGACGGCGGACGAATTCGGCGTGAAGCTGAAGTTTTTCCACGGCCGCGGCGGAGCCCTCGGGCGCGGCGGCATGCCGCTCAACCGGAGCATCCTGGCCCAGCCGCCGCACACCCTCGGCGGGGGCATCAAGATCACCGAACAGGGCGAAGTGCTGTCCTCCCGCTATTCGATGAAGGGCATCGCCTACCGCAGCCTGGAGCAGGCGATCAGCTCGCTGATCACGGCCGCCTACCTGAGGCGCCACGCGGACCGGGAAATCGAGACGGAGCGGCAATGGGAAGAGACGATGCGGATCATTTCGCAGACGGCGTTCGAAACGTATCAGGATCTGGTCTTCCGCGATCCCGACTTCCTGACGTTTTTCCGGGAGTCGACGCCGCTTCGGGAAATCGGGGAGCTCAACATCGGCTCGCGTCCGGCTTCGCGCAACAACAGCGAGCGGTTTGAGGATCTGCGGGCGATCCCGTGGGTGTTCGCCTGGACGCAGAGCCGTTACCTGCTGCCCGCCTGGTACGCCGCGGGGACGGCTTTCCGGACCTATGCGGGGAACGACCCCGCGAAGCTGGAGCAACTTCGGAAGATGTACCGGGAATACTACTTTTTCCAGACGCTGGTGGACAGCCTGCAGATGGCGCTGGCCAAGGCGGACCTGGTCATCGCCCGGAACTACGCGGGCATGATCAAGGACGAGAACGTGCGCAACCGGATTTTCGCGAAGATCGAGGAAGAATACAATCTGACGAAAGAGATGATCCTGCTCATCACCGGGCAGGAAAACATCCTCGACAATGTGCCGGTGATCCGGGAATCGATCCGGCTGCGCAACCCGTATGTCGATCCCCTGAGCTACCTGCAGGTGCAGCTTCTCACCGAGCTCAGGGCGCTGCGGGCGCAGGGCCGGGACGATCCGGAACTTTTGCGCGAGGTCCAGCTGACGATCAACGGCATCGCCGCCGGATTGCGGAATACGGGCTGATGGGTCCGGACCGGAAGCGTCCGCCGGGAGCGGAGGAATCAGTGCGAGCGGAGGAATCGAGTTGAAGCCGATGGAAACCCGGCTGGCGCTCCTCGCCCGTAAGGGGGACGGCAGGGCGTTTGCCGAACTTGTCCATCTTTACGGGGACAAGCTGTATCAGCTGGCCTACCGGATGACGGGAAACCGGCAGGATGCGGAAGACGTTGTCCAGGAGACATTCCTGAGGGTTTTCCGGAATCTGGACCGGTACGATGAAAACCTGAAATTTTCCACCTGGATCTACCGGATCGCGTCCAATCTGTGCATCGACCGGCTGCGCAAGCGGCGGATCGTCTACTCGCTGGACGCCCCCGGCGCCGATCGCGAGGACCTGGACGGCTACTCGGCGTTGCCGGCGGACGAACACACGCCGGAACACGAGGTGGTGCTGACGGAAACGCAGCGGGCCGTCCGCCAGGCCATCGAAACGCTTCCCGCGAAGTACCGGGCGGTGATGCTGCTCCGGTACATGCAGGATCTGTCCCTGCAGGAAATCGCGGAAGTGCTGGAACTGCCCGTGACCACCGTGAAGACCCGGATGCATCGCGCCCGGGAATACATGAGACGCAAGGTCGGTCATCTGTTCAAGCCATGAGAGCGGGTGCCAGGACAGACGGCGGAAGGCGGTGAAGGAAAGGCGCGGCCGGTTTTTCCCGAAACCCGGCTGCGCATCCCCGCGTATTACGTATAAAGAGACAAAGCCGTTGCGGCGAAGACAAGCTTGCGCAGGCGGCTTGCGCCGCGGAAAGGGAAGTCTGAGCATGGACTGCCGAATGGCCGTGCGAGTCATGCACGAGTATCTGGACAGGGAGCTGGCGCGCGATCGTTTGGCGGAATTGGAGACGCATCTGCGCGGATGTCCGGCTTGCCGGAACCGGCTCGAAATCCTGACCGGCACCGAAGCGCTGATCCGTTCCGCCTGCGCGGGACGGGAGGCCCTTCCTCCGGCGGATTTGCCGGACCGCATCCTGCGGTCGCTCCCGGCGCCGCCGCGGTCCAGGAAATGGGCGAGATGGGTGCGCAGGCATCCCGCCGTCACCGCCGCCTGTTTCTTCGCGCTGGTGATGCTGGGCAGCTGGCTGGCGACGTGGAACCAGGATGACCGGTTGCGGGTGGAAGCCGGACCCGACGCGGACCGGCTGGTGATCGAGGGCAACACGGTGATCGTGCCCGCGGGACAGAAAGTATCCGGCGATCTCGTCGTCGCCAACGGCACCGTCCGGGTGGACGGCGAGGTGGAAGGAAACGTCACCGTGATCGACGGCCATGTCCTGCTGGCGTCCTCCGCCCAGATCGCCGGGGAAATCCAGGAAATCGACCGCGCCGTCGACTGGCTGTTTTTCCGGATCAATGCCTGGCTGGACAAACTGATGGGCAGCCGGTAGCGATACCGGCGGTCTGTGGCCGGCAGCGGCGTTTACGGTTGGCTGCGCACCGCAAACGGTGTCGCCGCCGGCCCCGGCGCCGGCAGAGGCGCAGGCGGATGAACGGGCGGTGTTAGCGCGCGAAAAGATATGGTCGGCGCCTGCCCGGCTCCGATGGCGGCTGTGCCGGAGCGTTTCCCGCGGTACGGCGGGGCGCAAAGCCTTGACAATCCGGCGAAGTCGCCGGCGAAAGCATGCGTTTGGCGAACCTCCCCCGCGCCGGAGGGAGGTTTTTTTGCAAGATTCTCCACCATTCGCGGAAAAACGAAGATCCTGGCGAAAAATAAAAAGGAATTTGGCCGGCCCGAAGAGAAATTCTTACAAGAGAAAGCCGGAGATACGCGGCCGAACGGGACGCGGGAACAGGGGGGCGCGTCTTGAACTACTTCGAGTCGCTGACGTGGGTCGATGCGGTCAAAGACGCGGCGGACATCCTCATCGTCAGCTTTCTGATTTATAAAGTGATGCAACTCATCCGGGGAACGCGCGCCGTTCCGCTCATCAAAGGCATTTTGCTGCTGGTTGTCACTTGGGCGCTCAGCACCTGGTTGAACCTCTATACCCTCCGATGGCTGATGAATCAGATTTTCACCTTCGGGATTGTCACCATCCTCATCATCTTCCAACCCGAGCTTCGTCGCGCCCTGGAGCAGCTGGGAAGAGGCCGCTTGTTCAGCCGCACTTTCCATTCGGAAGACCAGGACGTCCAGTTTCGGATCCACGAGGTCATTAAGGCAGTTAACTATTTATCCCGCAGAAAAATAGGGGCGTTAATTGTTTTCGAACGGGAAACCGGTCTCAGCGATTATTCCGACACCGGCATCAAGATGGAGTCCCATCTCAGCGCGGAACTGCTCATCAACGTATTCATTCCCAACACCCCGCTGCACGACGGAGCGGTCATCATCCGGGGTCCGCAGATCGTGGCGGCGGGTTGTTATCTGCCTCTTTCCGAAAATCCTTTCATCAGCAAGGAACTGGGCACCCGGCATCGCGCAGGCATTGGCATAACCGAAGTGTCCGACGCCATCAGCATCATCGTGTCGGAGGAGACCGGCACGGTATCCCTCGCCATCGGCGGACAGCTTGTGCACGACATCCAGGAAGAATCCCTCATCTCCAAGCTGTTCGAGGAGCTCCGCCCGGCGGCGAAGGCGCGCGGCGTGGATTGGAAACGGTTCTGGAAACGGGAGGAGGGTGAGCGCGGTGGATAAATGGCTCAGCCATCCGACCGTCATGAAGGTGATGGCCCTGGCGCTGGGCATCCTGCTGTGGGCGATCGTCCATTTCAATCCGGACAATCCGCCCAGCCAGGTCGCTTCCCTCATCGAGATCGATACCATCCGCTCGGTTCCGGTCACTCCCGTCGGCCTGGACGAGCAGCGGTTTGTCCTGGTCGACATGCAGCCGAAGTCGATTGATCTGACGGTGCGCGGGACCCGCGCGGAAATTCTGGCGGCCCGGCCGGACGATTTCCGGCTGAGCGCCGATCTCGGCGAGGTGGAAGCGGGAACGCACACCATACCGGTCAAGATCGACGAAATGCCGCGCGGGCTGCAACTGGTGCAGCTCAACCCCGGCGCCGTCGTCGTCACGGTGGGGATGCTCGAGACCCGGGAGTTCGAAGTCGAGCTGGAAATTCGCGGCGAACCGGCGGAAGGCTACCGGGTCGGAACGCCGATTCTGTATCCTTCGAACCGCGCCTACGTCACCCTGCCGGCGGAGGAACTCGATCGCGTCGCGCGGGTGGGCGCCGTGCTGGAGATTGGCGGAGAGTCGGAAACGATCCGCGGCCGGGTCGTGCGCCTGGCCGCCTTCGACGCGGAAGGCAACGTCCTGGAAAGGGCGATCATCACACCGCCCGAACTGGAAGTGGAAATTCCGATTACGCTGCCGTCCAAGACGGTGCCGTTGCAGATCCGTTATGTCGGGACGCCTCCGGACGGCCTTGCCGTCGTTTCGCTGGAACCGGATATCCGGCAGGCGACCGTCTTCGGTCCCCAGGAAGAGCTGGACAAACTGGACGCGCTGCAGGTGGACGTCGATCTTTCGGCGCTCCGCAGGTCGGGTCCCGTCGAGGTGCCGCTGGAGACCGGACTAAGGTCGGTGTCCGTTTCGCCGGACAAGGTGGTCATTCAAGCGGAAGTGGCGCCGGCGGAAACCCGCTGGATCGAGGACGTGCCCATCATCTGGAACGGGCTGGGCGAAGGCTTGCGGGTGGTGCCGCGGGAGCCTCCGAGCGACCGGATCAGCATCCAGGTCAGCGGTGCGCAGGAACTGCTCAGCCGCCTCCAGCCGGGCGACGTGACGGTGACCGCGGACCTGGGCGGACGCGGGCCCGGCGTCCATACCGTCACGCTGAACGTGAGCCTCCCGCGGTTCGTCACGTGGACGGGCGGCGTCCCCAGCGTCACGGTGGAGATCGTTTCCAGGGAAACCACGGCCGTTGCGGAACCGGAAGACGGGGCGCGAACCGAAAATCGGGGAGAAGAGAACGTGACCGACGACCTGCAGGCGGACGAGGAACCTGCGGCATCTTCCCTTGCCGAACATTTCGGCCCGGCCGGATGAGCGGGATCGGATCGCCCGTCCCCGCTGATCGGGTCGGCCGTCTGGACAAATCGGACCGTTTGCCGGAACCCGGCCCTCGCGCAAGCCGAACCGGCCGCCCGCGCATGCGGGACCGGCCGCTTGCGCGAGCCGGGACAGTCGCCCGCACTCCGGGTGCGGCATAGGATGGAATCCACCCGGAAGAAGCGTCGGGATTCAGAAAGGATCGGGGAGAGGTACCGTTTATGGGGAAGTATTTCGGAACGGACGGGGTGCGCGGCATCGCCAACCGCGAACTCACTCCGGAGCTGGCCTTGCGCCTTGGCCGTTGCGGCGGCATGGTGCTTACGGGAGGAACCGCGCGGCCGAAGGTGGCGATCGGCCGCGACACGCGCATCTCCGGCGCCATGCTGGAAAGCGCCCTGACGGCGGGACTTTTGTCCATCGGCGCCGACGTGGTGCGGCTCGGCGTGGTCACGACGCCCGCGGTGGCGTATCTGACCCGCGAGATGGGCTTTGACGCGGGCGTCATGATTTCGGCGTCCCACAACCCGGTGGAGGACAACGGGATCAAATTTTTCGGCGGGGACGGCTTCAAGCTGCCGGACGACAAGGAAGCGGAAATCGAACGGCTTCTGGACGCTCCCGAAGACGCGCTGCCGCGGCCGGAAGGCGCCGGCGTCGGCACGGTGCGGGACGATCCGGAGGCCAAATTCCGTTACCTGGAGCACTTGAAATCCACGGTGTCGAGGTCGTTCGCGGGGCTTCGGATCGCGCTCGACTGCGCCCATGGCGCCGCTTCCGAACTGGCCCCCAAGGTGTTCCGCGATCTGGGGGCGGAAGTGACCGCCATCGGCGCGGAGCCCGACGGGCTGAACATCAACGCCCAAGTGGGCTCCACCCATCCCGAGGCGCTGGCGGCGAAGGTGAAAGAGACGGGCGCCGACATCGGTCTGGCGTTCGACGGGGACGCCGACCGCCTGATCGCCGTGGACGAAACCGGGGAAATCGTCGACGGCGACTACGTGCTGTGCATTTGCGGCGACGCCATGAAACGGGCGGGACGGCTCAAGCGCGACACCGTGGTGGCGACGGTCATGAGCAATCTCGGTTTTTTCCGGGCGGCTGAGGAGCTCGGCCTTCGCACCGTGCAGACGGCCGTCGGCGACCGCTACGTCATGGAAGAAATGGTGCGCGGCGGCTACAACCTGGGCGGGGAACAGTCCGGCCACGTGATTTTTCTCGATCACAGCACGACGGGCGACGGCATCCTGACCGCCCTGCAGCTGGTCGACACGATGATCGCTTCCGGCAAAAAGCTCAGTGAACTGAAGACGATCATGCGGAAATATCCGCAGGTGCTGGTCAATGTGCGCGTCCGGGACAAATCCGGATTCGCCGGCAACGCCGCCATCAAAGCGGCGATCGCGGCGGCGGAGGCCGCCCTGGGCGACTCGGGGCGCGTGCTGGTGCGGCCGTCCGGCACGGAGGCGCTCATCCGCGTCATGGCGGAAGGCCCGGACAAAAGCGAGATCGAGCGCCACGCGGAAGCGATCGCCGAGGTGATCCGCCGGGAGCTGGGCTGAAGCGCGCGGGAAGGCGGCCCGTGCCGGGCCGGCGGGCGCACGCGGATGCCGGGAGCCGGTTCGGGTCGGCCTGGAGACTGTCGGGAGCCGACTGGAAGCGTGCGGGCGGGTGATGGCAGACGCACGGAGGTCGCGGGCGGCGGGAGCCGGACGGAAGCGGGCGAAGACGGGAGCCGGGCAGAAGCGGGCGACCGACGGGAGCTGGCGGGCGGCCGAACGGCGAAGCCGTACGGCAGTTCGCGGGCGAATGTCGGGGAACCCGGTAATAACGGCAAGGCGGTTGTCGTCCTGGAGCGCATGATCGGCATTGCGACAAAAGTGCCATACATTTTTTGTTTTCATGGCCGTTTGGGCGGAACAGCGACATTTTGATCATTATTTTCGGACCGTTCGCCTCATATCGCACAAAATTTTCCATTTTTATGGCACACTATGCTATTTTTTTCCGGGAAGCCGCGTTTTCATGGAAAAATAATGGCATTTTTGTCGTTGTTCGCGGTGAGGGTGTTGCGGCCGTGCCGGAGCGGAGCTGCAACTTCGGTTGCATATTCCTGCTTGGGCGCATATGATTAAGGATATAGATTTCAGAAAAGAAAGCGAGGGGAGTAACGAAAACGGCATTCAAGCGCCTGAACTTGCCGATTCCCGGGCGGTCGTCTGCGGCGGGGCCGGGGCCTGACCGGTTTGTCCGAATGCGGACAAGCGGCCGCCGGCGGCCCGGACGGTTGCGGCAAGTTGACGAGGTGGAGGTGTTCGGAGTTTTCGGCGGGGACCTCCCGGCCCGGATCGGGGCCGTCAAACCGGAAGACAAAACGCGCGGGCGACCGCGCGGCCAATATTCCGGTACGATCGCGGCCGGCAAGGCCGGAATGTCCGGAAGTCCGGCATCGGGCAGGCCCGAACGGCCGCATGCCTGCGGGTTCCGGTGATGCCGGCGCTTTTTCCGGCTTGTTTGATTTCCAAGACGGTGCGAATCTGCAAAGATGGGCCAACCCCTGCGGGAGCTTGCAAGGCGGACCGTTGCCATGGACCCGGAAAGCCTGATTCTCTGGGCGGGAAAGCCCATCGGAGGTTGAATGCTCAAGATGTGCGGAATTGTGGGATATATCGGATATCGGGATTCGCAGCCAATTTTGCTGGAAGGGCTCAAGAAACTGGAGTACCGCGGGTACGATTCGGCCGGCGTGGCCGTTTTCACCGAACACGGGCTGGAGATCCGCAAGACGGTGGGGCGGCTTTCCAACCTGGAAGCGCGCCTCAGGGAGCAGCCGCTGCGCGGCACCGTCGGCATCGGGCACACCCGCTGGGCGACCCACGGCAAGCCGTCGGTGGCGAATTCGCATCCGCATACGGATCATACCTTCAAAGTGTCCGTCGTGCACAACGGCATCATCGAAAATTACCTGGAACTGAAAGAGGAGCTGATGCTGAAAGGGCATCGCTTCCAATCGGAAACCGACACCGAGGTCATTTCCCACCTGATCGCCGCTGAGTACGACGGCGACATCGTGCGGGCGGTGCGCAAGGCGGTCCGCAAGATGCGCGGGGCGTTCGCCATCGCGGTGCTGACGGAGTACGAACCGGACCGGCTGGTCGCCGTGCGCCTCGCCAGCCCGCTGATCATCGGCGTCGGCGAAGGAGAGATGTTCGTCGCCTCGGACATCCCCGCCATTCTGGAGTACACGCGGGACGTGTACATCCTGAACGACGGGGAGATGGCCGCCATCACCCGCGACGGCGTGGAACTGATGACCATCGAGGGCAACCCGATCGCCAAGGAAAAATTCCATGTCGACTGGGACCTCATGACGGCGGAAAAGGCCGGCTTCGAGCATTTCATGCTGAAGGAGATTCACGAGCAGCCCCGGGCGTACCGCGACACCATGCGGGGACGCATCGCCGCGGACGGCCGCGACGTGGTATTTCCGGATCTGGGTCTTACGCCGGAGCGGCTGCGCGAGATCCGGCGGGTGCACATCGTCGCCTGCGGCACCGCGCTCCACGCCGGCATGGTCGGCAAGCATGTGATCGAACGGCTGACCCGCATCCCGACCGAGACCGACTACGCGTCCGAATACCGCTACCGGTCGCCGATCATCACGCCGGACACCCTGGTCATCGTCGTCAGCCAGTCCGGCGAAACGGCGGACACCCTGGCCGCCCTGCGGGAGGCCAAACGCCAAGGCGCCCGCGTGCTGGCCATCACCAACGTCATCGGCAGTTCGGTGGCGCGGGAGGCGGACGACGTCATCATCACCCAGGCCGGCCCCGAAATCGCGGTGGCGTCCACCAAGGCGTATACGACCCAGCTCATCGCGTTCTACCTGCTCGGCCTGTACTGGGCGAAGGCCCTGGGCACGCTGCCGGATGAGGAGATCGCCCGCACGCTGGCGGCGATGCAGGCACTGCCGGAGCAGGCGGAGCGCATCCTGGCGCAAGGCGATGACATCAAGGCGCTCGCCGAGTCGATCGCCCGCCATCAGAGCCTGTTCTTCATCGGCCGCGGCCTGGACTTCGCGGTGGCGCTGGAAGGATCGCTCAAGCTCAAGGAAATTTCCTACATCCACTCGGAAGCCTACGCCGCCGGCGAGCTGAAGCACGGCACGCTGGCCCTGATCGAGGAAGGCGTGCCGGTCATCGCGCTGATGACGCAAGAAGAGCTGTACGAAAAAACGCTGAGCAACGTCAAGGAAGCGAAGGCGCGGGGCGCCCGCGTGATCGGCATCGTAAGCGAGGGGCTCGACGCGGAAGCGGCCAAATCGGTGGACCGGATGTTCGTGGTGCCGCGCACGCTGCCGCTGCTGGCGCCAGCGCTGTCGGTGGTGCCGCTGCAGCTCATCGCCTATTACGCCGCCGTGACCCTCGGCCACGACGTCGACAAGCCGCGCAACCTGGCCAAGAGCGTGACGGTGGAATGAGGCCGGCCGCGGGAGTCACTGCTGTTGTTAATATCAAATAAATCCCGTCCAGGGAAAATAAAAACTGTCCAAGGACAATAAAAAATGTCCAAGAAGCCGAGCGTGGTTAGGGTTTTGCCCTGATTCATGCTTGGCTTTTACTTCTTTTGAAAAGGTACAGGGGAGAGGGGGCAGGAACGGCGTCTGATTTATCAAGCAGTTTCCCAATATACCCCCTCCCGCTATGTTCCGATTGAGCTTCTCCATTTGTTCACTCAAATGATTTCCCTGGACATTTCCCAACATTCCGTTTTCGTGCTCCCTGTCAACTTTTTCCCTAAATTCTTCCAATTTGGCGGACACTTTTTATGTTCCTGGTATTTTGTTCCAACTGGTTCCTCAAAGCCTGAAAACCCTTGTGGCTCTAGGGAAGAGAGGGGTTGAGGGGAGAGGGGTGGGATGGACATGAATTATTGTCTCTTGACAGCCAAATAAATCCCGTCTCGGGGCTATAAAACCTGTCCAAGAATAATGAAAAATGTCCAGGAAGCCGAGCGGTGTCAGGGTTTGTCCCTGATCATCCGTTCGGCTTCATTTTTGAAAGAGGCATGGGGGAAAGTCTGGGGCAAGCGATTGCTCTGGAAGACGAAATCGACGAGATCGCATTGGGAACATGTCATCTTCTATTTGTTTTTGATGAAGCTATAAAGAATTAATCCGATACCCAGACACAGGAAAATAGGCGCAAATGGATTCGAAAATAGACCGCTCGCTTCTACAGCAGGCACCTCACCAGACATGCTTCCCGCAAAAAATCCTGCCCGGATCATGCTTGTCGACAGGATGGAAACGGCTCTTTCCATCGAATAAATGATGCCGCCGGCCAAAATGAACACAAAACCCAAAATTCGATCTGTTTTCAAACTCTTCTCCTCCTTTGTCTCTATTCTAGTAAACAAATCCACACAGGGCCATCGTATTTCACCAACACAAATTCCGGCAATGCAAAATCCAAATACCATGACTAAATGTCATCGCTGGGATATGATGTACGAAGGAAGATGACCCGATCCACATCCGAGGGAGGGAGGACCATGGATTTCGCGTTCGAAGGGCTCGATCACGTCCAGCTCGCGGCGCCGGCAGGCTGCGAGGCGGAGGCGCGGACGTTCTTCGGCGGCGTGCCGGGATGGCCGGAAATTCCGAAACCCGAATCCCTGAGAGGGCGGGGCGGCGTCTGGTTCCGGTGCGGCGTGCATGAGGTGCACATCGGCGTGCAGCGGGACTTCACTCCCGCGCGCAAGGCCCATCCGGCGTTCCGCGTGCGGAACCTCGCAGCGCTGCGCGAGCGTCTGCGTTCCAGCGGCGTGTCGATTGTGGAAGACGACGCCAGGGCCGACGAAGGGATTGAAAGATTCTACGTGAGCGATCCCTTCGGCAACCGGCTCGAATTTCTTGAATGGGAGGCGCACGGAACATGAAGCGGATCCTGCTCGTGCGGCATTGCAAGTCGGCCGGCCAGGAACCGGAGGCGCCGCTGACCCCGGAAGGCAGGGAGCAGGCGGAACGGTTGGCGGTGTTCTTCGGCGGGATGCGGGTGGAACGGATCGTGTCCAGTCCGTTCGAGCGCGCGGTTGCCTCGATCCGCCCTTTCGCCGAACGGGCCGGGCTTGCGATCGAGACGGACGCCCGCCTTGCCGAGCGGGTGCTGTCCGCGGAACCGCTGCCTGACTGGATGGACCGGCTCAAGGCGTCATTCGGTGACGTGGATTTGCGGCTTCCGGGAGGCGAAACGTCGCGGGAAGCGACGGAGCGGGGAATGGCCGTCATCGGAGAGTGCCTGCGGCGTCCGGAAGAAGCGACAATCGTCGTCACGCACGGGAACATGTTGGCGCTCATCCTGAAAGCGTGCAACGGCCGGTACGGATACGAGGACTGGAAAAAGCTCGCCAATCCCGACGTCTTCGAGCTGCTCGCGGACGGGACGGACGGGATCGGCGTCAGGCGGATCTGGGACGGCTGAGCCGGCGCGGTCGAATATCAACCAATGCATCACTCGTCCATGGAACCGGGCGAAGGGCGGGATTTTTCCCGTTCGTCCGCCCTTTTTTTTTGCGTCCGAGAAGGCCAGACGGCCATTTTAGAAATGAAAGTAATTTTCAAAATAATAATCAAAACAGAAGAAAAAAATATCAAAATAATTGACTCCATTCTAAAAATAATTTATAATTCGGCACAAGGAAATCGCTTACGGAAGGGTGCATGTTTATAACGTGGAGAATAACATACGCTTTGACTTTGTAAGACGAAAAATCAATTCGCTGTATGACATGCTGACCAAGACGGAGCAGAAAATCGCCGGTTTATTGCTGGAAAATCCGGAAGAATTCATTTACCTGTCCGTAAACGAGATCGCCGAAAAGAGCGGGACCAGCATATCGGCGGTCACGCGATTCGCGAAGAAGCTTGGCTACGACGGGGTGCCGAGCCTCAAGCTGTCGCTGTCCCAGGAAGTGAATCAATTTTCGTTTCTGGACGACATCGACCTTCAGGACAAAACGCCAACAATTATGAAAAAAGTTTTCAACGCCAACATTGAAGCGCTGAATGACACACTGAAGGTCTTGAAGCCGGAGGAAATCGACAAAGCCGTCGATTTCATTCAAGCCGCTTCGCGAGTCGCGTTTTTCGGCATCGGCGGTTCGGCTTCCGTCGCGACGGACGCCCACCACAAAATGATCCGCACGGGGAAAACGGTCGAGGTATATACCGATCCCCACAAGCAAATGATTTTTTCCGCGCTGGCCAAAGAAGACGACGTCATCATTGCGATCAGCCATGAAGGCGCCAGCGTGGATCTGAACAAAGCGCTAACCGTCGCCAAAAACAACGGGGCCAAAATTATCGCCATCACGCAATTTTCGATTTCGCCCATCACCAAAATAGCGGACATCTCCCTGTTCACCCTGTCCAGGGAAACGCTATACCGTCCCGAGTCGCTGACTTCCAGGGTCGCCGCCCATACCATCACGGACCTGCTGTATGTGAGCTATTCGCTCCGGATACACGAACAGATGAACCGGAATATCGCCAAAATCCGTGACGCCATGAAGAGTCTGAAAGAATTGTGACCATATCACCGGAGGAAAGACATGAGTGAAATCATTTCCAAACCAGTGAACGCGGAAACGAACACCAGGAACGAAAAGGGGCATTCGGCATTGTCAGGACAAAAAACGGTTGCTCGATTCGTCGTGGATTTCCTGAGAAACGAAGGCGTTCGTTACGTTTTCGGAGTTCCGGGCGGACAGCCCCTGGCGATTTGCGACGCGATTTACGATCACGATGACATTCATTTTATCGCGACCCGGCATGAAAACGCCGCCGCCCATGCGGCGGACGCGATCGGCAGACTGACGGGGATTCCGGGGGTTTGCCTGGCCACGACGGGGCCGGGAGCCACGAACCTGATTACCGGCGTGGGCGGCGCTTTTCGGGATTCCAGTCCGGTCATCGTGATTACGGCCAACAACAACAGAAAAGACATGTTGAGGGATGACGCCCAGGACGCGGACCACATCGCGCTGTTTCAGAGCCTCACCAAATGGAGCGTGCTGGTCAGCCATCCGGACCATGTCCACGAGATCCTGAGCGAAGCGTTCCATAGGGCGACTACAGGCAACCCGGGGCCTGTACATATAGACTTTACCCGGGACGTGCTTTTGCAAAAAATGCCGGAAAACGCCCGGCCCGTCCGCCGCTCCATGCGGACGAGAATTCTGGCGGACACGGAACAGCTGGGCAAAGCCATCGATCAGCTCCGGAATTTCCGGCGTCCCGTCCTGTGGGCGGGGAACGGCGTGAAAATTTCGCAGGCCCGGCAAGAGGTGCTGGAGCTGTCCGAGAAGTTCCACATCCCGGTCATCACGACGTTCAACGGCATCGGCGCCGTGCCGACGACCCACGACAACGTCTTCGGCGCCCGCAGCCGGATGGGGAGCAGGCTGGCGGATGAAATTCTGGCGGAAGCCGATTTGTTGATCGCCGTCGGCAACAGTCTGAACGGCCCGTCCACTTCCCGCTGGACCGTCAAGCTGCCCGACGAAATCATCCAGATCGACATCGATGCTTCCGTCATCGGAAGACACTATCCGAACACCCTCGGGGTCTGGGGAGACGCCAAGGAAAGCCTGAATTACATTCTCCGCAACTGTTCCGTTCCGGACGACGTCATGGAAGACCGCAAAAAATGGCTGGAACAGCTGAAAGAGCGGAGAACCGTCTGGTATCAACAATACGTGGACGTTCCCGGCTACGCCGACAAAGTGCCCGTAAAGCCCCAGGCATTGATCAAGGCCATCGGCGATCACGCGCCGGAAGGCACCATCTATTGCATCGACGCCGGAAACCCCGGCATTTGGTCGCACATCCTGAAGATCCGGGAGTCCAACATCTATATGAAGCCGGTGGGATTCGGGAACATGGCGTTCTCGCTTCCGGCGGCCATTGCTGCCAAGCTCACGCATCCCGAACGTCCCGTGCTGTGTCTCGTCGGGGACGGTTCCCTCGGCATGTCCCTGGCGGAGATCGAAACCGCCGTCCGCTGCAAGACGCCCATCGTCATCGTCGTGATGAACGACCTGGCTTACGGCAACATCAAGCAGGAGCAGCTTCGCGATTTTGGCCCGAGATACATCGGCGTGGACTTCTGCGACATCCGGTATGACATCGTGGCCAAAGGATGCGGGGCGGAAGGGGAACGAGTGTATAATATTCCGGCCTTTTTGGAAGCATTGAAACGCGGATTGAAGTCGGACAAGCCGTATCTGATCGACGTTCTCATCGATCCCGACGAAAGCGTCTGGACGAAGCCGTTCTAGGTATTCAACCGGGAGTGAGCCGACATGTTGACCCTGAAGCGGATGTCATTGCAAGAGGCTGTTTCACTCATTCAAGACGGCTGCAGCGTGGCGATCGGCGGCGCATCCCTCAACCGCCGCCCGATGGCCGCGGTTCACGAAATCATCCGGCAAAGAAAGAAGAACCTCACGGTTTATGGCCTGGACCATGCCATGGAACTGGATTTGCTGGCCGGGGCGGGGTGCGTAAAGGAAGTCCATTCATCCTCCGTGGGTCTCGCGGATCTCGGGGAAGCGAAAAATTTCCGCCAAGCCGTCGGGCGGGGGGATGTCAAGTTCGTGGAGCTTCCGGAAACGGCCATCCGGGAACGGTTCAAAGCGGGCGCCGACGGGATCGGGTTCGTTCCTTCGCGGATCCCCGCGCACGCTTTCCCGCCGGTCTTGCTCAACGAAGCATTCGCCAAAAAAGCGGCCGATCCCTTTACGGGCGAAGAGGTGGTCGCGCTGAAAGCCTTTGCGCCCGATGTGGCCATCATTCATGCCCAATATGCGGACCGCAAAGGCAATGTGATCATCGATCCCCGCAAAATGACGGCCGACGATCCGGACGTCTCCATCGCCAAATCCGCCAAACGCCTGATTGTCACCGTCGAGCAGATCGTCAGCGATGAAACGATTTTGGAACGTTCCGATCTCGTGCTGCTTGCGGAAACGGATGTCGATGCGGTGGTCGAAGTCCCGTACGGAGCCCATCCCGCTTCGTGCAACGCCCAATACGACCGCGACGCGGAACATTTGCGGCTGTACCTCGAAATGACGGGAAGTCCCGGCGGGACGGAAAAATACATCGGGGAATACATCCTCGGCGCGAACGATTGGAACGGATATCTGAAAAAGATCGGGTTGGGGAAAATCTTGCGGATCACCAGGGAATTCGGTGTGGCGTAACGCGGCATGAGGGAAAAAAACGGGTTGTTCGACGAAGCGCCAATGAGAACGTCTCAGGAAGTCTACCTGGTCATCGATGTCGGCACCGGATCGGTCAGATGTTCCCTTTATTCCCCCGAAGCGGGATTTGTCGGCCAATCCAGGGAGCCAAATGAAATCGGGCCGCGCATTTCCGCCGAACGGCTCTGGAACCGGTTGCTGGAGCAGATTCGCGCGCTGGTGCGGACGCATCCCTCGCACCGCATCACCTGCGTATGCATCACTTCGTTTCTGGGGTGGGTGGCTGCGGACAAAGACGGAAACCCCGTCACGGACGCATGGACCTGGATGCACCAAGAGGGGCGGTATCTCCGGCAGACCGGCGAGCGAATGTCCCCGGACATGCCGCGCAGGATGGGGCGGAAGCTGACCGGAGAACTGGCCGCGTTCAAATGGCTGTCCTTGAAAAATGAAAACGCGGAATTGTACCGGCGAGCCTCCACGTTCTTTAGCATGAAGGACTATCTGAATTTCAGGCTGACCGGCGCGCGGATGACGGATTTCGTCCATGCCGCGTACACGGGGATGTTTTCCGTCCGGAGCCGCGCCTGGGATCCGGAACTCGTCGAACTGTTCCAGCTGGACGGGGACAAATTGCCGGGGATTTGTTCGGGAAAAGAAGTCATCGGGGAGGTGACGGAGGCCGTCTCCCAAATGACGGGCATTCCGAGGAATACCCCGGTACTGGCCGGAGGGCCCGACGGTTCCATGGCCGTGGTCGGCGGCGGGGGCGTTCGGCCCGGTGATACGGTCGACGTGATGGGAACGACGGATGTCCTTTTTACCGTGTGCGAGCAATATGAAAGCGCTTCAGGCTCTTTTCTGGTCAACCCCCATGTGCTTCCCGGCTTGTGGCAGGTCGGAGGACCGCTGGGGATGACGGGGGGAACCGTATCCTGGTTTTTGGAACAGTGGAATGAGGGGGATATCGGCGAGACCCACAAAACCTTCGAAGAACTTGCGAAGCGGTTGGACAACAAACCGACGGACCTGTGGTTTATCCCCTCATTGACCGGAGAACGCACCCCCCATTGGCTCCCGTCCATGAAGGGGACGGTGGTCGGACTGACGCCGCGGCACCGGAAGGAGCACATTTACAAAGCGCTGCTTGAAGGAATCGGTTTTTCGGTCTATTCCCTCCTTCAACGTCTGAAGCAGGCGCGTTTCGAAGCGGATCGCGTCACGTGCCTGGGAGGAGGCGCGAGAAACCGGCTGGGATTGCAAATCCGGGCGGATATCTCCGGCCTGGAGATGGATGTCCCCGCCGAACTGGAGGCCAGCACATTGGGAGCGGCGCTGTTATGCGCCCTGGCCACCGGATATTATCGCGATCCCGGAGAAGCGGCGCTGAAAATGGTGCGGATCCGGGATTCCGTGAGACCCGATCCCGAAAATCACGCGCTTTATCAGAAGCGTTACGGGCAATATCTCAGGCTGTTGGAACTCATGAACGGATTTTACGCACAGGAGTAGAGGGAGGCCCGTCATGAAATCGAAAGTGGTCAGTTTGCAGGAAGCCGTCGCTTCGCTCGAAAACGGCGCCCACATGAGCTTCAGCGGTTTTGGCCAGTCCATGGGGCCGTTGGCCTTTGTGCGCGAAATGATTCGCCAGGGAATCCGGGACTTGGAACTGACCGCCGTCGGCGAAGCGTGGTCGGTCGACCTGCTTTGCGGCGCGGGAGCGATTTCCAGGATCCGGCTGTCCAACTTCATGTTCGAAGGCTGGGGAAGGTGCAGAAATTTCTCCAGAGTCGTGGAACAGGGAAAAGTCCAGGTGGAGGATTACAGCCATTTCGGATTGATCAACCGCTTTTTCGCGGGCGCCATCGGCGTGCCCTTCATGCCGACGAAGGTGATGAACGGCACGGACATCGTCAACATTCGCGGTTTTGACGGCGAGCAGAAATACATGCCGTTCCATTGCCCGTTCACCGGCGAAACGGTGGGGCTGGTTCCGCAGGTGCGGCCGGACGTCGCCGTCATTCACGCTTCCCGGGCGGATCCGTTCGGAAACGTCCAGCTGTTCGGCATTTCCTCGCATACGGAGGTGATTGCCAAGGCGGCCAAAAAAGTGATTGTCACCGTGGAAGAGATTGTGGATGAAAGCGTGATCCGCAAGGATCCGTCCCGGACCATCATCCCGGGCTTCATGGTCGATTATGTCGTGCATTGCCCGTTTGGGGCCCATCCCACGGGGATGTTCATGTACTACGATTACGACAAACAACACATCGACTACTATGTGCAGGCGACCCGAACGGAAGAAGGAACGGCGGCGTACCTGAAAGAGTTTGTGTACGGCACGCGGGATGAAACGGAGTACCTGGAAAAGATCGGCCTGGAGCGGCTTATGGAAATCAAGGCGGATCCCTATTTCGGCTACTCTTTGAAAAACAGGGGAGAGCTGTCATGACCGGCGCGCAAGTCACCACCGACGAAATCATGGTATACGCGGCATCCAAAATGATCAACGACGGCGAGGTGGCCCTGATCGGCACCGGGTTGCCCATGATCGCGGCCTATTTGGCCAAAGCGACCCACGCGCCCAACACCGTGCTGATTTTCGAATCGGGGGTCATCGACGCCAGATCCAGGCACATGGCCACGGGGGTGGGCGACTTTCCCCTGGTCAGCGGAGCCGTCAAGACGGGCGGGTTGTTTGATTCCCTGAGCTTGCTGCAGGGCGGGAAAATCGACCTGGGATTTTTGGGCACGGCCGAAGTGGACACATACGGGAACATCAATTCCACCGTCATCGGGCCGTATCATCAGCCGAAAGTCAGGCTGCCGGGGAGCGGAGGGGCGAACGACATCGCTTCGCTTGCGGGCAGGGTCATCATCATCGCCAAACACCAGAAACGGAAGTTTCCCGCCAAATTGAGCTATCTGACGACGCCCGGATTCATTGACGGGCCGGGCGCCCGGGAACGATACGGGTTGAGGGGCAAAGGGCCGCAAAAGCTGATCTCCGACCTCGGGATTTTCGGCTTTGACGAAGAGACGAAACGGATGCGAATCGAATCGCTCCACCCGGGGGTGACGCTGGAAATGGTGAAGGAAAACACGGGGTTTGAGCTTTTGGGCGCCGACGGGGACATCCCGACGACGGAAATTCCCCCCGCGGAGATTGTCAGGCTGATCCGGGAATTGGACAAAGACAAGATCTACATCAACAAAGACAAGGGAGGTGATTCATAAAAGGGCGGAGAGGCGGGAATCCAACAACGGGAATCAACCATCGGAAAGGTTCGTCAGCGAAAAACGCAGGAAAAATTCAAGGAGTCAGGGGGAGAACGAACATGACGAAAAAATGGAGAGCATTGGGAGCCGGCCTGTTGGTGCTGTTTCTGGTGTTGATGACCGCCTGCGGCGGTGGCGGCAGCAGCAGCGGCGGCAGCGGCGGAGGTTCTTCGCAAACGGGCTCGGGATCGACCGGCGGTTCGGGAACCGGCTCGCAAGGTTCGGATGCCCAGCCCAACGTGAGAGACATGTCGATCCGGGCCGCCAACTTCTTCCCGCAAGGCCATCCCTTCGGCCTGGCGCTGGACTTCTTTGCGGAGGAAGTGGGGAAACGTTCCGACGGCAAGATCAAGATCGAGACGTTCCACGACGCCATTCTGGGGGCGGAACGGGAAGTCACCGAAATGGTGAAAAACGGCAGCCTGGAAATCGCGGATACCGGCGGCGTCGGGATGGAAGCGTACGGGGTCAAAGCCGTATTGGTCACCGAACAGCCTTTCCTGTACAAAGATCTGAACCATTTCGCGCAAACGATGGACCATGTGCGCGATCTGCTCGAGAAGAACGTCGAGGCCAAAGGGTTCAAACTGCTCGCGCTGCGCTTCGCGGGACCGCGGATCACCCTTGCCAAGAAGGAGCTCAGAACGTTCGAGGACTATGAAGGCCTGAAGCTGCGCGTGCCGGAGCTGAACCTGTATGTGGAGTTTGCCAACGCGCTGAAGGCGAAGCCCACCATCGTTTCGCTGAAAGAAGTGTATTCCGCCCTGCAAACCGGCGTGGCGGACGCCTATGAAGGGGAAGCGAGCTCGATCCTGGACAACAGCTTTTATGAGCAGGCCAAGTATGTCCATTTGACCAACCACATTTTCTACCTTCACTATCTGGTGGCCAACATCGACTGGTGGAACAAGCTGACGCCGGAAGAGCAGCAAATTTTCACCGAAGCGGGCCGGGCGTCGGAAGAGTACGACCTGCAAATCGTGGCGGAAACGAACGAGAAAGCGCTGGAAGAGCTGAGGAGCAAAGGCGTGACCATCATCGAATACAGCGACGAAGAACTGGCCAAGTTCCGCGATGCGGTCGTCGAGGTCAACCGGAAACTGGCCGAATCGCAAGGCCCCGAAGGCGTGGAAATCTTCAATAAGATGCAGGAAGTCGTCAACTGACCGGGCCATCCGTCTTCTGACGCAGAGAGAAAAATCATGCCCGAGCGGAGAGAAACCATACTTCCCTTTATCCCGCTTGTCCGGGGGTGTTTCCTGAACGATGAAGGCACTTTCCAAAATCTATCATTATTTTAACAAGACCATGGAATGGATCGTGTTTGCCCTGCTGACCGTCAGCGTCCTTTCCACCATGCTCGGGATCGTCAGCAGGCTGATCCCGGGTATGCCCGTTTATATCTGGACGGAAGAATTGACGCGTTTTTCGGTCATCGTCATGGTCTTTCTGGTTTCGGGGATCGCCATGCAAAGAGGGGTTCATCTGGGGATCGACTTTTTGCACGAAAGGCTGTCTCCTTCAAAATTGAAAATTCTCCTCTTGTTCAACAACACGATCTTGACGGTCTTCATGGCGTTCATTGCCGTCATCAGCGTCAAGATGGCCATCAACAATTTCGAGCAGACTTCGGTGACGCTCAAGATCCCCATTTCCGTTCCCTTCTTCGCCATACCGGTGGGGTGCGTCATGATTGTCGTGGAGCTGATCAGGCAGTCCTGGAAATTGCTCCGGAAAGGTGAAACGTGATGATTTTATTCATGTTCGTCCTGCTGATCGCGCTGGTCATTCTGGGCATCCCCATCGCCTTCAGCATTGGTATGGCCGCGGTTGTATCAATGCTGTTTTTTGTGGACAATGTCCCCCTGAATCTGATCGTGACGAAAATGTTTTCGGGCCTCGATTCCTTCCCGCTCATGGCCATCCCCTTCTACATTCTGGCCGGAGAGCTGCTCAACGGCGGCGGGCTGACGCAAAGGATCATCGACTTTGCGAAAGCGCTGGTGGGACATATCCGCGGCGGGCTGGCCCATGTCAGCGTCATTGCGGCGATGATGTTCGGCGGCGTGTCGGGTTCGGCAAGCGCCGACGTGGCCGCCATCGGGTCGGTGATGATCCCGGCCATGGAAAAAAACAAATACGGCAAGGATTTTGCCGTATCCCTCATCGCGAATGCGGGAACCCTGGGTCCGATCATTCCCCCGAGCATTCTGATGGTGATTTTCGGATCGCTTACGGGCGTATCGATCGGCCAATTGTTTATCGGCGGATTTATTCCCGGCATCATCGTCGGGCTGTGCCTGATGGCCACCGTCGCCATCCTCTGCGTTCTGCGCGGGTATAAGGAAAGAAGCAAGTTTTCCCTGAAAAATGTGTTCGTGACCGGATTTCGCGCCTCCGGAGCGATTCTGGTTCCGCTCATCATCATCGGCGGTACCGCTTTCGGCATCATGACGCCGACGGAAGCCGGCGTCGGCGCGGTTCTCGTCGCCCTGTTCCTGGGCGTGTTCGTTTACAGGAACATTACTTCGTTCCAGCAATTCAAAAAAATCTTTATCGATTCGGCGTTGTCCACGTCCATCGTGATGATCATCCTGTCGTTTTCGTCCATCTTTTCCGAATTGCTCATCCGCGGCGGTTTTCAAAAACAGATGCTCGGCTTTTTGACCGGCATTACGGATTCGCCGATGCTGACCATCATCATCCTGCTGGTCTTTGTGTTCATCATGGGATTCTTTGTCGACACGACGCCCATCCTGATCATGTTCTCCGTGCCCTTCCTGAGCATTGCGACGCAAATGGGCTATGATCCGGTTCACTTCGGGGTCGTCATGGTGATGGCGGCGGCCATCGGAGGCGTCACCCCGCCGGTCGGCGTGCTGCTGATCCTGGCGTGCAGCATCGCCAAAATACCGGTATCGAGGGTGATCAAAGTCAATATGTGGTTTGTGATGGCGCTGTTTGTCGCAACGCTGATCACGTTCCTCATACCCGCAACGGTGACATGGCTGCCTTCACTGATCATGAAATGACAAAGGAGAGACTGGCGGATGGAAAACAAGGTCACGTCACTGCAAGAAGCCATTTCCCATATCTCCGACGGCGATATGGTCGCCTTGGGGGGGTCTCTGATTCGCCGGCATCCGATGGCCGCCGTGTACGAAATCATTCGGCAGCGAAAGAAAAACCTGACGGTTGTGGCGTGGAGCAGCGGCAACGACGTGGATATTTTGGCCGCGGCGGGCTGCATCAAGGAAGTGCAGACTTCTTACGTGGGTCTGCAAAATTTCGGGCTGGCCCGAAATTTCCGCAGAAGCGTGGAGTCGGGACAGGTCAAGGTGCTTGAGCAATCCGAAAGCATCGCGAAGGAAAAATTCCGGGCCGGCGGATCGGGGCTGACGTTCGCGATTACCAAGACTCCCCTGGGCACGGATCTGATGCGGAATCCGGCGTACCGGCACAGCGTCGAATGTCCGTTTACGGGAGAACGGTATGTGGCCATCGAAGCCTACAAGCCCGACGTCGCCATCATCCACGGCCACTATGCCGATCCCGAAGGCAACATTCACGTCCCCAAGCGGCGCATGATGGACAACGAAATCGACATTCTGATCGCCAAGTCGGCCAAACGGGTCATTGTCACCGTGGAAAAGATCGTGGGCAGGCGGTTTATTCTGGAACGGCCCCACGAGACGTTTTTGCCGGGAATTTTTGTGGACCATGTGGTGGAAGTTCCGTACGGATGCCACCCCAATTCCTGCGACGCCCGCTATGACTATGACGAAGAACATCTCAAGATGTACCAGGAAATGGCGAAATCGCCGGAGACGTTCCAGAAGTATCTGGATGAATACGTCTACAGCGTGAAGGATCACTACGAATATCTGGAAAAGATCGGAATTCGCAGACTGATGGCCATTACAAGGGAGTAGGGGGAACCGGAAATGGCAAAATACACCACCGCTGAATTGATGGCCTCGGTTGTTTCCAAGGAATTGAGGGACAGGGACGTGTGTTTCATCGGCATCGGTTCTTCGGGTCCCGCCTTCATCATGGCCGTCGCCGTGCCGACGGTGGCCGCCCGCCTGGCGCAGCTGCAGCACGCTCCCAACCTGCATTTCATGTTCGGGCCGGTCATCGATCCGATCATCGACGGGGATTTCGCGCCGAAGTCCACCAGCGAATACTGGTACGTCAATCTCCTTTCCGCCGCGCAGGTGCCGCTGGAGGATACGCTCAATCTTTTCAAATTGAACAAGATGACCGTCGGCTTCGCCTCCGGGGCGCAGGTCGACAAATACGGCAACTGCAACATCACCGCCATCGGCGATTACGAAAAACCGAAGGTGCGCCTGGTCGGCACCCTGGCCCAAACGGACATCGCCTGCTACTCCCACCGGTTCATCATCACCGTCAAACACGACAAAAAGACGCTGGTCGAGAAAGTGGATTTCATCACCAGCGCCGGTTATCTGGACGGGGGAGACTCCCGGAAGAAAGCCGGCCTGCCCGGCGGAGGTCCGTCGATCGTGGTCTCGGACATGGCGGTCATGGATTTCCATGAAACGAAGAAGACGATGCGGCTGAGATCCGTGCACCCCGGCTTCACGGTGGACGATGTGATCAAGAACACGGGATTCGAACTGGAAATTCCCGACCATGTGGGACAGACGCCGGTGCCGACGGAGCTGGAACTCGGCTACATCCGAAACAAAATCGATCCCTGCGGCTACTGGCTGAAAGCCCGGCTGACCGGAGAGGAAGCCACGCTGGACAGATTTTGAGGCGGCGGAAGACGAACAAACGCAAACCAGCTGAAGACAGGTGAACAACATGGTCCTGGAAAAATTCAGCCTGAAAGACAAAGTGGCCATTGTCACCGGAGCGGGAAGAGGATTGGGCAAGCGCATGGCCTATGCTCTCGCTGCGGCGGGAGCGGACGTCGTGGCGGTGGCCAATTCCAGCACCGGCGGACTGGAAGAAACGCGGCGGGAGATCGAGCAACTGGGCCGCGGATGCCTGCCGCTGCAAGCGAATCTGCAGGAAACGGGCAGCTGTTCCCGCATCGTGGAAAAGGCCCTGGAGGAATTCGGAAGGATCGACATTCTGGTCAACAACGCGGGAATCATCCGGCGCGCCCCGATTTTGGAGTTCTCGGAAAAAGACTGGGACGACGTGATGGACCTGAACGCCAGGGCCGTTTTTTTCCTGAGCCAGGCGGCGGCCCGGGCGATGCGCGATCTGAATATCCGCGGCAAGATCATTAACATCGCGTCCCTGCGGGTCTATCAAGGCGGCACGCTGGTCGCATCCTATACCGCAAGCAAAGGCGCGGTCGCTTCGCTGACGAAAGCGCTGGCCAACGAGCTGGCGGTCTACGGCATCAATGTCAACGCCATCGCGCCGGGATACATGCTCACGGACAATACCCTGCCTTTGCAGCAGGATCCGGTCCGGAACCAGGAAATCCTGAAAAGAACGCCGCTCGGAAGATGGGGGAACGCCGAAGATCTGGACGGCGCGCTGGTGTTTCTGGCTTCTTCCGCGTCGGATTTCGTGACGGGCGAGATCATCACCGTCGACGGCGGCTGGCTGATCAGATAAGGGACAACACGGACCAACAGGGGGAAGAGCCGACATGCTGATCGCGATTGAAGAAAACTTGCTTCCCGGGAAGACCATCGCGGAAAGGTTCGAAAATTGCAAGCGGTTCGGGTTTGAAGGCATCGAGATCCGCGGCAAGCAGCTGTTGCCGAACCTGGAAGAGTACAAGAGATGTTCCGACGTATACGGGATTCCGATCAAAGCCATCTGCCTGGGCTGGGACGGCTCGCTGCTGGACAGCGACCCGGCCAGCCGCGAGACGGCCATGAAGGGCATCATCGAACTGCTCAGGATCGGACACGACCTGGGAGGCGCCCATCTGGTGTTTCCGCCGGTGTTCGGTCCCCCGAAAATCCCGAATCTTTCTCCGTTCATGACGGAAATCGAACTGGAAGAAGTGCTGCTGATCGAACAACTGAAGATCATCGCCAGGGAAACCGCGGGACTTTCCAGCAAACTGCTGATTGAACCGCTCAACCGCTACGAAATGCACTTGCTGAACAGGGTCGAACAGGCCGGCCGCATCGCCAGGGAAGTGAACGCGCCCAACATCCGGATCCTGGCCGACGTGTTCCATATGAACATCGAAGAGTGGGACATGTACGAACCGTTCCGCGAATGGAAGGACTACATCGAGCACATTCATTTCGCGGACAACAACCGGTCGCTGCCCGGACAGGGCTGTCTGGATTTTCCGAAAATCATGCGGGTCATTCACGAAATCGGGTTCGACAAGACGATTTCCATCGAATGCATCCGCTGGAAAAAAGGCGATCCGTTTGTCGAGCTGCCGAAGTGCTACCGGTTTCTTGCCGGCTTGCGCAAAGAGCTGAAGGGAGTCTGACGCCATGGGATTTCGCACGCTGATCGTGGGATTGGGCAACCAGGGAGAAAACTGGGTCCGGGCCGCCCTGCAATCGAAGGAACTGGATTATGTGGGCATCGTGGACATCGACGAAAACAAAATCCGGGACATGCAGGAAAAATACCGGATCCCCGCGGAGCATTCCTTTACGGATCTGAACGAAGCCATCAAAGCCGCGAAGCCCGATTTCCTGATCGACGTCACGCCGCCGCAGCTGCATGAAAAAATCTCCATCACCGCCTTCGACGCGGGTCTCCATGTCCTGGGTGAAAAACCGATTTCCTATGACATGGAAGTCGCCAAGAGAATGATCGCGTATGCCGAAAAGACGAACAGGACGTACATGGTCTCGCAAAACTACCGGTTCCATCCGCTGGTCCGAACGACCAGAAGGCTGATCGACGAAGGGAAAATCGGCACGCCGGAATACGCGAACGTCACCTTTTTCCGGGGACGGCGTTTTCCCTCCCATCTGTACTACAACTGGATCGACGATCCCCTGGTCAAGGAAATGAGCATCCATCATTTCGACCTGATGCGGTACGTGCTGAAGGCCGATCCCGTTTCCGTATACGCCGTCTGCAAAAATCCCACATGGAGCTGGTTCAAGGGGGACACCCTGGTCACCAGCGTCATGGAGTTCACGAACGGTGTCCATGTCAGCTACCAGGGTTGCTGGGTCGGCACCGGCCGGCAGTCCACCCTGCACGGCGATTGGCGCATCGAAGGCCAATCGGGCGGCCTGATCTGGGACCGGGACCGGCTGACCTATTATCGCGGCGATTTCCAGCATGAAGAATCGGAAGAAATTCCGCTGGACGACATGCCCTGCCAGGAACAGCTGTATTCCATTCATGAATTCACCAGCGCCTTGAAAGAGAACCGCGCTCCCGAATGCGAGGGAAAAGACAACATCAAATCGCTGGCCATCTTGATGGCGACGCTGGAATCCATACGGCGGAAAGAGAAGGTCTACATCGAAGAGATCCTCGGTTAAGGCGGGATACGATGTTTCAAGCGGAAAGGGCAAAGCTGATTCGACCGGGGCAAGTGAAAGTGGAAACGGAAGAGGTCGAACTCCATGACGACCGGGTCCTGGTCGAAATGGAAACGCTGGCGCTCAGCGGCGGCACGGACCTGAACCTGTACAGGGGAGTCAGCCATGTCCGCTTCGGATTCAATCCCGGCTATCCCTGTCTCATCGCTTCCGGCGATACGGGAGTGGGACGCGTCATCGCCGTCGGGCGGAACATGACCGGCTGGAAGGAAAACGATCTGGTAATCACGGGAGGCCTCAGCACCCGTTCCGCGCTGCCCGATCCGGATCTGAAGGTTCCGAAGCTCATCCGGGTGCCGGAAGATCTGGACAAGGAAAGCGTGGCGTTTCTGCATCAGATCAGGGTGGCGCTCAACGCGGTGCGGCGCGCCCGGATCGTCCTGGGCGACACCGTTGTGGTTATCGGCCTGGGCGTCATCGGGAATTTCGTCGTGCAACTCGCGAAAATGGCGGGCGCCGGCAAGGTCATCGGGATCGATCTGTACCCGTTTCGCCTGAAGCAGGCGTTGCTGGCGGGAGCGGATGACGCGATCCATGCGGAAGACAAACATATCGATGATCTCATCCACCGGGCCACGGGAGGCCATGGAGCGGATATCATCATCGACGCTTCCGGCTCATCCAGGACGATCCACAATGCGTTCAAATGGGCCGCCTTCATGGGACGCATCGTCATTCTCGGGTGGGTCATCGACCCGGTCAAAGAGCTGTTCCTCGGAGATTACTTTCATTTCAAACAGTTGGAAATCATTTCGTCCCAGGTCAGATACCATTATCCCGGCGATGTCAACCACGTCCGCCGGTGGACGGAAGAAGCCAATTATCAGTACATTTTCGATTTGATCCGGAACCATAAACTCAGCATCAAGCCGCTGATCACCCATCGCTTCCTGATCAGCGAGGCGCCGGAATGTTTCCGGATGTTGAAAGAACGGCCCGATGAAGTGTTGGGCGTGCTGTTTGTGAAAGAGAAAAGCCATTGAAGAAAACCGGCGTCGCAAGGAAAAATGTCCGGGGGCCTGTTTCCGCGATGCCCCTTGGCCGGGCGATCAACCGGGGCTGGCCCCGATCGCCCGGCCATTTTTTTCATGCGCCCGGCATGGGCGTCATCCCGACGGGGACGGCCGGGCCGGCGGGCCGGTCTTCGCGGCCGGAAACAGGCGGCGGAACGGCGCCGCTTTTTATGTCAAGCGGGAAGATATGGTATATTAAGCATCACAGGGTTCGCCCGAAGCGGCAGGTTTGGAAGGGAATTTCCTTGACTTTCTTAACAATTCCGATAGAATTAGTTTCATTACGAAAAGTGGATCGACAAAGTTAGACTAAAATCGACATACGCCCAACGCACCGAAGGGAACCGAGCCCGGGTTTTCCGGGACGGCCGTTGGCTGAAGCCGGGGATATGGAGGGGGTTCCGTGAGCGGAAAATACCGACTGGGCATCGACATCGGGGGCACCTTCACCGACGTGACGCTGCTGGAACAGGAAAGCGGGCGCCTCGTTTCCCTGAAGACGCCGACGGTGCCTTCCGATCCCGCCCGGGGAATCGTCAACGCCTTGCATCGCCTGAAGGAAACGGGCGTGACGCCCGAAGAGATCGTCTATTTCGTGCACGGCACGACGATCGGATTGAACACGCTGCTGCAGCGCAAGGGAGCCAGGATCGCGCTGATGGTCACCGAGGGCTTTCTCGATCTATTGGCCCTGCAGCGGCTGCGGCTGCCGGTGCCGTACGATTTTCGCTCGCGCCTGCCGGAACCGCTCATTCCGCGTCAGGCGGTGTTTCCGGTGCGGGAGCGCCTCCTGCACGACGGCGCCGAGCATTGGCCCGTGGACACGGAGATGCTCGACCGGACCATCGGCGAGATCGCGGAGGCGGGGTACGAAGGCGTCGCCGTCTGCCTGCTCCACAGCTATCGCAACCCGGTCCACGAACGCCAGGTGGCCGAACGCATCCGCCGGCTCGCGCCCGGGATGGTAGTGTGCCTGTCTTCCGAACTGTGGCCGCAGATGCGGGAATATGAGCGGGCCGTGCTCGCCGTCGTCAACCTGTACATCCAGCCCAGCGCCAGGCGGTATTTCCGCGGGCTGCGGGAGCGCCTTGCGGAGGAAGGGCTGGCGGTGGAGCCGCTGATCACCCAATCCAACGGCGGGGTCATGGACATCGGCACCGCCGCGGAGGCGCCGGTGCGGACGCTGTTTTCCGGCCCGGCGGCCGGCGTCATCGGCGCGGTCCGCCTGGCGGAGGCGGCCGGCATCCGGAACGTCATCACCTTCGACGTCGGGGGCACCAGCGCGGACATCTCCGTCGTCACGGACGGCCGTCCCGCCTTCGTCGAGACGAACCAGGTGGCGGGCTTTCCGATCCTGATGCCGTCGATTTCCATCCAGTCCGTCGGCGCCGGGGGCGGATCCGTGGTCTGGCTGGACAGCGGCGGCCTGCTCAAGGTCGGACCGGAATCGGCAGGCTCCAGCCCGGGTCCCGCCTGCTACGGCAACGGCGGTCCGGCGGCCCTGACCGATGCGTTCCTCCTGTGCGGCTGGCTGAATCCCGGGCGGTTCGCCGCCGGCAGCGTGGCGCTGTATCCGGAGCTGTCCGCCCGGGCGCTCCGCCCGGTCGCGGAAGCGCTGGGCCTCGACCTGGCGTCCGCCGCCGACCGGGTGATCCAGGTGGCGGTGGCGAACATGTACGCCGAATTGAACGGCGTCCTGGAACAGCAGGGCATCGACCCGCGGGAGTATGTCGTGCTGGCCTACGGCGGAGCCGGACCGCTGCTGGCCAATTTCATCGCCGAGGAAATCCGGGCGGGCGGCGTGCTCGTGCCGCCCCGGCCGGGCACCATGTGCGCCCTCGGGGCGCTGAACGCGGATTTCGTGCATGACGCGGTGCGGTCCGGCCGGATGCCGCTGGCGGAAATCAAGCCGGCCGAATTGAAGAAGCGCTACGAAGCGCTGGCCGCCGAGGCCCGCGGGTGGCTGGAAAACCAGCGTTTTGACGGGATCGAGGGACACCGCTTCGAATATTCGATGGACGCCCGCTATGTCGGGCAATCCTTCGAGATTGCGCTGCCGATCGATCCGGCGGAGCTGGAAGGCGAAGATTGCGCCCGGATCGCCGGGCGGTTCCACGAGGCCCATCGGCGCCAGTACGGGCACAGCGATCCCGGCGCGCCGGTGGAGGCCGTGAACCTGCGCGTGCGCGCCGTCGGCCTGACCCGCAAGCCGCCGCTGGAACGGGTGCCGGACGCCGCCGGCCCGGCCCGGCCGGCCGGGGAACGGGAGATTTACCTGCGCGGCGAGCGCCGCCGCGTCCCCGTCCATGTCCGTGCGGAACTGGCGGCGGGGCACGAGATCGAAGGTCCGGCGGTGATCGAACAGGACGATACGACGGTGCTCATCCTGGGCGGATGGCGCGGCCGGGTGGACGCTTTCGGCAACATCCTCCTGCGCCGGACAGGGGAGGTGCGGTGAGATGCGGACCGATCCGGCGACGCTGGAAATCCTGCGGAGCCATTTCAACGCCATCGCCGTCGGCATGGGGCACGTGGTCGAGCGGACCAGCTTCACCACCTTCGTGAAGGAGTCGGCGGATTTCGCCACCGCGCTGGCAACGCCTTCCGGCGAATTTTACGTCTATCCGAAGACGGTGGGCGTGACCATTTTCCTCGGGCTCAGTCTGCAGCGGGCGGTGGAAGAAGCCGGCGGGCTGGAGCCGGGGGACATCGTCATCACCAACGATCCATACACGACGGACGGCCTGGCGACGCATCTGCCGGACGTGCACGTGTTCAAGCCGATTTTTGCCGACGGCGAGCTGATCAGCTACGCCTGGGCGTTCGCCCACATCAGCGACGTGGGCGGGCTTGTGCCGTCCAGCATCTCGCCGCAGGCCACGGACATCCACCAGGAAGGCCTGCGGATTCCGCCGGTCAAGCTGTACCGCGCCGGGCGGCCGAATCCGGACGTGCACCGGCTGCTCGCCGCCAACAGCCGCGTGCCGCATCTCAACCTGGGCGACATCAACGCGCTGGTCGCGGCGGTGAACACGGGGGAAGCCCGCCTCGGGGCGATGGTGCGCAAATTCGGCGCCGCCGCGGTGAAGGACGGCATGGCGGACCTCATGGAACAGGCGGAAGCGCGGGCGCGGCGGATCATCGAACGGATCCCGGACGGCGTCTACTCCTTCGCCGACTACCTGGACGACGACATGTCCGGCGATACGCCGATCCGCCTGGCGGTGGACGTGACGGTGAGCGGCGGGGAGATCACCATCGACTTCTCCCGCTGCGATCCGCAGGCGCGCACGGCGTTCAACCTGGTGACGGGCGGCAAGCCCCACTCCTTCCTGCTGCAGGGGCTGATCAACTACCTGATCAGCTCCGATCCGCACATGCCGGTGAACGGCGGCATCGTTCACCCGATCAAGGTCGTCGCGCCGAAGGGCACCCTCGTCAACCCGGAATATCCGGCGGCGGTGGGCATCCGGCACACGATCACCATGCGGCTCTACAACGCGGTGCTGGGCGCGCTGGCCAAGGCCCTGCCGGAGGAAATCCCCGCGGCGGGAGCGGGGCAGGCCGCCATCGTGGTGCTGTCCACGCCCAACGAGGAAGCGGGCGCGGGAGCCCGCCGGATGGCCGTGGTCGAGCCGATGGGCGGCGGAGGCGGCGGGCAGGCCGACATGGACGGCGTGGACGGCATCGACCATGCCTCCGGTTTCCTGAAAAACACGCCGATCGAAAGCCTGGAGCAGCACATCGACATCCTCGTGCACCGCTACGAGCTGATGCCCGACACGGCCGGCGCCGGCCTGCGCCGCGGCGGGCACGCGGTGCGGCTCGATTTCGAGATCGTCAGGCCCGATTCCATCGTCACGGCGAGGGGCATGGAGCGGATGCGGTTCCAGCCCTGGGGCCTGGCCGGCGGCCGCGCCGGCGTCTCGGGCAGCGTCGTGCTGAATCCGGGCCGGCCGGACGAACGGCCGCTGCCGAAGATCAGCGTGCTCAGGCCCGAAGTCGGCGACGTCGTCAGCATCCGCTCGCCCTCCGGCGGCGGGTGGGGCAATCCCCTTGAACGGCCGCCGGAGCTGGTGCTGGCGGAGGTCGAATCCGGCCTGCTGAGCCGACGCGCCGCGGAGGAACTGTACGGCGTCGTCCTCGTCCCGGGGCCGGACGGGCGGAGCCTCCGGGTGGACGAGGCGCGCACGAAGGCGCTGCGCGAAACCCTGGCCGCAAACGGCCGGCCGTTCATCGATTTCGGCCCCGCGCGGGAAGCTTACGAAGCGAAGTGGACGCCGGAGGCGAGCGACGAGCTGGCGCGCCTTGCGCACACGCTGCCCGCCGTGCACCGCTGGATGTACAAACAGCTGGTCCACGACCGGCTGCGGGATGCCGAAGGGCCGCTCGGACCCGAGGACATCAAGCGCGTCTGGGACGCGTTGATGCATAGATCAACCAAAACCACAACGGGGGATGTGCAACAGCCATGAGAACGAGAAAGGCAACCCTGCTTCTTGTCCTCCTGCTTGCGGTGTCGCTGATTGCCGCCGCGTGCGGAGGAGGCGGCGGCAATGACGGCGCGCCGCGGGAGACGGACAAAGTGGTCGTCGGCGTCTACGGCGGCGCCTGGGAAACCCAGATCCGCGAAGCGGCGCTGGACCGGTTCGCGGCGGACACCGGCATCAACGTGGAAGTCGTGGCCGGCGCCGACGCGGAATGGTTCGCCAAGGTCCGCGCCGCGGACGGCAAGAATCCGCCGTATGACCTCCTGATCCTGCAGCCGGACACGATCCAGCGGCTCATGGCCGCCGACCTGCTGCAAGCGATTGATCCCGAGCAGGTGCCGAATCTGGCGGACCTGTTCCCGTCGATCCAGCAGCGCTTCACGAAGGACGGCCGGCAGTATGCCGCCGGCTTCAGCATGGGGCAGCTGGGCATCGCCTACCGCAAGGATCTGATCCCGTTCGAGCCGAAGCGCTGGCTGGACCTGTGGAACGAACGCCTGAAGGGACGCGTCGCCGTCTCCTCGCCGTCGTACGCCGCGGGGCTGCAGTTTTTCGCCGGGCTGACCCACGCGCTGGGCGGGGAGCTGGCCAACGAGGCCGACGTGGAACGCACCTTTGAGAAACTCGCCGAACTGAAGGACCACGCCGCCGCCTTCCCGGACAACCCGGGGGCCATCCAGACGCTGCTGGAACGCGGCGAGGTGTGGGCGGTGCCGTTCTGGGACGGCCGCGTGTTCGCGCTGCAGCAGTCGGGCCTCACCACCGTCGACTTCGTCTATCCCGAAGACGGTCCGGTGGCCGCGGTGGCCAGCTGGGCGATCATGAAGGGCAGCCCGAATCTGGCGAACGCCTACAAGCTGCTCGACTACCTGAGCAGCCCGGAAGTGCACCGGAAGTTCTCCGACCTGTCGCTGTACGGCATGAGCAACAAAAACGTGGAATACAGCGACGAACTGAAAGGTAAGGTGCAGGTCGGCGAAGAATTTTACAGCAAGCTGATCTGGGTCGATTACGAAGTGGCGACCCCGAAGCTGTCCGACTGGACGAACCGTTTCACGCAGGTGCTGGGTGGAGGGCAATGAGCCAGATCGTGCTGCGGAACATCAGCCGCCGCTTCGGGGCCAACTGGGCCCTGAAGCAGGTCAACCTCGAGGTCCGGGAAGGGGAATTTTTCTCCCTTCTCGGCCCGAGCGGCTGCGGCAAAACCACGCTTCTCAACATCATCGCCGGCTTTCTGGAACCGACGACGGGGGAAGTGTACATCGGCGGCCGGGACATCACCGGCCTTGCGCCCTATCGCCGGGACATCGGCATGGTGTTCCAAAACTATGCCCTTTTTCCGCATTTGAACGTGTTTGAGAACGTCGCTTACGGGCTGCGAATCCGCAAGATGAAAAAGGCGGAGATCGCCGCCCGGGTGGAGCGGTGCCTGGCCGCCGTCCGGCTGGAAGGCTTCGCGGAACGGATGCCGCATCAGCTGAGCGGCGGGCAGCAGCAGCGGGTGGCCATCGCGCGGGCGCTGGCCACGGAGCCGAAGGTGCTGCTTCTGGACGAACCCTTGAGCAACCTGGACGCCAAGCTGCGCAAGGACATGCAGACCGAGCTGCGGAGTCTGCAGCGGCGCGTCGGCATCACGACCATTCTCGTGACCCACGACCAGGAGGAGGCGCTGAGCCTGTCCGACCGCATCGGCATCCTGGGCGACGGGGAGCTGAAGCAGGTCGGCACGCCGCTGGAGATCTACCGCCGTCCGGCCAACCGGTTCGTGGCCGAGTTCATCGGCCAGGTGAACCTGATCGAAGCGCAGGCGCTGCCCGGCGCGGACCGGCCGCCCGGCACGCTGGCGTTCGCGGCGCGGGGGCATTTCGCCGCCCCTGGCGAGCCGCTCCGGCTGTACGCGGAGGAGCATCCGTCGCTGGCCGGCAGGGAGTCCGTCCTGTTCATGCTGCGGCCGGAGCGCATCCGGCTGTCGCCCGAGCCGCCGGAAGGGGCGGCGGGGGTCGTGGAACTGCGCATCGAGTCCGTGGTGTACGCGGGCAGCGCGGTGCGCATCGCCGGCGTCCTGCCCGGCGGGGGAGAACTGTCGGCGCTTTCTTCCGATCCTTCGTTCCCCGTCTTGCCGGAACCCGGCGGAATTTTGTATGCGTCCTGGGAGCCCGGGGATCTGATTCCGATCGAATGAGGTGGCGCGCGGATGGCGAGGACGAACCGAACGCCGGGTGCGGAATCCGCAGGGAAATACAGGCGCAATCTGTTTTCCTGGGTCATGCTGACGCCGGGCCTGATCTTTCTCGGCGCGTTTTTGGCCGTGCCCTTTTTGCTCCTGTTCGTCATTAGTTTCCGCGACGTGGACAACTGGATGAACATGCTGCCCACCTACAGCCTGAACCAGTACCTCGAAGTCTTCACATCCCGGTTTTATCTGCACATGATCTGGACAACGCTGTGGGTGGCGGTGGCGACGACGGTCATCTGCATCGCGCTGGCCTATCCGGCGGCCTACCTGCTGGTGCGCGCCCCCAACCGGACCGTGCGCACCGCGCTGTACGTCATCCTGGTGTCGCCGCTGCTCACCAGCGTCGTGATCCGCACCTTCGCCTGGATCGTGCTGCTGGCGCAAAACGGCCTGGTGAACAAGGTGCTGATGAAGCTGGCGCTCATCTCCGAGCCGCTTCGGCTGCTCTGGAATCTGGGTGCGGTGATCATCGCCTACGTGCAGGTCATGCTGCCTTTCGCGGTGCTGCCCATCGCCACTTCCATGGGCGAGATCGACCCCCGGCTGCGCCAGGCGTCGATGAGCCTCGGCGCCGGGCGGCTGCGCACGTTCTGGAAGGTGACGCTGCCCCTGACGATCCCCGGCATGATGTCCGGGGCGATCATCGTCTTCTCGCTGGCCGCGGGCAGCTACATCACGCCGCTTCTGGTGGGCGGCCGGCTGCAGCCGCTACTGCCGCTGGCCATCTACCAGCAGGTGCTGCAGGTGGCCAACCTGCCCCTCGGGGCGGCGATGTCGATCACGCTGCTGATCCTGGTGGGCGTGCTGGTGGCAGGCATGGGGCTCATCCTGAGGCGATGGGAGGGACGCATGCATGGATGACCGCGAGATGACGGGCGCGTCCGCGCGCCGCCGGCGCCGCTTCGACGGATGGACGCTGCTCGTCTGGATCGCCGGAGGCGCCGTGTACCTGTTCCTGGTCGTGCCGGTGCTGGTCATCATCCTGTCCGCCTTCAGCCCGAATCCGTATCCGGAGTTCCCGCCGACGGAGTTTTCGCTGCGCTGGTTCCGGGAAGTCTTCCAGAGCGAGCCGTGGATGCGGGCGATCGGGTTCAGCCTGTGGCTGATGGTGATTGTCACGGCGCTCACCGTGGCGCTCGGCACGACGGCGGCATACGGCATTTCGCGGCTGGAATTCCGCGGCAAGCAGGCGCTTTTGTCATTCATGCTGTCCCCGCTGATGATTCCCCAGGTCGTCATGGGGATCGCGCTGCTGTACCTTTTCACGGCCATGGGCATCATCCGCACGATGGCGGGGCTGGTGATCGGGCACATCCTCGTTTCGTTTCCGTACGTCATCCGCACGGTGGGGGTCAGCCTGAGCAATCTGGACCCGAAGCTGGAGCGGGCGTCGATGAGTCTGGGCGCGGGTCCGGTGCAGACCTTCTTCCGGATCACCCTGCCCCTGATCCGTCCCGGCATCGTGGCGGGCGGGGTGTTCTCCGCGGTGACCTCCTTCGGCGAGGTGTCCATCAGCCTGTTCGTCGTGTCGCCGTCCAACATGACGGTGCCGGTGCGGATTTTCAACTATATCGACCAAACCTTCGACCCGTCGGTGAACGCCATTTCCGTCCTGTTCATCGCGGTGGCCGTCCTCGCCTTGATCATCATCGAGCGCACGATTGGGCTGACGAAGGTGATGTGAGCCGGCTTGAGGCCGGCGCGCGGAGGGGCGGAAGCGCCGCGGTGCCTTTGGCGACCGGAACCGTCATGCCGCACCCGGCAGGCGGAAGCGTCGTACGGAGTTCAGAGAGCGAACCCTCGCGCCGTACCCGGCGGCCGGGGGTGCGGAAGCCGACGGACCCCACAGGGAGGGATCAACATGTCCGGATGGACGAGCAGACAGCGATTCGAGGCGGTGTTTGCAGGTGAGCCGGCGGACCGGCCGCCGGTGTCCGCCTGGAAGCATTTCCTCGAGGCGGAGCGGGACCCCGCGGCGCTGGCCCGGGCGACCCTTGATTTCCATCGCGAGTACGGATGGGATTTCATCAAGCTCAACCCCCGGGCGACGTACTATGCGGAAGCGTGGGGCAACGAATACGACTACGGCCGCTACGACGGCGTCGTGCCCGCCGTGACCCGGCACCTGATCCGCGGACCGCAGGATCTGCGCGCGGTGGAGGAGCTGGACGCCTCCGCGCCGGCTCTTGCGGAACACGTGGAAGCGGTCCGCATCCTGCGCCGGGAGGCCGGACCCGAAGTGCCGATCCTGCAGACGGTGTTTTCGCCGCTGGCGGTGTTGGAGTATCTGGCGGGGCACCGCGCGCTCGCGTCCAACCGCCCGGCGGTGCGGGAAGCCAGCCCGCTGCCGCGGCTTTGGGCAGCCGATCCGGAAGGCGCGCACCGGGCGCTGCGCAACGTCGCCAATACGCTTGCGGCGTATGTGGCGGAAGCGCTGCGGGCCGGCGCGGACGGCATTTTTTACGCGGCGATGGGGCTGGCGAGGGACGGGTATCTGACGGAAGAGGAATACCGCACCTTCGGGCGCCCGTATGACCTCATCGTGCTGGAGGCGGCGGGCGGGGCTCCGGTCATGCTGCACACCTGCGGCCCGCAGGCCCATCCGGAGCGGTTCGATTACGGCCCGGTGAAAGCCATCCACTGGGCGGACCGGGCGCCGGGCAATCCGGCGCTGGCGGATCTCAAGGATGCGGACGCGTTCCGCGGGAAGGCCCTGGCCGGCGGCGTCGACGAGTTTCTGTTCGCCGGGGACGATGCGGAAGCGGTGCGGCGGCAGGCGCGGGAAGCCGTGCAGGCCATGCGGGGCCGCGCCTTCGTGCTCGCCCCCGGCTGCGGCGTGCCGGTGAACGCCGCCGGCGCGGCGCTGCGGGCTTTGCGGGAGGCCGCGTCGTCTTGATCCCGCCTGGCCGCATGAAGATTCGAAAAAGCCGAAGGATGCCGGGGGTTCCCCCGATCATCCGCTCGGCTTTTTTTGCTGCAAAGGAAATGCTCCACAGCGGCCGCGGAGCCGAATCGTCTTCCTCCCATTCGCGCGCCTGGTTATGGTATGGATAAAGGCGAAACCGTCCGCCCGTTTATTTTCCTTTGCCTTTCTGATAAAGTTCGAAATATCCGATTCCAAACAAGCGCAATTGGTGTTTCACCCATCATGCATCTCTGAATTCGGCCTCCATGGTCTGTCCTGCCGGTTGACTGAACAAAGGCTATATCCTCCGCGAGGATGGAGGACAACCGGATGACCGAAGTGGTGCAGGCGGCGCCCGAACACGCGGCGGGCATTTGCCGGGTCTGTTCGGACGGCTGGCGGGCGACGCATGTGGGCCTAACGGGATTCCCTTTTGCGAGGCAAGGGGGTTCGTCTTCCGATACGAACAGCCGGCCCACGGCAACCACGACGGGGAAGCCTGTGTGTCGCTGAGGTACAGGAGGTTGATCACATGGCAACAATTGAAGATTTCATGAAACTGGACATCCGGATCGGCACCGTGGTGCACGCCGAGCCTTTTCCGGAGGCGCGAAAGCCGGCGATCAAGCTCAAGATCGATTTCGGCGAACTCGGGGTCAAGCAATCGTCGGCGCAGATCACGCGCAGATACGCGCCGGAGCGGCTGGTCGGCCGGCAGGTGGTCGCCGTCGTCAATTTCCCGCCGCGGCGCATCGCAGGATTCAATTCCGAAGTGCTCGTTCTCGGCGGAATTCCGGAGGAAGGTGACGTCGTGCTGCTCAGGCCCGATGAGACGGTGCCGAACGGCACGCCGGTCGCGTAACCGGTCAGGAGTCGATCAAGGAATGGCGGCCTTTTGGCTCTTCGGGATCAAACCGGAAAACGGGCTGAAGGTTCGAGGCGGGTCCCGTGGCCATCCTCGCCCATCGATGCCATGCCGGCCTAACGAAAGATGAGCGCCACGGAGCTGTCCGGGCGGGTCGGCATCACGATGGAGAATTTGTCCGTTCTGAAAAACGACGACAGGGCGAAAGCCACCGGTTCCCGACGCCGGATGCGATCCGCAAGGCCCGCGATCGCCAGCCCGGGGAGATTCGCGGAAGGAAATTCTTGACAATAGCAGAAACCTGTGGTATATGGTGAGCAATCACTCACCAACGAAAGCGGGATGACGACCATGTCCGCCGGCCTGTATGACGCGCTCCTGGCCCGCATCCAGGAGAAGAAAAAGACGGAAAAGCAGCAAAAGGTGCTGGAGGCGGCCATCCGGCTGTTCGCGGAGAAAGGATACGCCAACACATCCACGGCCGAGATCGCCCTGGCGGCCGGCGTGTCGGAAGGGACCATCTTCAAGCACTACGGTTCGAAGGACCGCCTGCTGCTCGCCATCATGCTGCCCTTTTTCCGCGAAATGCTGTCCCGGATGGCCAAGGAAGCCGTGCGGGAGACCTTTTCCAGCCAGACCACCCTGGAGCAGTTCCTCCGCGATTTCCTCAGGAACCGGGCGCAATTTCTGGCCGAGAACCGAGATATCTTCCGGGTCATGTTCAAGGAGCTTGTCTACAACAACGAATTGCGTGACGAGCTGAAATCCTTCGCGGCGGAACATCTTCAGGCGGCCCTGCTCCCCATTGTCAACCGGTTCAGGATGAAAGGAGAACTGGGCGACCTGCCGGCGGAAACGGTGCTGGATCTGACGGCCGCTTTCGTGGGCGGCTTTTTCGTCACGCGTTTCCTGTTCATGGACCGCGCCGCCGTAAGCGGGGAAGAAATCGAGGAAGCCGTGCGGTTCATCCTGAACGGGATCCGAAGCAGAGGCGCGTAAGAGGGGCGAAAGCATGGCGGTCATCGAGATCGAACGGCTTCGAGCCGGCCACGATATCGGGCGTGATGGACCTGATCAAGGACTCCGCCCTCGCCCGCATGGTGATCAATACCACGTTCCTTGGGATGCTGTGTTCCACCTTTTACACGATGCACGGCGTGCTGCTGCCCCTGGTGTACATCATTTTCACCGCCAACAGCCTGATCGCCGCCCAGGTGGACCGGGGGTCCATGGCCTATGTCTTGTCCGCGCCCGTGCGGCGAAGCACCCTCGTCCTTACGCAGGCGCTGTATCTGATTGCGGCCCTGGCGGCCATGTGCGCGGTGATCACGCTGGTCGGCCTTGCGTCCATCCGGCTCTTCCAAAGCGACATCGAGGTGGATCTTGCGGACTTTTTGCTCGTGAACCTGGGACTGTTTTTGCTTCTGTTTGCCACCAGCGGCGTATCGTTCCTGTTTTCCTGCGTGTTCAATCTGTCCCGGCACTCTCTCGCGCTCGGGGCCGGCATTCCGATCGCCTTTTTCCTGTTCGATCTGTTGAGCACGGTCAGCGGGGACCTGGAGTTTTTCAGGTATTTCACGATCAACACGCTGTTTGACCGGGACGCGATTCTGGCCGGCGAACCGGTGCTTCTGCCGTTCGCGGCTCTGGCCGTGATCGGCGTGGCGCTGTACGGCGCCGGGGCGCGGGTGTTCACGAGGAAGGACTTGCCGCTCTGAGAGCTTAGCCTGCGCGAGGACGGAGTGTTGCCCATGTCCGTATACCTGTTCGTCAAGCTGCTGGCCGCCTTGCTGTCGGCCGTCACCCTGTCGTTGATGTTCACGCTCAACGAACGGCCTTCCCCGTTTGACCCCTACTCGTTTGGATTTGTCTTCCTGAACGGGAGCTTCGTGCTTTTCCAGTTTTTCGTCCTGGGGGGCATTCCCCTGTCGATGGCGGCGGATCGCGTCGCCTCAAAGAGCGGAAGAAGATCCGCCGCGCAACTTGTGCTTTATTTTTTGTCCGGCGTCGGGTTGTGGTTCTTGTTTGCCCTGTGGAGACAATTGGCAACGCCCGCCGGGGCCGGATGGAGCGCATCCCTCTGGATGCCCCTGGTGTTCGGAATCGCGGGTGCGGTGTTTTTCGTATTTCAATCCCTGCTTGTCCTCATCGTCCGTTCGTTGAAAAAGTAGCCGCAAGGATCAGGTCCGGGCCTGGCCGCCGCCGGCTTCCACCTTCAGGCAGGCCCCGGCCAGCCTGGCGGTATTGTAAGCTTCTACAGCAGGCCGCCGGACTTCAGGGGCATGTCCGTCGACGCCGAAATGGCCGGCAGCAAGGGCACGGTGGCAATGGGGTCAAAGACCAAAAAATCGGCGCTTCTGGCCGGAGGAGAACCTGCCATGAGGGTGACATCGGATCAAAGCCATGACCCGGGTCCGGTCGGCAGACGGATCCCGTGGCCGGGTTTGGACGACAGCCTTTATGGGGTGGTCAGGGTCGAACGACAACCTTGCCCCGTGATCCGGGTTTGGACCACAGTCCGAGGCTGCCGCGGCAGGGCCCTGACGACGGGCTGGAGCCGCCATGGTCACGTTTTGCCCGAAAGATTCCGGAGAAGGGAAAGCAGCGCGTTTTTCTCCTCCGGGGACAAGGGTTGAAACCCCGGCAATCGCTTCTTCGTAAAGGGGCCAGGCTTTCTTGAGGGTTTCGACGCCCCTGGGCGTCAGGTGCACCAGAATCCGCCGCCGGTCCGACGGATCGATCTCCCGGCGGACCATGCCGTTTTTCTCCAGCCCCGAGAGCAGTCCGCTGATGTTGGCGCGGGTGACTTCCATGTCGTCCCCGAGTTCGGAGGGGAGCGCCGGGCGGCCGATGCGTTGCAGGGCGTACAGCAGGCAGAGGCGGCCGAGCGACAGCCCAAGGGGCGCCAGCTTTTCCTCGATGACGCGGACGTTGGCCAGGTTGGCCTTGTACATGGAGCAGAACAGATCGACTTCCGGCTTCGAATTCTGAAACGGATCGTAGAGGGGAATTGCGGTTCACCCCGGGTCGTGCGAAGAATAATTAAGCAATTAACTATTTGTGACGCAATTATGACGGGAAGAAAATTCCTTGTCAATCTCCGGCCGACGGGCCGTTCCCTAAATCCACCCTTTTTCCGTCGCTTTCTTCACGGCCTGGTGCCGGGATTCGACCTCAAGCTTCTGGATGGCGGAGGACAGGTAGTTGCGCACCGTTCCTTTCGTCAGATAGAGGGCGGACGCGATTTGGCCGGTGGTCAGGCCGTCCGCCGCCAGGCGCAGCACGTCCCGTTCCCGCTCCGACAGCGGATTTTCTTCCCTGGAAAAGAACAGCTTCGCGGCCAACTCGGGGCTGATCACACGCTCGCCCCGATGCACCTTCCGGATGGCTTCCACAAGATCCTCGATGGGCTCGTCCTTCAGCAAATAGCCGTCCACTTTCAACTCGGTGGCCCTTTGCAGGTAGCCCGGCCGCGAAAACGTGGTGACGATGATGATCCGGCAGCCCAGCCCTTCCCGCCGGACCGCCTTGGCCACGTCCAGTCCGCTGAGGCCCGGCATTTCGATGTCCAGGAGACAGATGTCGGGACGCAGCGTCCGGATGGCTTCCAGCGCCTGGCTGCCATCCGGGACTTGGGCGACCACATCGATGTCGTCCTCCAGCTGAAGGAGGGACGCCAGGGCGCTGAGCAGCATGTGCTGATCTTCGGCGATGACGATGCGAATCAAGGCACATCCTCCCCGCTCACGGACTGCGCCGGAACCGGCACGGCGAGCGTCACCAGGACGCCGCCCAGGGTCGACGGACCGATGATGGCTTCTCCCCTGAGCAGACGCATGCGCTCTTCGATGGCCGAAAGGCCGTGTCCCGCCGTTTTTTGCTCTTCCGTCATTCCGACGCCGTCGTCTTCGATGCGCAGGCGGTACCATTCGCCGTCCCATTCCTCCGTGACCGAACAGCGCGCGGCTCCGCTGTGCTTGGCGACGTTGGTCAGGCTCTCCCGCAGGGCCAGGGCCAGCATCGTTTCCGTCACCTTGGACAAATTCGGCCGTCGTTCCGCCCCGTGGAATTCGAAGCCGATCCCGGCGCTGGCGAGCAGGCTCCGGCCATGCTCCAGCTCCTGCCGGAGGGAGACGTACCGCATGTCCGTGACCAGATCCCGCACCTGCTTGAGCGCCGCTCGGGACGTCCGGACCACCTCCCACATTTCCTGCTTCGCCCGATCCGGATTTTTTTCCATCAGGCGCGCGGCCAGCTCGCTTTTCATCTTGATCATGGTCAGCGTCTGCCCCAGGGTGTCGTGGAGATCCCGGGCCAGGCGGTGGCGCTCTTCTTCCTGGGCGTAAAGCGCGATCCGTTCGTTGGCGGCGGCCAGTTCGCTCCTCAGCGATTCGGACCTTTCCAGAATGCGCACCACGAAGGGGATGATGAGCTGGATGATCATAAAAGGCAGGAGAGGGGTTTGGAGAAAATGGAACGCATCCCGGTACACCACGTAACTGGTGACGAGGTACATGGCGACGAAGGCGGCCAGCCCGGCGGCCAGCTGCTCCCGGGACCGGACGCGGCCGAGGAAATCGGCGAAAGCGACGGCGAACAGCAGAATCCACGGTTTGTAGAAAACGGCAAACACCGCCATCAGGCCGCAGCCGGCCACGACCGCCGCCAGCAGCCGCCAGCCCCTGAACCAGAGCCCCATATAAAACAGAATGAGAAACAGCGCCAGCAAAAGGAAAGTGCCGAACAGCCCGACGGAGCTGTCGGCGGTGAGCACCTGGTAGAACAGAAAGACGCAGAGAATGATGTCGACGAGCAGGTAGCGCCGGAGCTGATTTTCCGGATAAAGCCGGAACCTGAATTTTGTCGTCATGTCCGAAAAACTCCCTCGCCGGGCCGCTGGCGCGCCGCCACGAGTTCCAGCAGCGATTTGCGGGTCCATTCCATGGGACCGAACCGCATGCGCCCGATCCACCACTTGGCAAACAGGGCTTCGGCCAGGCAGACGAGCAGCCAGACGCCGATCACGGACAGGCTGTCCGGCCGGCCGCCGAGGCCCAGCCCCCAGCCGTAGAAGAGGCAGGACGCCAGGATGTTTTGCAGCACATAGCAGCTTAAAGACATTTTACCGACGGATTCCGCGTAACGCCAGATGCGGAGTTTTTCGCTTTTCTCGAACAGAAGGGCAATCAGGGCCATGTAGCCCAGCGACAGGATCGGCGCGAACAGGTAGCGGACGCCCAGATCGAATCCCCCGCCCGGGAAGAACATCAGGAGATTCAGCGGCACGCCCAGCCCCAGGCCGATCCGGAGCATGCGGCGGCGGATGCGCCGGCCCCGCTCGTCTGGCGCGAAGGCGCCGGCGCGCATAAGGCGCACCCCCGCGAGGAACAGAATGACGTTCAGGGGGATGACGAAAACGGCCTCGAGGCGGAGGATGGCAAAGCTGGACAGGCGATAGACCACCTGCTCGAGCCATGTCCCTTCCCGATACAGCTTTACCACGGGGTCCATGTTGCCCCACGACAGGTTGCCTCCCGATGCGACCAGCCCGAATTCGAGGGCCGCGATCGTCAGCATGAAGAGCGCATAGCCGCCGCCCAGCCGTTTCAGCACCCGGTTGATCCGCCGGTCGCCGCCCCGTACGATATGGGCCACGATGATGGCGGTGACGGCGTAGCTCATCAGGATGTCGTATTCCATCACCAAGGTAAAGTGCAGGAAGCCTTCGATCAGCAGAAACAGGCAGATCCACCGGTACGCGCCGGGCCACGGGTCGCCCCGCCGCAAGGCCTGGCGGTATTTCAGCTCCAGCCCGACGCCGAACAGGATGGTCAGCATCCCGAGAAACTTGCCGTTGACCAGGAAAAGCACGAGCAGCTGCAGGAAGGCGTCGGCCGACGCCCACCACGGCGCGCTGTGGTTAAACAAAAGATTCAGGTCCCCCAAGTAAGCGAAGATCCAGATGTTGGTCCCCAGGGTTCCGAAAATGGCGAATCCGCGCAGGATGTCGAGCAGCCGGATCCGCCCGCCGCTTTTTTCCGCCGTCACGTTTCCCCACTCCCGTTGCTTTTGGCGTTTATTTCGGTTCCCATTGTAATAAGGGAGCGTGATCGGCGGTATTCACGGGCATCATGACTTGGGGATGACAGGTGTCATTCCGGCCAAGTGGATTTCCGACGGCTACAACAGAAACGAACTGTCCAGCATTCACAAATGGCAGGAAATGTGCCCGGTCCATCCGGAAGGCCTGCTGCAGCTTACGCTGGGTGCTTCGATGCATGTATCCCATGGCGGATTGCAGCATGCCAGGGATCGGTATTACGATGCAACCGCCCGCAGGCCCGGACTCCCTCCGGGAGTCAGCGCGCTGATGGAAAAGCTGACGAACGATTCCATGACCCGCAGCCGTGCGGCCCGAGGCAATCATGCGCCGGCAGCGACGATGATCGTGATGGTGCGTGCCGCCGGCGGCAGGGAAAAGCCTATGACAGGACAGACCCTGCTGCCGGCTCCATTGGTGACAGCTTGCCGTCTTCCATCCGGCAGATCCGGTCGCAGTAGGACAAGAGCCGCTCGTCGTGGGTGACCATGACCGCCGCCTTGCGGCGGGATTTCACCGCCCGGGCGATCAGGGAGACGACTTCGTGGGCGCGTCTGGTGTCCAGGCTCGCCGTGGGTTCGTCCGCCAGGATGATGCCCGGATCGTTCATGAGCGCCCGGGCGATGGCGACGCGCTGTTTTTCGCCGCCGGAGAGTTCCTCCGGATAATGCTTCATCCTCTCGGCCAGCCCCAGGTCGGCAAGGAGCTCCGCGGCAAACGCCTTGTCCGCCGGGGTGACCTTTCCCGTCATGCGTTTGACCACCAGCAGCTGCTCCAGAACGTTCAGGTAGGGAACCAGATTCGACGCCTGCATGATGAACCCGACTTCCCGCAGCCGGATGTCGGACAATTGCTTGTCCGGAAGAGAGGCGATGTTTTTTCCGTTCAGCAGGACTTCCCCTTCGGAGGGCTTGAGCAGCGCGCCGGCGATGGACAGGAAGGTGGTCTTGCCCGAACCGGACGGTCCCACCACGGCGACGAACTCGCCCGGTTCCACCCGGATGCTCACCCGGTCCAGCGCCGTGATGCGTTCCGAACCCGCGTCGTAAAATTTGGACACCGATCGCATTTCGAGCCCTTGCGTCATTATTCCACCCTCCCGAGCGCCTTAAGCGGATCGATTTTCACAACCGTACGGACGGATACCAGCGAACTGAGCAGCGCGATGGCAAGCAGCACGAGGGAATACACGATCACCCAGCTTGTTTCCAGCCGGAACGGCATGCCCTTGGGCAGGACGGCCGCCGTCCCGCAGGTGAGCAGGATGCCGACGGCGATGCTCGCCAGCGACAGGATGAACACCTGGGAGATGACGGCTTTTCCGAGGAAGCCGTTTTTGGCCCCGATGGCTTTCATGATCCCGAACTGGTTGGATTTTTGCATGGTGAGCACGTAAAAGAACACGCCCACGATGAAGGCGGAGATCACGAACAGGAAGCCGAGCATCATGAAGATGGTGCCGGTCTCTTCCTTGTAGCCGGAGATGCCCTGCACGGCCTGCGCGCGGGTGACCGTCTCCGTGCCCGGCAGGCGTTCGGCGATCGCGTTCGGATCGATGTTTTTGCCTTGCAGCATGATCGCGTTGACGGGGTCTTTGAGGCCCTTGTCGGAGCCGGGGGCCGCAAAGGCCAGTTTGCGCCACGTCTCGATGGGAATGAACACGGACGCGATGTGGTTGTACGTTTGGTCCCGGACAAAACCGGCGATCGTCAGTTTTTCCGTCGTGCCGTCCAGCGCGAAGGTGTCGCCGGGCTTGAATCCCTCGTCTTTCATCGACTCGTTGGCAAGGACGTGCGTCGGACGGCCGGCGTCCAGCCCCGTACCTTCCGCCGTGGCCGGCTCCAGAAAACTTCCCGGCTCGATGCCGACCAGCGCGATGTCGAGCTTGAACTCCTCCGGATCGCCGCTTTCCCGGACGGCCGATCCAAAGATGATGCCCATGGGCGAGGCGGCTTCCACGTCCGGCAGTGCAAGCAGTTCGGCCGTCAGGTCGCCCGACAGAAGGGATTTGCCCATGGAGGCATTGGATCCTTTTTCAAACACGACGTAATCGGCGTCCATGTTTTTGAACGTCGAAGCCGCGAGGGCGACCAACCCGTTTCCCAGCCCGGACAGAATGAACACGAGCCAGGAGACGAGGACAAGGATGATGCCGATCATCACAAAGCGGGTCTTGCTGTGACGCATCTCCTTCAAAGCGAGAAACATGCGCGATCTTCTCCTTCGTCCGAATAGATGACACGCGTGTCAAATTGGGGATGCTTAAGCACCTCGAATCAACCTTGCCCATTATACGTTTTATTTGACACACGTGTCAATTTAAAAATATTTCAATTTCGTGTCCCCGCGCCTTCCAGCCACATTTTGAACAGCCATTCGCTCCACTCGGGCAGCGGAATGTCCATCAGATTGGGGGTGTTGATCAAATTGAAGAAGACGCCGGTGACGGCGGGGAGCGGGATGTCCGGGTTGATGCGACCTTCTTCCCGGGCGCGGACCAGAAGGCGCTCGATCTGGTTTTTCAGCGTGACATGGGCCTGTTCCACAAATTCGAGATCCCGGGCCGTGGAGGGGGAGCTGGACGGGTTGATCTTGCGCGCGTAGCCGATCAGCTGGTGGAAGCCCGCTTCCCGAAGATAAATGTTGAGCAGCTGCCGCAGGGCTTCCATGCAATCCGTTTCGTCCACGGCCTGCGCCTTTTGCAGCACGTCCTCCATGACGCGGCGCATGCATGCGGCGATCATTTCTTCCTTGTTGGCAAAGTATTGGTAAATGGTGCTTCGGGCGCCGGGCAGGCGCGTGGACAGCGATTTGAGCTGAAATCCCTCATAGCCGTGTTCGAGGAGCATGCGTTTCGCATGGTCCAGAAGCTCCGAGCGGGTGAAGACGTGTCTTCTTCCCATGCCGTTCACCGTCCTTTTTCGCAGCCTGCCTGATTTCATTGTATCAAAAATTGCGCGCGGCATGCGGCAGGAATCGGTTTTCCGCGGTCCGGGATTTTCGTCCGGCTTTATTTTCCAAAATGAAGGCATGAAAAATCTGTGGGGATCCCGCGGTTCCCGGATACGACCGAGGAGAAAGGGGGAGCGGAAGATCCTTAAGACCGTGGCACAAGAAAACAATTGACAAGGCGGGGGAAATGGTTAAGATTATGAATTGACACTGATAATCGTTATCAACACGAAAAGGGATAGGGTGGAGAATACGTGAAGGCGAAGCGGTTGGCATGGGGAACGTTTGCAGCGGTGTTTCTTTTGGCGGGCGTGCTGGCGGGGTGTTCGGGCGGCCGGTCGTCGGGCGGCGAAACGCCTGCGGCTTCTTCGGCGGCGGGCGGCGCGTCCCAGACCGGCGGCGGCTCGGGAGCCGGAAGCGGACAGGCTGCCGGAGGTGCGGAGGAACATGCGGCCGCGGTGCAGTTTCCCATTGTGATCGAGCATGCCTTCGGGCAAACGGTCATTGAGAAGAAGCCCGAACGGGTCGTGACCATCGCCTGGGCCAACCACGACGTGGCGCTGGCTTTGGGCGTCGTGCCCGTCGGATTTTCGGAGGCGAATTACGGCGTGCAGGACGAAAGCGGCCTGCTGCCGTGGACGAAGCGGAAGCTGGAAGAGCTCGGCGTCACGCGGCCGAATGTGTTCCGGGACACGGACGGGCTGGACTTCGAAGCGATTTCCGACGCCGATCCGGACGTGATTCTGGCGGCGTACTCCGGCATCACCAAAGAGGAGTATGAGCTCTTGACCCGGATCGCGCCCACCGTGGCCTATCCCAAGGACCCGTGGGTCATCACGTGGCGCGAGCAGATCCGCATGAACGCCGCCGGGCTCGGCATCCCGGACAAGGGCGAGCAGCTGATCCAGGATCTCGAGCAGCTCCTGGCCGACAAAGCGGCGGAAAATCCGCAGATCAAGGGCAAGAAGGCGATCTTCGCCTATCTTTCGCCGGCGGACCTGTCCAACTACTGGATTTACCTGCCCCAGGATCCGCGCGCGGGCTTTCTGGAAGAGCTGGGCATGGTCTTCCCGGACAGCGCGGCAACATACGTGAAACCGGAAGACGGCTTTGCCGTTCAGCTCAGCGCAGAGAACGCCGATGCCCTGAGCGGCGCCGACGTGATCGTCACTTACGGCGACAAGGCTTTGCTGCAGGCGCTGCAGGCGGATCCCGTGTTCGGCCGGATTCCGGCCGTCAAGAACGGGGCCTTGGTGCTGGTCGAAGACAACACGCCGCTGGCGGCGGCCCTCAACCCGAATCCGCTCTCGATTCCATACATGCTGGACGAATACGTGGCGATGATCGTCGAAGCCCTTGAAAAATCCGGCAGCTGAAAAAACGGTGGCTTTCCAGATGCGGCGAGGCCTTTTTCTTCCGAAATCATTCTTTCCCGTATTCCTCCTCTTTACGGCGCTGCTCGTGCTGGGAGCGATCGCGTCCGTGCTGTTTGGAGCGCGATCGCTTTCCGTGCAGGAGGTTCTCGGCGGACTCTTCGGCGCCGGCGAGGGGGTTTATGAGGCCAGCGTGGTGCAGAAACGCGTCGTCCGCACCGTTTTCTCCCTGTGCTGCGGGGCGGCGCTCGGCATCGCGGGGGTGCTCATGCAGGCCGTCACGCGCAACCCTTTGGCGGACCCGGCCATTCTCGGCGTGAACAACGGAGCGGCCTTCTTCGTCGTGTGCGGCATCTCCTTTTTCCACATGAACACGGCCAGGGAGTACATCTGGTTCGCGCTGGCGGGGGCGCTCGTGACGGCGGTCTTCGTGCTTGGCATCGGTTCGATGGGGCGGGGCGGAGCTTCGCCCCTGAAGCTCGTGCTGGCGGGCGCGGCCACCAGCGCGGCGTTGTCTTCGCTGGTGACGGCGGTGCTGATCCCGCGCCTCAACGCGATGGATGAATTCCGCTTCTGGCAGGCGGGAAGCGTCGGCGCCGGCACGTGGGATTCGTTTTGGCTGTTGCTTCCTTTTCTGTTGGTCGGTGCGATCGCGGCCGCCGTTTCCGCCCCGGCGATGAACGCGCTGGCGCTGGGAGATGAGACGGCCACGGGCCTTGGAGTAAAGACGGCCTTCATGCGTTATGTCGCGGCCCTGGCGGGCGTGATCCTGTGCGGCGCCGTCACCGCGGTGGCCGGGCCCATCGGATTCGTGGGGCTCTTGTCCGCCCATGTGATCCGCGCGCTGCTGGGGCCTGACGTGCGTGTTCTCGTGCCGATGTCCGCTTTGGCGGGGGCCGTCATTCTCACCGTGTCCGACGTGGCCGGCCGGCTGATCGGCAGGCCCGGGGAACTGGAGGTGGGGGTGCTGACCGCCTTCATCGGCGCTCCCCTGCTCATCATGTTGGCGATGAAAGCGAAAGTGCGGGCCGTATGAGTACATTGGCTATCGAATTGGTCAGACGGGCGCGATTGCGCCAAAGAAGCCGCTGGACGGCCGTGACGGCGGCGCTCGCCGTTGCGGCGGTTGCGCTGTGTTGCGCCATGCTGATGCTGGGCAACACGATCTATCCCGTCCGCGACGTGGCGGCGGTGCTTCTCGGGGAAGAAGTCAAGGGAGCGGCCTTCGCCGTCCGGACGATCCGCCTGCCGCGCATGCTGGCCGGGCTGTTCGCGGGGTTTGCCTTTGGCGTTTCCGGATACGTTTTTCAGACGATGCTGCGCAATCCCCTGGCCAATCCGAACGTCATCGGGATTACGGCGGGTTCGAGCGCGGCGGCGGTGTTCTGCATCGTCGTGCTGCAGGCTGGCAGGGGCGTGACCTCCGCTGCGGCGGTCATCGCCGGGCTGCTCACGGTGCTTGTCATTTACGGCCTGGCGCGGGGGAGGACGTTTTCCGTCGGCCGCATGATCCTGGTCGGCATCGGGATCCAGGCGATGTGCAACTCGGCCATCACCTATCTCCTGCTGATCGCCCGTGAGTACCAACTTCCCGCGGCGGTGCGGTGGCTCACGGGCAGCCTGAACGGGATCCGGATGGAGGAGCTTTCCTGGCTGATCGCCTCCGTGCTGATTTTTACGCCGGTGATCGTCCTTTTGAGCCGGCCGCTCCAGATGCTGGAACTGGGCGAACAGACGGCGGTGTCCCTGGGCGTGCGGACGGACCGGACCCGCGTGGCGCTCATCGTCGGCGCCGTCGTGCTCTCGGCGGCGGCCACGGCGGTCACCGGGCCCATCGCCGCGGTGGCGTTTCTGGCCGGCCCCATTGCCGTGCGGCTCGCCGGCACGGCCCGCGCCAACGTCATCCCGGCGGGTCTGGTCGGGGCCGCGCTGGTGCTGGCGGCGGACCTTGTGGGACAGTTCGCCTTCCCTGTCAAATTCCCCGTCGGAATTCTGACCGGCATCATCGGGGCGCCGTATCTTCTGTATCTCATCGTCCGCATGAACCGGAAGGGGGAGCTGTAGGGGATGTACCGCCATGAACTTCGTGCCGAGCGGCTGGTGGCCGGCTACGGGGACCGGATGATCCTGAACGGAATCAGCCTGGAAATCCCCGCAAACAAAATCAGCGTCATCATCGGCGCCAACGGCTCCGGCAAATCAACGCTCCTGAAAGCGCTGACCCGGATCATCCGGCCGGTCTCCGGCGAGATTCGGCTGGACGGCAAGCCCCTTCACGCCTATCCGTCGAAGCGCCTGGCACGGATCATCGGCCTTCTGCCGCAGTCGCCCGTCGTTCCGGAAGGGATCACCGTGGCGGACCTGGTGGGGCGGGGGCGTTTCCCCCATCAGTCGTTGTTTGGCACCTGGAGCAAAAAAGACTACGAAGCCGTCGCGGAAGCGATGGAGATCATGGACATTGCGAATCTTGCGCACCGGCACGTGGATGAACTGTCGGGCGGCCAGCGGCAGCGGGTGTGGATCGCCATGGCGCTCGCCCAGCAGACGGACATTCTCTTTTTGGACGAACCGACAACGTTTCTGGACATCACCTATCAGATTGAAATTCTCGACCTGCTGACGGATCTCAACCGCCGGTACGGCAAAACCATCGTCATGGTCATGCACGACATCAACCTGTCGGTGCGGTACGCGGATTATCTGTTCGCCATGCGCGAAGGAAGGCTCGTGGCCGAAGGCCGGCCGTCCGAGGTGGTCACCAGCGGGCTGATCAAGGACGTGTTCGGGCTGGACGCCGTGATCGTGCGGGACCCGGTGTCGGGCGCGCCGTCGGTGGTGCCGAAGGGCCGGTACCACAACGGCGCGGGCGGCATCGCGTCCCGGGAATCCGGCTATGCGGCCGATTGGCAGGCTGCCGGACAGGCGCCCAAGGGAAAGGCCGAAGAGGGCGCGGCCACGGTGACCGCCGTGAAGGCCGGAAGCTGAGAACAGCATGGAGGCGGACCGATGAGCGGACGCGATGTGTACGACGTGACCATCGTCGGCGGGGGACCGGCGGGTCTTTATGCGGCTTTTTATGCCGGCCTTCGGGAAATGAAGACGAAAATCATCGAATACCACCCTTTCCTGGGCGGCAAGATCAACATTTATACGGAAAAGCTCATCTGGGACGTGGGCGGCCTTGCGCCGGTAACGGGGCAGCAGCTCCTGGAGCAGCTGATCCGGCAGGGGACGCTGTTCGATCCGACGGTGGTGCTGGGCGAGAAGGTGACGTCCATCGAGAAAGACGGGGATGGATTTGCGCTTCGAACGGCGTCCGGGCAGCTTCATTTTTCCAGAACCGTCATCCTCGCCGTCGGCTACGGCATCCTGAAGCCGGTCAAACTGACGCTCGAAGGCGCGGAGCGGTTCGAAGGGGTCAATCTGCATTACACGGTGAAATCCCTGGCCCATTTTCGCGGCAAGACGGTGCTGATATCCGGCGGGGGCCACGCGGCGGTGGACTGGGCGGACGAGCTCGGCGAGGTGGCGGAAAAGGTCTATCTTGCGTATCGCAGGGGTGAGCTGAAAGGCCACGAAGCGACCGTCGCGAAGCTGAAAAAGAAGGGCGTCGTCTTCCTGCCGAATACGGTCATGGAAAGGCTGATCCCTTCGGCGGACGGGGCGGCCGTCTCCAGCGTCGCGCTGCGCCGGAGCGGGAAAGGGGCTGCGGCTTTGACCGAACTGGCCGTCGACGAAGTGGTGGTTTGCCACGGTTTCGAGAACGACAGCGAACTCATCCGGAGCAGCAAGGTCGACATCCGCATGCGGGGCGAGTACTGGATCGACGGGACGCCGCACGGCGAAACGTCGGTGCCCGGCCTTTTCGCCGCCGGCGACGCGCTGGGCTATGACGGGAAGCTGCATCTCGTCGCCGGCGCCTTCCAGGACGCGGCCAACGCCGTCAACCGCGCGAAGAAGTTTCTCTCGCCGGAGGCCGGGGACGCCGCCATGGTGTCTTCCCACAACGAGCGGCTTCAGGAAAAAAATCAAGAGCTTAAAAAGCTATTGTTTTCGTGAGTCTCCGAATGGCGTTCCTGTGACGCCCGCGAGGGAGGAGGTGCGCGTTTCCATGCATGCGCTCGCCATCGGGGGCTCCGGCATGCTGTCGGGCGCCAGCTTGTGGTTGGCCGAACAGGGTTACCGGGTTTCCGTGATCGGCCGCAATCCGCAAAAGCTGCGGCGGCTGAGCGAACGGAATGCCAATCTTTTCGGGGTTTCTGCGGATTATGCGCAGGCGGCGGAATTCGCCGCGGCGTTGCAGGACCTGATGAAGAGCCGGGGACCGGCGAGCCTTGTGGTGGCCTGGGTTCACTTCGACGAGAACCGCCGGCGGCGTCAGGTTTCCGTGGAAAACGGCGCCGCCGGCAGCCCTTCCCGATTGCACAGATTCGCGTCGGCCGGATGGTTCGCCCAGGCGTAGCGCACGTGCCTGGGGTCACGAATCCGCTCGTGCGACACCAGCACGGTATCGCCGGAGATGACCGCCCGCGCCGGATGCCAGATTCCGTCCGGACCGAGGACGGCGAATCCCGCGGGTTCCTTGCCGTCGCGGGTCGTCAGGCCTTGCCCCGCATGGTCGAACCAGACCCGGATGGCTTCTCCCTCCCGTTCCATCCGACGGTACAGGGGGCCGCTGTGGACGATGTTCTCGCCGTGGGCGAGGCGCCGCGCGCACAGAGCCAGCCGCTTTCCGAGCGTTTTTTTGTCCTGCGGATGCAAATCGTTGGGCTCCCCGATGTCGATGGCCACCGCCATGGCCGTGTTGGGGATGTCCAGGCATTTGCGCTGCTGTTCCCGCAGCTCGGCCCATTTTTCAAGACCGCCATCCATGTCTTCAAAATTGGCCAGCTGCACGAAAATAAACGGAAAATCGCCGATCTTCCACAGACCGCGCCAGTCCCGCACCATTTCCCGGAACAGCCGGCTGTATCCTTCGGGTCTGGCCACGTTGGATTCGCCCTGGTACCACAGCACGCCTTTGATGGCGTACCGGCTCACCGGCGCGATCATCCCGTTGTACACGCCCGCGGGCATGTATTGGAAAAACGTCTGTGGCGCAAGTTCTTTCTCCGCCACCGCGCCCACCCGGTATTTCCAGGTTCCCGACAGGTCAAGCGCCTGTCCGCCCGCGACGAGTTCGTAAGGCATGCCGCGGATGAATTCGCCGGTGTTAAAGATGCTCAGGACGCGCACCGCGATGGTGTTTTTGCCCGGTTTCAGCACGCCGGGCGGGATGGGATAGCGCCGGGGCGGATAACGGTAGGCGACGCTTCCGACGAGGCGGCCGTTTACGTATGTTTCGTCGGCGTCCACCACCGTGCCCAATCGAAGCAGCGCCCCGCCCTCCGCCATCGAAGGCGCAACTTCGATTTCCCGGCGGAACCAGACCGCTCCGCGCACGTTATCCAGACCGCACGTGCGCCAGGAACCGGGCAGCGCGAAATCGCCCCAGTCCGAGGTGTCGATGCGCTCCCGGTGCCAGCCTTCTTTCCGCCCCGCGTCCCTCGCGTTCAGTTCCTCGTGCCACCGCCGGTGGCGTTCTTCGTCGCGTTTCTGCGTGGCTTCCACATAGGCGTCGTCCTTGCAACGGTCCAATAGCTCATCGTATCCTCCCAGCCGCCGCAGCGTCGGTTCGCTCATCCACGCTTCCACGGGCGTTCCGCCGACGGCCGTCAGGATGAGCCCGACGGGAACGCCGTAACGCTCGTGAAGCTCCCTGGCGAAGAAAAATCCCGCCGCGCTGAAGTCCATGACCCGCTCCCCGACCGCGGCGATCCACCGCCCGCCGGCCACCTCTTCCCGGGGACCGTGAAAATCGTACGTCATGGGCACCGTAAACTGGCGCACCTGCGGCAGACGGACGTTCCGGACCTCTTCCGCAAACAGGTCCAGCGTGCGGCGCACCGGCAATTCCATGTTGGACTGCCCGCCGAGCACCCACACGTCGCCGACCAGCACGTCGCGGATGATCCGCTCGTCGCCGTCTTCGTCCACGATGCGCATCTCGTGCGGGCCGCCCGGCGGAAGATGTTGCAGCGCCACTTTCCAGCGGCCCAGGTCGTCGGCTTTGGTTTCCCAGGTCCGGCCAAGGAATTCGACCCGAACGCGGCGAAGGGGGCGCGTTTTTCCCCAGACGGCCGTTTCGGCGTCCCTCTGCAAAACCATTCCGTCGCTCAGCAAATCGGACAATTGCATGCTGCTCCGCCTTTCCTGGCAGATTGGTTTTGTGGCAACCCGCAGACTCATTGTCTCGATGGAACGGATCGCAACATTTCATATTTCCGCGTGAAGGTTGATATTCCTTTTTTCTACAACATTTTTTCAGCCGTGCCGCTGGTTCGCCTTTGGTGAGCCCGGAACCATTTTCGTTGACCATTTTACCTGGAATCCGTGCCGGAAACAGTGTATGACGGAGGAAAAAAGCCGAACGGGGAAGGGTAAATGGGCATGCGGAGGGAACGAAAAACTCCCACGGCGATCACCGCGGGGAATCGCGCGTGGGAGTCCGGCTTCAGACGGAGAGCGATTCGTCACTTGGACGGTTCAATCGAAAACGAACAAAATCAACGCCACAAACGCCGCACCGACCAAAATCCACAGCGAGTCGTTCCTGGAGCAGGTCAGCCATCTTTTCATAGGCGCAGGCACCTCCAACTCCTATTTTACCTGGCAGCGCCGCAAAGACAAGCCGGACCGGCCTTCGGGAAGCTTACGGACATACAGTCCGCAAGAAGCGGGAGAATCCCGTTTCGCGACAAGCCAACGGACATACAGTCCGTAAGAAGACGGCCCAGGTATTCGAAACCGTTTTCAACACGGGACGAACGCGCGCCAACGGACTGGATGTCCGTTGCGATTTGGCCCGGGCCCGTTTTTCGGGTCGTAACGGACAGGATGTCCGTTGCGTTTTTGCCGGATTTGTCCGGCCATGAACCGCCGTCTGGGCATGGGCATATAATACGGAAGATTTTTCGGTAAAGGAGCGCAGCCTATGTACAGCAACCCGTATTATGCCTCCCTTTTTCCGTATCCCGCCCGGGCGCCGCAGGGCGGGCCGCTTCCGTACTATCCCGGGATGCCGCAGGACGGGCCGCTTTCGTACTATCCCGGGATGCCGCAGGACGGGCCGCTTTCGTACTATCCCGGGATGCCGCAGGACGGGCCGCTTTCGCAATACCCCTGGTGGCCTCAAGACGGGCATTCCCCTTGGGCTTCGCTGGCGGGTTGGCCGCCGGGCGGCGGAGGGCGGCATTCGGCCTATCCCGGCCTGGACGGGCCCGAACTCCCGTCGCAGGGGCAGGAAGCGCGGAACCCTCTCTCCCCGCAGGAGGCGGAAAATCCCATGTCCGCGGAGGAAGCGCGCAACCCTGTTTTCGAAGGGCAGGACCAGGGCGGAAAACCGTTCGTGATCAACATTGAAGAAGCCGCGGAGCGAAACCGGAATTATCGGAGGGTGCTGTGGACGGGGAAACACCTGCAGGTGGTGCTCATGAGCATCCCCGTGGGCGGTGACATCGGACTGGAGATGCACCCCAATGTCGACCAGTTTATCCGCATCGAGCAGGGCCATGCCCAGGTGCAAATGGGGGAACGCCGGGATCGCCTCAATTTCGTGCGAAGGGTATCCGAGGACGACGCCATCCTGATCCCCGCCGGCACGTGGCACAACGTCATCAATGTGGGCTTTGTGCCCCTGAAACTGTACACCCTCTACGCCCCGCCCGAGCATCCGAAGGGCACGGTGCAGCGGACCAAGGCGGAAGCCATGGCCGAGCACCGGTGACGGGCCGGGCGGGTTTGCGCTATCGTTTCGATACCGCGGCTGTATGTCAACTTGGAGCCGGATCCCCGGTTTCTTGTCCGGGATGATCGATGACATACGACACGATCTCCCGGATTTTCGCGTCTTTTGCCGAGCCGGTAAATACGTAAACGTCACAGAACGACCGTTTTTTGCCATCCGCATACTTCACGACGCCGTTGACGGCCCCCGTTTTTCCGTGGGTAAGAATGTGTCGAATTTCCAGCTCTGCGGCGGGCTTGCCGTGCATCTGCCGCTGGGCTTCCGCAAATTGCTCTTTTCCGGCAAATTTTCCGCTTCCGGTGATTTCCCATTCGATGCGGTCCGAAATGTGCGTTAGCACGCGGTGCAAGTCTCCCTGCACGGCAGCCGCGGTGAAATCCCTGAGCTGCGCTTTTTTCGGCGCGTTGCCGCAGTCTTCCGGGCAAATGACGCGAAAGCCGGACGGCCCCAGGCTTTGCATGGTCATCACCTGCTCATGACATCGTGATACTTGCGGCGCAAAATCTCGATGGCGTTGGCCACGTCCCGGTCCGACCGGAGCCGGACCGACACCCAGCCCGAATCCGGATGAATGTGATGGGGCTCGGCCATGCCCGCCTCGACAAACTCGTCGCGCATCGGCTTTGACAGCGGTATGTCGCACAGCGCGTCGCCGTGCAGGTGGCCGATTTCCTTCCCTCTGCACCGGAACTCGATCCCGCCGAAGCGGTGCGGCGCCTGCGTCACTTCCGGCCAGGCGAGCACCGCCTCGGCGATTTTTTTGCCGGCATGCATGTCCGTTCCGCCCCCTCGCTTGAACCGCCGCGGCGATTCCAAAGGTTGTCATCCATTATAACATGGAGGCGGCACATTCCGAACCCCGTTCACACGTCCGCCAGCATGGCGCCCAGCGGGCTGCCTTCCGCCACCATGTCCTGCAGCGCGTAGACGGAAATCGGAAACATCGGGAACCCGGCCGCATACGGCGCGATTTCGTAGAGCTGGAAGTAGACGACGAGCGCCTTGTCGGCAATGTAATAGTCCTGGTCGGGCCGGATGGCGGTAAACTCGCTCAGGGTGGGAAAATCCCGCTCGCGGATCTGCTCCCGGACGATCTCCGAAATGCGGGCGACATACGGGCTGCCCGGTTTGAACAGATCGCCGAGCGCATACGGCCGGCCGGTGGCGACGGCAAACGTCAGCGATCCGGCGAAGGTCATGCCGTGGGCCATCGGCGGGGTGTAGGCGTAGTTGACCTGGATCAGGCTGAGCACGCCGCGCTCGTTGGTTTTGATCTCGTAATAGCCCTGCATCTGCGTCATGCCCTTGATCTGCGCGGACAACTGCCGGCGGATCAGCTCCCGGGTCTGCGCCGCGATCGTCCGGTTGATGCGCGTCTGGGCCTCGCGGTCGGCAAGCCCCGCCGCCTGGGGAAAAAAGATTTGCACGTTCGGCGCGCGATGCGTCATGGTTTCGATGCAAACGGGGAATCTGCCCGGATCGGCGGTGGTCATCCTCATCATCCTTCCCGGCGTAATCGCGGACCGGACGCCGCGGATGCCGCCCGGCGCCCCTCCTTCGCTTCTCTATGCCTGGAAACCGCATCTTATGCCCCGCGAAACACCCTAAAAAATTTACAAAAAATCATAAAATCGCGTTGTTCCCCCCCTCGATGATGACGAACGCTGGGTCAGAACGGCGCTGCGCGCGTCCTGGAAGTGTGGAGTGAGACGCGGGACGACAAATATTTCGATTGCCTTTACCGCGGCATTTCTCCCCTGGCGAACGAAGAAGGGAAGATTCAAGGGTACGATTCGGAAGATTACATTCTGGACAACATCAACAGCGGACGGCTGCTCTTCCCGCTCTGCGACCGGACGGGGGAGAAGCGCTTCCGGAAGGCGGCTTTCCGACTGCGGGACCAGTTTCGCACCCATCCGCGCACGGACGAAGGCGGCCTGTGGCACAAGCCGGTGTTTCCGCGGCAAATGTTTCTGGACAGCTCCTGCATGGCTTTGCCGTTCTACGCCGAATTCGGGGCGAAGTACGGGGAACCGGAAATCTTTGACGACGCGGCGAAACAGATTCTGCTTCTGGCCAAATATACGAGGGACGAGCATACGGGCCTTCACTGCCACGGCTGGGACGAGACGAGGACGCAATTCTGGGCCGATCCGAAGACGGGCCGCTCGCCCAGCTTCTGGGGCCGGGCGATGGGATGGTTCGCGATGGCGATGGCGGACCTCTTGGACATCCTGCCCGCGGATCACCCGCAGCGGGAGAAGATTCGGCAGGTGTTCCGCAGCCTCATGACCGCCCTTGTCAAGGTGCAGGATCCGAAAACGGGGGTATGGAACCAGATTGTGGACCGTCCGGCCGAAAACGGGAACTACCCCGAGGCTTCCGCTTCCTGCATGTTTGCGTATGCCCTGGCGAAGGGCTTGCGGATGGGGTGTTTGTCCGCCGAATTCCGGAAAGCCCTGGACACCGCGTACGCGGGCATTCTGAAGCGGTTCGTCGCGGAGGACGGGGACGGCCTGCCGGTGCTCAGGGGCACGTGCAAGACGGCGGGACTCGGGCTGAATCCCCGACGGAACGGGACGTTCGAGTATTACGTCAGCGAACCGGTGGCCGACAACGACCCCAAGGGCGTGGGCGCGTTCATCCTGGCCATCGTGGAAGTGGAGCGGCTGGGCTGAACCCGCGGCTTGGCCTTCCGGCGCGCGGCATGGCTCCCGGATGCGGCAATCCGCCGCATCCGGGATTTTTTAGTACGCCCAGCATGGGCGTCATCTCTACGGTGAAAGTCCGGAATGGGGGCTGGCGAGCGCCTACCATTAGCCAAAGGCAAGGGTACCTGCCGCGAGGCGGGATCTGAAGGAAGCCGGAGGCAAACGCACGGGCCAAGGTACACGAACCGGATTTGAGGCAGGGTTAGTCGGATGAGTTGCCCAAAC
>JGI12341J12878_1000045_pt1 | contig 57760 bp, 64 predicted proteins | sample Passage260B_FD_12878 | JGI IMG/M metagenome (IMG submission 12878)
TCCCATAAGGAAGAACACCAAAAGCGCTTACAAGGGAAAGGTTCTTTTCAAGTTCGCATCCAGAATCCAAAAAAGGTGCCCACACTAGCTTGACTCAGACACCGTCATGCCGCCATTCGCCTTTCCACGGCATTTTTGCTATGATGGTTAGCGGTACGGGAGACGCAAGGAGTGGAAGGAATGGCCAAACCCGTGGTCGCCATCGTGGGCCGGCCCAACGTGGGAAAGTCGACGATTTTCAACCGGATCGTGGGAGAGCGCGTATCCATCGTCGAGGATACGCCCGGCGTCACCCGGGACCGGATCTACGGCACCGGCGAATGGAAAGGCCGCCTCTTCAGCCTGATCGACACGGGCGGCATCATGCGCGGCGAAGAGGACGAGATCGTCCGCCTTGTGCGCATGCAGGCCGAGCTGGCCATCGAAGAGGCCGACGTCATCGTGTTCATGGCCGACGCCAAAACCGGGCTCACCCAACCGGACCGGGACGTGGCCGAGATGCTGTACCGCGCCGGAAAACCCGTGGTCGTCGCCGTCAACAAGGTGGACCATCCGAAACAGCTGGCGGAAATCTACGAATTTTACAGTTTGGGCTTCGGCGAACCGGTCGCCGTTTCCGGCGCCCACGGCACGGGCATCGGCGACCTGCTGGACGCGGTGGTGTCCCTGCTGCCGGAAGGTAAAGACGATACATATGACGAAGATGTTATTAAAGTCGCCGTCATCGGCCGGCCCAACGTCGGCAAATCGTCCCTGGTCAACGCCATCCTGGGCGAGGAACGGGTGATCGTGAGCGAGGTGGCGGGCACCACCCGCGACGCCATCGACACCCCCTTCGAACGGGACGGGCAGCGGTATGTGCTGATCGACACCGCCGGCATGCGCAAAAGAGGAAGAATCTACGAGTCCGTCGAAAAATACAGCGTCATGCGGGCGATGAAGGCCATCGAACGGGCGGATGTGGCCCTGGTCGTGCTGGACGGCACGGCGGGCATCGCCGAACAGGACAAGCACATCGCCGGTTACGCCCACGAAATGGGCAAGGCTTCGGTTTTTGTCGTGAATAAATGGGACGCGGTGGAAAAAGACGACAAGACGATGCACCGGTTCACCCGGGAAATCCGCGAAAAGTTCCAGTTCATGCGCTATGCGCCGGTGGTGTTTCTGTCGGCCAAGACCGGGGCGCGCGTGGGCAAGCTGCTGCCGGTGGTGCGGGCGGCGGCCGAAAGCCATGCCATGCGGGTGCCCACGCATCTCATCAACGAAGTCATCGTCGACGCCGTCGCCGTGACGCCGCCGCCGTCGGACCGCGGACGCCGGCTGCGCATCGGCTACGCCACGCAGGTGGGGGTCAAGCCTCCGACGTTCGCGCTGTTTGTCAACGATCCCGAGCTGCTCCATTTTTCCTATGAACGCTATCTGGAAAACCGGCTGCGCGCGGCCTTTTCCTTCGAGGGCACGCCAATCCGGCTGCTGGCGCGCCGCAAGTCCGACGACGAATAGAGGAATGGGAGAGTCGTTCCTTGCCGTACGTTTTCGCCGTCCTGTCCGTCATCGCTTCCTATCTGATCGGCTCCGTCTCTTTCAGCATCGTGATCGGCCGCTTGCTCAAGGGCATCGACATCCGCAAGCACGGCAGCGGCAATGCGGGGGCGACCAACACCCTGCGCGTGCTCGGCGTAGGACCGGGTGTTGCCGTGTTTCTGCTGGACACCCTGAAAGGCACCGCCGCCGTCGCCCTTGGCTGGTGGGCGGCTTCCGGCCTTGACGGCGCCCATGCGGCCTGGGTGCCGGTGCTGTCCGGTCTGGCGGCGGTCGCCGGGCACAACTGGCCCGCATATTTTCTGTTCAGGGGCGGCAAAGGGATCGCCACCACCATCGGCGTCATGGCGCCGCTGGCCTTCTGGCCGATGGTCATCTCCGGCGTCGCCGCCATCGCGGTCATCGCCGTCACCCGCTATGTGTCCCTCGGATCGCTGGTGATGGCCGCCGCGCTGCCGGCGCTCGCCGCCGCGTTCCGCGCGGACCCCGCCGTCATCGCGGGAGCCGTCGTCATCGCCGTGCTGGCGTTCGTCCGACACCGCCGCAACATCGTCCGGTTGGCCAAGGGCACAGAGAATCGCCTTGGCGGCCGGAAAAAGGGTGAGTCCCATGACGCGTGAGAAAGTCGCGGTCCTGGCGGCCGGCAGCTGGGGAACGGCTCTGGCCCGGGTGCTGTCAGACAACGGACACGAGGTGACCCTTTGGGCGCGCAGCCGCGAACACGCGGAAGAGATGGAACGGTTGCGGCGCAACGAACATTACCTGCCCGGCATCGAATTGCCGCGGACGATCCGGATCACGTCCGATCTGGCCGCCGCGCTGGAAGGAGCCCGGGCGGTGGTGTTCGCCGCTCCCAGCGCCGCCATGCGGGAAGTGGCCCGGGCCGCGTCTGCGAGTCTTGCGCCCGACGCGCTGGTGATCCACGCCGCCAAGGGGTTTGCCCCCGACGATCTGAAACGGATGTCCACCGTTCTGGCGGAGGAGCTCGGCCGGCCGGAAGAACGCATCGTCGCCCTGTCCGGGCCGAGCCACGCGGAGGAGGTCGCCCGCCAGCTGCCGACCACGGTGGTGGTCGCGTCGATCGACCGGGAGTCCGCGGAACGGGCCCAGGATCTCCTCATGAACAACGAATATTTTCGTGTCTATACCAACCCCGACCTGATCGGAGTGGAGACCGCCGGCGCCGTCAAGAACATCATCGCCATCGGCGCCGGCCTGTCCGACGGGCTCGGCTTCGGCGACAACGCCCGGGCGGCCCTCGTGACGCGCGGACTGGCGGAAATCGGGAGGCTCGGCAAAGCCATGGGGGCCAATCCCCTGACCTTCGCGGGACTGGCCGGCGTCGGGGATCTCGTGGTCACCTGTTCGAGCCGCCACAGCCGAAACTGGCGGGCGGGTTACATGCTGGCGGAAGGCGTGCCGCTGGACGAAGTGCTCAAGCGGATGGGAATGGTGGTGGAGGGCGTGAACACCACGAAGGCGGCTTACCGGCTGGCCCGTCTCTACGGCGTCAGCATGCCGATCACCGAGCAGCTCCACGACGTCCTGTTCGCGGGAAAATCTCCCCGGGAAGCGGTCCAGGCGCTCATGGGCCGGGTGAGAACCCATGAGATCGAAGAAATCATGAGACACCGGGATAAAGTGCCGCACACGCGCACGGGCGGCTGACCCGGCCTGCCCACACCCGGCTCTTCCCTTCCTCATAGGATATGGCACAAGCAGCCGAGGAGGGGAACCATGGACAAGAATCTGTCGAAGCAAGTGCTCGGCGCCGTCGCGAAAAAAACCGGAAGGCAAATCTCCGAAAGCGCGCTCCGCAGGATCGCCGACGGCGTCACGCCCGCCGCGTTGCAGGACGAGAACAAGCTGCGCCAGCTCATCAAGCAGGTGTCGGCCGTATCCGGCGTCCCGGTGTCGGAGTCGACGATCCGGGAAATCGTCGGCGCGGTCAAAAAAAGCGGCCTGAATCCCGGCCAGCTGGAATCGATGATGAAAATGATGCTGAAAAAATGACATGTCCTCCCGGGGCCGTTCCTTTTCGGGGACGGTCCTTTTTTTGTGCTATAATTTGGGGGACGAGGAGGATGAAGCGGATGGACGCGATGACGAAAATGTGGATTTCCCTGGCGGCCATCGGGATGCTGGCGCTGTCCGCGGGAATGGTCACCTTCGCCAGGCTGAAGACGAAGGGCATTGTGCGCCGTCTCCTGATCCTGGCCGCGTTTATCGTGTTTTTGTTCGGAACGCTGTTCGGCCTGGTGTCGATCGCATGAGAAAATTCGGGCGCGCGACAAAAGCGGCGTCGGCCGTCGCCATGGCGCTCGTGCTGCTTGCGGCCGGAGGCTGCCTGTACCCGCGCGACCGGACGCCGGACGGCGGCATGGCGCCCCGGGAAGCGGCTCTTGCCGTGCAGGAGGCGGTAAACCGCTATTTCGAGACCCATGGAACGCTGCCCCTTTTCAACGCGGATGCCAACGTGCCGAAATACGAAAAGTTCCGCGTCGATTTCGCCCGGCTGAAAAGCGCGGGCTTTCTCCCCGCTCCGCCGCCTGCGGCGTTCGAGGGAGGCGGGCCGTACCTGTTTCTCATCGTCGACGAGGAACGCGACCCGAAGGTCCGGCTGCTCGATCTGCGCGTGTGGGACCGGATCGACGGGGTGCAGCGGCGGATCCGGGAATTCCTCGGCCGGGGAAATCCGCTGCCGGCCGGGGAGGAAATCTATCCCGGCCTTTGGTTAATCGATTTCGCCCGGCTCGGCATGCGCGATCCCGGCGTTCCCAGCGTGTTTTCCGGACACATCCTGCCGCTTATGGTCGACGCTGACGGCCGGGTGTACGCCGATTACGCCGTCGATGTGGCGGAAGCGGTCAGGACAAGCGGCGCGGATCCCGGTCCGGAAACGGATTTGCGCGATCTCCTGGTGGAACGTTCGCCGCTTGTGCCGGTGAAATCTCCCGTTTACCGCTGGAAGGACGGTCTGCCGGCGGCGGAAGCGCCGCGGTGACCCGGGTCCTTCTTTCTTTTTTCCTCTTTTCGCTATCCCCTTCAGGCACGCCTTCCACGGAAATCTTGCACCGTCTGCCGTTCGGAAGGAATAATCCCGACTCTCGCTCATAGAATGATACCGGTCCATGGTGTACGAGTCCGTCTTGCGGGCGGATCGCGCAGGTTTCGCCATTTATGTTGGGAGGGAATTTCCGTGGAAAAAGTGGACATTTTCAAGGATATCGCCGAACGCACCGGCGGCGATATATACCTTGGGGTCGTCGGCGCCGTCCGGACGGGCAAGTCGACCTTCATCAAGCGTTTCATGGAAACCGTCGTGATTCCGAACATCGCCTACGAAGCGGACCGCGTCCGGGCCATCGACGAATTGCCGCAGAGCGGGGCGGGCCGGACGATCATGACGACAGAGCCGAAATTCGTGCCCAACCAGGCGGTTCAGGTGAAGGTGGCGGACGGGCTGGAAGTGAACGTCCGGCTGGTGGACTGCGTCGGGTACGCCGTGGAAGGGGCGAAGGGATACGAGGACGAAACGGGGCCGCGCATGGTGACGACCCCGTGGTTCGATGAGCCGGTTCCGTTCCAGGAAGCGGCGGAGATCGGAACCCGGCGGGTGATCCAAGAACATTCCACCCTGGGCGTGGTGGTGACCACCGACGGCACCATCGCGGACCTTCCGCGCAGCGCCTACGTGGAAGCCGAGGAACGCGTGGTGAACGAGCTGAAGGAAGTCGGCAAGCCCTTTGTCCTCGTCATCAATTCCGTCCGGCCGAGGAGCGAGGAAACGCAGGCCCTGCGCCAGGAACTGGCGGAGAAATACGACATACCCGTCCTGGCCCTGAGCGCGGCCACGATGGGCGAGGATGAGGTGCTGGGCGTCCTTCGCGAGGCCCTGTTCGAATTCCCCGTCCATGAAGTCAACGTCAACCTGCCCAGCTGGGTCATGGCGCTGGACGAAAAGCACTGGCTCAGATCCAGCTTTGAAAACGCCGTCCGCGACACGGTGAAGGACATCCGCCGGTTGCGCGACGTGGATCGGGTCGTCCAGCAGTTCTCGCATTACGATTTCATTTCCCGCGCCGGCCTGAGTGGCATGAACATGGGCCAGGGCGTGGCGGAAATCGACCTGTACGCGCCGGATGAGCTGTATGACCGGGTGCTCACGGAAATCGTCGGCACGGAAATCCGCGGCAAGGACCATCTGCTTCAGCTCATGCAGGAATTCGTGCATGCCAAGCGGGAATACGACCGGTTCGCCGACGCGCTGGAAATGGTGAAAACCACCGGGTACGGCATCGCGGCGCCGACGCTGGAGGAGATGCAGCTGGACGAACCGGAGATCATCCGGCACGGGTCGCGGTTCGGCGTGCGCCTCAAGGCGACGGCTCCGTCCATTCACATGATCCGCGTCGACGTGGAATCGGAGTTCGCGCCCATCATCGGCACCGAGAAGCAGAGCGAGGAACTCGTGCGCTACCTGATGCAGGATTTCGAGAAAGACCCGATCAAGATCTGGGAATCGGACATCTTCGGCCGCTCGCTGCATTCCATCGTGCGGGAAGGCATCCAGGGCAAGATCGCCATGATGCCCGACAACGCCCGCTACAAGCTGCAGGAAACCCTGGCGCGCATCGTCAACGAGGGGTCCGGGGGCCTCATCGCCATCATCCTGTAAGGCGGAATTGCATCCTCCGCGCCACGGTGTGTATAATTTTCCGTGAAACGGAAAAAAAGATAACATGCTGGAAATTGGCGGGAGGTGAACAGGGCTTGAACAAATCCGAACTGATCGCCCGGGTGGCCGAGAAGACCGACATGTCCAAAAAAGACGTGACGCGCGCGGTGGATGCCGTGTTCGACATCATTTCGGAAGCGCTGCAGAACGGCGAAAAAGTGCAGCTCGTCGGCTTCGGCAATTTCGAGGTCCGCGAGCGGTCCGCCCGCCGGGGGCGCAACCCGCAGACCGGCGCGGAAATCGAAATCCCCGCCGGCAAAGTGCCCGCGTTCCGGCCGGGCAAGGCGCTCAAGGACGCGATCAAATAAGGGCGGAGCCCGTTGCCCGCCCAGGGTGCTTGCGCATCGTTTCCGGGCTGTGATATAATCACTTTCGTATCTTGCCGAGATCGTCCGGCGCGGCTTGGACGGTACGGCGGAAACGCCGGATGGCACGTCGAGACGTGGCGCAGCCTGGTAGCGCACACCCTTGGGGTGGGTGGGGTCGCTGGTTCAAATCCAGTCGTCTCGACCATTGCATCGACCTCCAAACCTCCAATCCCGCATGCGGATGGAGGTTTTTGCGTATTGGCCGGCGTTTCTCCCTCCGGACGGACGCGCGGGAGAAGGAGCGAAGCCCATGGACAAGGAGCATGTGCTGGCCGATTTTATCGTGATCAAGGCCCTGGACAACGGCGTCCAGGTATACGGCCTGACACGCGGCCAGGATACGAAATTCCACCACAGCGAAAAACTGGACCGCGGCGAAGCGCTCATCGCGCAGTTCACCGAGCACACGTCCGCCATCAAGATCCGCGGCCGGGCCCTGGTGCTGACCAGGCACGGTTCGTTCGAAACCGGGGACTGACCGGCGCCCCGGAGCGAGGGAAGCACGAGGCGGACGGGAACGCAAAGAACGGGACGGCGGCCGCGGAGCCGGCGAGAGCGAACCGGCGAGCGGCATGAAGCGCGGGGACAGGCGGAGGCATAGCCCGCCTTTTTGTTTTGTACAATGGGGATGGGGCGCTCCGCGGCGAAACGGCGCGGGCCGCAAGCGAACCGTCGGACATGGGGGTGGTCTGGGGTGAGCCTCGTCCTGCGCAACTTTGCTCTGGCCGCGCTTTGTTTTTTTGCCGCTCTGGCCCTGGCCCGTCTGGCGGAACCGCCTTTTCGCCATGCGGAGGGCGAAAGGCCGCTGGCCGTATTCACGCCCCTTCGCGTGGAGCGTTTGACCGCGGACAATCTGGCGGACGCGATGGCGGCGATGCCGCTCCGGAACCGGATCTTGCGGGTCGGCTGGGATCATGCCATCCTGACGGTGGATCTGGCGGCGCGGCCGGGTTCCGGCCAGCCCGCCGCCGTGTGGGAAGACGTCGGCACGCTGGCCCGCTTTTCCTTCGCCCAGGTTCCCAACGTGAAACGGCTGCTCGTCCGCGTGTACGGAGCGGGGAACCGGACGGATGGCGCGCTGCTCATCGCCGCCGATTCGCGCCGGGAAGACTGGACGCCGCAGCGGCTCGACGAGCTCGGTTCCCTTCGGGACCTCACGGACGGGGACTGGCGGTCGCAATTCAGGCTGCTCGTCACGCCGGCGGGCCGTCGCTGGCTGGACAGCGTGGCGGAATGAACGGAAAAACGCCGCTTTCGTGCCGCGGGGGGAACGGATATGTTATAATACCAACGTATCCCGATAAGCGTTCGTGAACCCTGCGGTTGCCGAAACCCCGGAGGCTGGAGCATGTCAATCACCCGGATCGTCCAGATGGCCAGAAAATACACCGATTACGACATGATCGCGCTGCACACGGAGCTGCCCGAATTTCCGGACGGCCGGGTGCGGCTTTTGTACGTTATGCTGACCCATCAGCCCGATCCGCCCCTGGCGGCGGAAAGGGACGTTCTGGTGCTGTGCACCTCCCTGGTGCAGATGGGGCTGGACACCCATGATCTGGTGGATCACGACGAGGACGGCAAACCCGCGGACGCCGGCGCCATGCTGGCCCGGCAGCTCAGGGTATTGGCCGGGGACTATTTCAGCAGCCGTTTCTATCACCTGATGGCCCAGGCGGGACAGATCGGGATGGTGCGGCGGCTCGGGGAAACGATCTGCGAGCTGAACCGGCTGAAAATGATCCTCTACACGAAAATGAAACAGCTCGGGCTCAGCGCGGAAGAATACGTTCAGCTGGGATCGGAAATCCGCGCGGGCCTGTTCGTGACCTTCTCCTCCCTCATGGGCGGCTGGGCGGGGCGCATCTGGCCGGAAATGGTCCGCCTGTTCAGCCGGTGCGAGCTGCTCCTGGCGGAGCTCAGGCGCCTCCGGCGCGCGGAGCGGCTGGGCGGCGGCTGGGGATTCTGGCACGTGCTGCAGACGGGCAGCGAGGAAGACCGGCGCCGGCTCAGCCTGCAGCCGGAGGACGGCGTCATCCGCCAGTGCCTGGACAAATACGCGGCGGCCGACACGCTGGCGGGGCTGCTCCGCCAATCCGCCGAACTCCTGCTTGGCCTTCTGGAACGCCTTCCTTCGGACAAGCTGGCCGGCGAGCTCAGGCCTCTCTTCGAGCCGTTCCTGGCGGAAGCCGGCGTTTCGCAGGCTTCCCTGGCGAGGGAATTGGGGTGAAGGGGATGGACGCGGAAACGAAGGAGCGGCATGTCCACGCCGTTTTTGAAAGCATCGCGCCAAAATACGATCTGATGAACGATCTGATCAGCTTCCGGCGGCACAAGGCGTGGCGGCGCCGGACGATGCGCCTGATGGACGTGCGTCCCGGCGAGACCTCCCTTGACCTGTGCTGCGGCACCTGCGACTGGACCATCGCCCTGGCCCGGGCCAGCGGCGCCCGAACGGTCGGGCTGGACTTCAGCCGCAACATGCTGGAGGTGGGCCGGACGAAGATCGAACGCGCCGGGCTTTCCCATCTCGTCGAGCTCGTGCACGGCAACGCCATGGATCTGCCGTTTCCCGACAACACCTTCGACCACGTCACCATCGGCTTTGGCCTGCGCAACGTGCCGGACATCGACCGGGTGCTGCGCGAGATGGCCCGCGTCGCCAAGCCCGGCGGCAAGGTGGTCTGCCTGGAGCTGTCCAAGCCGGACTGGGAGCCGTTTCGCACCGTCTATCGCTTTTACTTTGAGCGAATCATGCCGCTGATCGGCAAATGGGTGGCGAACCGCTACCAGCAATATCGCTGGCTTCCGGAATCGCTGGCTTCCTTCCCGGACATGGAAGAGCTGGCCGGGCGGTTCCGGGCCGCGGGCCTTGCGGACGTGCGTGTCCATCCGCTTACCGGAGGGGTCGCCGCGATTCACATCGGCATCAAGGAGGCGGCCGGACCGTGATCCGCAAAATCCGGGTGTTCCTTGACATGATCAAGTTCGAGCACACCATTTTCGCGCTGCCCTTCGCCTATGTCGGCGCCATCCTCGGGGCGGTGACGGAAGAGGCGCGGCTGCCCACGTGGGCCGAATGCGGCTGGATCCTGCTGGCGATGGTGGGCGCGCGCAGCGCGGCCATGGGGCTCAACCGCCTGATCGACAAGGCGATCGACGCCCGCAATCCCCGCACGGCTTCGCGGGCGCTGCCCGCGGGGAAGCTCAAGTCGGCGGAAGTGGTCGTGTTTGTCATCATTTCCTTGCTTCTGTTGTTCTGGGCCGCGTTCCAGCTGGATCCGCTGGCGGTGAAACTCCTTCCGGTCGCGGTGTTCATGCTGGTTTTTTATTCCTACACGAAACGGTTCACCTGGCTGTGCCATCTGATCCTCGGGCTGACCATCGGCCTTGCGCCGCTGGGCGGCTGGGTGGCGGTCAGCGGCGCGGTGTCGCTGCCGGCGATGGTGCTTTACCTTTCCGTCGCGCTGTGGACGGCGGGCTTTGACGTGATCTACGCCTGCCAGGACGTGGATTTCGACCGCCGCGAAGGACTCTATTCCATCCCGGCCCGGTTCGGCATCGCCCGCGGTTTGATGCTGGCCCGCCTGTTCCACCTGCTGACGGCTTCCGGCTTCGTGGTGCTCATGGCGCTCACCGAACTGAGCTGGTGGTACCTGGCGGGAACGGCGCTGGCCTGCGGCATTCTGGTGCACGAGCACCGGCTCGTCCGCCCGCACGACCTGAGCCGGCTGGACGCCGCGTTTTTTACGATGAACGGCATCCTCAGCATGGTGGTCTTTTTCTTCACGTTCATCGATCTGGTGGTGGCGCGCGCATGGCAGGCCTGACGGAAGGCGGAAGAAGGGAAGGGACGGGGAACCGCCGCTGGGTGGTCGGCATGACCGGCGCCAGCGGAGCCGTTTACGGCGTGGAGCTCGTCCGGGCCCTTCTGGAGCGTGAATACGAAGTGCACCTGGTCATTTCCGACGCCGGCTGGCGGGTGCTGAGGGACGAGCTCGGCTGGGACGCCGCCAGGCGCAGCGATGCGCTGGCGGCCGCTTTCGGGTCTCCGCCGGAGCGCGGAGTCCTCGTGCACTACCCGCCGAACGACGTCGGCGCGGCCATTGCCAGCGGATCGTTCCGCTGCCGGGGAATGGCCGTCGTGCCCTGTTCCATGGGGACGCTGGCGGCCATCGCCACGGGCGCGGCGGACAACCTGCTGACCCGCGCCGCGGCCGTCGCCATGAAGGAAGGGCGGCCCCTCATTCTCGTGCCGCGGGAGACGCCCCTGAGCGCCATCCACCTGGAAAACATGCTGAAGCTGGCGCGCCTCGGCGTCCGCATGATCCCGGCCATGCCGGCGTTCTATACGAAACCGCGGGACCTGACGGATGTCGTCCGCTTCATGGTGGGGAAAGTGCTCGATCAGATGGGCATCGATCACGAACTGTACCCGAGATGGGGAGAAGCGCATGAGTAAGTATCGGCAGGAATCCGAGCGGGGTCCCGAACCCGGGCGTCCGATCCGCGTCGGAATCTATCCGTACACCAATTGCTGGCCCGTGTTTTTCCATTTCGACCCCGCGTCGCTCCGCACTCCCGTCGAGCCGGTGCGGGACATGCCGGCGGCGCTCAACCGGCGTCTCGCGGCGGGCGAGATCGATGTGGCCGCGATTTCTTCTTTCGCCTACGGGCAATACGCGGACCGGTTCCGTTTGCTGCCCGATCTTTCGGTCAGCGCCCTGGGGCGGGTGAAATCCATCCTGCTGTTTCTGAAATCCCCGCTGGAACGGGTCCTCAGGGGCAAAATCGCGGTCACGACGACCTCGGCCACATCGGTGGCGCTGCTTCGGATCATCATGGAAAAATTTTGGGGCGGAAGTCCTTCCTACGAATATACGGAACCTGCTCTGGAAAGCATGCTGGAGCGGGCGGACGCGGCCCTGCTCATCGGCGACCACGCCATCCGCGCCTCCTGGGAGCCGCATGGCTGCCGGGTGCTGGATCTCGGGGAAGTGTGGCATCTGTGGACCGGCCACTGGATGACCTTCGCCGTGTGGGCGGTGCGCCGGGAGACGGCGGAAGCCTTCCCGGAGGCCGTGGCGGAGATTCACGGCGCGCTTCTGGCCGGAAAGGAGCGCGCCCTGCGCGACCCCGCTCCCCTCGTGGAGCGCGCGGCGGCGGAGATCGGCGGAACGGCCGCCTACTGGAACGGCTATTTCGCCAATCTGTGCTACGATTTCGGACAAGCCCAGAGAGCCGGTCTTCGCCTGTATTTCCGCTTCGCGCGGGAACTCGGCCTCCTGCCGCCGGAATTCGATCCGGAAGCCGCGGCGGGCGGAGAGGCGGTTTTCAAGCCTGGCGAGTCACGGGTGAACTCATGAACCTGCTGGAGATTTACGCATCGCTCAAACCCGAACTGGACCGCATCGAAGAAGAACTGGAACGGAGCATCCGCTCCGACCTGCCGCTGCTCAGCGAGACGTCGCTGCATCTTTTGCAGGCGGGCGGCAAGCGGATCCGGCCGGTATTCGTGCTGCTGGCGGGAAGGTTCGGGAAGCAAGATCCGGAAAACATCATCCGTGTGGCCGTCGCCCTGGAGCTCATCCACATGGCATCGCTGGTCCACGACGACGTGATCGACGACGCCGACATCCGCCGCGGACGTTTGACGGTCCGGTCGCGCTGGGACAACCGCATCGCCATGTATACGGGCGACTACATATACGCCAAGGCGCTGACCGTCATCGGCGGTTTGGAACTGCCGCGCATCCACCAGGTGCTGTCGGGCGCGATGGTGCAGATGTGCATCGGCGAAATCGAGCAGATCCGGGATTTCTTCAACACGGAACAGAGCATCCGCCGCTACCTGCGGCGCATCCGCCGCAAGACGGCCCTGCTCATCGCCGTCAGCTGCCTGCTCGGCGCGCTGGCCGCGGAAGCGCCGCCCGCCGCTGCCGCGGCGCTGTACCGGTACGGATACAACGCGGGCATGGCGTTCCAGATCACGGACGACCTCCTGGATCTGCTCGGGTCGGAAGCGGTCACCGGCAAGCCGCCGGGAAGCGACCTGAGGCAGGGAAACCTCACCCTGCCGGTGCTCTGCGCGCTGCGGGAAAGCGGCATTCGCGAACCGCTGCTCAAGGAAATCGGGCGCATCCGGGACGGCGGAGGAGATGTCGCCGCCGCCATCGGTCTGGTCCGGCAAAGCTCGGGGATTCGCCGCGCGGAAGCTCTGGCCGACCGGTATGTGGACAAGGCGCTGGCGGCGCTGGAGCGGCTGCCGGAAGGACCGGCGAGGGAGCAGCTTTCCGAGATCGCCCGATTCATCGCCCGGCGAAACTATTGAAGCGCGGGCGGCGCCGCCAAAACCGCCAAAACACGGATTGGACAAGGAAAGGTAAGGAAAGGAAGCGGGAAAGGACATGGAAATGGAACGCACCTTCGTGATGGTGAAACCGGACGGGGTCCGGCGCGGGCTGGTCGGGGAAATCATCGGCCGGTTCGAACGAAAGGGACTCAGGCTTGTGGCGGCCAAGTTCCTGCGGATGCCGCGGGAACTGGCGGAACGCCATTACGAGGAACACCGGGGCAGGCCCTATTTCGAACCGCTCGTCGAATTCGTCACCTCGGGTCCGGTCATGGCCATGGTGTGGGAAGGCGAGCAGGCCGTGGCGGCCGGGCGCCAGCTGATCGGCAGGACCAATCCGCTGGAAGCCGCGCCGGGGAGCATCCGGGGCGATTTCGCGCTGAATACGCGGCAAAATCTCGTCCACGCCTCGGATTCGGCGGAAAGCGCCCGGCGGGAGGCGGCCAATTTCTTTTCCGAGGAGGAGCTGGTGTCCATTGGCGACGGGGATGGAGGACCGGCGCGGGGCTGACGTCCCGTCCGCGGAAGACCGGGATTTTTACGACTTTGTGGAAAAGGTCAGAAGGCTCACGTCCATCGACCTGTCGCAGTACAAGGAACACCAGATGCGCCGCCGGCTGAACACGCTCCGCCTGCGGCGCGGCTTCGCCACCTTCGCCGACTATTTTCAGGCACTGACCCGGGACGAACAGCTCATGGCGGAGTTTCTCGACCGGGTGACGATCAACGTGTCGGAATTCTGGCGCAACGCCGTGCGGTGGGAGACGCTGAGGGACCGCTTTCTGCCCGAACTCCTCCGGCGTTCTCCGCGCTTCAAGGCCTGGAGCGCCGCCTGCTCCACGGGCGAAGAGCCTTACACCCTGGCGATGATCCTGGACGGCATGGGCGCCCTGGACCGATCGTCCATTCTGGCCACCGACATCGACGAAGGCGCGTTGCTCAAAGCCAGGCGCGGCCTTTATCCCGAACGCTCGCTGCGGGAAGTGCCGCGTGAGCTCATCCCGCGCTATTTCAGCCGGGAAAACGGCATGTATCTCGTGTCCGAGCGGCTCCGGCGCGCGGTTCGCTTCGAAAGGCACAACCTGCTCCTCGATCCGTTCGGGGAGGGCTACGACCTCATCATCTGCCGGAACGTCATCATCTACTTCACCGAGGACGCGAAAAAAACGCTGTATCAGAAACTGGCGCGGGCGCTCAGTCCGGGCGGCATCCTGTTCGTGGGCAGCACCGAGCAGATCTTTTACCCCGAGCGGTACGGGCTGAAGTCCGTCGAGACCTTTTTCTACCGCAGGACGGAATGAAGCGGACGGCCGGGCGCCAATACTACCTGAAAAACGCGTCCGCAAACGGCGCCCGATGGTCCGTACTCTCTGGAGGGACTGGGATCTTCATGGACAAGCGCGAAGTCATCATGGCCTACAGGCGCGGGCTCATCTCGCTGCAGGAATGCGCGCAGATTCTCGGCCTCGACAATGTCCGTCTGGTTGGCCTCGTGCGGGAGGCGGAAGGCGATCCGCCGGCCCGGCCGGCGAAGCGGCCCGTCCGATGGTGACGGGTTGTTTTGTTGTCAACCGCTTTGGCGCTGTACTATAATGAACGAAGCGTAGCCGGAACGTTCATCCGAACGGGTTGAGGAGGAACCGACGTGAGCTTGCGTTTTCTGACCGCGGGGGAGACGCACGGGCCGCAGCTGACGGCCATCATCGAGGGGTTGCCGAGCAACCTGGAAATCGATTTTGCGGCGCTGGATGACCAGCTGCGGCGCCGCCAGAAAGGGTACGGCCGCGGTCGGCGCATGCAGATCGAAAGCGACAGCGCGAAAATCGTCGGCGGCGTGCGTCACGGCAAGACCACCGGCGCCCCGCTGGCCATCGTCATCGAAAACAAGGACTGGACCCACTGGAAAACCGTCATGAGCGTGGAACCGGTGGAAGGCGACGACGAGGCGAAGCGGCGCGTCCACCGGCCACGTCCGGGCCATGCGGATCTGAACGGCGGACTGAAATACAACCTGAAGGATTTGCGCAACGTGCTGGAGCGCTCCAGCGCCCGGGAGACGGCGGCAAGGGTCGCCTGCGGGGCGGTGGCGCGGCAGCTCCTGGAGAAGTTCGGAATCAAGATTGCGGGGTTTGTGGTTTCCATCGGCGACGTGACGGCGAACGTCCCCGACCTGCCCCTTGACGAACTGATCCGGATCACGGAAGAGTCGCCGGTGCGGGTGGCCGACCCGGAAGCCGAGAAGCGGATGATCGAGCTGATCGACCAGGCGAAGAAGGAAGGGGATTCCCTCGGCGGGGNGGTTTGCTGCATCGTCGAAGGGGTGCCCCCGGGCCTGGGCAGCCACGTGCAATGGGACCGCAAGCTGGACGGGCGCATCGCCCAGGCCGTGGTGTCGATCAACGCCTTCAAGGGCGTGGAATTCGGCATCGGATTCGAAGCCGGAAGAAGGCCGGGCTCGCGGGTCCACGACCCGATCCTGTACGAACCCGGAAGAGGCTTCTACCGGGCTTCGAACAATGCCGGCGGCATCGAGGGCGGCATGACCAACGGGGAACCCATCATCGTCCGCGGCGTCATGAAACCGATTCCGACGCTTTACAAGCCGCTGGCCAGCGTGGACATCGACACGAAGGAACCTTTCCTGGCCCAGGTGGAACGTTCCGACACCTGCGCGGTACCGGCGGCCAGCGTGGTGATGGAACACGTGGTGGCCTGGGAAGTGGCGCGGGCCTTCCTCGAAAAGTTCGGAGGCGACTCGATGGAGGAAATTCGCGCCAACTACGAAAACTACTTGCGTCAGGTGGCGGAATACTGATGGCGGACGGGAACGGGACGCGCAGGCTGACGGTCGAACTGGGCGAACGGTCGTATCCCGTGCTGATCGGACCGGGACTCCTGAAGGAAGCCGGGCGCCATTTTCGCGAAGCCGGCATTCCGCAGGGCGGATCCGTGCTGATTGTCACGGACGGGACGGTGGACCGGCTGTACGGCGCCCTTGCGGAGGAGGCGCTGCGTACGGCGGGATACCGGACGGCCCGCACGGCGGTTCCGCCGGGGGAAACGTCCAAATCGCTGGACATGTTCGAACGGGTGATCACGGCCGCCCTGGAGGCGGGTCTCGACCGCGGCTCCACCATCGCCGCCCTCGGCGGCGGAGTCGTCGGCGACCTGGCGGGATTCGCGGCCGCCGCCTACATGCGGGGCGTCCGGTTCGTGCAGATGCCCACCACGATCCAAGCCCACGACAGCAGCGTGGGCGGGAAGGTGGGGATCAACCATCGCCTGGCCAAGAACATCATCGGCGCCTTCCATCAGCCGGCCCTCGTGCTGTACGACCTGGATACGCTGGCCACCCTTCCGGCGCGGGAAGTGCGGGCCGGACTGGCCGAGATCGTGAAGGAAGGGCTGATCTGGGACCGGGAACTGGTCCGTTGGTGCGACGAAAACGCCGGCCGGCTGCTCGCCCTGGAGCCGGACGCGCTGGGACACGCACTCCATGAGGGATGCCGCATCAAGGCCGCCGTGGTGGCGAGGGACGAACGGGAGAACGATTTGCGCGCCATCCTCAATTACGGCCATACGATCGGACATGCCCTGGAGGCCGTCGCGGACTACCGGGATCTCCTGCACGGGGAAGCGATCGCCATCGGCATGGTCGGAGCGGCGAGGCTGGCGGCGCGGTTCGGCCGCGATCCCTCGCTGGCGGAGGAAGTGGAGCGGCTGATGCGGAAGTTCGGGCTGCCCGTGCGCATTCCCGCCGGGTACGATACCGAGGCGATCATGGCCGCGATGATGCACGACAAAAAGGTCCGTGACGGACGCTTGACGTTCATTTTGCCCGTCGAGCCCGGCCGGGTGGAAATCCGCCGGGACGTGCCCCCGGAATGGGTGCGGGAAGTGCTGGACGGGCTCAAGGAAGCCTGAGCGGAGAGGGAAACGGGAGGTCTTGCCCAAATGGCGGTTAGAGGGATCCGCGGCGCCATCACGGTGGATGCCAACGAAGAGGACAAAATTCTGGATGCGACGGCGGAGCTGCTGGAAGGCATCGTGAAACTGAACAACATCCGCCCCGAGGATGTCGCCTGCGCGTTCCTGACGGTCACCCGCGACCTGGACGCGGCGTTTCCGGCCCTGGCGGTGCGGAGGATGCCGGGGTGGGAACTGGTGCCGCTCATGTGCGCGCAGGAAGTGCCGGTCAAGGGAAGTCTCGAACGCTGCATCCGGCTGATGCTGCTGGTCAACACGCCGTTGGGACAGGCGGAAATCCGCCATTTGTATCTCGGGGAAGCGCGGAAGCTGCGGCCGGATCTGGCCGGAAGCAATCCTCCCTGAGGGAGACCGGAGACTTTGGACCTCCTTGGGAAGGCCCTTCCCGAACCGGGCATTGACGCGGCCGGGAACCGGTGGTATATTGTTGACATGTAAATCCCGCGGAATCGCCGTCCGGAGGGACGGAGGCTTACGCCGGGATGAGCAGAGATGAGCTGAGGCGAGAGTGGAAGAGGGAAGCGCGGAACGCACGCGCGTATTCCGGCGCGCCGTCGGGGCGCCGGGAAGCGGACTTCCGTTTGCACGCATCGGCTGAATGCGCATCTCTGTTCGGCAGAGATGCGCTTTTTGTTTCCCTTCGCCGCTTTCGCCCGGAAAGGGGAGAATTGGCATGGACGGTACGGAACTTGCCCGGGTGATCCGCCTTGCGGAGCGATACAACGTCATTCCCGTCGTCCGCCGGCTGATCGCCGACACGGAAACGCCGATCCGCGTGTTTCGCCACCTGTGCCGCGACCGGCGGGCGTTTCTGCTGGAAAGCGCGGAAGGCGGGGTGAGATGGGCCCGCTATTCGTACATCGGCACCGACCCGTTTCTCGTGATGCGGTACAAAAACGGAACGGTCACCTGGGAAGAAGGGGGCCGGACGGAAACGTTCCCGGCCGGCGACCCGATCGGGCTGCTGCGCGAACGGATGCGCGAATTCCGCAGTCCCGAAATTGACGGCCTGCCTCCGTTTACCGGCGGGGCGATCGGCTATTTCGGTTACGACCTGCTGCACGTGTACGAGAAAAAGCTGCCCGGCCACCGGGTCGACGACCTGGACATGGACGACATGCAGTTCATGCTGTGCGACAAGATCATCGCCTTCGACCATTACCGCCACCAGGTGCTGGTCATCGGCAACGTGCGGATCCGCGAAGGCGCGACGGAGGGGGAAGTGCGCGCGGCGTACCGGCGGACCTGCGAGGAGCTGGACCGGCTGATCGCCCGGATCCGCGGGCCTTTGCCCGCCGACGAGCCCCTGGCCGACTCGCCGGCCGCCGACGCCGGAATCGGGGATTTCCGCTCCAACATGACCAAGGAACAGTTCATGGCCATGGTGGAACGCGCACGGGAATATATCCGGGCGGGCGACATTTTCCAAGTGGTGCTGTCGCAACGGTTCCACATCGAAACGGACGTCGATCCGCTGCACGTCTACCGCATGCTGCGCACCGCCAACCCGTCGCCGTATTTGTACTACCTGAAGCTGGACGACGAAATCATTGTCGGCGCGTCCCCCGAGCTGCTCGTCAAGGTGGAAGGGGACCGGGTGGACACGCGGCCCATCGCCGGCACCCGTCCGCGCGGAAGAACGCCGGAGGAAGACGAAGCCCTGGAACGGGAGCTGCTCGCCGACGAGAAGGAACGCGCCGAGCACCTCATGCTGGTGGACCTGGGCCGCAACGATCTGGGACGCGTCTGCGAATACGGTACGGTGCAATGCGATTCGTTCATGGAAATCGAACGCTATTCCCATGTGATACACATCGTCTCCAACGTCACGGGCAGGCTGCGCCCGGACCGGCACGTGTTCGACGCGCTCCTCTCCTGCCTGCCCGCCGGCACCGTTTCCGGCGCGCCGAAGCTGAGGGCGATGGAAATCATCGCCGAGCTGGAGGATCACAAAAGGGGTCCCTATGCCGGTGCCATCGGGTATCTCGGCTTCACCGGCAACCTCAATACGTGCATCACCATCCGCACCATCGTCTTCAAGGGCGGAAAAGCCTACGTGCAGGCGGGCGCGGGCATCGTCTGGGATTCGGTGCCGGAACGGGAGTACGAGGAATCGGTGAACAAGGCCATGGGACCGTTGAAGGCGATCCGCGCGGCGGAAGCGGCGTTCGCGCCGGCGAAGGCGAAGCCTTACGCAACGGTCGGAGACCGCAGACCGAACCTCGACTACGGTTGATACGCGCGGACGTCATTGGGCATCGTCGCATTTTTCCCGAAAGTCAAGGAAATTGGAACGACGGAGGAGGAATCCGGAATGGATCGGGACGCAAACCGGACCATGCAGGCGGCCATCGCCAAGGCGGCGGGAGGCGGCCATCTGGAGGAAGAGGAAGCGGAACAAGTGATGGGCTGCATCATGAGAGGCGAGGCGACGCCGGCGCAGATCGCCGCCATCGCCGTCGCCCTGCGCATGAAGGGAGAGACGGTGGAGGAAATCGCCGGCTTCGCACGGGCGATGCGCGCCTTTTCCAACAAGTTGCCGGCGCGTTCGGAGGACCTCCTGGACACCTGCGGCACGGGAGGCTCGGGCCTCAGCAAGTTCAACGTGTCCACGACCTCGGCGGTCATCGCCGCCGCGGCCGGCGCCCGGGTGGCCAAGCACGGCAACCGGGCGATGTCGGGGAGGGCCGGCAGCGCCGACGTGCTGGAAGCGCTCGGCGTCAACATCCAGCTGACGCCAGAACAGGCCGCGGCCTGCCTGGAGAAGGTCGGCATCTGCTTCATGTTCGCGCAGCTGTATCATCCCGCGTTGCGGCACGCCGCCGCTCCCCGGCGCGAAATGGGCGTCCGGACCATTTTCAACATGCTCGGCCCCCTTACCAATCCGGCGGGCGCCGACCGGCAGTTCATCGGCCTGTACGACCGGTCCCGAACGGAGGCGATCGCCCGCGTCCTTCAGCGGCTGGGCGTCAAACGGGCGATGGTGGTCGGCGGGCACGACGGTTTGGACGAGATCAGCATTTCGGCGCCGACGCGGGTGACGGAACTCAAGGACGGAGAAATCCGCACCTACGAAGTGACGCCGGAATCGCTCGGGCTGAGCAGGGCGCCGATCGAACTGGTGTTCGGGGGAGACGCGGCCGAGAACGCCGCCATCGCGCGGCGCGTGCTCTCCGGCGAGACCGGCCCGCACCGCGACATCGTGCTGGCCAACGCCGGCGCCTGCATTTACGTTTCCGGCCGTGCCGAGTCGCTGGCGGACGGCGTGCGGGTCGCCGCGGAGACCATCGATTCCGGCAAAGCGATGGCCAAGCTTGACGAGTGGATTGCCACAGCCGGGGCGTTGAGCCATGTTTCTTGACCGCATCGTGGCGGACAAGCGCCGGGAAGTGGAGCGGCTGGAAGAAACCTTTTCCGTTGCCGGAGCGGAAAGGGAAATCGCCGCGATGCCGCCCTGCCGCGGCTTCGAACGGGCGCTGGCCCGGGAGCGGAAACGGCCGCTGGGCCTGATCGCCGAAGTCAAGAAGGCGAGCCCCTCCAAAGGGCTGATCCGCGCCGACTTCGATCCCGTGCGGTTGGCGCGGGACTATGAGGCGGCGGGTGCGGATTGCGTCTCGGTGCTCACGGACGCGCCGCATTTCCAGGGGAGCCTTTCGGATTTGCGCCGTGTGCGCGAAGCCGTGGGCCTGCCGCTGCTTCGCAAGGATTTCATCATCGACGAACGGCAAATCTATGAAGCCCGGCTCGCGGGCGCCGACGCCGTGCTGCTCATCGCCGCCATCCTGACGCCCGCGCGGCTTGCTTCCCTGCACGATCTCGCCAAGGATCTCGGCATGGACGTGCTGGTGGAAGTGCACGACCGGGCCGAGCTGGAGACGGTGCTCGAATACGGCAAGGCGACGCTCATCGGCGTCAACAACCGGGATCTGCGCACCTTCGTCACCGATCTTCGGGTCACGGAGGAGCTGGTGCCGCTGTTTCCGCCGCACGTCACCGCGGTGAGCGAGAGCGCCCTTTCCTCACCGGAGGACCTGGAACGCGTCCGCCGGGCGGGGGCGAAAGCGGTGCTCATCGGCGAACATTTCATGCGCCGGCCGGACGTGAAAGAGGCCGTGCTGGCCCTGCTCGGTCCGCCGCGGAAGGCGGAGGTGCGGCCGTGACCAGGGACGCGTTTCCGGCGGACGTTTCCCGGGCAAAGACCGGCCCGACGGACGCTTTTCGCGCGAACGGCGTTGCCTCTCCCGTGGCCGTCAAGATCTGCGGCATTCGGGATCAGCAAACGCTGCGGAAAATGGCGGGCCTGCCGGTCGATTACGTGGGATTCGTGTTTGCGCCGAGCCGTCGCCGCGTGACAGCGGAAGAATTCGCCGCTCTGGCCGATTGCGCCCGTTCCGTGCCGATGGCGGGAGGCCGCCCGCCCAGGACGGTGGGCGTGTTTGTCAATCCGTCGATGGAGGAGCTGGAGCTCGCGGTGCGGTTGTCGCGGCTGGACGTCGTGCAATTGCACGGTACGGAGACGCCGGATTTCTGCCGGGAGGCGGCAAGCCGCTTCGGCGTCGCCGTCTGGCGCGCGCTGAACGCGGAAGAGGCGGCCCCGGCGGGCGGCGAAGGGCAAACGGACGAAAGTACGGCGGAGAGTCGGATGACCGGCGCCGGACGGCCCGGTCCGGACGGCATCCTGGCGGCATACCGCGGAGCGGCGGAAGCGGTGCTGCTCGACACCGGCGGAGGCGGCACCGGGCGCACCTTCAGCTGGGACGTGATTCCGGCCTGGAAGGAAGCCGCCCGCCGCCACGGCCTGAAACTGTTTGTCGCCGGGGGACTTACGCCGGACAACGTGCGGGCGCTGATCGACGCTTACGGCCCGGACGGCGTGGACGTGTCCAGCGGCGTGGAAACGGACGGACGCAAGGACATCGGCAAGATCGCCGCGTTTGTGGAAAGGGTGAAACAAGAATGAACCTGGTGAAGACGCCGGACGCGCACGGCCGGTTCGGTCCCTTCGGCGGCCGGTTCGTGCCGGAAACGCTGATGAATGCCCTGTTTGAACTGGAAGAGGCGTACAACCGGTTCAAGGAAGACGAAGATTTCCAGGCGGAAATCCGATATTTGCTCCGGCAGTACGCCGGCCGGCCCACGCCGCTGTACTTTGCGAAACGGCTGAGCGACGAGCTGGGCGGCGCCCGCATCTATCTGAAGCGCGAGGACCTGAACCATACCGGGGCGCACAAGATCAACAACGCCATCGGCCAGGGCGTGCTCGCCCGGCGGATGGGCAAGACCAAGGTGATCGCCGAAACGGGCGCCGGGCAGCACGGGGTGGCCACGGCCACCGTCGCCGCGCTGCTGGGTCTGGAATGCAAGGTGTTCATGGGCGAGGAGGACATGGAGCGCCAGCGGTTGAACGTTTTCCGCATGGAGCTGCTCGGCGCGGAAGTGGTCCCGGTCACCTCGGGCACCCGCACCCTGAAGGACGCCTGCAACGAGACGCTCCGGTATTGGGTCAGCCATGTCAACGACACCTACTACATCCTCGGTTCGGCCACGGGGCCGCATCCGTATCCGATGATGGTGCGCGATTTCCAGCGGGTCATCGGGCAGGAAACGCGGGAACAAATCCTTGCGTCGGAGGGACGGCTGCCCGATGTCATCGTCGCCGCCGTCGGCGGCGGAAGCAACGCCATCGGCATGTTCCATCCATTCCTAGAGGACGAAGGGGTACGCCTGATCGGCGTCGAGGCGGCGGGGCTGGGCCTGGACACCGGCAAGCACGCCGCCACGCTCGCCATGGGACGGCCGGGCGTGTTCCAGGGATCGATGAGCTATGTGCTCCAGAACGAGCACGGACAGGTCCAGCCGGCCCATTCCATATCCGCCGGGCTGGACTACCCGGGAATCGGCCCCGAACATGCCTATCTCAAAGAAACCGGACGCGCGGAATATGTGCCCGTGACGGACGAAGAAGCCCTGTCGGCCCTGAAGCTTCTGTCCCGCACGGAAGGCATCATTCCGGCGCTGGAATCGGCCCACGCGGTGGCCCACGCGATCCGGATCGCGCCGTCGATGCCGAGGGACGCGCTTTTGGTCATCTGCCTGTCGGGCCGGGGAGACAAGGACGTGGAAACCATCCTGCGGCATGAAAGGGGAGAAAAGGCGTGAAGGCGACGGGGACCAACGCCATCGACGAAACGTTCGCGCGGCTGCGCGCTTCTGGCGAACCCGCCTTCATTCCGTATCTCACGACGGGGGACCCGGATCCGGACACCACGGTGGATCTGGTGAAGGCGGCCGAGGAAGCGGGGGCGCACATGATTGAGCTTGGCGTGCCGTATTCCGATCCGCTGGCGGACGGTCCCGTCATCCAGCGCGCTTCGGAAAGGGCCTTGCGCCACCGCGTCACCCTGGCCGACTGCATGAAGGTCGCCGTGCGGGCGCGGGAGCGCGGCGTGAAGATGCCGTTCATTTTGTTCACCTATTACAATCCTCCGCTCCAGTACGGGCTGGAACGGTTTTTCACGGACCTGGCCGAACACGGCTTCAGCGGCGTCATCATGCCCGATCTGCCGATGGAAGAAGACGGGGAAGCGCGCCGGCTGGCGGAAAGGACGGGCGTCCACCTGATTCCCCTCGTCGCCCCGACGTCGGAAGGCCGGGCGGAACGCATCGTTTCCCGCGCCAGGGGATTCGTGTACGCCGTCTCTTCCCTGGGCGTCACCGGCGTGCGCGACGCCTTCGACGCCGGCGTGGACGCGTTTCTCGCCGCCCTGCGGCGCGCCTCGCCGGTTCCCGTCTGCATCGGGTTCGGCATTTCCAGCCGGGAGCAGGCGGAACGCTTCAGCCGGGTGTGCGACGGCGTCGTCGTCGGCAGCGCCATCGTGCGGATAGTGGAAGAGCAGCTGGACGCGCTCACTTCCCCGGACCCGGAGAAGAAACGCCGCGGCGTCGAAGCCGTGCGTTCGTTCATCGCCGGCCTCAAGCCGCGAACCTCCCGGTAATGCGCCGTTCCCGTGCCGACGCGGCATGATCGCGGGCGCCGGAAAACGCCAAACGCCGGGCGTCCGGCGGATTCCGCCGCGGTGTCGCGGAGGCGTCCGCGGGGCTGTACATCGCCGCCGGGTTGTGTCAAAATAGAATCACGTTGCGCGTGCGCCGCGTGATTGTCAGGAGGGGTGACCATGCAACCGAAACCGCATATCATCCATCTTCCGGTCTACCAACCCGGCAAACCCATCGAAACCGTCAAGCGGGAGCTCGGCCTGACGGAAGTGATCAAACTCGCCTCCAACGAAAATCCCCACGGCTGTTCTCCGGCCGTGAAAGAAGCCATCGTGCGGGAAATGGAAAACACCGCCCTCTATCCCGACGGCGGCGCCTTCGCGCTGTCGGAAGCGCTGGCCGCGCATCTGGGCGTGAAGCCGGACCAGCTGATCTTCGGGGCGGGCGCAGACGAAGTGATCCAGATGATCGCGCGGGCGTACCTCATGCCGGGCGACGAGACGGTCATGGCGGCGCAGACGTTTCCCCAGTACAGGTTCAGCGCCATGGCGGAAAATGCCGCCGTCGTCGAAGTGCCGCTGAAAGACGGCGTCCACGACCTTGACGCCATGCTCGAACGGATCACGGAGCGGACGAAAATCGTCTGGGTGTGCAATCCGAACAACCCGACGGGGACGTTCGTGACCCGCGAAGCGCTTGTCCGGTTCCTCGGCGCCGTGCCGCAAAATGTCCTGGTGGTGCTGGACGAAGCCTATTTCGAATATGCGGTGGATCCGGAATATCCGGACGGCATCTCCCTGCTTCCCGATTATCCCAATCTGGTGGTGCTGCGCACCTTCTCCAAGATCTACGGCCTGGCTTCCCTGCGGATCGGCTACGGCGTCGCCCATGCCGACATCATCCGCAACGTCAACCAGGTCCGGCAGCCCTTCAACACCTCCCGGTTTGCGCAGACCGCGGCCATCGCCGCGCTGGGGGACACGGACTTTGTCCGCCGGTGCCGGGAAGCCAACCGGAAGGGCCTTCGGCAGCTGGAAGAAGCGTTCGCCAGGATGGGGCTCAAGACGTTTCCGTCCCAGGCCAACTTCATTTTTGTCGATGTGCGGCGGGACGCGAAGGACGTGTTTGAGCGGCTGCTGAGGAGAGGCATCATCGTTCGCGCCGGCTTTCCGGGATTCCCGACCGGCCTGCGGATCACGGTGGGCGCTCCGGAGCAGAACGAAAAGCTGATTGCCGCCCTGGAGGCGGTGCTGCACGAAGCGAAGGTGCAGGTGTGACGCCATGGGGGACGCAAACGGTGAATTTGGCGCGGGCACGGTGAAGATCGCCATTTTCGGCGTCGGGCTCATCGGCGGATCGCTGGCCCTTTGTTTCCGGGGGAAGCCGGGCATCCGCGTCGTCGGCCATTCGCCCCGCCCGTCCTCCGTTCGCAAATACAAGGAGCTCGGCGTCGTGGACGAAGCGACAGCCTCCCTTGAGGAGGCGGCGGACGGCGCCGATTTTCTGTTCCTGTGCGTGCCCGTGGGAATGATCGCCGAATATCTCGATCGCCTGGCCGGACTGCCCCTCAAGCCGGGATGCATCATCACCGACGTGGGCAGCACCAAGGCTTCCATCGTGGAGTACGCGTCCGGCATGCCGCTGGGCGGGGCCGTATTTATCGGCGGACATCCCATGGCGGGATCGGAACGGTCCGGGGTGGAAGCCGCCAGCCCGCACCTGTTCGAAAACGCGTACTATGTGCTCACGCCGACGGACAGGACGCCGCCGGAAGCGGCGGACCGGCTGGAGGCGCTGCTTCGCTGGACGCGCGCGAACATCGTGCGCATGGACGCCCGCCGGCACGACGAGGTGGTCGGCGCGGTGAGCCATCTGCCGCACGTCATAGCCGTCGCCCTCGTCAACCAGATCCGCAAATACCACGAAGGCGACGCCTGGTACGGAAGCCTGGCGGCGGGGGGTTTTCGCGACATTACCCGCATCGCTTCCAGCGACCCGGTCATCTGGCGGGATATCCTGCTGAGCAACCGGGACGTGGTGCTGCGCCTGCTCGACGACTGGCAGAAGGAAATCGGGCGTTTCGCCGAATTGATCAAAGGGGAAGACGGCGCCGGCATCGAAGAGGAATTCCGCCTGGCGGGACGGTTCCGCGGCAGCCTTCCCGAACGGCGGAAGGGAGTTCTTACGCCCTTCTACGAATGCTATGTGGACGTGCCCGACCATCCCGGCGAGATCGGCAGGATCGCCACGGAAATCGGCCGCGCCGGCATCAACCTGCGCAACGTCCACATCGCCGAAAGCAGGGAAGACGTGCCGGGCGTCCTGCGGCTGTCCTTCGGGAAGGCGGAGGACCTGGAGAAAGCTGTGCGGCTTCTCAAGGAACTGAATTACGACGTGCGGTACTGACGAAGAAATGAAAACGCTTATTGACAATATGAAAACGGATACATTACAATAAAGGCACAGTATGGTTTCTCTCCACTCCTATCCAATCCTCTGCACCTCTGTGCAGCCACCCAGGACAGCGGGTGGTCATTTTTTTCCCAAATCGCTTCCTGGGAAAATTTTCACGGTCTTCCGGCTTTTTTTCGTGGATTTTTCCGGAGAACTCTCGGCCCGGATATGATACAATGAATCAGACGCAACTTTTTTTCCTTTGTCCGGTACATATGTTTGGGACCGGCTGTGTACGTTACCCTTCCACAAAGGAGGGTCGCGGATTTTGATGACCGATTCCCAGCTGATCCGGGAAATCAAGGACGGCAACGTGGAGCTTTACGCCGTTCTGATGGCCCGGTATCAGAAAAAGATTTTGTCCTTCATCCATCATCTGCTGAAAAGCGCCAGGCTGGAACTTCTCGCCGAGGATTTGTGCTCGGAGACGTTCTACAAGGCGTATCGAAGTCTGCATTCCTTCCGGGAAGTGGACGCTTCCTTTTCGACATGGCTCTACACCATCGCGCGCAACACGGTGCTGAGCGAACTGCGCAAGCAGCGATCGCAGCAAGTGTCGCTGGACGATGCGGTATACATACCTGCCGCGCCTGCGGAAGTTTCGCCGGAACAGTCGCTGCTCAGAAGCGAGAAAGTGGCCAAGGTGAGGGAAGCGATCAACAATCTGCCGGAAAAACAGCGTTCCGCGCTCATCCTGCGGGAGTATGACGGACTGGATTACCAGGAGATCGCCAACATCCTGGGCCAGACGGTCAGCGCGGTGAAATCGCTGCTGTTCAGAGCCAGATCAAGCGTGAAAGCGCAAATGGAACCTTACATGGGAGAGGCGGCGCTGGCGAAAGAAGTGGAGGAGTTGAAACTGTGATGAACTGCGAAGATGTGCAAAAGCTGTTGGCCTCCCGTTGGGATTTGCCCGAAGATTCGGAGGAAAGCCGGCTGGTCGCGGAACACGCCGCGGGGTGCGGGGAGTGCGCGGAGGCCTGGCGCCTGTGGCGGGAGAGCAGCGCGCTGGTGAGCGGCCTGCGCGCGGATGAGGCGGAGGAGGCGCCGGATGCGGACCGGCGCATAGCCGAGCGCGTCCTGAGCCGCATCTACGCCGAGCAGCGCTGGGCGATGCCCGCGATCCGCAAGACGTACGCTTTTACGGCCCCGTTGCGCAGAAGGCTGGCGATCCTTTCCTCGCTGCTCCTGACATTTTTCGTCATGAGCTTCTGGCATCTGGTGTCGCAGCGGCAGGGGAGTTCCGGCGGGTCCATGGTCGGCGCCCTGGAAGCGGCCCATGCCTTCGCCGCCGGACGGGAGACGGAAACCCTGCTGGTGGAGATCCCCGTGGCCGGCCTGAATCACGTGGTCATGTACTATTCCGCATCTTCGCCGCCGGAATATTGGCTCGGACTGTCCCTCTTCGGCGTCATCGCCATGGTGCTCGTCCTGAACTGGCTGTCCAGGGTGCGCGCATGACGCCGGATTTTCTCAGGCTTGGCTGGGTTCGGCACGGACAGACGGAATGGAACCGGCAAGGCAAAATCCAGGGCTCCACGGACATCCCCCTGGACGAGGAAGGAAAGCGCCAGGCGCGGTTGCTGGCGGAGAGGCTGGCGGCGGAGCGGTGGCTCTGGAACGGGGTGGTCAGCAGTCCCCTGAAGCGCGCCGCGGAGACGGCCCGCATTCTGGCGGACCGGTTGTCCCTTCCCCTCCTGTGGGACGAACGGCTGAAAGAACGGTCCTTCGGCAGCGCGGAGGGAACGACGCTGGAACAACGCCTGGAACGCTGGGGGCCGGAATGGCGGAAACAGGTGGCCGACATGGAAAGCGACGACTCCCTCCGGGCACGCGGCCGATCTTTTGTGGAGGACTGGCTTCGGGAACGGCCGGGGGAAAGCTGGCTCGTGGTCACCCACGGCGGCCTGCTCGCCCGCGTCGTGCGGATGCTCTGTCCTTCCGTGGACGACCCGGTCATCCGCAACGGTTCCCTGACGGTGATGGAGCATACGCAGGGGAAATGGCGCGTGTTGGTGCACAACTGCACCGCCCATCTGCAAACCGGCGAACTGGAACGAAAATGGAAATAGGACGGGCGATCGGGACCCCGATCCGGCCGGAAGGCCGGACCGGGGTTTTTTGCTGCACGTTTAAACCGGAGCGGGAGCACCGATACTGGAGAATGCGGCGTCTGGAAATGCAGCTTTTGGAAACGGGGGATGACGATGCGACTGGCGGACCTGCTCGGCAACGCGGACATCGCCCAGCTCGCCCGGATCGCCAAATCGTACGGATGCCAGTGCGACAGCCATTCCAAGAACGACCTGATCCAGTCGATCCTGTACGCCGCCCAGGGCCGGGAAGCCTTCGAACCCCATCTGGACGGGCTGAACGAGGCGGAGTGGAGATTTCTCCATTCGCTGCTTTTTGAAAACCGCACGGCCTACAGCCCTGAAGAGCTGGCGGCGCGTGCGGAGGCGGCGGCGAATCCCTCTCCGGCGCTTCTGACCAAACCGGAGGTTTCTTTGCCGGTGAAAGCCGTGTCAGGTTCGGCTAAGGGACTTGCGTCGGGGCCGGCGGCGGGATCTTCGGCGGGAACGGCGGCGACATGTTCAGTGCGGACCCGCGCGGGATCGCCGGCGGTTCCCCCCGGCGGCAAAACCGGTAAAGCTTCGGGCCGAAGGAAAAGGAAAAAGGCGGCCCCCGATGCGGAGGCGGACACCGCCCCGGCCGACCCGCACGGCGCGATCGGCCGTTTCCGGTCATTCGGCTGGCTGTTCGGAGGCATGACGCGGCAAACGAGCCACCTCTACCACATGCCCGAGGATGTCCGGCAACGGTTGTGCGACGCCCTCGAAAGGCGTTTCCGGGCGCGGCTCGAACGCCGCGGGCAGCCGCCGGTCTACCGCGACGAACGCGGGCTGCTCGCGGAAGACATCGTCGTCTTCCTGCGGTTCGTCAGGGACCGGGATATTCCCCTCACGGCGGACGGCGTGCTTTACAAGCGGCAATTGCAGCAGGTGCTGGCGCTCATGTCGGTGCCCGAGGCTCCGCCGGACGGAAGCGGTTGGAGATTCGGCTATGGCCGAAGATTCCGGGAGTATCCGGACCGGTTCGCGCTGATCTACGATTTCTGCTTTTACCGCCGCCTGGTGGAAGAGCGTCCCGACCGCCTGGTGCTGACGGAGGCGGGATACGCGGCGGCGGGAGGGGAAGCGCCGCCGGACCCGGCGGACGTGTACCGGTTCTGGCTCCGGCTGTACAAAGGCCCGGTGGCCAATCTGCATCCGGTCGTCCAATGGATCGCCCGGCTGGCGGGAGACTGGGTGACGGAAACGTCACTGGAAGAGGTGCTGCTTCCCTTGCTGCGTCCCTTCTGTTACGACTCGGAACGGGATGTGTTCCGGCTGCGCGTGCTGCGCATGATGACGCATCTCGGGCTTCTCCAGCGGGGGGAGACGGAAACGGGGGAACCCGTGGTCCGGGCCACGCCGCAGGGGCGCGAGCTCATCACCGGCAGCCGCGTGATGTTCGAAGATCTGATTGTGTTCCCTTAGGGGTTCGGCCGCCGGCGAACGGAAGGCCGACGGCCGGGCGGAAGCCCTTTGCCGGTGACACAGGGCGGCCGCCCCGGCCGGACCGACGCTTGCGCATATGCTAATTACAGGAGCCGGCTGGAGGTGCAACCGATGGACATGAAAGTCGCCTATGAAACCATGCTGGGACTGGCGGCGGAAATGATCCTGGACGAGGCGCTGCGCAAATTCCGGACGGAAAGACTGTACAAGGCCATCGACGACGCGCTCGCCCAAGGGGACGCCGAGACCTTCCGGCGTCTGACGGACGAACTGAAAGCGATGCTGGCATGACAAGGTCCCCGGGCGCGCATCCGGCCCGTGCCGCGCAAATCGCCCCGCCGGATAAGCGGGGACGGTTTGCGTTTTTTCGTGTCCCTTCGTTATCATAGCTTCGAAGGAACGCGCCGCATTCGGAGGAAGATGCGATGAAGTTCGGGGAACTGAAAAGGGATGAATGGCCCGCCCTGCAGCCTTACCTGGACACCTGCCTGCTTCCCGTGACCGGACTGACGGGCCGGGAGTCGCCGGTGGAAGCGGCCGATCTGGCGGCCAGGGCCGGAGCGGTGCTTAAGGCCCTGGAGGAAAGGTTTCGCGGCCGGACCGTCACCATGCCGGCTTTGCATTATTACGGACCGGAAGACGAGGGGAAGCTGTCCGAGCTTTGCCGGAAGCTGAAGGAGGAAACGGGATTCCGTTACGTGGTGGTGGTGACGGGGGTTGCGGGCCTGGTATCCGGACGGGTTCCCGCCGACCTGGTGGCGGAGCCGCTTCCGGACGAGCCGCCCGAGGCCGCGGGCGAAAGGTGGACAGGCTCCGTGGCCGGTCTGTGGAACAAGAGATGAAAGGAATAAATGGCCTTGCCCGGGGGAATGCCAAAACCGTGAAGGCGCGCACCGCCGCGCGGGATTTGTGACAAAATGACAACATTTTCGTTACGGCCGCGGGAACGGCACGGTGCGGCCCGCCCGCGATTCTTGACGCTCCCTGGGCCCTGGGATATGATAGTTATGTCATTTTGGAACGGGGGAAATCCGTGCCGGACGCGAGAATTGGCGGCAAAGGAGGATACGCATGGATCACGATCAGCAGCAGGAATCCGCGCACGCACCGGCCAGACGGCGCGAGATGACCCGGCGTCAGTTTTTGTCGTACACGTTGGGCGGCGCCGGCGCCTTCATGGTCGGCGGAACGATCCTGCCGATGATCCGGTTTGCCATTGACCCGCTGCTGGCGGAGAAACAGCAAGGCGAATTCGTCAAGGTGATCGAAGCCAGCAAGGTGACCAGCGAACCGCAGCCCGTGGAGTTCGAGGTTTTCACGGTCGACGGCTGGCATGAAAGCAAGAGGAAGATGAGGGCGTTTGTCGCCAGGGGCGACGACGGGCGCATCTACGCGCTGTCCCCGGTGTGCAAGCACCTCGGCTGCACCGTCGACTGGGCGACCCATGACCCGAACGAATTTTTCTGCCCCTGCCACGGCGCCCGCTACACGCGGGACGGCGAGGTTCTGGCCGTGGCCCGGGGGCCGCTGGACGAATACGAAGTCAGGGAAGAAAACGGCTGGGTGTATCTGGGTTCGCTGAAGCCGAACTCGCGGGTTTAGGAGAAGGAGGCCGCTGACGTCCCATGTTCAAAGCCATATACAACTGGATCGACGAACGTCTGGACATCACGCCGATGTGGCGGGATATCGCCGATCACGAAGTCCCGGAGCACGTCAATCCCGCGCACCACTTCTCCGCCTTCGTGTACTGCTTCGGCGGGCTGACGTTCTTTTTTACCGTCATTCAGATTCTGTCCGGGATGTTCCTCACCATGTATTACGTTCCGGACATCCAGAACGCCTACTACAGCGTGGACTATCTGCAGCACCAGGTCGCGTTCGGCGGCATCGTGCGCGGCCTGCACCACTGGGGCGCCAGCCTGGTCATCGTCATGATGTTCCTTCATGCGCTGCGCGTCTTTTTCACGGGATCGTACAAGCATCCGCGGGAAATGAACTGGGTCGTCGGCATGTTGCTGTTTTTCGTCATGCTGGGACTCGGTTTCACCGGATACCTGCTGCCCTGGGACAACAAGGCGTACTTTGCCACCAAGGTCGGCATTGAGATCGCCTCCACGATCCCCTGGATCGGGGACGACATCAAGATGCTGCTGCAGGGGGGCGACACGCCCGGCGCGGTCACGCTGGCGAGGTTCTTTGCCATCCATGTGTTCTTCCTGCCGGGTGCGCTGTTGACGCTGCTTGCCGTGCACTTCTACATGATCCGCAAACAGGGCATTTCCGGTCCGCTGTGAGAGAGGGAGGCAGGCATGGAAAAAGGCCACGATACCAAGGAAAAAATCGTTTACGTCGGCGACTCCCGCATCCGCAAGCGGGACCGGTCCGCCAATGTTCCGCAGGATTATTCGTCGTATCCGGGCAAGACGGAAGCCTTCGTGCCGAACTTCCTGCTCAAGGAATGGATGGTCGGGGTCGTCGTGCTGGTCGGGTTCCTGACGCTGACCATCGCGGAACCCGCCCCGTTGGGCTATCCGGCAGACCCGCTCAACACCAACTTCATTCCGATGCCCGACTGGTACTTTTTGTTCCTGTACCAGCTGCTGAAAATGCCTTATACGTCGGGCGATTATGTGCTGCTCGGCACCATCGCCATTCCCGGCATCGCCTTCGGGGCGATGCTGCTGGCGCCGTGGCTGGACAGGGGTCCCGAGCGGAGATTTTATCGCCGGCCGATCGCGTCTTCGCTGATGATCGTGTCGCTGGTCGCCTGCACCTATCTCACCTGGGAAGCCTGGACGCACTATCAGGAAGAGCTGGAGAAGAACGGCATCATCCCGGAACACCACGAGCGCCGGATGATGGCGGAAGAAGCGGTCAAGCAGGGCAAGCCGCGCCCGGTTCCGGGGAAGGACACCCTGCCGGCCATCGTGGCGGCGGACGACCCTGCCTTCACGAACATCATCCAGGCGCAGTGCATCAGCTGCCACGGCACGGAACTGGAAGGCGGCGTGGGACCCGCGCTGCGCGGCATCGGCGACCGGATGGGCAAGGAAGAGATCGCCGAGATCATCACCAACGGCCGAGGCGGCATGCCGGCCTACGCCAACATCCTGACCGCCGAAGAAATCGACCAGGTGGCGGAATGGCTGGCCAAGCAGAAAGAGGAGGCGGCGGGATAACCGCCCTTGTGCGAAGCGCCCCGGCGGATGTTGCGCATCCGCCCCGGGGCGCATTGTTTTGAAGCCTGCTCTTGAAAGGGGGATCCTCCTTTGCGGTGGCGCTGGCTGCTGTCGCGCGAGGTGCTGCTCTTTCCCGGATTCGTCCGGCTGCTGCTGGTGTTTTACCTGCCGGGCACGGTTTACGGGTACTTCTGGTACGCGGACCAGCTGGCCGAAACGTGGCGGACCCGGCCCTTCTGGCAGATCGTGTTTGTGCCGGACAGCCCGACGGCGTCGCTGCTGTTTTCGGTTGCACTCATCTGGGGGCTGGCATCCCGTGACGGCTTTTTCTCCGCCGGACAGGCGGGAAACGCGGGCGGCGGCAAACATCCGGTTGCCGCGGGCATCCGGTCGCTGGTCGGGGCGCTCGGCACCGTGACCTCGTTCAAATACGGCGTCTGGGCCTGCGTAATGATCGTCGCGGGCTGGGCCCAGGGAGATCCGATGGCATGGGAGCACTGGATGCTGATCGCTTCCCATGCGGCCATGGCGGTGTTCGCCCTGCTGTACGCGCCCCATTTCGGTTTCGGGAAGATCGCCCTTGGCCTGGCGGCGGCGTGGACGCTGACGAACGACGCGCTGGATTACGGTCTCGGAATCCATCCGTATTTGCCATGGCAGCTGGATGACGATCTCACGGCGATCGCGGCGTTCACCTTCGCCCTGACGGGACTGAGCGTGCTGCTTGCCGCCCTGGCCCGGCGGTTTCCCGCCGCTTCGGCGCGTGTTCCGGGGAGTTAAATTTTCCAAGGCGTCATAAAAAGTGGACATCCCCTCATAGAATGCGGCAAGGGGGGATGTCCCTTGTTTTTGATGCGGAATATTCCCGGCTTTCGCCGGTTCGCGGTCCGGAGCGCCCGTTCGGGGGCGTTCGCCGCGGCGGTGTTTTTCGTCCTGGCGGGCTTTGCGTCCGTGGCGGCGCATTCGGTCGCGTTCGCGGACGGAACGGCTTCGGGCCAAAGCCGCGACGCCTTCCACGACGCCGCCCTTGCGCTGTACGAGGCGGCCAAGAGGGATGATCCCGCGGAACTGCTCCGCCGGCTGGGCGAGGCGGAAAACCGGTTCCGCGCGCTCAGCCTGGCAGACATACGTTCGGCGGAAGGGATCGGGGCGCTGGCGGACAGCCTGGCGGAGGTCAAGCGCGCCGCGGCTGCGGTGACTCCCGACCGGCAGCGCCGGGAACGGGCCGCCGCCGCGCTGTGGCTGGCCGCCGACGAGCTGGCGCATCCCGACCGACCGCTCTGGCACCGCTACCGCCTGATCATCAGCGACGACATCGACCGGCTGGAGCGTCTGGCGAAAGAAGAACCGCCTTCGCGGCGGCAAAGGGAAGAAGCGCTGGCGGTGTTCCGGGAACTGTCCGCGCACTACCGGCTCATCCGCCCGGCGGCTCTGCTGCGCGGCGAACCTTGGAAGGTGGAGCGCGGCGATTCGGCGCTCGTGTACGCGGAACGGCTACTCAAGGCTTCCCGGCCCGATCCGAAGCTCTTGGACGGGCTTTTCCCGCAGCTCAGGGAAGCGATGGATGCCCTGTTTCCGCCGGAAGCGGACGCTCCTTCGTCGGCGTTGCCGGTTTACATGCCGCCTCCCTGGGGATTCTACGCCGCCGTCGGCTCGCTGATCCTGTCGGTGCTGGCCTGGAACGGCTGGCAGCGGTACCGTTACGGAGCGGGGGCGGGGCGGAGCCGGCGACGCTGACCGCCTTTTGGCGGCTTTTCATTCTTCCGGCTCTTCCCGGAAGCCTTCGCCCCACACCTCGTGCACGTCCCCGATCACGAAGAACGCCCGCGGGTCGTGTTCCCGCACCAGGTTCTGCAGGCGGCGCGCCTCCATGCGGTTCACGACGCAATAGAGAATTTTGCGCGGCCTTCCCGAATAGCCGCCGGTCGCCTCGATCAGGGTGGCGCCGCGGTCGAGCTCGCGCATGACGGCGCCGGCCAGACGCTCCGGATCCCTGCAGAAGATGTAGAAGGTTTTCGCGGCGTTGCCGCCTTCCACGACAAAGTCGATGACCCGGGATGCGACGAAGACGCTCATGATGGTATAGAGCACCCGTTCCTTGGGAAGCACGGAAAGGGACGTCCCCAGGATGACCCCGTCGATCCCCAGAATGATTTTCCCCATGCTCCAGCCGAACCGCCTGTGGATGAGCCTCGCCAGAATGTCGACGCCTCCCGTGGTGCCGCCGGCGCGGAACACCAGCCCAAGACCCGCGCCCAGGGTGACGCCGGCGCACAGCGCGACCAGGATGAGATCTTCCTCCAGGACAAACGGAGGAATGACGCCGGCGGACAGCACCGTTTCCCATATCCAGAGGAAAAGGGAAAGCAGCACCGTTCCCCCGATGGTGTACAGCATCGCCCTCTGGCCGAGCCTGCGCCAGCCGAGCCAGAACAGCGGCAGGTTGAGAAGCAGCGCGGAAAGCGAGACCGGCGTTCCCGCCGCATAATGAAGCAGCACGGCGATACCGGTCACGCCTCCTTCCATCAGCCGGTTGGATACGATAAAATATTCGAGTGCGAATGCGTAGAGCGCGGCGCCGGCGGCAATCAGCGCCCAGCGGACCGCCGCTTTCCGCATGCGGGAGGCGTCCATGTCGCGGCCCCCTTTCATTCCCGCAGAAAGAAGCATTTTTATCATCCTCCTTCCCGCATGGGGAAATACGGAGCCGTTGCCGCGCGGTTTCACGGGCATTTGTTTTCGTGCGGAAACTGCGATAACATAGGATTGAATCCCGACTGGAAAGGAACGGTTCCATGGCCGAATCCCGCCTGCCCGGCGTGTCCCTCACCGAGCGGACGCTGGCCGACATGCAACGGGAAGTGGACGCGTACATCACCCAGTTCAAGGAAGGCTATTTTTCCCCGTTGGCTCTCCTGGCAAGGCTGGCGGAGGAAGCCGGCGAGCTGGCGCGGGAAGTGAATCACCTGTACGGCGAAAAGCCCAAAAAGCAGGATGAAGCCGAGGGTTCCGTCGAACTGGAGCTGGGAGACATCCTGTTCATTCTCATCTGCTTCGCCAATTCCCTCGGCATTGATCTCACCGACGCGTTCCGCCGGGTGATGGACAAGTTCAACACCCGCGACGCGAACCGATGGACGAGGGTGGACGCCGAAACCCGGTGATGGCGATGCCGGGCGGCGCGCCCGTTCCGGTTGCGGCCGGGCGGAAACGCAAAGGAACCCCTCAAACCAGGGTTCCATCAACCTGTCTGCAGGCATTCCCGCCGTTTGAAGCGGACCCCGGATGGACGCCGAAGCGCGCCTGTTCATATGCTGTACCATCCTTCCGGACGGAGAGGATGGCGCATGGACGGGGAGACCTGCATGCGAAAGGCGTACGAGGCCATCTTTCAGGGGAACTTCGAAGCCGCCGTGGCATGGTTCCTGCAGGCCCTGGAACGGGAACCCGGCAACGCCGACTACCATTACAAAAGCTCCATCACCATCGCGCGCAGCGGCAGACTGGATCTGGCGCTGCGCCTTGCAAGGCGGGCGGCGGAGCTAGATCCCGGCGACCGGGGATACGCGTATCATGCAAGAGTGCTGGAAGCCAGACTGCTGACCGCGGAGGCGGAAAAACTGCTGGACGGAGCCGCGCCGCGCCCGGTGGAGGCCCTGCGCCTGCTGCGGCGGGCGGCGGAGCTGGACCCGCTGTCGGCGGAGGCCCGGATGCTCCTTGCGGAAGCTTACCGCCGACTTGGCGAAAGCGGCCGGGCGGCGGACTGCGCGCGGCAGGCCCTGGCCCTCCGTCCGGACCTGGCCTGGGCGCAGCCGCGGGAAGTTGCCATACAAGAACAACCAAGCGAAAACGGGAAAGGTGATGCCGATGTCAAAGACGATCCGGGTGGCCGTGGCGGGCGCCGGAGGCCGCATGGGCCGCGAAGTGGTCAAGATGGTGATGGCGGATGAAGAGCTTGAACTTACGGCGGCCGTCGATCCGTCGGCGGAGGGCGCGGACGCGGGGACCCTGGCGGGCGCGGCGCCGGCCGGAGTGGCCGTGACCGGCAATCTGGCGGAAGCCCTGATGTCTTCCGGAGCCGACGTGCTGGTCGATTTCACCACGCCGAAATCGGCCATGCCCAACGCGGAGACGGCCATTTCCCACGGCGTGCGGCCGGTGGTCGGCACCACCGGGTTTACCCCGGAGCAGATCAGCTTACTGGACAAGCTGTGCCGCGAGAAGGGAATCGGCGGGGTGATCGCGCCCAATTTTTCCATCGGGGCCATCCTGATGATGAAATTCGCGGAAATGGCGGCGAAATACTTCCCCCACGTGGAAATCATCGAATACCACGGGGACCAGAAGCTGGACGCCCCTTCCGGCACGGCGCTCATGACGGCGGAACGGATCGCGCTGGTGCGGACGGAATTCCGCCAGGGGAACCCGCGGGAGGAAGAGAAGCTGGAAGGCGCGCGCGGCGGATACTATCAGGGTTTTCGCATACATAGCGTCCGGCTTCCCGGCATTTTCGCGCAGCAGGAAGTCATCTTCGGCGGGGACGGGCAGTCGCTGAAAATTCGGCACGATTCCTACGACCGGGCGGGCTATATGCCCGGCGTCAAGGTCGCCGTGAAAAAAGTCATGGAACTGACGGGCCTCGTATACGGCTTCGAACGGCTGATGGACTGACCGGCCTGCGGTCCGCCCGCGGGAAAAGCCGCCGCGAGCCGCCCGTGCCAAGCGGGGAGGAGACCGGGCATGCTGAGCATCGCCCTTATCGCGCACGACCGGAAAAAGGACGAAATGGTCAATTTCGTAATCGCCTATGAACACGTGTTCAGGCCGCACCGCCTGTACGCCACCGGCACCACCGGCGCCCGCATCATGGAAGCCACGTCGCTCAACGTCCACCGGTTCCTGTCCGGGCCGCTCGGGGGCGACCAGCAAATCGGCGCTCTGGTGGCGCAAAACGAGATCGACCTGCTCATCTTTCTGCGGGATCCGCTCACGGCGCAGCCCCACGAACCGGACATCACGGCGCTGCTCCGCCTCTGCGACGTGCAGGGCATTCCGCTGGCCACCAACATCGCCACCGCCGAGCTCCTGGTGCGCTGCCTCGAACGGGGAGACTTCGCCTGGCGGGAAGTGGTGCACAAATACAAATCGGAGTCCGGCGGATGAGCGCGGGGAGGATGCCGATGGCCAGACCGCTCAGGATCGGCATTACCTGTTATCCCACGATCGGCGGCTCGGGAGTCGTGGCGACGGAGCTCGGCAAGCTGATGGCTGAACGGGGCCACGAGATCCATTTCATCACCCACGGCCTGCCGTTTCGCGCGGGAACCTTTCGCCGCAACATGTACTACCACGAGGTCGAGGTGACGGACTACCACGTCTTCCGGTATCCGCCCTATGAACTGTTTCTCGCTAGCAAGATGTACCAGGCGGCCCGGATGCAGAAGCTGGACCTGCTGCACGTGCACTATGCCGTGCCGCACGCGCTGTCCGCCTTCCTGGCCAAGGAGATGGCGGGAGACCGCCTGAAGGTGGTGACCACGCTGCACGGCACGGACATCACCATTCTGGGGCAGGACGCGTCGCTGAAGGAAATCATCCGCCTCGGCATCCGCAAAAGCGACGCGGTGACCGCCGTCAGCCGCAGCCTCATCCGGGAGACGCGGGAGCTTCTGGACATCCGGGAGCCCATCGATCTGGTCTACAATTTTGTCGACGAACGGGTGTATTACCCGCGGGAGAACAGCCAGCTGCGCAAGGAATTCGCCGCGCCGGAGGAAAAGCTCCTGATCCACATTTCGAATTTCCGTCCGGTCAAGCGAACCTGCGACCTGGCGGACATTTTCGCCCGGGTGAACCGCCGGGTGCACGCCCGTCTCCTGCTCGTCGGAGAGGGTCCGGAGCTGCCCAATCTGCAGGCGAAGTTCGACGGGATGGGGCTGGCGGACCGGGTGATTTTCTTCGGCAAACAGGAGGATGTGGCGGAAATCGTCTCGGCGGCGGACCTCATGCTGCTTCCGTCGGAGAAGGAAAGCTTCGGGCTGGCGGCCCTGGAAGCGATGGCCTGCGGCGTGCCGACGGTCGGTTCGCTGACGGGGGGGCTGCCGGAAGTGGTGGAGCACGGGGTGACCGGATTTCTGGCGCCCGTGGGCGACACGGAAACGATGGCGGAATACGCGCTGCGTCTTCTCACGGACGACGTGTTGCGCGCCGAATTCGGCCGGGCCTGTGTCCGCCGGGCCAGGGAGCATTTCGACAGCCGGCGGATCGCGGACCAATATGAACGGATTTATTACCGGGTTCTCGGAATCGGCGAGAGCGCCGCTCTTTCGGTATGCGAATGACGATGCCCGGCCGGCGGAGGCGGACCCCGCTTGCGCGCCGGTTCCGGGCCGAAAGGGAGCCGGGTTTCGATGACGGATGAATCGGCGGCCATCTGGGCGGACGGCATGCGGGTGGCGCGGAGGCTGGAAGAAGCCGGCCACCGGGCCTATCTGGTCGGCGGCTGCGTCCGCGACCGGCTGCTCGGGCGTCCGCTGAAGGACGCGGACATCGCCACCAGCGCGCTGCCGCGGCAGGTGATGAAGCTGTTCCCGGACGCGATACCGACGGGTCTCAAGTACGGCACGGTATCGGTGAGGATGAACGGCCGGCTGTTCGAAGTGACCACCTTTCGCAGCGAAACCGGCTATTCGGACGGACGGCATCCGGACCGGGTGGCGTTCGTCGGAGAAATCCGGGAAGATCTGGCCCGCCGGGACTTCACCATCAACGCCATGGCCGCGGGTACGGACGGGGAAATCCTCGACCCCTTCGGCGGACGCCGGGACCTGGACTCGGGCGTCGTGCGGTGCGTGGGCCGGGCGGAGGAACGGTTCGCGGAGGACGCCCTGCGCATGCTGCGCGCCGTCCGCTTCGCGGCGGAACTGGGCTTTCGTCTGGCGCCTTCGGTGTGGAAGGCGATCCTTCGGCACCGGGAGCGCCTGCGCATGGTGGCCGTGGAAAGGGCGGCGGCGGAACTGGACCGGATGACCGCCGGCCGCGATCCCGACCGCGCCTGGGCGCTGCTCATCCGCAGCGGCCTGGCCGCATCCCTGAAAGCGCCGTTGCCGGTGCCGGATTTGGCCGGACTTCGGACCGTGCGCCTCGCGGCGGTGGCGGAAGCCGAGCTGCGCTGGCCGCTTCTGTGGATTTCCGGAGGCGCGGACGAGGGCGGCGCGGAAGAGGCGGCCCGCGCCCTGCGCATAAGCCGCGCCCGGGGAGAACGATGGAAGGGCGCCGTCGGCGTGCACCGGCGGTTCGAAACGGTTTTCGGGAATCTGGACGGCGCGGAAGCGAGGGAGACGTGGATCGGCGCGGTGATCGACCGGGGCCGCTCCGCGGCGGAGGACTGGTTGTCGCTGTCCGGCGGGCTTCTTGCCGTCCCTCGGGAGGCGTTTGACAAAGCCGCGCGCTGGCTGCGGGAGATGCCGGTTTATGAAATCCGCGATCTGGCGGTTGACGGCGGAGATCTTACCCGGCATCTGCAGCGTCCGCGCGGACCGTGGGTCGGCCGGTTGCTGCGCCGGCTCCTCGAGGAAACCGCCGCCGGACGCGCGCCCAACGAACGGGAAGCGCTTCTGGCGCTGGCGGATAGGCTTTCCGGCGAGGAAGGGTGATCCGAAGCCGATGGACGGGACGCTGCTTTTGAAACTGCTGGAAGAAGCGGAAGGCGGCTTCGTCTCGGGAGAAGCCCTCAGCCGGCGGCTGGGCGTCAGCCGCACGGCGGTCTGGAAGCAGATCCGCAAGCTGGAAGAGGAAGGATATGCCATCGAAGCGGTTCCGCGGCTGGGCTACCGGCTGGCCGGCAAGCCGCGGCGCCTGTCGCCGCTGGCGCTTGAGGCCGCCCTGCGCACCGCCCGATTCGGCCGGCAGGCGCGTTTCTACGAATGCGTGGGTTCCACGCAGGACATCCTTCATGAATGGGCCAGGGAAGGCGCGCCGGAAGGGGCGCTGGTGATCGCCGAGCGGCAGACCAGCGGGAGGGGGCGGATGGGCCGTTCCTGGGTTTCCCCCGCCGGGAAAGGCGTGTGGATGAGCCTCCTGTTGCGTCCGGAGCTGCCGCTGGCCCGGGCGCCGCAGCTGCCGCTGCTCGCCTCGGTGGCCATTGCGCGGGGCATCAAGACCGCCACGGGGCTCGCGGTCTCCGTCAAATGGCCGAACGACCTGATGCTGGACGGACGGAAAGTATGCGGCGTGCTGCTGGAATCTTCGGCGGAAAACGAACGGCTCGTGTATGTGGTGACGGGCATCGGCATTTCCGCCAATCTCGATCCGGAGGATTTTCCGGAGGAACTGAAGGAAAAGGCGACTTCCCTGAAAACGGCCTCGGGCCGGGAAACGGACCGGATCGGTCTGATCGCCGCCGTGCTGGAAGCTTTTGAAGAGCTTTACGACCTGTACCGGGAAAAGGGATTTGCGCCGGTTCGGCTCATGTGGGAAGCCCTGGCGGAATCGCTGCACCGCCCGGTGGAGTTGCGCACGCCGGCGGGAATCGTGAGGGGAACGGCCCGCGGCCTGGACGATTCCGGCGGGCTGCTGGTGGAACGGGAAGACGGAACCATTGCCCCCGTTTATTCGATTCTGTTATAATGAACCTGTCAAGGCGGTATCGTCGGAACCGCACTTGCGACGCGCCGGTCCTTGGGCGCGCCGGCCGGAAGGCGGCGGTCCAAGGGACTTGCGCGAACAAAACCGGTTTGACAGCCAGCTTTGGCGGGGATTCTGCTCGAAGCCGAAAAGGACCGAGACAGAAGGACGCAGGCTGCGTTCTCGTGCGAGGAGACCTTTTTTGCCCGTGATCCCGATGGATTCGGGACGGCTCAGGCGGCCCGGCGCAAAAAAGGTTTTTCTTTTCCGGCCGAGCGGTTTTCGCGCGACTAACGAGGAAACGGAGGCTCACCAGGATGGCAAAACCGCTCACCCTTCCGCGGATTCGGGCGATGAAGCGGGAAGGACGACCCATCGTGATGCTCACCGCCTATGATTATCCCTCCGCCCGACTGGCGGAGGAAGCAGGAGTGGACATGTTGCTGGTGGGGGATTCCCTCGGCAACGTGGTGCTCGGATACGACACCACGATTCCCGTGACCCTGGAGGACATGATCCATCATACCCGCGCGGTGGTGCGGGGCGCGCCGGGGACCTTCGTGGTGGCGGACATGCCTTTCGCCACGTACCGGCTGGGGCCGGAAGGCACGCTGCGCAACGCCGCCAGACTCATGCAGGAAGGCGGCGCCCACGCGGTGAAAATGGAAGGCGGCGCCGATCTCTGCGAGGAAATCGCGCGGCTTACGGCGGCGGGCATTCCGGTGCTCGGCCATCTCGGCCTGACGCCGCAATCCGTGCACCAGATCGGCGGATACCGGGTGCAGGGCCGGACGCGCGAAGAAGCGGAGAAGCTGATTGCCGACGCCAAGGCCCTGGAACGGGCCGGCGTATTCGGGATCGTGCTCGAACTGGTCATCGAAGAGGTGGCTCGGGAAGTGACACGGTCGGTGGAGGTGCCCACCATCGGCATCGGTTCCGGGCGCGGCTGCGACGGGCAGGTGCTCGTGTTCCACGACATGCTGGGATACGGTTCCGGCATCCGGGAAAAACGGTTCGTCAAATCGTACGCCGACATCGGATCGGTCATCCGTGAGGCCGTCGGACGGTACGCGGAGGAAGTGCGGACGCGGGCGTTTCCCGAAGAGCGGCACGCCTTCCGGCTGGACGAGGCGCCTCGCGGGGCGCCGGAAGGCCGGGAATCCGCGGCGCCGTACGGCTCCGGGCCCAAGGACCGGGAAACGGCATGCGCCGCGCGAAATGGAGGAGCGGGCGAATGAGCGCGCCCAGGGTCATTCGCACTGTCGCGGAGATGCGGCGTGCCGTGGCGGATTTCCGGAAGGCGGCGGTCGATTCCGGATCCGTGGGGTTCGTGCCGACGATGGGCTATCTGCACGAAGGGCACGCCAGCCTGCTTCGCCGTGCCCGTGAAGAAAACGGCCTGGTGGTGCTCAGCGTGTTCGTCAACCCGCTCCAGTTCGGACCGGGCGAGGATTTTGAACGCTACCCCCGGGACGAGAAGCGGGACCTGGAAGTGGCGGCGGCGTGCGGGGCGGACATCGCCTTCATGCCATCCGCCGCCGAGATGTATCCGAATCCTCCGCTGGCGCGGGTGACAGTGGGCGAAATCACGGGCAAGCTGTGCGGCAGAAGCCGCCCCGGCCACTTTGACGGCGTGGCGACGGTGGTCGCCAAGCTGTTCAATATCGTACAGCCCGACCGGGCGTACTTCGGCCTCAAGGACGCCCAGCAGGTGGCCGTGGTCGCGCAAATGGCGCGGGACCTGAACATCCCGGTGGAGATCGTGCCCTGTCCCACGGTGCGGGAACCGGACGGACTCGCCTTGAGCTCGCGCAACGTCTATTTGAACGGGGAAGAGCGGGCGCAGGCGACGATCCTTTACCGGACGCTTGAGCGCGCCCGGGAATGGATCGCGGCGGGGGCGGACGCGGATCGGCTGCGCGACCGCATGAAGCAAAGCATCGCGGAAAGCCCCCTGGCGGACACGGATTACGCGGAAGTCGTGACGTGGCCGGGCCTTGCGGACCCGCCGGCGGGGAGGCCGCTCAGGGATCTGGGCGAGCCGCTGCTGGTGGCCCTGGCCGTGCGCTTCGGCAAGACCCGTCTGATCGACAACATGATTTTCACACCGGAGGAGGTGGCGGCGACATGTTCCGGCAAATGATGAAATCGAAAATCCACCGCGCCGTCGTCACGGAAGCCAATCTGAACTATGTCGGCAGCATCACCATCGACGAAGATCTGATGGACGCCGTGGACATCCTGCCCAACGAAAAGGTGCAGGTGGTCAACAACAACAACGGCGCCCGGTTCGAGACCTATGTCATTCCGGGCCCGCGCGGTTCGGGCGTGATCTGCCTGAACGGGGCGGCCGCCCGTCTCGTCCAGCCCGGCGACCGCGTCATCATCATCGCCTACGCGCTCATGACGGACGAGGAAGCGCGCCGTCACCGGCCGAAAGTGGCGATCATGGGCGAGGACAACAAGCCGGTCCGCATTCTGGCGGACGAACCGCACACGACCGTGCTCTGAACTGCATGAAACATCCCCCCTCGGCGCAGAATGAACCTGTCGACCGTACATGCTGCGCCGGGGGGTTTTTTTATGTTAAAATCAGATCAACGCGAATCCGTGGATTGGTGGCTGGAATTGCAGCAAAAGCTGGACAGGGGACGGGGATACTTCAAGCTGCGGATGTACGACGACGCCGCCCGTCACCTGGAAGACGCGCTCCGCCTGTGTCCGGAACTGCACGCGGCGCGGCTTTTGCTGGCCGCCGCACGCCTGCGCCTGTCGGACTGGATCGGGGCGTGCCGCCATTTTCAGCTGATCGCGGTGCTCGCCGAAAACCCGAAATGGCAAGCCGCCGCCTATAACGGACTGGGATGCGTCCAGGCCGTCCAGTCGCAGCTGGAGCAGGCCAAATCCTGCTTCCGCCGCGCGCTGGAAGCGGACCCCTCCTGTGCGGACGCCATGCACAACCTTCAGGCGTGTCTGGACGCCCGGGGCCGGATCCGGCTCCGCTTCGGCGCGGGGGAGGTGGAAGCGGCGGTGCCGCGGGACGCGGCGGGCGCCGGTCGTGAATCGGCGGGAAAGGGAGCCCGATGAATGAAGTTTGCGGTGCTGGATTTTGAAACCACCGGCATGTCGGCCGATGCCGACGACATCATCCAGGCCGGACTGGTCGTGGTGGATGGCGAAACGGGCGGGACGGAAACCGTCTTCGCCTCTTTCGTGCGGCCGGAAAAACCCATCCCTCCCTGGATCACCCGTCTGACCGGCATCTCCGACGCCGACGTGCGGGACGCTCCGCCCCTGGAAGACGTCATTGCCCGCATCGTGCCGCTTCTCGGCGACGCGGTGCTGGCGGCCCACAACGCGGCTTTCGACGTGCGGTTTCTCCAGGCGGCTCTGGACCGATGCGGCTATTTGCCCTTTGCCGGCCGGGTCGTCGACACCGTGCGGCTGGCCCGTCTTGCTTTTCCCTCCGCGCCGGGATACCGGCTGGAGTCGCTGACGGCGGCGCTGGGCATCCGGCACGAACGCAAACATCGGGCCGACGCGGACGCGAAAGCGGCCGCGGAGCTTCTCCTGCGCTGTATCGGTCGGCTGGAACGGCTCCCCCTCATCACCCTGCAGCGGCTTTCGTCGCTGTTTGATCCGGACCGAAGCGACCTCGGCTGGCTGATCGCATGGATGACCGCCCGCCGGGAGTCGGGCGTCCGCCCTGTAGAAGAGGAGCGGGAATTGGATTTTATTCGCCATTTCGCCCTCAGGGTCCCGGACTGGTTGGACGATCGCGAGGAAGAGACGGTCGAAACCGGCCGTCTGCCGGAAGACATGGACTTCGACGCGTTCGCGGAACGGGTGCTGGAGAAACTCAGAACCCTGATTCCCGGCTACGAGCGGCGGGAAGGTCAGCTGGCGATGATCCGCGAAGTGGGCGGAGCGCTGGAGTCGGACGCGCATCTGTTGGCGGAAGCCGGCACCGGCACCGGGAAGTCCCTCGGTTATCTGATTCCCGCTTTGTATTATGCGCTGAAGGAAGAAAAACCAATCGTCGTCTCCACCCACACGATCCAGCTCCAGGAACAGTTGCGCCTGCGGGATCTGCCGCTGCTCGGGAAAGCTTCCCCGGTTCCGTTTCGCGCGGCGGTGTTCAAAGGACGGAGCAATTACCTGTGCCTGCGCAAATTCGAGCAGCTCACGTCGGCGCCGGATTTCGCCATGTCCGAAGAGGAAGCGACGGCGCTCGGCCAGATGCTCGTCTGGCTGACGGAGACCGAACGGGGAGAAGCGGAAGAACTGAGCCTGTCCGGCGGGGCAAGGAACGCCTGGGACGCGGCATCCAGCGACGCCGATTCCTGCCTGAACCGGATGTGCCCCTGGTTCCGCAAATGCTACTACCACCGGGCGCGCCACGAAGCGGGCAGGGCGGACCTCATCGTCACCAACCATGCGCTTTTGCTGACCGACCTGCAGGCGGAACGGCGCCTGCTGCCCGTTTATGACCGGCTGATTGTGGATGAAGCCCATCACCTGGAAGAGACGGCGGCCATGCATCTGGGGTGGAACATCAGCCACGGCGCCGTTGTGCAGGCTCTGCTCCGGCTGTGGCGGGACGCGTCGTCCGGACTTGTCCCCCGGCTGGTTCACCTGCTGCGCGCCGAGGGGACGGAGACGGCAGAGCAGTGGGCGGAGCGGCTGGAAGAATGCCAAAGGACGGTCCGGGAAGCCATGGCGTCGTGGGACCGGTGGACGGAACGGGCGTTTGATCTGATGCGCCGGCACGGGTCACAGGAGGAGGGAGGCTCCATCACCCTGCGCATCCGTCCGGACGTTCCCCCGGAAGGCTGGGATGAGGCGGCGAACGAAGGGGCGAACGCGGCGGCGCTTCTCTCCGATCTGCTCCGCCCGCTGGAGCGCCTGTTGCCCGTCCTCAAAGACGAAGGCGGCGATCTGGCCCTGCAGGCGGCGATCACCGATCTGAACGGGGCGGTGAAGTCGCTCTCCGAAGCGAGAAACGCCATCCGGTCCTTCCTGGCCCTGGATCGGCCGGAATTCGTCTACTGGCTGGAGGGGCACGCCCAATACCGCGGCCGTTCCGTCCGGATGCACGCGGTGCCGGCGGATGTCAGCGGCATCCTGCGGGATGAGTTGTTCGGGCGCAAAGCGAGCGTCGTGCTCACGTCGGCCACGCTGGCGGTGGACCGGTCTTTCCGGTATGTCATGGAAAGGCTGGGACTGGACCAGGCCGAATCGGAAGGACGCCTGCGCACCGCCGTGCTCCCTTCGCCGTTCCGGTATGGGGACCAGGCCCTTGTGCTCATTCCCCGGGATTTTCCGGACATCAAGGGAAAGGACGGGGACGGGCGTTTCACGGCGGAACTGGCCGGTTCCCTGGCCGGCGTCGCGGAGGCGACCGGCGGGCGCATGCTGGTGCTGTTTACGTCGTACCGGATGCTTCGCGCCGTATACGAGCCGCTGAGGCAGCGTCTGGCCGCCGCCGGCATCGAAGTGCTCGGACAGGGCCTGGACGGCGCCAGCCGCACGCTGCTTACGCAGCATTTTGCGGCGAATCCGGCATCGGTGCTGCTCGGCACCAGCAGCTTCTGGGAAGGCGTCGATCTGCCCGGCGACATCCTGACCTGCCTGGCCATCGTCCGGCTGCCGTTTGCGCCCCCGGGCCACCCGGTGGCGGAGGCGAGGGCGGAACGGCTGGCGGAACGAAAGGAAAACCCGTTCATGAAGCTGTCCCTGCCCCAGGCGGTCATCCGCTTCAAGCAGGGTTTCGGCCGGCTCGTTCGCCGGGAGACGGACCGGGGCATCGTCATCATTTACGACACCCGCGTGATCGACACCCGCTACGGCAAATATTTTCTGCATTCCCTCCCGGGTCCGCGGCTGGAACAGGTGACCACCGGCGATCTGGTTCGGCGCGTGAGGGAATGGTTCGCAAGGGAGGCGGTTCGTTGAAGCAAGCCAGAATATCGGAAGCGGTCATCCGCCGCTTGCCGGTATACCTTCGTTTTCTGACCGAACTGATGAAGGCCGGCGTTCAGACCGTGTCGTCGCAGGAACTGGGAGAACGGCTGAGCCTCAATCCCGCCCAGATCCGCAAGGATCTGGCCTATTTCGGAGAGTTCGGCCGCAAGGGCATCGGCTACAACGTGCCGTATCTGGTTGAAAAAATCCGGCAGATCCTGCATCTGGACCGAACGGTGCACGCGGCGCTGGTGGGCACCGGGAACCTGGGACGCGCCCTGTGCAACTACCGGGTATACCTTGAGGAAAATGTAAAAATCGTCGCCCTGTTCGACGCGGACCCCGCCATCGTCGGCACGACGATCAACCACCTGAAGGTGCAACCGATGGAGGAACTGGACGGGACGGTGCGGGAGCTGAACATCGCCATCGGAATGATCGCGGTGCCGGCGGGGGAAGCGCAGCTGGTGGCGGACCGGTTTGTGGCCGCGGGGGTGCGGGGCATTCTCAACTTTGCGCCGACGGTGCTGAAGACCCCTCCGGGCGTGCGCGTCCATTACGCCGATTTCACCGCCGAATTGTACAGCCTGGCCTATTACATGGAAGAGGATGTCCTGGAAAAGGGAGTGGAAAGATGAATTGGCTCATCGAAAACGGAACGTTTCTCACGCAGGACCCCGAGCGGCCGGTGGTGCGCGGCTGGCTGGCCGTGCGCGGGGATCGCATCGCCGGGCTCGGGGAGGGAGAGGCGCCGCAGGACGTGCGGTCCGTCGCGCGGGAACGCGTGGACGGCAAGGACCTTTTGTTTCTGCCGGGCCTGGTCAACACCCACGGCCACGCCGCCATGACGCTGCTCAGGGGTTACGCCGACGATCTGAAGCTTCAGGAATGGCTGAACCACTACATATGGCCGATGGAAGCCAGGCTGACGGACGACGACGTGTACTGGGGAACGCTCCTCGCGGCGGCGGAAATGATCCGCACCGGCACCACCGCCTTTGCGGACATGTACTTCTTCATGGACCGGGCGGCGGAAGCCGTGGAAACATCCGGCATGCGGGCGTCCCTTTGCCGGGGGATCATCGGGCTCGGCTCCGAGGCGGAGTGGCGTGAAAAAGTCGCCGACGGCATCCGTTTCGCCCGCGAATGGCACGGCAAGGCGGACGGCCGCATCCGCGCGATGCTGGGGCCGCACGCTCCCTACACGTGTCCGCCCCCGGTGCTGGAAAAGGTGATCGAAGCGGCGCATGAACTTGGCCTGCCGATCCACATCCACATGTCGGAAACGGCGGCGGAAGTGGAGCAGAACGTGCGCGACTACGGCGTCCGCCCGGCGGAGCATCTTGACCGGGTGGGCGTCTTCACGCGGCCGACGCTGCTGGCCCACGCCGTCCACCTCACCGACGGGGAAATCGCCCTTCTGGCGGAACGCGGCGCGGCGGTGTCCCACAACCCGGTCAGCAACCTGAAATTGGCCAGCGGCATCGCCCGCGTGCCGGATATGCTGCGGGCGGGCGTGACCGTCACCCTGGGCACCGACAGCGTCGCCAGCAACAACAACCTGGACCTGTTCGAAGAAATCAAGCTCACCGCGATGCTGCACAAGGGCGTGACGGGCGATCCCACCGTCCTGCCCGCCGGGCAGGTGTTGCGCATGGCCACCGTCGACGGGGCGCGCGTGCTGGGCATGGAGGACACCGGCATGCTGAAGGAAGGCTGGAAAGCCGACCTGATCGCCCTGCGGATGGACCGGACGCATTTCGTGCCGCGGACGGATTTCGTCTCCCACGCGGTGTACGCGGCATGCGGCGCGGACGTGGAGCACGTCTGGGTGGACGGCCGGCAGCTCATGCGCGGGCGGGAGCTGCTCACGCTGGATGAGGAGCGGATCCGCCATGAGGTGCAGCATCGCTTTGAAAGGCTGCTCAGGGGATGAACCTCAGCCGCCGTGACCTTCGCCGCAAGGCTCCCGTCGTCACCTGGAAGTTCTGGGTCTGGCTCGCGGCGGTGCTCGCATTAAGTATGGTCGCCCTGGTCGTCTGGCTGGTCCGGCAGTCCGGAAGCGACCACGCCATGGAAGAAAGGGAAGCCGTCCGGCGAGCCATGCGGGAAGCCGGGCTGGCCGGCGCGGAATGGGCGTTTCTCCATGTATGGGACGACCGGGTGTGGGTGGTGCTCGGCACCGACGGGGAAGGCGTCCGGTGGATGGTGTGGGAGACGCCGGACGGCTACGTGCGGGAGAGGGAATCGGATCTGGTAAGCCAAGCGGAACTTCGGGCCATGATCCGGGATGAAGATCCTGAACGAAAGATATTGCGGATCGTTCCGGGCTGGTTCCAGAACGAGCCCGTATGGGAAGTCCGTTACCTCACGGGCCCGGATGGAGAACGCCAGGCCATCGATTTCTATTCGGCCCGGGATGGGACGAAGCTCAAAACCTACGATTTGCCGGGTCTGTAAGGAGCCTTCGGACGCGGAGGCGCCGGCAGACCCTTTTTATTGCCAGTCATTTGATAACCATTGATCTATCAATTTATGATATATTCTTTATGTGATAAAATATATATCACCCGAGATTAGTTAATGGTATTAAATAAAAATTCCGAAGCAAGCCGGCCGGAAGGATGGGAGGGAGAGCGCCGTGAACTTCAAATGGACCGCATTTGCCGCGGCGGCCTTGCTGGCGACGGCGGCCCTGCTGGGCGGCTGGACCGCCTGGCGCCATTACGGCGAGGAACAGCCTCTCCACCGGTTGGCCCGGCAGTTGCCCGGCGTGCTTGAAGCGGAAGCGGAATGGAAGGCGGACCGGGTACGGATGATCCTCCGCCTGGCGCCTGACGCCGATCTGCCCGCTATCGTTCACCGGCTGGAAAACGAAGGAAGCGTATTTCTCGGCCGCCGCGCACTGGAATTCGAGTTCGTCCAGGATGCCGGCGACCGGCTGGAAAGCATTTGGCGGGACGCGCTCTTCGAAGTGGCGGAAGCCATGGAACACCGGCGCTATTCGGAAGTCCGGGACCTGGTCCTGGGCCTTGGAGAGCGCCATCCCGGCATCGAAGCGACGGTGCGGATGGACGACCGGTACGTATACATCCGCCTGAAGGACGGCGACAGGGCCATGTTCGTCCTCATGCCGCGCGGAGCGGGCGCGCCGGAGGTGGGTACGGATGCGTAACCTCCGGTTGTACGCGAAAGAAATCGCCCTGGGTTGTCTTGCGGCCGTTTTCGTGTTTTTGCTGTACATCGGCATGCCCGTCATGCCCGTCGCCCTGGTGCTGCTCATCGTCGCGGCGCTGTACGCCTTCGGCCGGCAGCGGGGCGGATGGTTTCCGGAAACGGCCGGACGGCGGGCGAACGGGGAAGGGATCGCCTCCGTCGGCTTCGACGACATCGGCGGCCAGGAGCAGCCCAAGCGGGAACTCATGGAAGCCATCGAATTCCTGGCGTACCGGGACAAGATCGCCAAGTTGGGCATCCGACCGCTGAAGGGCATCCTGCTCGCCGGTCCTCCCGGAACCGGCAAGACGCTGTTGGCCAAGGCCGCCGCGAACCACACCGGATCCGCTTTCGTGGCCGCGTCCGGCAGCGAGTTCGTGGAAATGTACGTGGGCGTGGGAGCCAGCCGGATCCGCGAGCTGTTCCGCAAGGCCAGGAGGCTTGCGCGTAGCGCCCGGCAGAAATCGGCCATCGTGTTCATCGACGAGATCGACGCCATCGGCGTCAGGCGGGACGGCGGACAGCAGCGGGAATACGACCAGACGCTGAACCAGCTGCTGACGGAAATGGACGGCATCCGGGCCGACGAAGAGCCGCTGGTGCTGGTCATCGCGGCCACCAATCGTCCGGAGTTGCTGGACCCGGCGCTGCTCAGGCCCGGGCGGTTCGACCGCCTGATCCGCGTCCCCCTGCCGGACAAGGCCGGACGGGAACACATCCTCCGGCTGCACGCGCGCAACAAGCCGCTGGCCGAAGACGTCTCCCTTTCCAGGGTGGCCGACGAGACGTTCGGATTTTCCGGGGCGCAACTGGAAAGCGTCATGAACGAAGCCGCCATTTACGCGCTCCGGGAGGGGAAGGAGCGGATCGAACAGCGGCATCTCGCCCTGGCCATCGACAAGGTGATGATGGGCGAGAAGACGGACCGCAAGACGGCCAGGGAAGAACGGGAGCGCGTGGCGGTCCACGAGCTGGGACACGCCATTGTGGCGGAGTGCTTGCGCCCCGGAAGCGTGGCGCGGGTGTCGCTGACGCCGCGGGGCCAGGCCCTGGGATATGTCCGGCAACGCCCCGACCGGGACCGCTACCTGTACAGCAAAGCCTGGCTGGAAGAGCAGATCATGATCGCGCTGGGCGGGGCGGCTGCCGAAGAAATCCGGTACGGATCGCGCAGCACGGGGTCCCGGGCCGATTTCGAGCAGGCCGCGGACATCGCGCGGACCATGATCGAGTCGGGCATGTCCCGGCTGGGCATCGTGCATCCGGAAGCGCTGACCAAGGCGGAATGGTCGCGGGAAAGCGCGGCCATCCTGAACGGGCTGGCGGAGCGCACCCGCCGGCTTCTGGAAGGAAAGCGCGCCGTATTCGACCGCGCCCTGGAAGTGCTCATCCGCGAAGAGACCATGTCGGGCAGCCGACTGCGGGAACTTCTGCGCGGGGAAACGTCCGGCGATCCCGAAACCGCCGAAAATCTTGCCGCCGCCGAAAACTGAACCTTTCGGCGGCATTTTTCGTCTCTTTAAAAGAACGCGTTTCGTCTTCCGATGCCGCCGCCGGGGTGGCGAACGGGACGACGGTCACGGGAAATCATCGGCGGAGTGTGGTACGATGGGGACGACCGCCCGACGGACCGCTGCGATTTCCGGTTCGTCAGGAAAGGCAGAGGTGGCCATGCTGGAATCGGAACGAGACTTGGAGTGGATCGTCCGCGCCGCCCCGGACGACCCGGAAGCCAGGCGCGCCGCCCTCGGGGAACTGATGGACGCCTACGGCAAGGACGTCTGGAATTACGCGTTCAGCATCACCCGGAAATGGGACATGGCGGATGACATCACCCAGGAAGTGTTCCTGAAGGCTTTTCGCCATTTACATACCTTTCGGCATGTGGCTTCCGTCCGGACGTGGCTGCTCACCATCACGCGGAATACGGCCATCGATTTCATGCGGTCGGCGTTCATCCGCAGAGTAACGCTGGTCGACCGCCCCGCGGAAAGGGGGCAGCTGCGCTCCGCCGAACAGGAAGTGATCGAGCGGCTGGCGGTGAACGAAACGTGGAAGCAGGTGCTGTCCCTTCCCCGCAAATACCGCGAAGTTCTGGTTTTGTTCGCCCACTACCAGCTCACGCTCAAGGAGATGGCGGAAGTGCTCGGGGTGACGGTAGGCACCGTGAAATCCCGGTTGTTCCACGCCCGCAGAAAAATGATGAGCCTGAAGGAGAAAGCTTCCGATGGATGATCGCTTTGACCGACAGCTGAAAGAAGATCTGGCGAGGGGACCGCTCACGCGGGACGGCTTTGACGAGCGGCTCCGCCGGCGCATCGAGGAACGGCTGGATTTCTCCCGGCGCGCGCCCCGCAGGATGTTGCTGTCGGCGGCGGTTTACGCCACGGCCGGCATGCTGGCGATCGCGGCCTTCTGGACGGGCGTGTGGCGCTGGACCGGGACGGAACGGCATTCGGCCGATGAACTCGCCATGCCGGTCCATGAGCAGGCGGCCGTTTCCGATCAAAGGTACCCAGCGATCCCGGACGGTCAGGCGCTCGTAAACGCCGAGATCCGGTCCGCTTTCCTGATCGGCTTGCGGCGGGACGAGCCGAATCCGGAGGGCGCCGGCGTGATCAGCGAATATCGCACGATGCTCATCGCCGAACGGGACGGGATGCCGCAGGTCGTGGCGGAAGGCTCCGGCATCCTCATGCCGTTCGGCCAGGAGTTTTGGCTGATCCGCGCGTTGCGGGACGGGAAAGGCGGACAGCGGCTGACCGCAGCTCCCGCGGAAATGTCCGCCGCGGACGGCGGCGTTCCGGAGGAATCCGGGGGAGAAGGGGATGAGCCTGGCACGGCGCCGGGCGGCATCATCCAGGAACAGCTGCTGTTTGCGGGCAATCAGTACGTGTCCGTGCGGCAGGTGGCCTGGGAAGCCGGAACGGAATCTTCCGCGCCGCGGGAGCGATGGTGGGTCAAAAATGTCACCATGCTGACGGCGGAACTTTCCGGATCGGGCAAACCTTCCTCGGAAGAACCCCACGTGGCTCTTTTCGAACTGATTCCCGGTGAAGAGGCGGGTCCCGCGGGCGAGGAATGGGCGATCATCCGGGAACCGGGCCGCTGGGCGGTCCGCTATCCGGAGGAAAGCGAAGAAACGGATGGCCGGAGGGTCTGGCGGGCGCTCCCGGTGACGCTGCCGCCCGCCGTCGTGTCCCACGACCGGCTGGATCTGGGCTGGGACGAGATTGCGGCGATGGACCCGCTGGCCATGGATGCGTACACCTCGCCGGCGGGCGATCTGGCCGCGCTGGTCCGAAGCGACGCCCTCCGCGTCGTGCCGTACCGCCTGCCGGACGCGGCCCTGCGCACCCTGACGGTGTCCCTGGACGAAAACGAAACCGTCGTCATGGTCCAATGGGCCCTGGACCGGTACGTGGATTCGTGGAAACGGCAGGCTTCCCTGTGGCTGAAACCGGACAGGGTTAGGCCATGAGAAGAGTCGGACCGCACGGCCGCCCGTCCCGCCGTACCGCCGGAGCCGCCGGGAGGCGGCTTTTGTTTTTTCGGGGCAAAAAAATATGGTAAGATGATACTGGTCCGGACGGCCGTCCGGCTTTGCCCGTCAAGGGCTCTGGAAGAGACACGGCAAGGGTGGAGGGAGCCCCATGTTTCGCTCGATCGGCGTGGTCGGCGGCGGCACGATGGGCCGGAGCATCGCGGAGATGCTGGCGTCGAAAGGCCTTGAGGTGCGCCTCGTGGAAAAGGACGAAGAACATCTGGCCGCGGCGAGGGCCGGACTGGAGGCGAGTCTGGAACGGCAACTGGAACGCTGGGCGATCACGCAGGCGGAGAAGAGGCTCATTCTGGGCCGGATTCACCTCGGGCTCGAAATGGAAAATCTCTCGGGCTGCGATCTGGTCATCGAGACGGTCACGGAGGACATGGACATCAAGAAGCGGGTGTTTGCCCGCCTCGGCGAGCTGCTCGGTCAGGAAACGGTCATCGCCAGCAATACCTCCACGCTCAGCCTTACCGAGCTGGCCGGCGCAACCCGTCATCCGGAACGGGTAATCGGCATGCACTTCGTCTATCCGACGATCCACGCCGGCGTGGTGGAAATCATCCGGGGCCTGCAAACCTCCGACGAAACCTTTGAAAAAACGAAACAGTTCGTGGAAGTGGCCATTGAGAAAAAGGGCGTCATGGTCTACGAATCGCCGGGGTTCGTGACGACGAGGCTGATCTGCCTTCTGATCAACGAAGCCTTGCGTCTCCTGGAAGAAGGCGTCGCTTCGGCGGAGGACATCGACGACGCGATGCGCATCGGATACCAGTTCGAATACGGTCCCCTCGAAATGGCGGACCGGTTCGGCCTCGATTCGGTGCTGGCCGCGCTGGAACGGATGTTCAGAGAATACGGCGAACTCAAATACCGCCCTTCGATCCTGCTCCGCAAGAAGGTGCGCGCCGGCCAGCTGGGCGTCAAGACCGGCGTCGGGTTTTTCGCATACGGCAAGGACGGTGAGCGGATCCGGTGAACATCCTCGTGATCAACGCGGGCAGCTCGTCGCTGAAGTACCAGCTTTTTGACATGACCGACGAAAAGGTGCTGGCCAAAGGCCGCGTGGAGCGGATCGGGCTGGATTCGTCCATCGTGTTCCAGGAAACGGGAGATGGCCGCGAGATCAGCGACGTGTCGGAAATTCTGGACCACACCGCGGCGGTGCGCAAAATGCTGGCGCTGCTCACCCACCCGGAACACGGCGTCCTGGCGGACCCCGGAGAAATCGCCGCCGTCGGCCACCGGGTCGTGCACGGCGGGGAATCGTTCAAGCATTCCGTGCTGGTGACGCCGGAGGTGAAGCGGGAAATCCGCTCGCTGTTCGACCTTGCGCCGCTGCACAACCCCGCCCATCTGGCGGGCATCAACGCGGTCGAGGAAGTCCTGCCCGGCGTTCCCCAGGCGGTGGTATTCGACACCGCCTTCCATCAGACGATGCCTCCGACTTCCTACATGTACGCCATTCCGACCGTTTTGTACCGCCGGCACAAAATCCGCCGCTACGGATTCCACGGAACCTCCCATGATTACGTAAGCAGGCGGGCCGCGGAATTTCTCGGGCGTCCGCTGGAAGAACTGAAAATGATCACCTGCCATTTGGGCAACGGCGCCAGCTGCACCGCGATTCTCGGCGGAAAATCCTACGACACCAGCATGGGCATGACGCCCCTGGAAGGGCTCATGATGGGCACCCGCAGCGGCGACCTCGATCCGGCCATCGTCCCGTACGCGATGGGCAAGGAAGATCTGACGCTGTACGAAATCAGCTCGATGCTGAACAAGCACAGCGGGCTATTGGCGATTTCCGGGATCAGCGGCGACATGCGGGAAATCCTGGAGGCGATGGACCGGGGGCATGAAGGGGCGCGCCTGGCCTACGACATGTTCGTTTATCGCCTCCGGAAATACATCGGCGCCTACACCGCCGCCATGGACGGGCTCGACGCGCTCGTGTTCACGGCGGGGATCGGCGAAAACTCGCCCCGGATCCGGCAAAGCGTCTGCGAAGGCCTGACGTTTTTCGGCATCCGGCTCGATCCCGCGCGCAACGAGGCGGCGTCGGACGACCCCCGGCGCATTTCGGCCGACGACTCGCGGGTGGAGGTGCTTGTGGTCCCGACCAACGAAGAGCTCATGATCGCCCGCGACACCCATGCGCTCGTGCGCGGCGCCGTGACGGCGGACCGTTAGCGGCCGCCGCCCGCGGCGAAAGCCGGAACCCGCAGGCATGGGCGCGGAAATCCCTGACACCGGGACGGTTCCTCTGGGAGAGGGTGAGACGGTGAACGAAAGGGAACTGCTGGCGCGCGGCTGGGCGGAAGCGCTGCAGGACGGGGCGGTCAGCGTGCCGTACGCCCTCCTGCGCACCTACCGGACGCTCGGCCTCAGCGATACGGAAGCGATGCTGCTCATCCAGCTGATGGCGTTTCGGCAGCTGGAGCAAAACGAATTTCCCACCACCGAACAGCTCTGCGAACGGCTGGGCGCCACGCCCGCGGCCATCGGCGAGGCGCTGCAGCGCCTGATCAAGCTCGGGCTCCTTGGCATCGACGAGTACACCGATCCGGGAACCGGCGTGCTGGCGGAACGGTTCACATTGACCGGGCTGTTCAACCGCATCGGCGAACTGCTCGCGTCGGGAGGACGCCTTCGCGCCGCGGACTCCGCGAAAACTCCGCCGGACGGAAGCGTTCCGCCCGCGGTCCGGACGCCGGCGGACGAGGGCGCCGGCAGGGTGTTCCGGGCGTTCGAACAGGAGTTCGGACGGCCCCTTACGCCGATGGAATGCGAGACCATCGAAGCCTGGCTCGACCAGGACGGCTATCCGGAAGAGCTGGTGCTGTTCGCGCTGAAGGAAGCGGTGTTTGCCGGGAAACTGCACTTCCGGTACATCGACCGGATTCTGCTGGAATGGAGCCGCAACCGGGTGACCAGCGTGGAAGAAGCGCGGTCCCATGTGCAGAAGTTCCGGCCGGGACGCTGACGATGGCTTCTTGAGGTCTTTCGCCGCCGCATCGCGTGCCATCCGGATTCCGGCCGCATGCGGGTCATCCGTTTACGCGGAGAGATCGGGTTGCATGCCGCTGACGCCCGCATCATAGGTAATAGCAAAGCGGATTTGCGGGAAAGTCCAGCGGTAAGATGTCAAGTCCCTGATTCGTGAAAATTGGAAATTTTTTTGGCCTTAAAGCGTTCGAGTCAGGTAAATTGGCAACACCAAACCAAA